>ENA-OSEO01000038-OSEO01000038.1-sediment-metagenome-genome-assembly--contig:-NODE-38-length-320051-cov-38.658960_pt1 | contig 320051 bp, 287 predicted proteins | sample MGYA00237883_ERZ534232 | MGnify/ENA metagenome assembly ERZ534232
CGCCGTCTCGCATCTGCAGCACCCTGTGAAGGCTTCCAGTGGGGCGTGCAGTATTGGGGCTGTGCCGAACCCCGTGATCAGGTACCTTCCGCCAGGTACGCTTGTTCCTCGGAACCGCGACAGTACGACGTCATCTTGGACAAGAGCAGTGGCTCTCGGCAGTGAGAAGATGCGCCTAAAACGGATGCCGCTGAAAATACCCCGTCTGCGGCGTTGCTTTTCTTTCCTCGTCATGGCAGCGTACGTCCAGGCACGCTGGTTCCTCGGAGGTCTGGCGCCTTTTGCGTCCGGGGGCGTCCTGAGGGGTGTCACAGGACACATCCTCTGCCCATCGACGGGCATGACGCAAACTCGGGTCCGGGGGCCGTCCACGGCTTCCGACCCCGAGATAGTGCAAATTGAAAAAGGGGAGGTTCTGAAATTGGAGCACGTGATTGAACCGCATGGGGGCGGACTGCGGGATCTGATGGCCGGCGAGGAGGAGGTGCGCGATCTGCGCGCGCTCTCGGTGGAATTCCCGTCGATTCAGTTGAGCCAGAGACAGGAGCACGATCTCGAACTCCTTCTCACAGGCGCCTTTTCCCCCCTTGCGGGCTTCATGAACCGGGACGCCTACGAGGGGGTGCTGGAGGATCTGTGCCTGCCCGACGGCACCGTATGGCCGATTCCGGTCACCCTCGACACCTCCGAAGAGGCGGCCAGGTCTCTCAAACCAGGGCAGCGGGTCGCACTCCGGGACCAGGAGGGCTTCATGCCGGCAATCCTCACGGTGGAGGACGTCTGGCGGCCGGACAAGCAGAGGGAGGCCCGGAAGGTCTTCGCCACCGATGAGGTCGTCCATCCCGGCGCTGCGTACCTTTTTGAACGGACAGGCCCCTTCTACGTGGGGGGGAGTATCAAGGGCCTGCAGCTCCCCGTGCATTACGACTACAAGACCCTGCGTCTCACTCCGGCTGAGGTGAGGGCCTATTTCGCGAAGATGGGTTGGCGCAGGGTGGTGGCCTTCCAGACGCGCAGGCCCCTGCACAACGCCCACAAGGCCATGACACTCCTGGCGGCCGAGCAGGCCCGGGCGAACGTCCTGCTCCACCCCGTGGTGGGGCCCACGAGCCCGGGGGACATCGACCATTACGCCCGGGTCCGGTGCTACCAGGCAATCGTCCAGACCTATCCGCCCGGTTCGGTGCTGCTCAATCTCCTTCCCCTGGCCATGAGGATGGCCGGGCCGAGGGAGGCACTTCTCCAGGCTATCGTGAACAAGAATTACGGCTGCACACACTTCATCGTCACGCCCAACCATGGGGACCCGTTCACGGGCACAGAGCGGCCCGCATACTATCCGCGGCTCGCTGCCAGGGAGCTCATAGAGCAGTTCGAACGAAAGTGCGGCATCACGATGATCCCCTTCACCCGGATGGTCTACGTGGAGGAAAAGGCGCAGTACCTCCCGGAGGAGGAATGCCTGGCGGATTTCACGGCGAAACGTCTCTCGGGAACGGAACTCCGCCGCCGCCTGGAATACGGCCTCGAGATCCCCTCCTGGTTTTCGCCGCCCCAGGTGGTGGCCGAGCTCAGGCGCGCCTACCCTGCACGGAGCAGGCAGGGTTTCACCGTCTTTCTCACGGGCCTCTCGGGGGCCGGCAAATCCACCATCGCCCGCATCCTCCAGACCAAATTCCTCGAGATGGGAGACCGCCCGGTGACCCTCCTGGACGGTGACATCGTGAGGAGAAACCTGTCGAGCGAATTGGGATTCTCCGCGGAGGACCGCCACCTGAACGTGGTCCGGATCGGTTTCGTGGCCGGCGAGATCACGAAGAATCGGGGGATCGCGCTGTGCGCCCCCATCGCGCCCTACGAGCGTTCCCGCCGGCACAACCGCGAGCTCATCTCCAGGTACGGCGGCTACATCGAGGTGTATCTATCCACGCCCCTCGATGTGTGCATGCAGCGGGATCGGAAGGGTCTGTACGCCAAGGCCCTGGCGGGAAAGATCGGCGGCGTCACCGGAGTCGACGATCCCTATGAAATCCCCCTGCAGCCCGATGTGGTCATCGACACCACAGATATCGGCCCTGACGAAGCGGTGCAGGAGGTCCTGTTCTATCTGAAGAGCAAGGGCTATATCGGCAGGATATCGGGGTGAGGAAAGTGTTTACAGATCGATAAAAAAAGGCTTTGCGATCCGGCAGGATGACTCTACCTGTAACAGGGTAAGCCTTCACAGGGTACCGCATCTGCTTTGTTGGCGGGCACTTGAATTACAGGGAGTACGTCTGCGTGCCCGCCGCCTTCCAGCTGCAGCACCCTGTGAAGGCTTTCAGTTCGGGGAGTTCCAGCATTGGTGCTGCCGAACCCTGTGATCAGTTGCGTAACAGGAGGGTCATCCGATGATTCGATGCAAATGCTGTCGGTCGGAGAAGGCTGTAAAAAACGGCGTAGTCCGGGGCAAGCAACGCTATCGATGCTGCATTGCAGCTGCAACTTCATCGAGGGCGACCGGCGGGTCTCAAGGAGTCCTTGCCGGCCAAAAAGGCGCTGGCGGTGCTTCTCTGCTCGTTGAGCAAGAGCTCGTTCGGCATGCTGGAGCGGATCTTTGGCGTCTCGCGCTCCTTGGCCTATCGCTGGATCGTCGAAGCCGCGGCCAAGCTGCCCGGGCCCGAGGCCCCGGGCACGATCCGGGAGATGGACTTGGACGAGATGTGGCATTTCATAGGCTTAGAAAAAACAATCCTTATCTATCTATCAGTGAACACTCTCAAGAAGAGAAATCGCGCAGTACCCTGGCGGAAGCGCATGGGAATCGAACCCACCCACGAGGCTCCTCACCCCGTGCACCGGATTTGAAGTCCGGGAGGGCCACCAGTGCCCTTTCCGCTTCCGGACTCTTCCTAAGACCTTTCCCGAAAGTTGTCAAGGCGGATCCGGGAGACTAGGCTGGTCTAAGAAATCCGCGTTTCCGGGGCCGATGCCGTGTCCAGCGAACAGATCGAAATCATCAACGTCCGCCAGCACAACCTCAAGGGCTTCGACCTCGCGATCCCCCTGGGAAGGATTACCGCTCTCACCGGCCCCTCCGGATCGGGGAAGTCATCTCTGGCCCTGGACTGCCTCCACGCCGAAGGGCAGTACAGATATCTCGAGTCCCTGGGAATGGAGGTCAGACGCGTCCTCCGGCTCTGGGACCGGCCGGCGGTGGAGGCGGTCCACGGGCTCCCTCCTCCCGTGGCCCTGGAGCAGCGGTCCTGGACCGGCACGTCCCGCTCGACAGTGGCGACATTCACCGACCTTGCGGATCTCATCCGCCTGCTCTTCGCCGCTTGCGGCCAGCCACGCTGCCCCCTCTGTCTGTGTGATATCGAGGCCCTTACGAAGGATCAGATCGCCGACCGGATCCTCTCGTTTCCCGAGGGCACCCGCTTCAGCCTCATGGCCCAGCTCACGGGGCGGCTCGCCTCCGAAACCCTGGAGGAGATCCTCACCGGGCTGAGACGGGACGGCTTCCTCCGTGTGAGGATCGACGGACGCCCCTTGACCCTGGACGCAGCCCTTCCATCGGGCGAGGCCGCCTCGCTGGAGGTGGTGGTGGACCGCCTCGTGGTGAAGCCCGGCATCCTAGCCCGGCTCTCCGACTCCCTCGGGCTCGCCCTGCGCATCGGAGAGGGGACGGTCCTTGTAGAGATTCCCACGGAGGGAGGCGAAGCAGCCCTTTTCCGGTACAGCGAAAACACGGTCTGCCCGAAATGCGGCAGGACATACCCACGGGTGGGACCCCGGCTGTTCTCCCCCGGGCAACCCGACGCGATGTGCCCGAAGTGCGGAGGGAGTGGAGGGGCCTGCGGGGCCTGCGGGGGCACAGGCCTCAATGCCTTCGCCCGGGGGGTCAAAGTAGGCGATTGGGGGTTCGAGGAGATGAAGGCCTGGACCGTGGCCCGAGCCCTCGCCGCCCTGGATGCTGCGCCCGGGCCGTACCCTCGGGGACATCGCTGTCACGCCCCTGCCGCCAGGATCGTCGAGGCCATGGTCACCAGGCTCCGGCCCATGGGTGAGATGGGGCTGGGGTACGTGCGCCTGGACCGCCCCCTCCCCACCCTCTCGGGTGGCGAAATCCAGCGGCTCCGGCTGGCCACCCAGCTCGGAAGGGAACTTACCGGCGTTCTCTACATCCTCGACGAGCCCACCGTGGGGCTCCATCCGGCCGAACAGGAAGGCCTGTGGCGAAGCATCCGGCGGCTCCGTGACCAGGGAAATACGGTCTTGATGGTGGAGCACGACATGGCCGTGCTCAGAAAGGCGGACTTCCTGGTGGAACTCGGCCCGGGGGCGGGGGAGCAAGGGGGGGAGCTCATCTATGCCGGCCCGCCCGCTGAGGTCTCCGGGACACCGGCCTCGGCCTCCGGCCCGTACCTTACCGGGGCGCGCCGGCTCGCACGGCTTGGCCAGCGGCGCCGGGCCTCCGGGGAAATGGTCCTCCAAGGTGCAAAGAGGCACAACCTGAAGGGGATCACAGTGACCTTTCCGCTGGGATGCCTGGTCTGCGTGACAGGGGTCTCCGGCTCGGGCAAGAGCACCCTGGTCATGGAGGAACTCGCGCCGGCCCTGGAGGCGGCAAGAGACCGCACGACGCGCCCCGCACGGGGCGCCCGGATCTCGCTCCGGGGTACAGGCACCCGTCTTCCCGCCCCGGTCGTAGTGGACCAGGCTCCCCTGGCCGGAACCAAGTTCTCCCTCCCGGCGACTGTCATCGGGGTGTTCCCCCAGATACGCCGGCTCTTCGCCCGTACCCCGGAGGCGCGGAGCCGGGGCTGCAGCCCCGGATACTTCAGCCTCACAAGGAAGGGGGGCAGATGCGAGCGGTGCCAAGGGCAGGGTTTTCTCCTCAAAGACCTCCAGTATCTGCCTCCCGTGCGGACGACCTGCGATGTCTGCGGCGGGGCCAGGTACGACCGGGATGCCCTCGGAATCCGGTACCGGGGATTTACCATGACCGACGTGCTCGGCATGACCGCAGCCCAGGCCTCGGAGGTCTTCGCCCGGGTGCAAACCGTCCGTGCGCCCCTGGAGGTGATGGCGCGGGTCGGCCTGGGGTACATCCGACTGGGCCAGCCGGTGAGGACCCTTTCGGGAGGCGAGGCACAGCGCCTGAAAATGGCGCGGGAGCTGGCGCGGCCCCGGGCCGGAGCGGCTGTCTACCTCATGGACGAACCGTCCATGGGTCTCCATCCCACGGACATGACAAGACTCCTGGCCACCATCGACGAACTCCTCGACCAGGGCAACTCGGTCCTCATTATCGAACACCAGCCGGAGATCCTCGCGCTGGCCGACTGGATCATTGAACTCGGCCCGGAGGGAGGGCCCGGGGGGGGGCACCTCGTGGCCGAAGGCCCGCCGGAGACGGTGGCCCTGGCGGACAGCCCAACCGCCCCGTATCTCGCCTCCGTCCTTACCGGAGCGCCCCAGGATGAAGGCACTGCGGCGGTTTGAGAAAAAAATGGGCTGCAGGGAAAACCCCGCAGCCCGGATGTGGTTCCTTGAACTTTGTCCTTACTTAGGCGCCCATGCCGAAGATCTTCATGAGCTCAGGCAGCAGCGGGTTGGCGTACAGGGCTATCAGGGCGATAACCAAGGCGTAAATCGTCAGGGACTCGATGAGCGCCAGGCCGATGAACATGGTCACGGTGAGCTTGCCGGCGAGTTCCGGGTTCCTTGCGGTACCCTCGAGACACCCTCGGGCGCAGTGGCCCATACCTACGCCGCAACCGGAGGCGGCTATACCGACGGCAAGGCCGGCGGCGAGCAGAGAAGCCGCCATCAACATCCCCACGTGGCCACCCTTGGCCACCTCGGCATCGTCGGCGGCCAGGGCCAGGCCGACAAAGCCCAACAGCATGAGCATCGACAGTACGGAAACCAGAGAAACTTTCTTCACGTTCTTTACCCTCCTTCGTCTGCTATATGATGATTTGGCCTTCTTCCGAAATTAGGACCCGCCCGGGACTCTTCTCAGTGTCCTTCCGACATTGCCTCCACCGAATAGACGATGGAAAGCATCATGAAAATGAACGCCTGGATGAGACACACCAGCACGCCCAGGAACATGATGGGCAGAGGGGCGAGATACGGGCCGGCCAACATGAACAGGAGCCCAAGGAGGATCTCCTTTGAGACCATATTCCCGAAAAGCCGGATCGAGAGCGACAAAATACGCCCGATATGGCTGAAGATCTCGATGGGGAACATGACCGGCGCCATCAGCTTGACCGGGCCCATGAAGTGCTTGAGGTAGCCGATCCCGTGAAACCGTATGCCCAAAGCATGGTACATGACGATCGAGATGGCTGTGCACCCGAGAGTGACGTTGAGGTTCGCCGTCGGTGACATGAAACCGGGGATCAGGCCCATGTAGTTCCCTATGAGGATGTACATGGCGAAGGTGGCGATCACCGGAAAGATGATCCTCGTCTTCCGCCGGTCGTGGGTCTGATCCGTGATGAAGTCCTCCAGGCCGCCCACAAAGGCCTCCATGAGATTCTGCAGGCCCTTCGGAATCATGTCCATCTTGCTCGTGGCGAGCTTGGCCAGTATCACGCAGACGGCCATGGCCAGAAAGCTGTACTGCATGTGGGGGGCCAGAACCTTTGCGAGGACGCCCTCACCGCCGTGGGCGGGAAGCCCCAGGGCATCCAAAATAACGCTCAAGAACAATAGGGGGTGTTCCATGATCAGACGGCCTCCTTGATGCGAACTCTGTAGATCACCATTGCCAAAACCAGGACATAGAAATTTGCCACAGCCACGGAAAGGCCCAGAAACAGGCCCACCGGTGAGATCATGTGCGGAAACACCAGAAGGGCGGAGGTCACCCCCAAGGCGATGAGGGCAAGCCGGACCGCGAGGCCGCCGTAATAGGCCGCGGTCGTGCGCCACCGCACCACCCGCCGACAGTCCCTGTTCAGGCCTGCGCAGTTCAGATTGGCGATGGCCGCGCCGGCCAGGATGCCTCCGGCCATCCTCGGGGTGGACAGGTACAGGGCCCCGGCCCCCGCAAGGAGCGTGACGACCCAGTTCGCCCCGAGAAACCAGGGGACGAACCAGCTGTCCAGATCACCTCTCAGAATGCGTCCCGTCATCATCGTGGGTCTTTCCCACCCTCTCCCCGCCGCTTCTCCTCGTCTTCCCTGCTGAACCGCGTGCTCAACATCAGGAAATTCTTCACGCCTCCCGCGATTCCGAAGAACAGACAAACGAGCGTCAGCCAGGGATAGGTCTTTCCGTCGAAGAGACGGGTGTCCAGATAATATCCCGTCAACACCCCGGCAAAGACCGAAAACACCACCGACAGGGCTATGGTGGTGGCAATGCTCAGGCTGCGGAAATGGAGGGCCAGTTCCTCCTTTATACCGCCCATGGGCCTCCGGCCTTCCGGACGCCTGTGGGCAGATTACGTTTTCCTGAACGTGGCTTCATTCATTTTTAATAAAAACGCAGCCTCTCCCCCCGAAAGCCTCTTCGGACAATTAGCGTATCAGATAGCACAGGGAAGCGGCCATGTCAATCTCTATTGTGGCCGTCCGCCCCCTGTTCCAAAAGGCGAAGGCGCCGATTCACTCTAAGTTCTTGAATGCATATTCAGCCGCCTCAAGGGTCCATTCGACCTCATCCCAGCCGTGGGCCAGCGAGACAAAAGCTGCCTCGAACTGCGAAGGGGCCAGATATACCCCCTCCTCCAGCATGCCCATATAAAACCTGGCATAGAGCCCGGTGTCCGCACGGAGCGCAGTGGCGAAGTCGGTGACGGGGTCCTTCACCCCGAAGAATCCGGTCAACATAGACCCCACCCGCTGCACCCGGCAGGCGACGCCCTCGTCTTCGGCCAGCTCACTGAGGCCGGACTCCAGAGCCTCAGCCCTGGCGTCCAGCATCTCGTAAACCCCCGGCCTGCTCAGAATCTCCAGGGTCGCCAGACCCGCCGAGGTAGCCAGCGGATTCCCGGACAGGGTGCCTGCCTGGTAGACCGGCCCGACAGGGGCTATCTTCTCCATGATCTCGCTGCCGCCGCCATAGGCACCCACAGGGAGCCCCCCGCCGATGATCTTGCCCAGACAGGTCAGGTCCGGCATGATCCCAAAATATTCCTGGGCCCCGCCCCGGGCCAGTCGAAAACCTGTGATGACCTCGTCGAAGATGAGGAGGATGCCCCGCTCCCGGGTCCACTCCCGCAACCGAGGGAGAAAATCATCGAGCGGGGGGACCACTCCCATGTTGGCTGGCACCGGTTCCACGATCACTGCGGCGATCGCGTCGCCCTCGGCGTCCAGAACCGCCTTCAGCGCGCGAAGATCATTGAAAGGAACAGCGAGGGTGCACGACACGATCTCCTCGGGAACCCCCGGGCTCCCCGGGATCCCAAGGGTCGCGACTCCGGAACCGGCCTTGACCAGAAAGGAATCAGCATGGCCGTGGTAGCAGCCGTCGAATTTCAGGATCTTCTTCCGGCCGGTGTATCCCCGGGCGAGGCGCACGGCACTCATGGTGGCCTCGGTGCCGGAATTGACCAGGCGGACCTGTTCGATGGACGGGACCATCTCCACGATCTTCTCGGCCAGGGCCACTTCCCGCCAGGTCGGAGCGCCGAAGCTCGTCCCCTGGGCCAGGGCCTCGGCCACGGCGGCATTCACCGCGGGATGGGCGTGACCGAGGATCATCGGACCCCAGGAGCAAACAAAGTCCACGTACTGGTTACCGTCCACGTCGTAGAGGAAGCAGCCTTCTCCCTTCTCCACGAACACGGGGTCACAGCCCACGGATTTGCAGGCCCTCACGGGGCTGTTCACCCCGCCGGGAATCACACTTCGGGCCGCCTCGAAGAAACGACTTGAAAGGTAATGATGGTGCATGGCCTCCTCCTCGATGACGCGTTTGCATGGGAAACGGCGTACCTTACCCGCGAGGCCCGCGCCTTTCAACAGAGACACGGCCCACGGCCGGTGGTATGCTACTGAAAATTCCTGCTCGCACACCGCAGGCGCCCGACCCAACGGGTCCCCGAGGCGAGGCGGGACATTCCTCTGGAGACCGGACCATGGCGAGCATCACATTTCACGGTGCGGCAGGGGGCGTGACCGGTTCATGCCACCTGGTGCAGGTCAACGGCAAACAGATCCTCCTCGATTGCGGCCAATTTCAGGGCCCGTGGGAGGTGGAACGCCAAAACTTCAGGCCCTTCGAATTCCAACCGGCAGATCTGGACGCGGTGATCCTGAGCCACGGCCATCTCGATCACTGCGGGCGCATCCCGGTCCTGACGCGGCAGGGTTTTTCAGGCCATGTCTGCTGCACCCCGCCCACCCGGGACATTGCACGCCTCATCCTGCTGGATTCCGCCCATGTGCACAAGGAGGAGTATCTGTGGAAGGCGCGCCGCCTCGGCCGGGCGGGCATCCAGGCGGAAGGGCCGCTCTACACCGCCGAGGACGCATACTACTCCATGGACCGCTTCGACTGGACGCTCTGCTACGGAGAGCCGCTTGCGCTCGGGAACGGTCTCAACGTGGGGCTCCGCGCCACCGATGCGGGCCACATCCTGGGGTCCGCACAGGTGTACGTGGACTACACCGGGGATGGCGGCTCGAAGCGCCGCCTCCTCTACACCGGAGACCTCGGCGACGGGGACCGCCCGGTGGTGCGCGATCCCGACAGGCCAGAGCCACCTGTCCATGCCCTCATAATGGAGGCGACTTACGGAGACCGCGACCACCGCTCCTACGCCGACTCCGTGAACGAATTCGAAACGGCGGTCCTCGAGACAGTCCGCCGGAGGGGCACGGTCCTCATCCCAAGCTTCGCTCTGGAGCGGACCCAGGAGATCCTGTTCCATCTGGGGGAAATGCACCGCTCGGGACGGCTCTCGCCGGACGTCCCGGTATTCCTCAACAGCCCACTGGCGATCGACATCACCCGGCTCTATCACCAGCACGCCGGTTTTTGCCGACAGGCCATCCGGGAGCATCTCGACCGCGGGCGCTCCCCCTTCGTGTTCCCCGGCCTCCATCTCACCGAAACCGTCGAGGAGTCCAGGGCCATTCACAGCGTTCCCGACCCGAAGATCGTGATCGCTGGCAGTGGAATGATGACGGGAGGACGGGTCAAACATCACCTGAAGCACTCCCTGTGGAAGACGTCCACCGCCCTCATCGTAGTCGGCTACCAGGCTGCGGGCACGCTGGGTAGAAAGATCATCGAAGGGGCGGAGACAGTCCGAATTTTCGGGGAGACGGTGGCAGTGAAGGCGAGCATCCACACCATCAACGGCTTTTCCGCCCACGCCGGACGCAGCCGTCTCATCGAATATGCCCGCACGGCCCGGCCGGAAAAGGTCTTCCTCGTGCACGGCGAGCCCGAGGCCGCGGCAAGCCTGGCCAGGGCGCTCCAGGCCGCTCTCCCCGGATCCGGAATCTCCGTTCCGGCCCAGGGCGAGCACGCGGCGCTCTGAACTCTACGGCCGGGAACGGCCTCAGGAACGCCGCCTCAGCCTGATATACCGCCGCTTGCCCACCTTGAGGACCGCCGCAGGACCGCGGAAATCGAATTCCTCTGCTTCCTGCCTCACGCCGTCCACCGAAACGGCCCCCTGGCTGATCAAGCGCCTGGCCTCGGACGCGCTGCCAGCAAACCCGGCATCCTTCAGGACTCGGGGAAGATAGACCGCCCGCACCTCTCCGTCCAAGATCCACTCGGGCATGTCCGCCGGCGCCTCGCCGCGGCTGAACTGGGCTTCGAAACCAGCCTTCGCCTCGGCGGCGCCCCCGGCGCTGTGAAACCTCGCCACCAACTCGGCGGCAAGCCGCATCTTGACATCCCGGGGATGGACCTTTCCGCCCGCCACCGCCGTCTTGAGCTCGGCGATCTCGTCCATGCCCAGGGAGCTGAGAAGCTCAAAGTACCGGAACATCAAAAGATCCGAAACGGACATGAGTTTTCCGAACATCTCCCGGGGGGATTCGGTAATGCCGACGTAGTTTCCCAGGGACTTGCTCATCTTCTGGACGCCGTCCAGGCCTTCGAGCAAGGGCATGGTGATGACCACCTGAGGCCGCTGTCCGTACTCCTTCTGCAGGTGCCTGCCCACCAGGAGGTTGAACTTCTGATCGGTGCCCCCGAGTTCCACATCGGCTTGGAGCGCCACGGAATCGTAGCCCTGGATGAGGGGATAGATGAACTCGTGGATGCCGATTGATTTCTGGGCCTGGAAACGCCGCTTGAAGTCGTCCCGCTCGAGCATGCGCGCGACCGTATGCCTGGCGCAGAGACGGATCATGTCGATAGACTCCATGGATTTCATCCATCGGCTGTTGAAGCAGACCTCGGTCCTTTCCGGATCCAGGATCTTGAAAATCTGTTCCCGGTAGGTGGCGGCATTCTCCTCCACCTGGGCCGGGGTCAGAGGGGGTCGGGTCTCGGATTTCCCCGTGGGGTCCCCGATGAGGCCGGTGAAATCCCCAATCAGGAACAATACGTGGTGCCCCAATTCCTGGAAGTGCTTCATCTTCTGAACGAGCACGGTGTGGCCGAGATGGAGGTCGGGCGCGGTCGGATCGAATCCGGCCTTCACCCGAAGAGGCCGCCCGGTCCCGATGGCCTCCTTCAGCCTCTGCTCAAGCTCCTCTTCATCGATGATCTCCACGGCACCCCGTCGAATGAGGTCCATGGACCGCTTCAGGTCCTGTTCCATGCACGCGCTCCCCTCTCTTCCGCCAGCCGCCCCTTACTTGGCATAATCCACGGCCCTGGTCTCCCGGATCACAGTCACCTTGATCTGCCCGGGATAACTCAGCTGGCTCTCGATCTTCCTGGCGGCCTCACGGCAGAGGAGCACAGCCTCGGCGTCGGATACCTTGTCGCTGTTCACCATGACCCGGATCTCCCGGCCCGCCTGGATCGCGTAAGACTTGTTCACGCCGGGCAGGGACGTGGCTATTGCCTCGAGATCCTCAAGGCGCTTCACGTAGCTCTCCAGCATCTCCCTGCGGGCCCCCGGTCTGGCCCCCGAAAGGGCGTCGGCGGCCTGCACCAGGACAGCGAGGACGGTCTCCGGCTTCACGTCCTCATGGTGGGCCGCGATGCTGTGAACGACCTCCTGGGACTCGCCGTACTTCTTGGCGAGGTCCGCCCCGATCAGGGCGTGGGGGCCCTCCACCTCGTGGTCCACTGCCTTCCCGATATCGTGGAGAAGTCCGGCCCGCTTCGCCTTCTTCACGTTTATCCCGAGCTCCGAAGCCATGACGCCGCAAAGGAACGCCACCTCCAGGGAGTGCTGCAGGACGTTCTGAGCATAGCTCGTCCGAAAACGCAGTTTTCCCAGAATTTTGATGAGCTCGGCGTTGATGCCGTACACCCCGAGGTCAAAGGCAGCCTGCTCGCCAGCCTCGCGGATGGCGACATCGACCTCCTTTTCCACCTTCTTCACGATCTCTTCGATCCGGGCCGGATGAATCCGGCCGTCGGCGATGAGCCTCTCCAGGGCAATGCGCGCCACCTCCCTCCGCACCGGGTTGAAACCCGACAGGAGAACCGCCTCAGGGGTGTCGTCGATGATCAAATCGATGCCGGTGGCCGCCTCCAGCGCTCGGATATTGCGCCCCTCCCTCCCGATGATGCGGCCCTTCATCTCATCGTTGGGCAGAGGCACCACAGACACGGTCCTCTCCGCCACGTACTCTCCGGCGTATCGAGCTATGGCCAGGGAAATGATCTCCTTGGCCTTCTTGTCCGCCGAGTCCCTCGTCTCCGTCTCGATCTTCTTGAGAAGCCTGGCTGCGTCCTGCCTGGCCTCGGCTTCCAGGGTCTTGAGCAGGTACTCCTTGGCCTCCGCCGCCGTCATGGCCGCGATCCTTTCCAGCAGAACCCGCTGTTCCTGCATGAGCGAATCGCATTCCTTTTCCTTCTGCTGTATGCGGCGTTCCGCCTGCTGGAGCCCCTTTCCTTTCTCCAGGATCTCTATCTCTTTCTGGTCCACAAGGTCCTGCTTGCGGTCCAGTTGCTGCTCTTTCTGCTGCAACCTTCGCTCCTGATTCTGGAGCTCGGTTTTCAGATCCCTGATCTCGCCCTCGGCCTCCCGCCGCAGGAGAAAAATCTCCTCTTGGCCCTGGACCCTGATCTCCTGCCGGAGTTTTTCAGCGGCATTCTCCGCCTCGACGCGGAGGCGCTCCACCTCTTCCCTGGCGGGACCAAGAAAGTCCTGGGCCTTCCGCTTCGCGACCCACATGCCCACATAGGCGGCGACCACGAGGCCCAGAACCACCAAAATCGTGACAGAAATTGCTTCCATGACGGGTAGTAGCTCCTTTCCTTGCAAGGTGGCCACACCCCATCTTGGCTCCGTACGGAGTGACTGGCGAGGGTTTACACAGACGACGGCAGGCGATCCGGTCCAGGCCGAGATCACCCGAATCGGATTGTAGCGGCGGTACGGGCCGGCTCATGGGCCCTTCCGCGGGATCCGGGCAGATCTGTCAGGGAACAGGCTGTTCGCGCGGACCCGTGTCACTCAAGGCAAGCAAAAACACCCGCAACACGACCCGCCTCTCCGGACCCGGGGCTGACTCCTGTCGAGGCTGTTATCAATTCCGCTCCACCTGCCCCAGTGAGCCCGAACAGCTCCTGCTGGGGGAAGCGGGGCGTCGACACGGTATCGAAAAAAACCTGCCGGCGCGGTCTTCGTCTCCGGCCGATGCCTCGTCTTCAGCATCGCCCGGGGCCATACCCTCACCACATCCGTATATATATAAACCCTTGAGACGGGGTTACAGCCGTACAATCCCCGCTTGTGCCGTGTCGACAGGGTTTATTGAACCTGAGAGACTCAGGTGGATGTCTCGTCCACACTGTCCGGATGGGGATGTTTGCCCCTCCCTTCTCTGTGTGCAGCGGAGACTCCCTTGTATGGGGTGTTGGCTCAACAAACTACCAATCGATCACGGACACAGCAGGGAACGATACTTTAATCCATCTGTACGGATATTGCCACAATTATGTGCCACAATCCATTACAGAGTCTATCCTGGCCGAAAGACGGCTCGCCTTCGTTGCGAAAGAGTCTTCCAAGGCCTTCAAACGGAGCCTGGCCAGAACGCAATCTTTCCCGATATTGAGGAGGGCCAGCACCATTAGCTTGTGCGGCGGCAACCCGCTGGTCGTCCCGGCCTGCTCGTCGATCCGTTGCTGCACGTATGCAGCGACCTCCCTGACATCCACCTCCGGGTCATCGGCCTCCAATTCGTACACCTGACCGAACAGATTCAAACGTACCCTGGCCTTCATCACCGCCTCACGCATCAGGCTCCGCAGCCACATGCTGCAGGACCGTCCCCTCATCCCCTGGAGGCGGCGCATCCCCGAGCTCGTCGATCCGGCTTATGAGCCCGGATACCCGGCGCCGTATCTCTTCGCGCTCGCCCTGAAACTCGGCCACTTGCTCGTCCAGTTCCTTGATTCGCCGGACCTGGTCTTGATTCTTGGCCAGAAGTTCACTGCGCTCCCGGCGCAGTTGCGCGCAATGGTTGAGGAGTTTTTCTATCTTTTCTTCAAGGGCTTGAAGTTCCTGGCCACCCATTTCCTGTTCTCCCGTTCCACTCGGTTCAATTAAATCGGCTCCCGCCGGCTGCGTCAAGCCGGCCCGCCCGGGCCCTGCACCCGACCAGGCGGCTGTACGGAGGCACATGCATCCCGGCCTCGACCTCCGCCCCGTCGAGATAACTGAAGGCCCCCACCCTCGCTCCCGATGCGACCCGCGTCCCGCCTTTCAACACCACGTGCGCCTCGATCACGACATCCGAAGCCAATTCCACCTCAGGCTCAATATAAAGGGAACGGGCCAGCTCCAGAGTCACTCCCCTGGCCATCCAGTCCTCCCTGAGCCTCCCGAGAAGCACGTCCTCGGCCCTGGAGAGGTCCTGCCGGGAGTTGACCCCGCGCGCCTCCTCCTCCGAGGCGCCGCACACGGCGCCGACCGAGGCGCCCCTGGCGACCGCAACGGCCACGATGTCTGTGAGATAGAACTCGCACTGGACGTTGTCGCAGCCCACTGCGGCCAGGGCATCGAACAAAAAGGCTGCCTCGACGGCATATATCCCGGTGTTCACTTCACGGATGGTCCTTTGCGGCCCGGTGGCGTCCCTTTCCTCAACGATCCCAACCACCCTGCCGGAGCCGCCACGAAGTACCCGGCCGTATCCATGCGGGTCGCCAAACTCCGAAGTGAGCAGGGAAAGCGTTCTTCCTGATCCCTGGTGATCGGTCAGAAAGGCAGCCAGGGTCTCCTCCAAGACAAGGGGGGTGTCTCCGCACAGGATCAGGACCGGGCCTTCAAAGCCCGCCAGGGCGTCCCTGGCACACAAGACTGCATGCGCGGTCCCCAGCTGCTCTTCCTGCGTGCAGTCGATCACGCCGAAACGGCGCACGTACTCCCGTACAAGTTCACCTCCGTGACCGGTGACAGCCACATTCCTGACCGTGCCGAGGTGGGCCAGCAGTTCGAGCACGTAGCCGAGAATAGGGCGCCCGAGGAGCCGGTGCATCACCTTTGGGGTCACGGACTTCATCCTGGTCCCCTTGCCGGCGGCGAGTACAACTGCGGCCCATCCATCCCCCTTCACGGCCCCCTCCCCAATTCACTCAAAACCGGGCACAGAATAACAAAAAAGGCAAGCTCGCGCTTGCCCTTTTCGTCCGATCCCAAGAATTGCGGGATAACTTTCTACACCTGGCGCCCCACGATCCGCAGCCGCACCAGCGCCCTCGCCAAGGCAGCCTGAGCCCGGGCGACATCAATCTTTTCCCTCTGGGTCTGCGCCTCCTGAAGCCGCCGTTCCGCTCGCTCCTTGGCCCGGAGTGCGCGCTCCACGTCGATGTGGGGGGCGAGTTCAGCCGACTCGGCCAGGATGGTCATCCGATTCTTCGAAATCTCACAGAAGCCCCCGCTGATGGCCATCCGTGTGATCTCCCCTCCCTTGTTGTACCGCATTTCCCCTACCTTCAGGGTCGCCAGCAAGGGGGTGTGATTGGCCATGACACCGAAAACGCCATCCGTTCCCGGAGCTGTGGCCAAATCCACCTCTTCACTCACCACCAGCTTTGTGGGAGTGACCACCTCAAGAAGTATCCTGTTTGCCATCTCTCTTCTTCCCTCGGACCCGCCTCGCTGCGCTCAGCCGGGGTCGCCGCACACGGTTGGGCCCGGGGCCTTCTGAAAGGCCCCAGGCTCACCGCGCATTGTCACATCTTGCTTGCCTTCTCCATGGCCTCTTCGATCCCGCCGACCATGTAAAACGCGCGCTCCGGCAGCTCGTCGTGTTTTCCATCAAGGATCTCCCCGAATCCACGGACCGTGTCCTCGACCTTGACGTACTTTCCGGACACGCCGGTGAAGGTCTCGGCCACGTGGAAGGGCTGGGAGAGGAACCTCTGGCACTTCCGTGCCCTCTGCACGGTGAGCTTGTCCTCGTCCGAGAGCTCGTCCATGCCCAGAATGGCGATGATATCCTGGAGATCCCGGTACTTCTGGAGCGTCTGCTGAAGTCTCCGCGCCACGCGGTAATGCTCCTCACCCAGGACGTTCGGATCGAGGATGCGCGAGGTGGAGTCCAGAGGATCCACAGCCGGATAAATGCCCAACTCAGCGATCTGCCTGGAGAGCACCACGGTGCCGTCGAGGTGCGCGAAGGTGGTGGCAGGCGCCGGGTCGGTCAAGTCGTCTGCAGGCACGTACACGCACTCCACGGCGGTGATGGAACCCTTGGTAGTGGAGGTGATGCGCTCCTGCAGGGCACCCAGGTCCGTGGCCAGGGTCGGCTGGTAGCCCACCGCACTCGGAATGCGCCCGAGGAGGGCCGAGACCTCGGAACCCGCCTGGGTGAACCGGAATATGTTGTCGATGAAGAAGAGCACGTCCTGGCCTTCCTCGTCGCGGAAGTACTCTGCCGCGGTGAGTCCCGTAAGGCCTATCCTCGCCCGGGCCCCGGGTGGCTCGGTCATCTGACCGTAAATCAGGGCGGCCTTGGGCAGAACCCCGGAGTTCTTCATCTCATGGTACAGGTCGTTCCCCTCGCGGGTCCGTTCGCCAGCCCCGCAGAACACGGAGATACCGCCGTGCTGCATGGCTATGTTGTGCACCATCTCCATCATGACGACGGTCTTGCCCACGCCAGCCCCGCCGAACATGCCCATCTTGCCGCCGCGCGGGAAGGGCACCAGAAGATCGATGACCTTGACGCCGGTCTCAAGCACCTGGACCGTGGTGTCCTGCTCCACGAAGGCCGGGGCATTTCGGTGAATGGGCAGCATGGACTTGGATTCCAGGGGGCCCAACCCGTCCACCGGGCGCCCCACCACGTTCATGATACGCCCCAAAGTCGGCGGTCCAACAGGAATCTTGATGGGATTGCCTGTGTCCCGGGCCGCCATGCCGCGGACAAGCCCGTCCGTGGTGTCCATGGCGATGCAGCGCACCATGTTGTCCCCCAGGTGCTGCGCCACCTCGATTACCAGATTCTCCGTGGTGTCATCGATGGCCGGATTCGTCACCGCCAGGCCATTGAGTATGGCCGGCAACTGCCCAGGCTCGAACTCGACGTCCACCACCGGCCCAATGACCTGAGCCACTTTCCCCACGTTTCCCGCTGTTGCTGTCGCCATTTCTTGTCATACCTCCCCAGGCGCCCCATCGCGGCGCCAAAAATTTTCACACCCAGCCTGCCGCTGGAGGCCGTCTATTTCAGGGCCTCGGCGCCGCCCACGATGTCCATGAGTTCCTTCGTGATCGCCCCCTGCCTCGCCTTGTTGTAAACCGAGGTCAGACTCTTGATGATGTCCTTGCAGGCACGGGTCGCGTTGTCCATGGCGGTCATCCGCGCCGCCTGTTCGCTGGCCGCCGTCTCCAGCATGGCGTGCATGAGCTGGACGTTGACGTACATGGGCATGAGCTGGTTCAGGATCTGCTCGGGCTCCGGCTCATATGTATACGTGGCTTTGGAACCCGCCTCCTCGGCCGCCGACTCGAGACCTTCGCTGCTGATCGGAAGCAACCGCTGCATCGTCGGCCTCTGTACCGCAACGTTAACAAAACGACCGTAGAGGATCTGCACCTCGTCCACCGACTCGTCCACGAACAGCCGGATGACCTCCTGGCCGATCTGCCGGGCGTTGAACATCTGAACGTTGCCCATTATCCCCACGCTGCTGTGCAGGATTTCCATGCCCGTCCGCTTGAAATAGGCGGCACCCTTCTTTCCCACACAGATCAGAGAGGCCTGCTTGCCCTCCTTGGTCTGGCCCTTCAGATACTTCTCCGCGGTGGAAATCAGGTTGGTGTTGAAGGCCCCGCAGAGGCCCCTGTCCGAGGTCACCGCGACCACCGCCACCTTCTTCACCGGCCGGACCGCCATGAGCGGAAAGGCGCTGGGGTTGGCTGTGCCGGAAAGCTGCGCCATTACGGCGGCGAACTTCCCCGCGTATGGGCGGAAATCCTCCATCCGGGTCTGCGCGCCTCGCAGCTTGGCCGCCGCCACCATGTTCATGGCTTTGGTTATCTGCTGGGTCTTCTTGACCCCCACGATCTTCAGTTTTACATCTTTCAAAGACGCCATTGGAAGAAGGCCCCCTTCCTGCTGATCACAAGTTCCGGCTTGTCTTGAAATCCTGGACGAAACCGCTGATGACGCTGTTCATCTTCTTGTCAAGCTCGGGCCCTATTGTCTGTTTCTCCTGCAACTCCTTGAAGATATCAGGGTGCCTCTTCTCGACGAAATCGTACAGCTCCTTCTCGAACTCCTGGAGGGCGCTCACCGGCAGCTGGTCGACGAGGCCACGGGTTCCCGCATAGAGGATCGTCACCTGCTTCTCCATTGGCAGCGGCTGGTACTGGGGCTGCTTCAGGATTTCCACGAGACGCTCGCCCCGGTTGAGCTGCTGCTGGGTCGCCTTGTCCAGATCGCTGCCGAACTGGGCAAAGGCGGCCAGCTCGCGATACTGGGCGAGATCCAGCCGGAGGGTGCCGGCCACCTGCTTCATGGCCTTCACCTGGGCCGCGCCGCCCACGCGGGAAACGGACAGACCCACGTTGATCGCGGGCCGTATGCCTGCGAAGAACAGGGCCGGCTCCAGGTAGACCTGGCCGTCGGTGATGGAGATCACGTTCGTCGGAATGAAGGCGGACACGTCGCCCTGCTGGGTCTCGATAACCGGGAGGGCCGTGAGGCTGCCCGCCCCCAGTTCGTCGTTGAGCTTGGCTGAACGCTCCAGCAACCGGGAGTGGTTGTAGAAGATGTCGCCCGGGAACGCCTCGCGGCCTGGGGGACGGCGGAGGAGAAGGGAAAGCTCACGATACGAGACCGCCTGCTTCGAGAGGTCGTCGTAAATGATGAGGGCGTGCTTCCCCCTGTCACGGAAATATTCGCCCATGGCGCATCCGGCAAAGGCGGCAATGTACTGCAGGGAGGCCGGCTCGCTCGCACTCGATGCCACCACAGTAGTGTAATCCATGGCCCCGTTGCGCCTGAGCGCCTCGGCCACCAGCGCCACCGTGGCCTGCTTCTGGCCGACGGCGACATAAATACAGTAAACGCCGGTGGTCTTCTGGGCGATGATCGCGTCCACACAGATGGCCGTCTTGCCGATCTGGCGGTCGCCGATGATGAGCTCCCGCTGCCCCTTCCCGATGGGGGTCATGGCGTCGACGGCCTTGAGCCCGGTATAGCAGGGCTCGTGCACGCTCTTTCGTGCAATCACGCCGGGGGCCTTCATCTCGATCCTGGAGAAGTCCTTCGCGTTTATGGGGCCCTTTCCGTCGATGGGGCTTCCCAGGGCGTCCACCACCCGGCCCAGGAGCGCTTCGCCGACCGGCACCTCGGCGATACGCCCCGTCCGCTTCACGAGATCGCCTTCCTTGATGCCTGATATCTCGCCCATGACGGCGACACCGACGTTGTCCTGCTCGAGGTTCAAGGCGACGCCCATGATTCCGCCCGGAAATTCCAGGAGTTCCATGGCCATGCAGTTGCGGACCCCGTAAACCCTGGCCACGTTGTCCCCGATGGAGAGGACTGTGCCGGTCTCGGCCAGGTCGACGGCCTTCTCATAATCCCGAATCTGCTTCTTTATGATATCGCTGATTTCTGCTGCCTTTATCTGTGCCATTATCCCAGCTCACCTCTCACTATAGATTCTTTTAAGCCCTGCAGTTGGCTTCTTATACTGCCATCCCAGACGGTATCGCCGATGTGTGCCACCACGCCGCCGATGACGCCGGGATCTTCCTGCAATTGGAGCATGACCTGCTTCCCGCTCGCCTTGGTCAACACATCCGTCAGCTTCTTCCGCAGGTCCTCCGGTAGCGGGACCGGGGTGCGCACCACGGCCCTGACCACCCCCATCTCCTCATCCATCAACTCCCTGAAGGCATCGAGGATCTGCTTCACGTGCTGGATCCTCCTCCTCTCAACCAGGAGTCCGAGGAAGTTGGCCAGCACGCCGGTGATGCCGTTCGCCCTGATCACCTCATCCAATACGGAGCGCTTGAGGTCCGCCGGATACACCGGACTTACCAGGGTTGCCTCGACATCGGGATTCTTTTCGAGGAAGGCGCTCAAACCCTGAAGCTTCGAGTTGTAGGACTCAAGCTTCCCCTCCTCCTTCGCGATGAAAAAAAGGGCCTTGGCGTATCTCTTGGCTATAATTGTACTGATCAATTTTTGGTCACCACCCTTTCGAGGTATTCACTGATGAGCCGATGGTGGTCCTGCTCGGTCAAATTCTTTCGCACGAGATCCTCGGCCATCTTGACGGCCAGGACGGCCACCTCTCCCTGCAATTCGGACCGCGCCTTGGCGAGTTCCTGCTGCACGTACAGCTCGGCCTGGGCCTTGATGCGCTCCGCCGCGTCGTGGGCCTGGGCGATGATCTTCTGTTTCTCCGCCTGGCCTTGCTCCACGAAGGTCGCCAGAATGCGCTCAGCCTCGGCGTCCATACCCGCGAGCTTCCGCTCGTACTCCGCGTACTTCCGCTCAGCCTCGGCACGCTTGGCCTCCAAGTCCTCGAAGGCTGAACGGATGGATTCGGTCCTACCCTTGAGCCCCTCGGTGATGGGCTTGCGCAGGAACTTCACCAGCACCAGTGCCAGAATGCTGAAATTGAGGCAGTGCCAGATGAAATTCATCACCTGGCTTCGAGTCACCCCGCCGTGCGCGCCATGAGCCCCCCCATCGGCGCCGTGCCCTTCAGCCCCGTGACCCTCCACCGCATGCTCTCCGGCAGGCGCCCCGTGGCCGGCGGTCTCCGCAATCGCCGTCCCCCCGGGACCCGCTAGGGCAAGCGTCACAGCCGCCGCTACGACAGCCAAAAGAACAAGAAGCCCCCCGGGCCAACCCTTCCTCACGCTCGCCATTTACAGAGCCCTCCCCAGCAGCTTTTGGGCTATCTCCACGCCAAAGGCCTCGCTCTGGGCGAGAAGATCTTTCCGGGCATCCCCGATCTCTCCCGTGAGCTCCTTCATCAACTGCTGCTTCCTGGCCTCGGCCTCCTTGGTGCTCGCATCAAGAACCTGGCGCTCTTGTTCCCGGGCCTCCTGCTTGAAGCGCTCCCGCTCCTTCTGGCCCTGTCCCCGGGCCTCGGCGAGCTTCCGGTTGAAATTCTCGAGCAACTGGGTGGCGTTACGCTCGAATTTCTCCACATCCCCCTGAACCGAGGACATCCGGGCCTCCCGCTCCTCCAACATCCTGCGTACGGGCTTGTACAGCATGGTGTTAAGAACGGCCACCAGGATCAGCACGGATATGATTTGTACCAGCACCGAGATGTCTATATCGATCATGCGCTCTCCCCCCGATCTCCCCTGGCTCCAAATTCTTCAATGAAATTGGACTATTGAAGAGAATGAAGCCCCATTCAGAATTTGCTTCACGTTGCTTTTACATTATTTGGGGGGGCGTGTCAACGCCTTTCGCCCGCTATTTTCCTTTTTTCTCTCCCCAGAGGAACTTGTGCAGTTGAATCTGAAAACGCACGCGCAACCGGTCCTCCAAGACCCACTCGGCGAGCCGCGGCGGTTCCAGCAGACCCCATGCGGGGGAAAAAAGGACCTGGGCCACAGTCCAGAGCCGGCGCGCCTGCACCTGCTCCCTGGCCCAGAGGTAATCGCCCCGGCCAGTCAGCACGAATTTTATCTGATCTCTGCCTCCGAGCCATCGCAGGTTCTCATCCAGCCAGGCGTGAGACATCCCGCTGCCCGGCGTCTTGCGGTCCACCACCTTGACCACCTCTTTCGGAACGTCCGCGAGGGAAAGGCTGCCGTTGGTCTCGAGGACCACAGCGGCCCCGGCCCTGACAAGGGAGCGCATGAGACCGGCGGCGGTAGGCTGCAGCAGGGGTTCGCCCCCCGTAACCTGGACCAGCGGGACCCCGCTCCCGCGCCACTCCGCCTTGAGGGAAGGGACCCCTCTCTCTTCGCCCCCCTCATAAGCGTACCGCGTGTCGCAATATCCACACCGAAGGTTGCACCCTGTCAGGCGGATGAAAAAACAGGGGTATCCGGCCAGTGCCCCCTCCCCCTGCAGGCTCACAAAGGTTTCATTCACCAGAAGGGGGGAGGATGCCGCCGGGGCCAATCTCAAGGGCTCTCCCAGAAGGTCGCCCCCGTGTTGGGGGTCTCACAGACCGTCACCCGGGCGGGTTCCACACCGCGATAAGGCTTGAGCAGTTCCTTGAGGGCCCGGTAGATGAACTCGGCGAGTCTTTCCGAAGATGGATTCCGGTCCTGGAAGGCCGGATGCTCGTTGATATTCGTGTGGTCCAGACCCTCCAGAACCCGGGCCACAAGCTTCTTGAGATCGCGGAAATCGATGGCGACATCGATCTCATTCAACCCGCCGGCCCTCACCACGGCCTCCACGTGCCAGTTGTGGCCGTGAAGATGCTCGCAGTCCCCGGGATAATTCCTCAGGGCGTGGGCCGCCGAAAAATGGGTACGGATGAAGATTTCGAACATTTCCAGCCTCCTGTCAACCTTGCGGCCTCGTCCCGAACAAGGCCGTGCCCACCCGGATCAGGGTAGCGCCCTCTTCGATGGCAATTTCGAAATCGTGGGACATGCCCATGGAAAGTTCGCACAGCCGGACATCTCCGGGCTCTCTGCCGCTGAACCGGTCCCTGAGCCCGCGGAGGGCCCGGTACCAGGGTCTGGCCTCCTCCGGATCCGGAGTCCACGGAGGAATGGTCATGAGACCCCGGACCCGGAGACGCGGCAGGGCCGAGACCTCTTCCAGAAACGGCCCCAGGGTCCCGGGCACCAGTCCGGACTTGGCCGGGTCCCCGGCTACGTTGACCTGGAGGTAAACTGTGAGAGAAACCCCTGCTGCCGATGCCTGCCGGCTCAGTGCCCGGGCGAGCCGGAGGCTGTCGACGCTTTCAATGCAGTCGAAGAGCCTGACCGCCTCCGCCGCCTTGTTGCGCTGAAGACGCCCGATGAAGTGCCAGGCCGTGCCCGGGCGCTCGGAGCCCAGAACGGCAAGTTTCCGCCCAGCCTCCTGAACATAGTTCTCCCCGAACAGCCGCTGGCCTGCGGCAACCGCCTCGCGTATCCGGTCCACAGGAACAGTCTTGGTCACAGCCACCAGCCGTACTTCCCCGGGATCCCTGCCGGAGCGGACGGCGGCCTCCGCCATGCGGGTCATTACATGTTCCAAGCGGTGCACGAACATCCTCCCTCTCCTGCCTGTCCGTCCCGCCGCGGGCGGACGTCTCGCCAAAAAACCCTCTCGTCCCTCCACCCCCCCCTGAAAATCAGCCGGGCACCGGTGGGAACCCCGGCGGCAAGAAGGGGCAGGGCCGGGGCTTGACTGCCCCAACGGCGAGCAACATCCCCAAGACCTCGTGAACGGGAAGCCCGACCACGTTGGTGTAAGAGCCCTCGATCCGCTCCACCAGAAAGGCGCCCACGCCCTGGATGGCATAACTGCCGGCCTTGTCCATGGGCTCCCCCGTGGCCACGTAGGCCCGGAGAACATCTTGAGGATACGACCCGAACCATACCCGGGTCCGCACGAAAAATTCCTTGATTTCCCCGAACGCGGGGCTCTGGAGACAGCAGCCCGTGATCACGTCGTGGGATCGGCCCGAGAGCCGGAGAAGCACATCGAGGGCATCCCCGGCTCCGCGGGGCTTGCCCAGGACTTCCCCGTCCACGACCACTATGGTGTCCGCCCCGAGGGTGAAGCAGTCCTTGCGCAACCGGGCCACTCCGGCGGCCTTCACCCGCGCGCTCCGCCGGACATAGTCGGCCGGCGCCTCTCCCGGGTCCGGCGCCGGCTCTCCCGTAGTGTTCGCCGCCACATGGAAATCGAGACCCAGGCCGGCGAGAATCTCACGCCTCCGCGGAGAACCGGAGGCGAGCACTAGGGGGTGGGCAGACTGAAAAGGGCCCGGGCGTTGGCGCTCGTGCACCTCGCCACCTCCTCCAGGGACATCTCCCTGATCCTCGCCACCGCCTCGGCCACGTGGACCACCCTGGCGGGTTCATTCGGCCTTCCGCGGAACGGCACCGGACTCAGAAAGGGGCAGTCCGTCTCGATCATGAGCCGTTCCATGGGAACCATCCTCACCACCTCGGCGAGGGCGTCGGTCCTGGGAAAGGTCACCACGCCGGTGACCGAGATGGAAAGCCCGAGATACAGGACCCGCGCCGCCACATCCCTGTCTCCGGAAAAACAGTGCATCACCCCGGCCATTCCGCCCCCTCCTGACTCGGCTGCGAGCACATCAAGAACCATGGAGTGGGCCTGCCGATCGTGGATTATGACCGGCAACGCCCTCTCCGCGGCAAACCGAAGCTGTCTTCGGAAAACGGCCAACTGGGCCTGCCTGGGGGAATATTCCTTGGCCAAGTCGAGCCCGATCTCACCCCAGGCGACCACCCGTGGATGGGCGGCCAGATCCGCGAGCTCGGCGTACGCCTCCTCGGCGGCGTTGGCTGCGTCGTGGGGGTGGATGCCCACTGCGGCAAAGACCCCGGGGAGACGTTCGGCGGCCTGCACCGCCCTTCTGGAACTCACCGGATCCGTCCCCACGGTCAGGATCTGCGTTACCCCGGCAACCCTCGCCCTGGCTACGATCCCCTCTTGGTCCCCTGAGAGGGGCTCCATGTCGAGATGCGCATGGGTATCCACAAGATCCAGGCCAGAGCGGGCGAACATTACCGGGTCCCGGAATTCCAGGCCGGGGCGGAAATCACTCCGTCCCTGCGGGCGCCCCGACACCCGAAGGTCGCCCGCAGGGCCAGGGGTAGGAACAAAGACTCGGGGCGGTCAGGAGATCTCATTAGGGAGGACTATTGTGACCGTGGTTCCGCCGAACCTGTTCCTACTGATGGCCAGACTGCCGCCGTGGCGCTGAATGACCCGTTTCGCCAGATTCAGACCGAGGCCGATACCGTGGGACTTGGTGGTGAAAAACGGCTCGTCGGCCTTGCTCAGGTGCCCCTTGGCGATCCCAAGCCCGGTGTCGGCGACCTGGACCTCCGTCCGCTGCCCACCCACGGCCACTGAGACGATCAGGAGCCCGCCCTCCGGCATCGCTTCCACCGAGTTCTTCAGGATGTTGAGCAGGGCCTGCTGCATCTGCAGCCTGTCCAACGACAGGGCAGGCTCGGGAACCGGCATGTGGGTATGCCAGGCGATGTTGTGGCGATCGAGTTCGGACTGAAACAGCACCAGGCAAGCTTCGATCAGTTGATAAAGCCTCACCGGTTCGAGATGAAGATCAAGATCGTGGGTGAAATTGAACAGTTCCTCAAGAGTCTGCTCCAGCCGCCCGGTCTGCTGGACGATCACCTCGGTGTACCCGCGCAGCTCCGTATCCTTGAGCTTCTTGTGCAGAAGATTGGCCATCCCACCAACGGTGGAAAGCGGATTCCGTATCTCGTGCAGGAGCTGATCGGCCATCCGGCCGATGGCTGCGTAGCGCTCCGCCTGGACAAGGATGTCCTTGTTCCGCTCGATCTCCTCGTTGAGGGTCCGCAGTTTCTGGATCCTCTCCTCTCTTTTCTCGCACATCCTGGTCTTGCCCACGGCGATGGAGGCCAGACCGGCAAACAGATGAAGACCGTCCACGTCTTCCTGGCAGATGGCGCTCCTGGTGATAAAGTTGTCCGCCAGAATCACCCCGTAAATCTCTTCCTCGGTGACCAGAGGAGCGGCCACGAATTCTTCAGCCCCAAGAAGCTGCCTGAGATCCAGTGGCGCCGCGCCTCCGTTCCCCCCCGCCCCCCCTATCCACACTGGGCGGCCTTCGGTCAGGGCACGCACCAGTATGTGGTCACGGTCGGTTATCGGAACCACAATCTTCCTGGCAAGCTGATTCAGCGGGCGGGACTGATCATGAAGGCTCTCCCTGATCCCGTCCAGTATGCCGAACAGGGAGAGGCGGTGATGCGAAATCTCGGACCAGATACGGTGGGCCTCGTCGACATCGTTCGGTCCCAGGGCGAGGACCCCTTCAAGACAACCCTTTTCGCTGTTCAGCCGGATAAGAAAGGCCCTGTTGAATCCCAGTCCCTCGCCGGCGGTCACCCCAACCAGGACGGCCTTGAGGATCTCATTGAGGTCCTGGGCCCTCAAAAAGGCGGCGTTGAGCTTGATCGCGAGGTCCAGCAACAGCCGCATGCGGCTGTAGCTCCTGGCCAGATTCACCTGACAGGAGCCGTCAGTCCCTGTCTCAGTCATCGCAAAAGGCAAGCACTCCTTCACCTTTCTCCCGTCCCGTAACCCTGGGCCCATGACGGCACTTTACATTATTTAACACCATACCACCATGCCTGACACCCGGCCACAAACCCGTGCCGGCCAGGCAAAGGGACAGGAACACGCCCGGCAACAACCCCAAAAAAGGGAAACTTGACACAACTGCCCATCCACGTATAGTAACAGGTGCGCGGCAACGGTTTCGACCATCGCGAAAATTGGTCCTCGAGGAAGGGGAACGGGTCTCATTCCTTGGGGGAAATGACAGACTAAGGAGGGAAACGATGCGCAAGAAGATTTTGACCCTGTGTTTGGCCACGATCATGACCGTTTGCATGGCGGGAATTGGAAACGCCGCCAAAATCAAGTGCAAGGGCGAGGTCACCAAGAACGACGCCGGCGAATTGGTGATCAAGCTCGACGGCGACTGCCCGCTGGGCGTGGGCGACAAGATCAAGATCCAGCCCCAGAAGAAGGGTGTCGAGGGCTGCTGAGACACGCTGTTTCAGCCAGACTTCAATCGGGGGCCCCGGCCCCCGTTTTTTTTTGCGATCTTCGCCGCCCAGGCAAATCCTCCCGCTCAGCCCCGCACAGAGCCGCCCCCTTCCGGGCGAGGCGCCTCAAGTCCGCAATGGTCCTGGCATAACTGCCCGCCCCGAAAACCGCGGACCCGGCCACGAAGACATCGGCACCGGCTGCCGCCGCTCCCTCTATCGTCCCGGCGTTGATACCGCCGTCCACCTCCACGGGAAAAGAGGCACCGCGGCTGTGCATAAGGGCCTTCAGAGCACGGATCTTCGCCAAGGCTGCCGGGATGAAGTGCTGCCCGCCGAAACCGGGATTCACGCTCATCACCAGAACGTAGTCCAGATCACCGAGAACGTACTCCAGGCTGGCGGGAGGTGTCGCCGGATTGAGGACGGCACCCGCCTTGAGACCAAGGTCCCGGATACTCTGAAGGGTGCGGTGCAGATGCGCGCAGGCTTCCACGTGGACACTCAGCCAGGTGGCGCCGGCCTCGGCAAAGGCCTCGATATACCGGTCAGGCGCCTCGATCATGAGGTGCACGTCCAGGGGGAGGCGCGTCGCGGGCCGAATCGCCCGGACGACGAGGGGTCCGATAGTGATGTTCGGGACGAAATGCCCATCCATGACGTCTACGTGAATGACGTCTGCGCCGGCCTCCTCCACCGCGTGTATCTCTTCGGAAAGGCGACCGAAATCCGCCGAAAGGATCGAAGGGGCGATTTGAATATCCATGGCGGATACTATAAGGTAGGTTTCACAGGACGTCACCGGAGAAATCGAAGGGCCTCTCCGTGCGCAGGAGGCCGCCGTTTCTCAAGTCCAAAACACACAGCGGAAGGGGGATGAGGCGGATGTGCTCAGCGGCTTCCCAGGCCCTTTCGATGAAGATGCTCGGCTTCATGGAACAGGCCTCCTGGATACGAAAGATGTTCGAGGAAGGCGGGCGGATGAAGGCCGAATATGGGGAGGAGGCGGTCTGCGACTTCAGCCTCGGCAATCCCGATCTTCCGCCTCCCGAAAGGCTCCAGCGATCCCTGGAGTCCGTGGCGGCCGACACCTCGCCGGGGATACACGCCTACATGCCCAACGCCGGCATACCAGCAGTAAGGGCCAAAATTGCCGCTGCGGTCAGCCGAGACCACGGGGTGGAGGTCACCGCCGACGAAGTGGTCATGACCTGCGGCGCGGCAGGAGGGCTCAACATCATCTTCAAGGCCCTGCTGAATCCGGGGGACGAAGTGATCGTACCCAGCCCCTATTTCGTGGAATACGGATTCTATACCAATAACCACGGCGGGCGGCTTGTGCCCGTCAGGTCCAAGGCGGACTTCTCCCTGGACCTTGACGCCTTGGAAAGGGCGATGACGGACCGCACCAAGGCCGTCCTTCTCAATTCCCCGAACAACCCCTCCGGAGCCATATATTCGGCTGACGAACTCGGGGCCCTGACGGCGCTCCTTGCCCGGGCGAGTCGGGATCTCGGCCGCCCCGTGTTCCTCGTGTCCGATGAGCCCTACCGCCGGCTTGTCTTTTCCGGCGAATCCTGCCCTCCGCTCCTCCGGCACTACCCCGAGAGCATCATGACCACGTCCTTTTCCAAGGACCTCTCCATCCCCGGGGAACGAATCGGGTACGTCGCCGTCCATCCGTGCGCTTCGGCCAAGGCGGAACTCCTCGGTGCCATGATCCTGGCGAATCGGATTCTCGGGTTCGTCAACGCCCCGGCGCTCATGCAGCGGGTGGTGGCCGAGGCCTTGGAGGCCCGCGTGGACATGGCCGTCTACCAGAGGCGCAGGGACAGCCTGGCCGCGATCTTCACTGAATCCGGCTACGACTTCGTCCTGCCCAGAGGCGCCTTCTACTTCTTTCCCCGCTCGCCCCTTGCCGACGACGCCGCCTTTGTCCGGATGCTCCAAGACGAACGAATCCTCGCGGTCCCCGGCTCCGGGTTCGGCGTCCCGGGACATTTCCGGGTGGCCTTCTGCGTTGACAGCGCGGTCATCGCCCGTTCCCGGGAGGGATTCCGCCGGGCCAGGGCCAGGGCGCTCGGAAAGGGCTGAAAAGTCCACCTTCTCAAAAAGGAGCCTTCAAAACCGCTACAAAAAAACCGTCCGGACCCTCCGGGGGAATCCGGCTACGACTTCGTCCTGCCCAGGGGCGCCTTCTACTTCTTTCCCCGCTCGCCCCTTGCCGACGACGCCGCCTTTGTCCGGATGCTCCAAGACGAACGAATCCTCGCGGTCCCCGGCTCCGGGTTCGGCGTCCCGGGACATTTCCGGGTGGCCTTCTGCGTTGACAGCGCGGTCATCGCCCGTTCCCGGGAGGGATTCCGCCGGGCCAGGGCCAGGGCGCTCGGAAAGGGCTGAAAAGTCCACCTTCTCAAAAAGGAGCCTTCAAAACCGCTGCAAAAAAACCGTCCGGACCCTCCGGGGAGGGAAATATGGAGAGGAACCCGTCTCCGTCCACCAGGGCCCGGGCGGGGCCTTCCAGGACCCCGCCTCCGTGCCGGAGGCACCAACCGGGATGGGCGGCCAGGAAATGGGCCACCACCTCCCGTGTCTCCTCTGGCTCCAGGGAACAGGCGGCGTAGACCAGCCGCCCGCCCGGGCGGATCACCCGGGCAGCCCGCGCAAGCAGGGCCTTCTGGGCCGCGGCGAGCCTGGCGGGGGAGGCGGCATCCCGGTTCCACTTGATGTCCGGATGCCTGCGAATGACACCGAGGCCTGAGCAAGGGGCGTCGACCAGGACTCTATCGTACCTTCGCCGGGCCGCACCGGCCATTTCCAGAAAAACGGGATGCGGGACCACAGCGATGCCCGAAAGGCCCAGCCGCCTCCTGTTCTCTTCCAGCAGTCGCAGCCGCTCCCCGCTTGGATCCACGGCCTCAACGAGGCCGCGACCCTCCATCCTCTGGACGATGTGGGTGGTTTTTCCCCCCACCCCGGCGCATGCGTCGAGGATCGTCTCGCCGGGCCTCGGGTCCAGCAGGCGGGTGACAAGCTGGGCCCCCTCGTCCTGGACCTGGAACCATCCCTCACCAAACCCCGGGAGCAGGGTGGGTGATCCGGAAACGCCGTTCAGCACAAGGGCCTCATCGGAATAGCGGCCGGGACGGGCGTCAAAACCCCGGCGGCACAGGGCCGCGGCGAGCCGTCCCCTGTCTGCCCGAAGGGTGTTCACCCTCAGGGTCAGAGGAGGGCGAAGATTGTCCGCCTCGCAGACGGCCCTCGCCCCCTCCGACCCGAACCGGGCCACCCACCGGCGCACCATCCAGAGGGGATGGGCGGTATCGAGGGCAAGAAGGGTATCGTCCTCCCCCGGCGGCGCGGCCGCGCGCCTCGCCTCCTCCATGCCCACATCCTCACGGCGCCCCGCAAGGCGGCGTAGCACCGCGTTCACGAGGGGGGCGGCCCAGCTGTGGCGGGACTCCCTGACTCCGCGCACCGCCTCGTTCACGGCGGCGGACGGGGGCACTCGGTCCAGAAAGAGGATCTGGTACGCTCCGATGCGCAGGTGCGCCCTCACCTCGGGTGCGAGCCGCTTCTTCTGCCGGACGAGGCGGGCATCGATGTGCCAGTCGAGGAGGCCGAGCCACCGCACCGCGCCGTACACGAGTTCCTGGGCCAGGGCCCGATCCAGGGCGGAGAGGGCCGGGGCCTCGTCGAGCAGCTCCCCGGACAGCCGGGCAAGAGGCGGACGGTTGGACAGGGGGAAGTCGTTCCACGCAGCAAGGACGGCGGCGGCGCGTTGCCTGGCGCCGGCCCGCCTCGCTCCGGAAAGACCGTCACGGATGCGCCCCCTGCCCTCCACAGAGGCCGGGGGCCGGCGGTTATGACCCACCAAACCGGGCGCCCTCGGGGATCTCCCTGCCCCGCAGGAAGTCCGCCGCGGCAAGACGCCTGCCGCCGGGCCACTGGAGTTCCCGCAGGAGGAGGACTCCCTGCCCTGTCGCCACGGCCACGCCCTCCGGCCCTGCGGTGCAGACCCGTCCCGGAGGCCCGGGGCACCCGGCCGCATCCGTAGCCGATCGTGGACCGTACAGCCGGATGCGGTGCTCTCCGAAACGCGTGAATGCCCCGGGCCTCGGGTCCAAAGCCCGGATGAGCCCGGCGATGCGGCGGGCTGGCTGGGCCCAGTCGATCTCAGCCATCTCGGAGCGTATGGGCGGGGCGAAGCTCACCCCTTCCCCAGGCTGGGGCACGGGCACGAGGGTCCCCCTGTGCAACTCTCCCAAGGCCTTCACGAGGAGATCCGCGCCGAGGCGGGCCATGCGGGGATAGAGTTGCCCGAAGGTCTCTTCAGGCCCTATGGGGAGGGCCCCCCTGAGAAGCATGGGGCCGGTGTCCATCCCGGCGTCCATCTCCATGATGGTGATTCCGGTCTCGGTCTCGCCCTCCAGAATGGCCCACTGGATGGGGGCTGCGCCCCGATATTTAGGGAGCAGGGAGCCATGGACGTTGATGGGCATGATCCCCGGGACGTCCAGCAGTGCCTGGGGAAGGATCTGCCCGTAGGCCGCCACCACCAGGAGATCCGGTGCGACCTCACGCATCGCCTGGACGAATTCGGGGGCCCTCGCCTTTACCGGCTGATATACGGGCAGACCGGCCCGCTCGGCAGCCTCCTTCACCGGGGACGGGCCCGGCCGCCTCCCCCTGCCCCGCGGTCTGTCCGGCTGGGTGACAACCGCCGCCACATGATCGGGGCCGTGAAGCAGGGCTTCAAGGGACGGGAGCGCGAAGTCGGGGGTCCCCATGAACACGATTCTGAACGGGCGCGGATACTTCAAGACAGCCTGCCCCTCCGGTGCGGAGGCCGCATCCTCCGCCCCTTCATTGCTCTTCAGGAGGGCGGATCTTGGCCCACCTCTTGCGAAAAAGGGCCCGCTTCACGGGATTCAGCCGGTCCACGAAACAGATCCCGTCGAGGTGGTCGAGCTCATGCTGGATACACCTGGCAAGCAGGCCCTCGGCCTCGATGACGAGGCCCTTCCCATTCCGGTCGTAGCCTTCCACCTGCACCTTCAGTGCACGCCTCACCGGGGCTGTGTAGTTCGGAACACTCAGGCACCCCTCCGGTTCCATCAGCTCACCCTCCATGGCGGTGATACGAGGGTTTATGAGGGCCATGGGAGAGGGGCGGCCCTCCGGCCGGGTGACGTCCACGACCACCAGGCGCTTCAGCTCGCCGATCTGGTTCGCCGCGAGGCCGACGCCCTCCGCCTGATACATGGTCTCGATCATGTCGTCGACCAGTCTGAGCAAACCGGCATCCACCGCCTCGACTGGCTCTGCCTTGCTCCTCAAAATCTCGTGTGGATAGACAAGGATCTTCATAGTATGAAAATGATACGCGCTGAAGCCCTGCCGGGCAAGCGCCGACTGGAGGACGAGTGCGGCCCTTTCGAGAAGACCGAATCAGGAAGGCCGCCCGGGACCTGCGCTTCCTGCTGGACCGGGGGTATCCGAGGGAATCGGCCCTGAAATTTGTCGGCGACCGCCTCCAACTGCGCAGGGAGGAGCGGGACCTGCTCTTTCGAGGAGTCTTTCCACGAAAACAGATCGAGGCCCGCAGGGCAAAGGCAGTGCGGCTGCGCGACCTGAGAGGTCAGAACGTCGTCATGGACGGCCACAACGTGTTGATCACCCTGGAAAGCGCCCTGGCCGGAAAGCCGCTCGTGCTGGCGGACGACGGTTTTGTCCGGGACATCAGCCGGATTTTTCGGGGTTTTCGCCCCACCGGCAGAACAAGGGCCGCCTGGCAACTGGTGCAATCCCTCCTGGTCCTGTATGCTCCCGCCGGTGTCTCGGTCATCCTGGACGCCCCCCTTGCCAGGAGCGGAGAACTCGCCGGCCGGATCAGGCGCTGGATGGAGGAGAGCGGGATCCTGGGGGATGCGGTTGCGGAGGCCAGGCCCGAGTCGGCCATCCTGAAGAGGCCCGGCATCACAATGAGCGCGGATTCCGCGATCATCGACAGGGCGGAGCGGGTCTTCGATGTGGCCGGCCACATCGTCCGGCAAAGGATGCGGCTCGCGCCCACCCGCATCCCGTAGACGATCCCGGCCCGGGGCATGCGGGCGGGCCCTCCGGGGAGTGCACGGCCCGGCGGAGGCCGGGACATCCCCTGACCCGAAAATGTCTGCAGGCTGCGAAAGAGCGCAGCCAGGTTAAGGAGGAATATGGCCCAGGTGCGGGCGTTTCTCGCCCCGGCAGTCATCGTCCTGAGCTTCGTGCTCTTGGCCGTCCTGGCCATCGCGGCCTCCATGGTCACCGGATCCGGAGACCCGGCCCACAGGGTGGGAAGGATCTGGGCGCGGATCGCCCTCAGGGCCGCGGGAGTCAAGGTGAGGGTCGGAGGCCGGGGACACATACCCCGGGGAGAGCCCGTCGTCTTCGCTTGCAACCACGCGAGTCAGTTCGACATACCCGTTGTGTACGCAGCGCTGCCCGTCCAGTTCCGTTTTCTGGTCAAGAAGGAGCTCTTCAGGATCCCCCTTTTCGGCCTTGCCATGCGCCGGACCGGATACATCCCCGTGGACAGGGCTGGAGGCAAGGCCGCGCTGCGGAGCCTTGAGGAGGCGGCCGCGCGGATTCGAGAAGGCACCTCGGTGGTGATCTTCCCCGAGGGGACCCGAAGCCCCGACGGCCGCCTGCGCCCCTTCAAGGCAGGAGGGATATTGCTGGCGGTGAAGGCCGGATGCCGGGTGGTCCCGGTTGCCGTGAGCGGCAGCCACCGAATCCTTCCCAAGGGAACGCTCAAGGTCCGGTCCGGGGAGGTGAGGGTAGGCATAGGCCCTGCGGTCAACACCGTCCGGGAAGGGGGAAGATCCCGATCCAAGGATGACGTCGCCATGGATGTGTGGAACGCTATCGCGGCCATGCTCGAGGAAGAGAACCGCCCTGCCTGAGGGGCAAAAAAACGTATCTGATCACAGAGTTCGGTACAACCCCGATGCTGCAAATCCCCCGGACTGGAAGCCTTCACAGGGTGCTGCAAATCCGAGGCAGCGGGCACGCAGACTTACCCCCTGTATTTCAAGTGCCTGCCAACAAAGCAGATGCGGTACCCTGTGAAGGTTTACGAAAAAACAACTTGACAGTGAACAAATGTTCACATAAAGTTGCCCCATGGAACTCACGCCCCGCCAGAGAACCGTCCTCGACTTCATCCGTTCATCTCAGGCGCGAAACGGCATGGCCCCGTCCGTCCGGGAGATCTGCGCACAGTTCGGCCTGAAAGGCCCTGCGGGCATACACAGGATCCTGCGCGCCCTGGAGGCCAAGGGCGCCCTGACCTCCACGCCGGGTAAAAAAAGGGCATGGCGGATACCGGGAGGCCGGCCCGAACCCTCCATTCCGCTGCTCGGCCGCATAGCGGCCGGGGTGCCCATCCAGGCCGAGGAAAACCGAGAAGAAGAACTCCCCGTGGACCCCCGGCTCTTTGGAAGCGGCGGCTGTTTCGCCCTGCGGGTCCAGGGCGACTCCATGACCGGTGCCCACATCGCCCACGGCGATCTTGCCATAGTCCAGCCCCAGGAGGACGCGGATGACGGCCAGATCGTCGCCGTGTTGGTGGAAGAACTCCTCACCGAGGCAACCCTCAAGATCCTGCGCAGAAAAAACGGGAGCGTGGAACTCCACGCGGCCAACAGCCGTTACCCCCCTATGGTCTTTGGAGGCAGGGAACGCGCCAGAGTCCGCATACTCGGCAGGCTGGTGGGAATCATCCGGCGTTCATAGGCTCGAAAACCGGGAATCGCGCTGGACAACGACCTGGTCTCGAGGAGGATCGAGGAAATGGACGATTTTGTTCACCTGGAAGTCCAGAGCGCCTATTCCTTTCTCTGGGGGACGTTCACCCCGGAGACCCTGGTGGAACGGGTGGCAGGGGGCGGCCAGCGGGCCGTAGCCCTCACCGACAGGTGGAGCCTTCACGGCTCGGTCCGCTTCTCCAGAGCGGCCCTTCAGGCCGGGATACAGCCCATACTGGGGGCCAGGATCTCGCTCTGGGACGATTCCTGGGTGACCCTCCTCGTCCAGGACCGGCGTGGGTACGGAAACCTCTGCAGACTCATCTCCAGTGGGGAGGCCCTGGGCAGGACCGGGCGAAAAAGGGTCCTGCGCTCCGATCTCAGGCGGTGGTCCGACGGTCTCATCTGTCTCGCCGGAGGGCGGGATTCCAGGACCCCACGCCTGCTGGAGGAGTCGGGGGTCGATGCCGCCGCCATAGCGCTTCTGCCCCTGAAGCAGATATTCTCCGGGCCGGACCGGCTCTTCCTGATCCTTGAAAACCATGGCCTTCCCGGGGACAGGGAACGGCTCCCCCGCGCGGAGAAACTGGCCCGGAGGCTCTCCCTCCCCACCGTGGCCACCAACACCGTTGCCTTTCTCGCCAGGGAAGACTTCCTCCTCCACCGGATGCTGGTAGGCATCCAGCAGCGCCATCACCACCGCAACACCGCTCCCCTCCCCTGCGACCGGTTCGAACTCACTTGCGGGCGGGAGATGGCGGAACGGATCCCCTGCCCCCAGGCCCTGGCCAACACCGCCAGGATCTCGCAACGCTGCAGGGGCTTCTCCCTCCCTGGAGGCAGGCTCCACCCCCCGCGATTCACGCCCGGGGAAATGGCCGATCAGGAGCTGGCCCGGAGCGCCTTCCAGGAGCTGGCCCGGAAAGGGGCCACGGCGTCCCCCCGCTCCATCCGCCGGCTGGACCGTGAACTCAGTATGATATCCCGCAAGGGACTCTCCGACCTCTTCCTGCTGGTCAGGGAGGTGGTGGACTTCGCCAGGGCCAGAGGGATACGGCACAGCGTGAGGGGGTCCGCATCGGGTTCCCTCGTGGTGCATCTCCTCCTCGGGGGTGTCGATCCCCTGGCCCACGATCTGCTCTTCGAACGCTTCATCAACGAAGGCCGGAGCGACATGCCGGACGTAGACATCGACTTCGATTCGGAGAGGCGCGACGAGGTCCTGGCCTGGCTCATGGAGCGCCTCCCGGGCAAGACCGCCATGGTGGCCACCATCCACACGTTCAGGACCCGGAGCGCCGTGCGGCTGGCCGCCAGGGCCCTTGGGTTCCCCCTGGAACAGATAGGCCGGCTCACCGCCTGCCTCCCCTGGGCACTGAGGGGCATCGGGCTCGATGCCGCCCTCGAACGTTTTCCCGAGCTCAAGGACTCGGCCCTGCGGGACCATCCCCCCCTGGTCTCCCTGGCGTCGCGGCTCGCCGGGCTCCCGTTCCAGACGTCGGTCCATGCCGGCGGGGTGATCCTCGCCCCGGACGATATCACCGCCTGGACCCCGGTGCGCCGCTCTGCAAAGGGATTCCCCCTCAGTCAGCTCGACAAGGACGATGTGGAGGCCCTGGGGCTCCTGAAGCTGGACATCCTCGGACTCAGGATGCACACGGCGCTGAGAAGGGCCGAAGAGGTCCTGCGTGCCCAGGGCCGGCCCGTGGACCTGGAGAAGCTGCCTCTGGACGATGCCGGGACCTACTCCCTGCTCCGGAGCACGGAAAGCCTCGGGGTCTTCCAGCTGGAATCCCCGGGGCAACGGCACCTGCTGGGCAGGCTCCAGCCCGGCTGCTTTGGCGACCTCGTGGCCGAGATCTCCCTCTTCCGGCCGGGTCCGGTAAAAGGGAATATGGTGGAATCATACGTGCTGCGGAAAGCGGGCAAACAGGCCAAGACCGTCCCCCATCCAGACCTCCGGCCCATACTTGCGGAAACCTACGGCGTCATCGTCTTCCAGGAACAGGTCCTCCGCATCGTCCACACCTTCGCCGGCCTGTCCTATTCCTCCGCCGACGCCTTCCGCAGGGCCATGACCAAAGGGCGCTCGCTGGAGGAGATGGAAGCCCTCAGGCAGACGTTCCTCGAACAGGCAGTCGAGCGGGGTCACGACCCACGGCTTGCCGAGGCCGTCTTCCAGCAGGTGGCCGCCTTCGCCGCCTACGGCTTCTGCAAGGCCCATGCGGCGGCCTTTGCGCACCTCACGTACCAGAGCGCCTGGCTCAAGACCCACCACCCCCTGGCCTTCTACCTCGGCCTCCTCAACGCCGGCCACGTGGGATCCTATCCACCGTCGGCTATCCTGAACGAGGCTCGGAGGAGGGGCATCCCGATCTCTCCGCCCCATGTCAACGCAAGCGGTCTCCACTATGCGGCCGAGGGCAAGGGTATACGCGTACCCCTCGTTGTCATCCGGGGCATCGGCCCTGAGACGGCCGGCCGCATCCTGGAGGAGAGAGAAGGGGACGGCCTCTTCGAGAGCCGGGAGGACTTCCTCTGCCGGGTGTCCCTGGCCCCGAGGATTCACGCCGTCTTGGCGGCCTCCGGGGCCATGGAAGGGCTGCCTTCCGCCTCCTCCGGAAGCCCGCAGGAGGATCAGTGCCCGTATTATGTGCCGGCAGTGGCTTGAACGGCTGCGGCGGGAATACCAAACCATGGAGGTGTGTTGCACCGCCCATCCCATTGCATCCCTCAGGCCCCGGCTCTGGGCCATCGGCGTCCTGCCCGCCCGCACACTCCGCCTGATCCGCTCCAGTTCCAGGGTCAGGGTCTGCGGGCTCCTCCTCTTTCTCCATACCCCACCCACCCGCTCAGGGAAGCGGATCATGTTCGTGACCATGGAGGACGAGAGCGGTCTCCTCGACCTTGTCCTCTTCCCCGATGCCCAGGCCCGCTGCGCCAAGACCCTCCTAACCAGCGAGGTGGTCACTGCCGAGGGCATCCTGAAGCGGAAAGGTGCCGGGGGGCTCTCGGTCTCCGTGGTGATCAGGGGGTTGCTGGCTCCGCTGTGCGGCAGCCTCGCCCGGGTCGCCGGGGCACTTTCACCCGCAGGGTCTGGCATCATATCCCACAAGGGGCCCGCGATGAACGCAGGGGATCCCCTCCGCCTTCCGGCACCCGGATCGGGTGCCTTGACAACAGGCCCCGGATACCATACAGCCCATGAAGACAGCGGACTCTGGACCCCCTGGACCAGACCCCCGATAAGGATCCCCCGGCGCGCAATGACCCTCGATCCGTTCGCAGGACTCAACCCTTCCCAGCGCCAGGCCGTCATCCACACCGGCGGCCCCTTGCAGGTCATCGCAGGTCCCGGCACAGGCAAGACCAGGGTGCTCACCTGCCGGGTGTGGCACCTCCTCCAGGTCCGGGGCGTCCAGCCGGACCGAATCCTGGCCGTCACCTTCACCAACAAGGCCGCCCGGGAGATCCTGGAACGGGTGGAACGCCTGGCTGGAAAGCGCCGGGAAGAAGGCGCCGGCGCCCCGACCGCCCTCCCCGCGGTGAACACCTTTCATGGATGGGCACTGGCCTTTCTGAAGGAGACCCTCGGGGCGGCGGCGCGGAGCCCAATAGACGAACAGGAGGCCAGGGAACTCTGCCGGGAAGCGGCGAGGGAGGCGAGCCTGGGGACGGAGAGTCCCAGACGGATCCACGCCAGGATCAGCAGGGCCAAACAGCACTCCCCCCCGACCCTGGGAGACGACGAGGAACTGACAGCGCTCCACGGGGCCTATCAGGCCCTGCTCGAACGCCACGGCCTCTGGGACTATGACGATCTGCTCCTGGAGGCCCTGCGGCTCCTCGCAGAACCTGCGCACAGAGGACGCTTTCGCGAACAGGTCCCCTTCGTCCTGGTGGACGAATTCCAGGATGTCAGCCCGGTCCAGTACGCCCTGGTCAGGGCCATGGCCTCAGCGGAGGCCGAGATCACGGTGATCGGAGATCCGAATCAGGCGATCTACGGATTCCGCGGGGCAAGTCCGTCCTTTCTCCACCAGTTCGCCCGAGATTTTCCGGAGACGGCCACAATCCGCCTCCACAGGGTCTACCGTTGCCCACAGACCCTCCTCGATGCGGCGGGAAGCGTCATCGAGACCCCCGTCGCAGCCCGGCTCATCTCGGAGAAGGACAAGGGCCGGCTGCTCCATGTGCTCTCATTCCCGGACGAAGAAAGCGAGGCGCGGTGGATCGCAGGAAAGATTGAGCAGACCGTGGGCGGCCTGAGTTTCGATGCCATGAACAGGGGCGCGGCTGGCGGAAACCGCCTGCGGAGCCTGGCCGACGTGTGCGTCCTCTTCCGCGCCCACTCCCTTGGGGATTCCGTCGCGAAGGCCCTCGCGGAGCACGGCATCCCCTTCCAGCGGGCCGACGCCCCGGATCCCCTCGGCAGGCCGGATCTCCGCCGCGTCTGGCGCCTCTGGGAAGCCGCCAGGGGCCGGCTGGCCGGCTACCACCTGGAACGGCTCAGGCGCGAGACCGGCGCGAAGGGGGAGACCTTCAGGGAGCTGCCGTCCAGCCTGCACGGCAAGGAAGGGGTCGCCCTCCTCGATGCCATCCTGCAGATCCTCGCCATCCGCCCCGAGACACCCTGGCTGAGAGTTCTGCGGCAGGCCCTCCAGCAGAACCCCCGGTCGGACTCGCTGGCGGTCCTCTTCGACCGTGCCGTGGATCTTCTGGCTCCGCAGATGGAAGCGGTGTCGCTCCTGTCCATCCACGCGGCCAAGGGGATCGAATTCCCCGTGGTCTTCCTCATCGCCTGCGAAGCCGGCATCCTCCCTTGGAGAGACGCGGATCCGGACGAGGAAAGAAGGCTCCTCTACGTTGCCTTGACCCGGGCCTCCGAAGTGATGTATCTCAGCCACGCAGGCCGCCGCCTCATCCGGGGGAGGAACGAGACGGCGGCCCCGAGCCCCTTCCTGGAGGCGATCTCCAAGGAGTTGATCTCGATGGGCCCGGAAACAGGACGCAAAAAGCCGAAAAAACCCAGGCAGAAGACGCTTTTCTGATCAGCGGAGGCCGCGATAGACCACGGCCGCAGGGGAAACATCCCGCTCGGGGCCGGCCCCCGCTCTTGGGTTTTCCCCGGCCCTGTGGTAGATAATCCAAGGAAAGTGCGGCCCTCATGAGAGACGCCGAGAATGAAAGACCAGAGGGGAGGAGGCCCTGTCCGGTGAAAATCACCGCCTCGGAGGTAGAACACGTGGCCCATCTGTGCAGACTGAGCTTCAGCAGCGGAGAGATCGAAGATCTGACGAGGCAACTCGACGCGATCCTCACCTACGTCGCCAAGCTCGAAGAGCTGGACACCACGGGCGTGGAGCCCACCTCCCACGCCCTTGATCTCACCAATGCCTTTCGAGAAGACGCCGTGGAGGAATCGATGACGGCCGAGGCGGCCCTTGCGAACGCCCCCGAGGTCTCGGGCGGGGCCTTTGTCGTCCCGCGGATCCTCTGAGCAGAGGTATTCCCATGGCACACCTGACCGAATTGAGCATGCACGGGCTCCGCGAGGTCCTGGACCGGCGTGAGGCCTCGGCGGCAGACGTGACGCGGGCGTATCTGTCCAGGATCGAAGAGGTGGATCCCAAGGTCAGGGCCTATCTCACCGTCACCGCCGAGCGGGCTATGGGGCAGGCCGAGGACGCGGACCGCTGTCTGGCCGCCGGCGAAGCCCATCCCCTGACCGGGATACCCCTTGGAATCAAAGACGTAATCTGCACGCGGGGGGTAAAGACCACCTGCGCCTCACGGATCCTGGCGGACTTCATTCCCCCGTACAACGCCACGGTGATGGATCGTATCGAGGCCCGAGGGGCGGTGATACTGGGCAAGCTCAACATGGACGAATTCGCCATGGGCTCCTCCACGGAGAATTCCGCCTTCCATCCCACCCGCAACCCCTGGGATCTGGAACGCATCCCCGGCGGCTCAAGCGGCGGATCGGCCGCCGCCGTGGCGGCGAGGACCTGCTGCGCCTCCCTGGGATCCGACACGGGCGGATCCATCAGGCAGCCCGCTTCCCATTGCGGCGTCGTGGGCCTGAAGCCGACCTACGGCCGGGTTTCCCGATACGGCCTGGTCGCCTTCGCCTCCTCACTGGACCAGATAGGCCCTGTGGCGCAGAACGTCACCGACTGCGCCGTCCTCCTGAACGCCATCGCGGGCCATGACCCGCGGGACTCCACATCGGCGGCCTCCGCGGTCCCAGACTATACCGCCGCCTTGGCCCGAGACATGGAGGGGTTCACCATCGGGATGCCCCGGGAGTACTTTGTACCGGGCATGGACCCTGAGGTGGAAGCAGCGGTGAAGCAGGCCATCGCCCGGATGGAATCCCTGGGGGCCTCGGTCGTGGAGGTGAGCCTCCCTCACACCGGGTACGCCGTGGCCGCATATTACCTGATCGCCCCCTCCGAGGCCTGCTCGAACCTCTCCCGTTACGACGGGGTAAAGTACGGATATCGTGCCGAGGGCAACCAAAGCCTCATGGACATGTACAAACAGACCCGCTCCGATGGTTTCGGCTCCGAGGTGAAACGGCGGATCATGCTCGGGACATACGCTCTCTCGGCGGGCTATTACGATGCCTACTACAAGAAGGCATCCCAGGTACGCACCCTGCTGAAACAGGACTTTCTGGAGGCCTTCACCCGGTGCGATGTGATCGCGACGCCGGTCGCCCCGACCACCGCCTTCAGGTTGGGACAGATGGCTGGCGACCCCCTTCAGATGTATCTCTCCGACATCTTTACTATTTCAGCGAACCTTGCCGGCATACCAGGCATCTCCCTGCCCTGCGGGCGCAGCTCCGAGGGCCTGCCCATCGGGATCCAACTCCTGGCGGGGCATTTTCAGGAAGAGAAACTCTTCACCGCCGCCTCGGCCCTTGAACAGGCCCTTGGGACCGCCGCTCAGCGGCCCCCGCTCCTGTAACGGGGAGGACGCCGTGCAGCGACTCCCGCTCTCCCTCGCGGCACCCGGCATGAAGCTCGCCCGGGAGGTCGCCACCCCGGAGGGGAAGGTGCTCTGCGGCCCCGGCCTCGAACTCACCGAAGACCTCATCACCCGCCTGGAGAGATCCGGTATCGGCGTGGTCACAGTGGAGGGGCATCCCGTCCGCCTCCCAGGCGAGCTGTCCATTTCACAACGGTTGAAGGAACTAGAGGCCAGGTTTTCAAAGGTGAAGGACGATCCCGTCCTCAGGGCACTCATGCGGCTCATAGGCGAATACTGGGTGGAGCAGGAGAGACGGTAACGGGGACGCCGTGAGGCGGAGGGCTGCGCAGAAGCATGGACCCACAGGAACTCAGAAAGCAGGCCATCAAGGACCGCCTCAAGGAGATGCATTCTCTGCCGGCATTGCCCCCCATCGTCTCGAAGCTCAATACGATGATGGAGGACGAGAACGTCACAGCCCACCAGCTGGGCGCCCTGATCGAGCGGGATCAGGTCCTGACAGGCAAGCTGCTCAAAATGGTCAATTCCTCCTTCTACGGATTTCCCCAGCGGATCAGCACCGTTTCAAACGCCATCGTGCTCCTCGGATTCAACGTCATCAGGACGCTCATCGTCACATCCTCCATCTTCGAGTTCATGCAGTCCTCGGATATCGGCCTCTGGGAGCACTCTCTGGGTTGCGCCACCGCCGCGGGGATCCTTGCCCGGCGGATGGGAATCAAGAATCCGGAGGAGATCTCTACAGCGGGCCTCATCCATGACCTGGGGAAGATCGTCATCCGCTCCGAACTCCCCGCGGAGTACCAGCAGGTGCAGGACATTGTTGCAAAACGGCAAATACCCATGCGGGAGGCGGAACTGATCCATGTCGGCCTGGCCCACGGAGAAATCGGAGGGTGGCTCGCCGCACAGTGGAACCTGCCGGAGCGCCTCGTCGAGCCCATCCGGCACCACCACAACCCGGAGGAGACGCCCACGTTCAAGGAACCTGCCGCCATCGTGCACTTCTCGGACATCCTCATCCGGGCGGTGGGCTACGGTTCCGGCGGGGATCCGTGGGTTCCTCCCCTGGACCACAATGCCTGGAGCAGGATCAAGTTCGGCAAGGCGCAGACCCAAGAGGTGCTGCGGGAGCTCGATGAAAAACTCACGGAACTCCAAGACTTCACGATGGAAATCCACCAGATGAGCACGCCTGGAAAATGATGACGCCCCACCCGACTCGGACGTCCGGCCCCAGCCGGTTCGAAACGGAGCCGTCGCTCAGGCACTGGAGAGGGACGTGGCACGGGTCGCGCTGATAACCACGGGCCTGCTCGACGGCCCTGACGAACGGATGTGCTTCGAGGCCAGGGGCCACCAGCTCGTCACGAACACCGACCTGGCGAGGGCCCTTGAAACCCTCCTCAACGACCCGCCCGACATCCTGATCATCCAGAAAGACCTGCCGCAGGGCCTCGACAGGGTCGTCATCCAGGCCCTGAAGAACAACCTTCAGCTCGTGCTCCTGCCCATCCTCCTCATCGCCGACGGGCGGGACTTTGCCTCCGGACTGGACTGGTACGAATACCCTGTGGACGACCTCATATCGAGGCAGGCCCCTCTCGACGAGATACTGCTCCGGGTAGACCTCGCCCTCTCTCGCACCCAGCGGGTGGCGGACAACAACCCCCTCACCAAACTCCCGGGCAACTCCTCCATCCTCAAAAACATCCAGGAGATACTTGATGCCCGGCTGGTCAGGGGAGTCGGCTACGTGGACATAGACCATTTCAAGCCTTACAATGACCGGTACGGATTCGCCAGGGGGGACGAAGTCATCCGGATGGTGGCCAGGATCCTCGTGAACGTGGTTCAGGACAGGGCTGGTTCTCAGGGATTCGTCGGCCACGTCGGAGGAGACGACTTCGTCTTCTCCGTACCTCTCGAACTCGCCGAATCGGTCTGCTCCGAGGTGCTCAAAAATTTCTCCTCTCTCATCCCCCTCTTTCTGGACGAGGAGGATATCGAAAGAGGTTTCTTCTCCGGGATCGACCGGGAGGGCAAAGAGCGGCGCTTTCCCCTCACCAGCCTGTCCATCGCGGTGGTCTCCTGCACAGAGCTACGGTACAGACATTATGGCGAGGTGGCGGCAGTTGCGGCGCAGTTGAAATCCAAGGTGAAGGACCTCGCGGGAAACAATTTCCTCGTGGACCGCCGGAGGGGGGAATGAAGCCGCCGGCACCGGACCCGCCGCGGAGGTGACCATTATGCGTACCTGTATCGCCGACACTCCTTCCTTCCGGATCCGGGCCCTGCTCGCCCTCTGCGTGCTTGGGCTCGGGGCCTGGCCTTGTGCGGGAGACGCCTCGGAAGGTCCGACCCCCGCCGCCGTGGCAAGCGTCTTTCCCCTGGCCGAAATGGCCTCCGCCGTAGCCGGCGGGCGCGTAGACGTCACCCTACTGCTCCCCCCGGGAAGCGATCCACATTCCTGGGAACCCCGGCCGAGCGACATCATACGCGTGGAAAAGGCCGACGCCGTCCTCCTGATCGGGGGGGGGATGGAAGACTGGGTGGAGGACCTGGTGGGGGCAGTGGGGCTGCATCATACCGTGATCCTCAGGGCCAGCGAAGGTGCCCCTCTTATCCTGTACGGCGGCGAGGGCGGGCACAGGCACGCGGGCGAGGACCACGGTGCCAACCGCCATGCCGGCGGAGGGATCGATCCGCACATCTGGCTTGATTTTCAGTGGGACATCCGGCTGGTGGAGAAGATCGCGGAACTCTTCAGCTCGCTGGACCCCAAGGGGAAACCGATTTTCATGAAAAACGCCAAGGCCTACGGGGCTAGGCTCCGGCAACTCGACTCAGCCTACCGCGAAACCTTGGGGGCATGCGCGCAAAAGACGCTCCTCGTGGGCGGACACGCTGCCTTTGGATATCTTGCCCGGGCCTACGGCCTCGATCAGATCGCCCTTTACGGCCTCAGTCCCGACGCCGGCCCCACTCCGAAACGGATGATCGAACTGACAAATCTGGCGAGGCAAAAGGGAGTCAAGACCATCTTCTTTGATCAGACGGTGAGCGACCGCCTCGCCAGAACCTTGGCCTCTGAGGCCGGTCTCAAGACCCTGGCCCTCTCGCCGGGCGCCAGTCTCACGCGGGAGGATTTCGGCCGGGGCACCACCTTTCTGGAACTGATGTACCGAAATTTGGCTTCACTGGCCGAAGGCCTGGGCTGCCCCCCCCCTGCCCGTCCGGTACCATAGGAACATGCCGAGCAGCAGGAGTGCAAGACTCAGGACCTGCCCCATGGTGGCCGTGCCGGACAGGACAAACCCGAGCTGAGGATCGGGTTCCCTGAAAAATTCCACCCCTATGCGGCAGACGGCATAGAGCATGAAAAACAAGGCGACCTTTCGGCCCTGGGGCCATGGTCTGTGCCTCTGCGGCCAGAGGAGTGCAAAGAGCAACACCCCTTCGAGGAATGCCTCGTAGAGCTGCGAAGGATGACGCGGCACAGGCCCACCCTGGGGGAAGACCATGGCCCAGGGTACGTCCGCCGGCCTCCCGAAGAGTTCCCCGTTGATGAAATTGCCCAGTCTGCCGAGGCCGAGGCCTATCGGCGCGGTCACGACAAAACGGTCCGCCCATTTCCAGAAGGGGAGGGCATTTGCGCGACAGTACAGCCAGCCGGCGGTCAGTGCCCCGACGAGCCCCCCGTGGAAAGACATACCTCCGTGCCACGTGGCCAGGATCTCCAGGGGATGTTGCGAAAAATACGAAAAATTGTAAAAGAAAACATAACCGAGTCGTCCACCGAGCACTACCCCCACCACAAGAGAGATCAGCATGCCATCCAGCTGGCCGAACTCGGCAGCCACCGACTCCCGGCCCCGTCCTGCGGCGTTCTCTTCCACGACCTGCCTTCGGACCAGCACGTATGCCGCACCGAAACCGAGAAGATACATGAGGCCGTACCAGCGCAGGGCCAGCGGCCCGATGCGCACGATGATGGGATCGATTGATGGGTAAGGGATCATGCGCCCTCAGCCCTTTTCGTCCCGCTTCCGCAAATCGACTATACGCGGGCCGCCTCCGGGCCCGGAACGATCGGGCCCCTTGCCCTCACCGCCTCCCCTGGAGCGGGGTGCCAGGCCCTGCCTCCCGAGGATCGCGTCCAGCAGGCGCCTGTACTGCTCCACAAGCTGCGGGCTCAGGTCGTCTTCCAGGACGAAACATGAAATCCGGCTCCGCTGAACGCGTACCGAGGATGTCGTCAAGGCGGCCAGCACATGCGGGCGGACCACCGGCCCGGTCTGCTGATCGAAAACAACGGCGCACGGGAAATAGAAATCAAAAAATGCCGCCCTCTCCATGGCGAAGAGCACCGTTTCGGTCTGACGGTTGTACCGTATCTCTCCGAGAAGCATACCAAGCCCGTCGATTTCAACGAGCACCAGTTCCCCCGCGTCTTGTCTCAGCTTCACGATTCAGTCTCCTCGGGTCTCCATGACCCGCCCCTGACCAGAATGGTTTCGGCGGCCTTCGACTCCGGCCCTGACGCCCGCTCCCTGCGGCGGGCACCGTCTCTCGGCCCGGCGGCCTGGCGCCGATGCGGTGCCGGGCCTATTGGGGGCAGACCCTGGCATTCCCGAACAAGATCATAGATGGCCACGGAATCATCGAAAGCCGACTTGTTCCAAACGCGCTTGGGCCAAATCCCATTGGCGGCGCAGTAGGCGATCGGCCACTGGCCGGCAAGCAGCTGGGCTGCCCTGTCCCTCACCGCCCGGCTGAAATCATACGGGGCGATGAGATCGTCTATCAGCGACCTCACCTCGGCAGTGGGCCACCGGATGCGCTCGGATTCGAGTTCCTTCCATGCGGATGAGAAGCAGATAGGGGAATAGACAAACAGGGCGAGCAGGAAGCCCTCGGCAGGTTCCTGGCCTCCGAGGTGAATTCCGTCGAGCCGTTCCAGAAGACCCAACAGAAGATCCCGGACACGGACCCGGTCCTTGCCTGCAAGGGACGACGCGTAACCAGGAAACACGCACGAAAAGAGGCCGCTCTCCATCATCAGCCTGGCCCACGGGACGGCCGAACCCGATCTCACGTCCTTGAGCCATTCGTCCCGCACTCTGGGGACGGCGCACAACCGGATCTTGTCCCGGTGCGCGACAATAGCCTCCCACGTGGCCGGTTCGATGACAAAATCGATCCTGGCGGCATGCCTGACAGCGCGCATCATACGCACCGGATCCCGCAGGAACCTCCTCCCCGGATCCCCGATGGTCCTGATGACCCCGGCCTGGAGATCGTCCATGCCCCCGACGTAATCTATGACGCTGAAATCGGCGATGTTATAGAACAGGCCGTTGATGGTGAGATCCCGCCGGAAGGCATCCTCCTGGGGGGAACCGAACATGTTCGCGACATCGAGACCTTCCCGCTCCGCCTCCTGATCGTCGTATTCCGCCCGCCGCCGGAAGGTGGAGACCTCTATGGCCTTTCCGCCCCTGAAGTAGACATGGACCAGGCGGAATCGCCTCCCTATGACGCGGCTGTATTTGAAAAGTTTCCGGACCTCTTCCGGACGTGCATTCGTACCTATGTCAAAGTCCTTGGGACGCTTCCCGAGAAGCAGGTCCCGGACGCTGCCGCCAACAAGATATGCGATGTAGCCGCTGTCCTTGAGGCGGTAGAGGACTTTGAGCACCTCTCTGTCGATATCCTTCCTGCTGATGCGGTGCTCGGGGCGGGGGATGATGCACGGGACGCATTCGAGATCCTCGAACAGGGAAGGCTGCTCCGCCGGAACCTGCAGGGGGGCTTGGGCGGAGGAGCGTGCCCTCGAACCCTTCCAGGGCCTCCTGTTTCGCCGAAAATGCCCTGTCTTTGGGGTACGTTCCGACATGGTGAGTTTGTGCCGGAATCCCTTCAGGAAAGGACTTTGTACAGGGAAACGTCGATCCCGTACTTGCCTATCTTGTAATTGACGATCCGCAGGCTGGTCTCCAAAGTCCTGGCCGCTTTCGACTGATTTCCTCGCGCCTCCTTGAGGGCCTCGATAATAACCTCCTTCTCGAAACTCGCCACTGCGTCCGCCAGGGACCGCCTCGCCCGCCCTGGGGCACCGGCGGTCTCTCCTGTCTGAAGCGTCACGGGCAGATGGTGGGCACGAAGCACATTCCCATCACAGACCAACACGGCGCGCTCGATGCAATTTTGCAGTTCCCGGACATTACCGGGCCAGTGGTACTGCATCAAGAGATCAATGGCCGGTGTGGAAATTCGGTGGATGGGCCTGGAGTTTTCATCTGCGTATTTCGAAAGAAAATGCTCCGCCAGAAGCATGATGTCAGTTCTGCGCTCACGAAGGGCCGGCAGGTATATCGGAAAAACATTGAGGCGGTAGTACAGATCCTCTCGAAACTGGCCCCGCTGCATGGCATCTTCCAGATTCTTGTTCGTCGCCGCCACGATACGCACGTCGCTCCGGACGGGACGCCCCGCCCCCAGTCTCTGAAACTCCCGCTCCTGTATCACGTGGAGGAGCTTGACCTGAACGGCGTGCGGCAACTCACCGATTTCATCCAGAAAAATGGTCCCCCCCTGGGCGACTTCGAACCGCCCTTCCTTTCTGGCATTGGCCCCGGTAAAGGCGCCGCGCTCGTGGCCGAAAAGCTCGCTCTCGATGAGGGTCTCGGGCAGGGCGGAACAGTTAACGGTGACAAAGGGCCGGTCCTTCCTGGGGCTGTTGAAATGGATGGCCTTGGCCACCATGGATTTCCCCGTCCCGCTTTCCCCCCGCAACAGGACGGTGGCGTTGCTCCTGGCCACCCGGAGAACCATGTCAAAGACTTCCTGCATCCGGCTGGACTTTCCGATCAGGTTTTCCACCTGGTATTTCTCCGCCAGGGCCCGGCGGAGCGTCCTGTTTTCATTGAGAAGGGATTCCCGTTCCGCGTTGGACGCCTGCAGCCTGCCAACGGACTGGGCCAGGAGCCCGCTTATGATGACGAGCAGCCGGAGGTCCTCTTCAAGCGAGACATCGTCGCTGAAAAGCCTGTCCACGCTGAGCGCCCCCACCGTCTGACTCCCGGTCTTGATGGGCACACAGATGAAGGAAACGTCGTTCTTCCCGAGATTTCCTCGACTCCTCGTGCGGTTCAGAAAACGAGGCTCCTCGCTGACCCGCGGGATAACGAGAGGCTCGCCCGATGCGACCACCTGGCCGGTGATACCCTCGCCCAGCTTGTAATGACCCCTGCGGCGGGCCTCGGCTGAAAGCCCGTGGGCCACCTCGATCTGGAGTTCCGAAGTGTGGGGGTTGACGATACTCACCGTCCCCCTGGTCATGCCCATGCGGGCAGCCAAAATTTTCATGACGTCTCGAAGGGCAGCCCGAAGGTCCAGCGTGCTGGACAAGGCCCTGGTTATCTCGTAAAGGCACGCGAGTTCCTCGATTTTCCTGGCGCCAGCGCCCTCCGCCGCCCAAGATCCTCGGGCACCTGATTCCACAACCCGCTTTTTCGTCCTAAACCCCAAGCCTTTCATGAATCAGTTGGGCCACTTTTCGGCCGGAGAGGAGCATGCCGCCGAAAATAGGCCCCATGCGAAACGAACCAAATGTCGCGTTGGCCGCCATGCCGGCCACAAAAATCCCGGGATAGGCCTCGGCGGTATTCGCCAGGGTAGTGTTCTCGGCAACGTCGGCCCAAAGGGATCGTTCTCCCACCAACGCGCCCGTCTCGGTCAACAGCCTGGCCCCCATCTTGCGCTGCACCACCTTGAGGACCTCGGTGGCATGTCCCGTGGCCTCTACGACATACCTGGCCCTCACGGCCAGAGGATCCACGTGAAGCCCGGCCATGTCCACCGCCGTCCAGTTGATCACCAGTCCCGTGACCCGCTCGTCCCGGACCATGACGTCTTCCACGGTCATCAGGTTGAAGATCCTGGCTCCCGCCTTGCAGGCGCGGCTCGCCAACGTCGTGGTGCACTCCACAGAGTCGGCCGTGAAATAGCCGTCCCCCATGTCCACCAGCGAGACATCCAGCTCACGGAGGATCTCTGCCCCCTGCTCCTGGACCACGATCTCGTTGAACATCATGCCGCCGCCCCACATTCCGCCGCCGAGGCTGAGTTTCCTCTCAAAAATGGAGACCTTGCGTCCGGCCCGGGCGAGATCCAGGGCGGCCATGAGCCCGGAAGGCCCGCCACCCACGATCGCCACGTCCACATCGAGATACTCGGAGAGCTTGGCCATATAGCGAGCGACTATGGCCCTGCTTATTGCAACTTCATCCAGAGGCATAATGAAAGGACCTCCCTCGAGTTCGAAAAATTGAATGGCACATTAACTGGATTCTCCATTTTTGCAATATTGCCTTGCATGATGCAAAATAAGAAGAATCGTATCCGCAGAAATGTGGAACAAGGACACGATCCCCTCCCATCGGGATCCATGTTTCCGCGAGGGCAGGGACAGACGAGGAGGCTAGAAATGCACGGTATTGGCGTGACAGTTACCGAACACCTGCTGATCCACCAGAGGACAGCGCCCACCGCCACGGGACAATTCACCAGGCTCATGGGGGAACTCATCTTCTCCGCAAAGATCATTGCCCGGGAAGTGAACAAGGCAGGCCTCGTGGACATCCTGGGGCTCACCGGCGCGGTCAACGTACAGGGGGAGCGGGTCAGAAAACTCGACGAGTTCGCCAACCGCGTCCTCATTTATCGGATGCAGCGGGCAGGCGTGCTCTGCGCCATAGCCTCGGAAGAAAACGCGGACATCATCGAAGTCCCCGACGATCTGCCCCGAGGAAGCTACATACTCATCTTCGACCCCCTGGACGGCTCGTCCAACATTGACGTCAACGTCAACATAGGAACCATCTTCTCCATCCACCGCAGGATAAGCACCACACCCTACGTGACGCTGGAAGACTTTCTGCGCCGGGGGTCCGAGCAGGTGGCCGCGGGATACTTCCTGTACGGATCGAGCACCATGCTCGTTTACACCACGGGAAACGGCGTCCACGGCTTCACCCTGGATCCGTCGGTGGGGGAATTCCTCCTGTCCCACCCGGACATAACCATGCCGGAACAGGGAAAGGTCTACTCGGTGAACGAGGCCTACACCTCGTACTGGGACGAGAGGACACGTCAGGTGGTTGAGTATTTCAAATCACCGAACAATCCCCTGGGCAAACCCTACGGTGGGAGGTACATCGGTTCCCTGGTGGCGGATTTCCACAGGAACCTCTTCACGGGCGGTATCTTCATGTACCCGGCCGACACGCGGGATCCGGCAAAACCAAGGGGAAAGCTCCGACTCCTGTGCGAGGCGGCACCTCTGGCCCTGGTGGCAGAACAGGCCGGCGGCGGCGCAAGCGACGGAGCCCAGAGAATCCTCGACCTCAAGGCCACAACCCTCCACGAAAGGGTCCCGCTTTTCATAGGGAGCAGGCGCGACGTGGAAAAAGCCGTCCAGATCCTTCAGGGCCAGGGATAGGAGAGAAAAATCCCGTGCCAACTCCAGTCAACCCGGACGAAAAGGGTGGCGGTATGTTGCGCCGGAAAGGAGAAGGGGCGTTCCCGCAGTCTTTCCTGAAGCTTCCAGAGGAATCCGCCCCGCACGGTAAGCCTTCACAGGGTACCGCATCTGCTTTGTTGGCGGGCACTTGAAGTACAGGGAGTACGTCTGCGTGCCCGCTTCCTCGCATCTGCACCACTCTCTGAAGGCTTCCAGTCCTGGACGTTGCAGCATTGGGGCTGTGCCGAACCCCGTGATCGGTTACCCCGCAAGGGGTCACGCCGGCCCAGGGTCCAGGCGTCAGCGTGACACCTCTTGTCTTGCATGTCGGAAATGGTAAATATTCGGCATGCAGGCAAATAAACCTGTTACAGAAAAACGTGCAGTTTGAACGGAGGCTTCTCCCATGTGGAACACTTTCAAAACGTTCATGTTGCTCGCAGCCCTCACCGCCTTGTTCATGCTCGTCGGTCAGGCGCTGGGAGGACAGACAGGCATGACAATCGCCCTCGTCATGGCGGCGGTGATGAACCTTGCCGCTTACTGGTTCAGCGACAAGATGGCCCTGGCCATGAGCAAGGCCCAACCCGTCAGTGAAACCCAGGCCCCCGAGCTCCATGCCATGGTGGCCGGGCTTGCCCAGCAGGCAGGCATACCCAAACCCAGGGTATACGTAATCCCCCAGGAGACGCCGAACGCCTTTGCCACCGGCCGCAATCCGAGCCATGCGGCCGTAGCGGTCACGGAGGGTATCCTGAAGCTCCTGTCCCGGGATGAACTGGCTGGGGTCCTGGCCCACGAACTGGGACACATCCGGAACCGGGATATCCTCATCAGCTCCATCGCTGCGGTGATCGCCGGCGCCATCAGTTACCTGGCGAGCATGGCCCAGTGGGCCCTCCTTTTCGGTGGATTCGGAGGTGGGCAGGACGACGAGGAAAACAGTGGCGCCAGCATGGCTGGAGGCATTGCCATGATGATCATCGCCCCGATTGCCGCCATGTTGATCCAGATGGCCATTTCCCGGAGCCGGGAATACCTTGCGGATGCCACCGGCGCGGCGATCTCTAACAACCCCATGTCGCTGGCGAACGCCCTGAAGAAGCTCGAAGAGTGGAACCACCGCGCGCCCATGCAGGTAAACCCGGCCACGGCCCAGATGTACATAGTGAACCCTCTGACCGGAGGGACCCTGGCCAATCTCTTCAGCACGCATCCGCCCATCCAAGAGCGCATCCGCCGGCTCGCCTCCATGGCCCGGAGCTGAGCCGCAATGCGGGGGCCCGCCGGCACGCTGCGACCAGGAGCGATGCCGGCGCCCCCCGAAGACAACGCAACGGCCACGGCAGCCGACTGCTAGGCACCCTGCCCCGCGCGCTCCCATGAATTCCGATAACCGCACATCAGGCCTGCCGGGCCGCCGCCGGTGAGCTGGTTTCCCCTAGCCCTGCTCACGGCCTTCGCCACGGCCACGGGCGACATGCTCCTGAAGGCAAGGTTCAGCCATCTCTCCCCTGTGGAAATGGCGGTGGTTCGGTCTACCGCTCCTGTCCCCTTTCTCCTGCCCGTCCTGATCTTGGTACCCTGGCCCCACACGGATCCGGTCTTCTGGAAAACCCTCTCCATCCTCGTTCCCCTCGAAATCCTCGCGCTCCTGCTCTACATGCAGGCGCTGAAGGTCTCCCCTCTTTCTCTCAGCATTCCCTTTCTCGCATTCACACCTGTCTTCATCGTGCTGACCGGCTGGATCCTTCTTGGCGAAGGCGTCAGCCGAGCGGGACTCGCTGGGATTCTGCTGACGGTGACCGGGGCCTACGCCCTCCACCTCAAGACAGGGAGAAAAGGGGTCTTCGCGCCCTTCAGGGCCGTGGCCAGGGAACAGGGTTCCAGACTGATGCTCGTGGTCGCCGCCATCTACAGCATCACCTCCGTCCTAGGCAAACAGGCCATCCAACATTCGGAGCCGATCTTTTTCGCATGTTTTTACTTCCTGCTCCTGGGTTGCATCACCCCTCCGGTCCTTTACGGATTCCGTGCCCTGAACGGCGCCGCTCCGAAAACGGACAGGCCCCTGTCCGGACAGTGGCAAGCATGGTGTGCCCTGGGCCTCATCCAGGCCACCATGGTCCTCAGCCACATGTGGGCAATCCATCTCGTCGCCGCGGCGTACATGATTGCAGTGAAACGGACGAGCCTCGTCTTCAGCGTGCTCTACGGAAAATTCGCCTTTGGAGAAGAGGAAATCACCCGGCGCCTCGCCGGCGCGAGCCTCATGGCGCTGGGCGTCGGCCTCATCCTTCTCGGTGAATGAGGCCCGTCGATAAAGCCCTGCAGCCGTCTTGCCGATGTCTCTTGCAAGAGCGCCCGCCTTCCGGTTCAAGGCTGGGAGAGGCCTGGACGGACAACCCCTTCCCCAGCGGCAAGACCGGCGCCGACCTCTCCACCCTTCTGTTTCCCGACCGGTGCCGACGGAAGGCGAAGGACCGTGCGGGGGTATGTATTTGCGATTTCTGGCCGATGTAAAAAACCTCCCGTGCTTCCGCTGCGGAGCACCTACAAACTGTACTGGATTCTGATTGCGGGCTAAAATTCAGGAAGAAGACACACCAGGGACATCCGCCATGGAAGACACGGCAAGATCGAGCTGGCTGGAGGAACACCGAGACCTGTTCGTGAAAAATATCATGCGCGATTTTCTCCAGGCTTACTCGGTCTTCCTGGCTCTGGAGGGCTCCAATCCAAAACAGAGCGTATCACATGAGGAACTTGAAGGCTGGGTCGGAAAGGAGACAGACCGGGGAACCTTGTGGCGGCTCAAGGACGAATGTCACAGGCTGTGGCAGGATGTTGATCCGGCTCAGCATCCGGAGGGTTTTCTGTTTGACTGGGTGGTCGGGGCCATCTTCCACGAGGCTGTGAAACTCAAGGAAAACGTCTACATGATGGAGCGCTATCGACCAGCCTACCACCTGGTAATACCGGCCACCCACCCCGGAGGAAACGGACGGCCGGCGGAAACAATCGATTGCCCCGGCTTCTTCGAACAAACTCTCACGGACATCCACAGCGGCATTCAAAGACTGGCGTGCCTGTTCTCCAGGGCACTGCAACAGGCCCAATGCCTCCTTCTGCGGGAACGGGACAATACCCTGCTCCTCCGCTACATACTGGAGGAACGTAATCGAATCGACCGCATCCTCAGGGACAGCGGCGGCCTCGATCAACTCCTGGATGTCATGTTTCCAGAGGGCCTTCAAAGGCCGTACTGTATGGCAGGGGAAAGCTATCTGGAGGGGAGCTGGTATGCCGAGGCCCGCCTCGCCTTCGAGGAGGCACTCAGGATCGATCCCTGGTGCACGGAGGCCAAGACCGGCCTCCGCATCCTCGAAAGAAGAATCAAGGAGATCGCCCTGATTTTTGAGGGCAAATCCCCCCGGGCCCGTGCGGGGACCGCAACGCAGGAAGAAAGGGCCCGAGCATCCTTACCGGAGGACCAAAAGGGCGGCAAAATGGCGGGGGACGGCTGCACCGAGTGACTATCTCGGCACCGAAGAGGACGATATGATCGCGCTGGCCAGCGTCTTGAGCTTGATCCTCTGACGCCTGCTTTCCTTTTGCAGCAGCCGCATCGCCTCTCCCTCGTCGATATGCATCTGCTTCATCAGGATCCCCTTCGCCCGCTCCACCAGTTTTCGCGTTTCCAACTCCTCGGAGAGGTTGTCCACCGCCCCCTCGAGAGCGTTGATCTTTTGTGCAGCGCCGTGGGCCAGCTCGAGGGCAGGCACCAAGTCTTCCAGCTGCACCGGTTTGATCAGGTAGCCCAGCACTCCGCACCGCTTCGCCCGGTGCACCAGAGGAAGATCCGCAAACGCGGTGACCAGGACTATCGGGATAAACCCCGAGGGAAGCTCACCGTTGATGATCCTCGCGGCTTCAAGCCCGTCCATGTGAGGCATCTTGATGTCCATGAGGATCAGATGCGGCCGGAGCGACCGGGCCATCTCTACCGCCGCCCTGCCGTCGTACGCGAGACCGATCACGTCATAACCCGCCCTGGAAAGGATCATCTCAAAGCCCTTGGCGACGGCCACGTCATCCTCGACAATGAGCACCCGGAGCGGAGTCACAACAGGTTTCCCGGGATGGGATGGCTGACTCATGAATATTCCTTGACTCCGGCCCAGAAATCCCGCCCCGCCCCGGGACAGGCGGGCAGCCGATCCCCGTTTCCGCCGGGATGGCCCGTGGTACGGCGCCTCTTGTCTTGTGGCAGTGGGTGTCTTGAGACCGTGCAAAAAAATGTGGCTGGGGGACTAGGATTCGAACCTAGACAAGCAGATCCAGAGTCTGCGGTCCTGCCGTTAGACGATCCCCCAGCTGGATACCGGCAATTAAAAAAGGGGCGGGAGCAAAAGTCAAGTGAAGGACGACACGCGCCGCGTTTCGGCGCCGTCAGCGACGGACATGCCGGTTTTCCCTCACTCCAGGATAAACCCAGCATACCCAACAACGCGGGAGTAATCGCCGGTAATGTCGCCCGAAGTAGCGTATCGGACCAGCCGGCAGGCCTTGGCGCCGAGCCCAAGGGCGGCAACGAGGGCGACCGTGGTGGGAACAACCCCGCACATCGAGATGCGCCGATCCCTTACCACCTTATAAAGGCCGGCGGGGTCAAGGGAGAGAATCCTTTCTATGGCCAAGCCGTCCTGTTCTTCCGCACGAGCCAGGGGCTCGTAATGGGTCATGTCCGTGCTGGCCACAATGAGCACTGGCCGTCCTGCGCGCTGCACTGCAGCGGCGACTGCCGCACCGATCTCCTGACAGACCTCGATCGGCAAGGAACCTAGGCAGACCGGCACAATGGCCAGTCCCGGCTGGCGGTACTGCAAAAACGGGACCTGCACCTCGAGAGAGTGCTCGTACAGATGGGCCTGCACGTCATCTTCGAGGTACCGGGAAGAATCCAAGAGTACCCGCGCCAGATCCTCGTCGATGACCACGTCTCCCATCGGCATGGCCCATACGCCCCTGCTCATGACCGCCGCCTGGGAACCGACTCCGGTGTGGTTCAAACCGAGGATCAGCGCGGTTTGCGGCACGGCTACCGCCCCATAAACCGCCCCTGCCACATGACCGGAATACATGTATCCGGCATGAGGTGCTATAATGGCAACCGCGGCGGACGGGGACCTTGCGACTGGCCCGGTCAGCGCAGCGACCCGAGAACGGAGAAGAACGGGATCGCCTTCGTAAAATCGATATGCCACCGCTGGCTGTCGTCTCATGTCGCTCCTCCGGCGTGCCGTCCGGTTGGGGGGCGAAGAACCCTGCGGGGCGGACCGGTTTCTCACAACCAGTATGGATTTTTGTTCGGAACGTGTCAACAAATTCGCCGGAAGCCAAAGAGTTACAACGCCTCATCAGGGTTTACCAGGCCGAGGACCGGCTGAGGCTCGCCCACAGCTTCGATCAGGAGACAGGGAAACGCCTGGCTAGACGCGCCCGATTCATAGGCCGCACGGTCTCGTTCCACGATAGGACACCGAGGCTCATGACCCTGGCCCGAGCCGAAATCCTCAAGGCGGACCTGGCAGGTACTGACTGCCCCTCGGGCTGTGTTTGGTGGGCGAACTCACTGGAACTCGCAAAGGGCAGGATGGCGCGCCGATGGTGGTCTCCGCCCGGCGGGGCGTACCTCTGCATCTGCATCTACCCATCCCTCCTCATGGAGCACTGGTCCTTTTACAACCTCGGGATAGGAGTGGCGATTGCGCAGGTCATCAGGGAACAAGGTATACCCGCCACGATACGCTGGGTAAACGATATCCTGGTGGGGGGGAAAAAATTGGCCGGGGTTCTCACGGAGGCGGTTCAGACCCCGCATTCCCGTCAAACATACCTGTTGGTGGGTATCGGGATTAACGTGAATATCCCCCGCTTCCCGGAACACCTCTCCTTCGCCACATCTCTTTCCAGTATCACGGGCAGCCCCTGGCCGATCCGGGAAGTGGGGGCACGGGTGCTCGCCCGCCTCGGCTGGATATTCGGCATGCTCCACGAATGGGAGGCGTCCTGCCTGGGTCTGGAGCAGGAGGAACGCCCCTGGAATCCCGTGGCGGCAGAATGGATCCGAAACAGCGACACGCCAGGCCGTCGCGTGCTCTATGGCCTGGATGCTGATCTCGCCCCGGAATTCCAGGCCACGGCAGTGGGCCTCGCCCCTGATGGCGGCCTGAGACTCACTCTTGACGACGGCTACGAATTCGCGGTCAATGCTGGCGAGGTGCGGTATCTTGAACCGTGCTCTGGAGATACCCTTCAATGAACGGATCGATGTCGCCGTCAAGAACGGCCCCGATGTTTCCGACCTCCATACCGGTGCGGTGATCCTTCACAAGCTGGTACGGATGGAGTACATAGGAGCGGATCTGACTCCCCCACGCGATCTCCTTCTTGTCCCCGTGGAGCTTTTGTTTTTCCGCATCCTTCTTCTCCTTTTCCCGTTCGAACAGCCGGGCCTTCAAAATCTTCAGCGCGATTGCCTTGTTCTTGTGCTGCGACCGCTCATTCTGGCACTGCACCACGATTCCAGAGGGGATGTGGGTGATGCGTACGGCGGAACTCGTCTTGTTGACGTGCTGCCCGCCAGCACCGCTGGCCCGATAGGTATCGACGCGGAGGTCCTTCTCGTTGATATCTATCTCGATACTCTCGTCCAGTTCGGGCGCCACGAAAACCGACGCGAAGGAAGTATGGCGCCTCCCCGATGCATCAAAGGGTGAAATCCGCACGAGGCGATGGACCCCGGCCTCTCCCTTGACATAGCCGTACGCGTAACTGCCCTCAGTCAAGAAAGTCGCGCTCTTGGTACCGGCCTCGTCCCCGGGCATGAGATCCAGCATCTGGACACGGAACCCGTGTTTCTCGCACCATCGCAGATACATTCTGAGCAACATCTCCGCCCAATCCTGGGCCTCGGTCCCACCGGCTCCGGCATGGATGGTGACGATGGCGTTGTTCCGGTCGTGGGGCCCGGACAGGAGACGCGCCAGCTCTGCCTGGCGTATTTCCTCCTCAAGGCGGGAAAGACCGTCCCGCACATCGGGCAGCGCCCCTTCGTCTCCCTCCTCCTCCACCATTTCCAGCAGGAGGGATACCTCCTCGAACTGGGCCCCCAGGCGATCCAGCTTTTCCTGCTGTTCGATCAGGGAGGCTCGCTCCTTCAGGAGATCCTTGGAGTCAGAATTTTCCCAAAAGTCGGCCTGGAGCATCTTGTGATCGATCTCAGCCAGACGCTGATCCATGCTCCCCCGATCAAAGATAGCCTCGAAGCAGTTCAAGCCTCCTCTGCAAATCCTGGAGACGATCCTGAATTTCCTGAAGATTCGCTGTCAGATTCCCGGAAATCGCGCTCATGCATCACCTCAGTCTTTTTTTCGTGAACGCCGTGACACCCACAAGGGATATGCCGCTGCCGCAAGACAAAACACAATGAACCAGTGTTCCCCCCAGGAGGCATACAGCGTTCGTCCTTCCCGCAGATGCGCCGTGGCGCCGAGACTGCAGGATTCAAAAAGCGGGCTCCTGGCCACCCGCTCTCCCCAGGGACTTATCACGGCGCTGACCCCTGTGTTCGCAGCCCTCACCACCCATCGGCGCGTTTCAACAGCCCTGAAAACTGCCATGGCCTCGTGCTGAAACGGGGCCCCTGTCCGCCCAAACCAGGCGTCGTTCGTGATGACTGCCAGGAGACCGGCACCCTTATCCACGGTCTTCCTGCTCAGGGCGGGGAAGATGCTTTCAAAACATATCAATACCCCAACATGCAACCCCTGCCAAGAAAGCGGACTCGACGAGGTGCCCCCTTGGAATTCCCCAGCAGTCGGAAGATACCGGCTCGTCCAGTCGAGAGCCCACCTCCACGGCACGTACTCTCCGAAGGGTACAAGGTGGATCTTGTCGTATCGCCCGACAACAACCCCTGTCGGGGCAACCAGATAGGCACTGTTGTAATAGGCGTCCTTGCTCTCCCCCTCCCCGTACGACGGGCTTCCGAACAGCAAAAACGTATCCAGATCCCTGGCAACGGCCTGAACGGCTTGGCGCAGGGGTCCGGGATGCTGAAAATAAAAGGGAGCCGCGGTCTCCGGCCAAACCGTCAGCACGGGCATATCAACATCCCGTAAAGAGCCGGCCGTCCCGAAAAACAGCTCCATTCCCTCCACGGTCAGCCGCCGGTACCTTTCCAGAGTGGCCCTCTGAAAGGCCGGATCCCATTTCAAATCCTGCGGCACCGCCCCCTGGACCGCCAGGACCCGGAGTGGAGGAAAGAGATCGTCGCCGCGGGCGGTGTGCTCCGCCCTCCATTTCCCAAAGCCCCATACGGCGCACACTGCGGCCGCCAGGAACAGACCCAATACGGCCCTCCGGCACCGCTCGTCCCCGGATCCGGATTCCTCTCTTCCGCCCTGCCTGGGGATCATCCGCCACATCAGGCAGTTCAAGAGGACGATCAAAAAAGAGACGCCGTAAGGTCCCCAGAACTCCGCTGTTTGGATGAAGGCCGGAAACGAATCAAGGGCATAGGCCAGACTTCCCCACGGAAAGCCCCCCAGCAAATGCCCTCGCCCCCATTCCAGGAGGACCCAGAGTCCCGAAGCGGCGAGGGAAAAGGACGCATCTGAAGTCCTGGCGGCCAGGCGTCCGACCAATCCGGACCAGACGCCGACATACAGGCCGAGATAGATCACCAGGAGACCGAGCACGGGCCATGCCGCCCACCAGGCGAGATTGCCGTACGTGGCGACGGTGGGGGCAATCCACCAGAGCAGAGTTCCGAAATGCACTACCCCGGCCAGAAGCCCGAGCCGGAAGGCATCCCGCCACGATCTCCCCGCGGCGGCATGCAGCAGCGGCAACAAGGCTACCCCCATCGCGGGCACGAGCGAGAAGGGGGGAAAGGAGACCGTGAGCAACAGGCCCGAAATGACCCCAAAAGGCCACGACATCAGAGAAAGCCGGGCTACCCGCCTCACCTGCAGATCAGGACGTCGCCCGACGTCCCAAGTCTGCCTTTTCACCCATGGGTATCGTAGGAAAAAAGGATCTGGCGCTCGATGGGAATGCGGATTTCCGGGAGCTGCGGGGGCGGCCACCGGGAGGTCATTTCCAAGAGGCGGGCCCGAGCAGGGATGGACTCCCAACCGTATTCGACGGCCCGCTTCCGGCGGACATCCAGAAGCGCAGCGTCGTAGAGATTGGCCTGCACCGCCCACGGCACGATGTGGTCGGGTTCCACCAGCCGGGCAGCGGCCACCGTCCCGGCCTCGCGGGTCACCACGGAACCAGGGCCTCCCCGGAGAACCATGAGGGACCGCCCCTCGATGCGCACCAAGAGATCCACATAAGAAATCGCCTTCTGCCCGTCGATTTCGAGAGGTATCTCCTGGTCGAGGACAAGATCGCCGATCTGGTATCCGCGCTCCTCCACCAAAAATGCACCCAGCTTCTGCCTGATACGTTCCCGGTCGGTATCGAGCACCAGACGGCCCGTGAGATAACAGGGCACCTTCACAAAGACGGAGGATACACCAGCAGTCTTCATAATTACGTCCCTCAACGCCCCTATCTCGCCAAAAAAACCACTGCGGACCGCCTGAAAACTCCCCGGCGATGAATCCGAGAGGTTTCCGCCGGGTCCGGGCAGCCTCCCTGAACAAGAGTACCAGGCACCCTGGACAGCGGCAAGGCGTTCCTTGTCACGGCTTGTTGTTTCCACCCAAGGAGCATATAGTTCAAGCGGTCTCGAAGCCGCAGCCCCATCATCCCCGACTGCAGCGACCTTAATTCGCATGAAGGGCAGACTGGACAACCTCGCCGTTGTGCTCAACGAACCCCGATACCCTGAAAACATCGGGGCTGCGGCCCGATGCTGCCGTAACATGGGCATTCCCAGACTCCTTGTCGTCCGCCCCCACCGGCCTGAGAGGGAAAAAATGCTGAAGATGGCGACTCACGAGGCGGCGGATCTCATCGAGTCCATGCCGGTCTTCGACAGCCTCGAGGACGCCCTGGCGGAATTCCATTATGTCGTGGGGACCACCGCCCGTACCGGACGGAGGCGCCGGCCCACGGAGACTCCCAGGGAAGCCGCCTCCCGGCTGGTCAGCGTGACTCAGCGCAACAGATGCGCCCTGGTCTTTGGCTCAGAAAAATGGGGCCTCAACAACGGGGCGCTGCGCCTGTGCCAGAGCATCGTCACGATACCGACCGCCTCCTTCGCCTCTCTGAACCTTGCGCAGAGCGTCATGATATTGTGTTATGAAGTCTTCATGGCCCACGACCCAGGCGATTTGACCACACCGGCCCTGGCCACATCCCGGGAGCTTGAGGGCATGTACCGGCATTTGGCCGAGGCATTTCTCGCCATCGGATTCATTCGTCCGGACAATCCGGACTACTGGATGAACAACGTCCGGCGGCTTTTCGCAAGGATTCAGCCGCAGGCCCGGGAGGTGAAACTCGTTCGGGGTTTCTGCAGACAGCTCCTCTGGGCCCTCGGAAACAGGAAATCTCTCCACGGTTGAGCCGGAAAATTCGGGGCCACATGCTTGAAAGGATCGCGAGGCGGTTTGTATTCCGGGTAATGATCTTCAGCCTGTTCTGGACGGCTGCAGCTGTATCCGCAGTCGCCGGTGAAGAGACGGAAACGGCCGTGATCGTCTCGTCGGAAATCAGACCGTATCTTTCGGCCCTGGAAGGCCTGCGCGCCGAACTCGACGTCCAGATGAGCGTCTACTCGCTCCAGTCCAACCCGGAACTCGTCCGCCGCCGCCTGGCCGATGAGGATTTCGATCTGGTGATCTCTATAGGCCCGGAGGCATCCAAAGTCGTCTGGGAAACCCCCGGCTGGCAGAGGCTGCGCATGGCCCTCATGGTACTCGACCCAGTAAAGCTTCTGGACGATCCCCATTTGTGCGGTGTGGATCTGCGCATTCCCATGCAGGAGCAGATCCGCGCGATCGCCCAGCGGTTCGGCACCGGCCGCACCGTGGGGATCCTGTACAATCCCCAGGACAACGAGGAATGGGTGGAACGGGCCAGGTCAGCTGGGTCGGATCTCGGAATCACGGTCACACCCCTGCCCGTCGCCGGCAGAAAGGATGTGCCCAGGACACTGGGCGCCGCCTTCGGCGCCATTGATACCCTTCTCTTTATCCCGGACGCCACCGTGATCTCGGAGACACTTGTCGCTCATCTCGTCAAAGAGGCCCTGCTCCAAGGAATAGCCGTGATCGGCTACAACCACTTCTTTGTGGAGGCAGGAGCGGTGATGGCCCTGAGCATCGATTACAAAGAGGTCGGAATTCTGGGGGCTCGCCTGGCAAGAGAGATCCTGGCGAATGGGAACTGCCGCCTCCATGCCCCGCCTTACAAAATCGAGTGGAATGAAAAGGCGTGGAAGCTTGTAATCAAAGGCCGCGAGACCAGGACCGGCACTGCAGGGGCTGAGAAACAATGAAGGCCCTGACGTTTCAGATCAAGATCCTGCTCACCGTGGTGGCCCTTCTCGTCGCTACGACTGTAACGCTGGGGATTGTGGGGGCACAACTCGGGACGAATTTCATGCGGACCAGATTCGAGGACCGCATGGCATTCCTGGCCCGTTACCTGGCCCTGAATTCCGAGCTGGGCATACTCCTCGGGGATCAGGACATGCTCAACCGGCTGGCCGGAAATCTCCTCGCCGAACACGATGTGGTCCAGGTGGCGATAGAGGATGCCCGGGGCGAAACCCTGGTGGAGGTCGGCGCAAAGGGAGAAGGCGGCACAGCGGAGGCCACGGGAGAGGTATGGCTCCGCCAGCAGGAGGAGGAGCAGCCTTTCGGGGGAGCGCCCGCGGGTAGCGCGCTCCTGGGCAGGGTACGCGTGGTGTATACCACCGCAGGCATAGACGAACTGCTGGCAACACTCAGGACCAGATACGCTATGGCCGCCGCTGGTTTGACCGCCTTGGGCCTGCTGGTCCTTTCCCTGGTCGCCCGCTCTCTGGCCGCCCCTCTCCGCAGCCTCGTGGCAGCCACACGACAGGTTGCGGGTGGGGAACTGGACATGCAGGTGGACGGAGGCCACCTGCCGGAGACCAAAGAACTGGCCGATGCCTTCAATCACATGGTGGTGGCCCTGGCCGAGAGCCGAAAGGCCCTGGAGGCGACCTACCAGGAAATGATGCAGCAGAAGGCACTGGCGGAGGTCGGACATTTCGCTTTTACCGTGGCCCACGAGGTAAAAAATCCCTTAGGAATCATCAAGGGGGCGCTGGACATACTCAGAAAACACGAAGTGGACCGAGAAACCAAGGATACCATGATCGGCTACGTGGAGGACGAAGTCCTGAGGCTGAACCGCCTCATCCAGGACTTTCTCAACTTCTCCAAACCGAGGCAGCCTCTGTTCCAGAGGACAGAACTCAACGGCCTCCTGCAGGAGGTGGTGGAGAGGATGCGCCTGGAGTGGGGCGATAAAGGTATACGGATCTCGACGGAAATACCCTCGGTGGACTGCACTTCCAACGCCGATCAGGATCTCCTATCACAGGCCCTGCTCAATGTCATTAAGAACGCATGCGAGGCCTGTAGTCCAGCGGGCAGCGTCCTGGTGAAGGCGAGGACATGCGATGGCAACTGGATCGCCGAGATCGAGGACGACGGTGCCGGAATAGCCCAGGAAAACATGGGAAGGGTGACCGAACCCTTCTTCACCACGAAGTCCCAGGGCACAGGCCTGGGACTCGCCCTCGTGGACAGAGTCATCCGGGCCCATGGAGGCGAACTCCACTTCCGGGACAATGTCCCGCACGGCGCAGTATGCGAGTTGAGCCTCCCCTGCAAACAGACCTGACACGGAGACATTCGGCGCTATGGCTTACATACTGATAGTTGATGATGAACCCAAAATGAGGCACATCCTGAAAATTATGCTCACTCTGCAGGGTCACATGGTAGACGAGGCCTCGGATGGAGAGGCGGCCCGCTCCATGATCCTGGAGAGCGCATACGACCTGATCATTTCGGACATCCGGATGCCCCGACTGGACGGCCTCACCCTCCTGGGGCACGTCCAGGGCATGGAAATACCGGTGCCGGTAATCTTCATCACCGCCTTCGCCACTGTGGACTCTGCGGTAGAGGCAATGAAGCGGGGGGCCGTGGACTACATCACCAAACCCTTTGACGAAAGCCGGATCGTCCTCACTGTGGAAAAGGCGCTGGGGATTTCCAGGATTCTTTCAGAAAACAGGGCACTGAGAGACGAACTCGCCCTCCAGACTGCGGGCACCGACATGGTCTGCGTCTCCGAGGCCATGAAAAGGCTTCTGGATGTTGCCGGAAGGGTTGCGGAAAAATCCGACACCACGGTGCTCATCACGGGGGAATCCGGCACCGGCAAGGAGGTCATAGCAAAATTCATCCATCAGCAGAGCCCCCGGGCCCACGCCCGCTTCGTGGCCGTCAACTGTGCGGCCATCACCGCAAATCTCGTCGAAAGCACCCTCTTCGGACACGAAAAGGGGTCCTTCACCGGGGCGGAAAAACGCCGGCAGGGCCTGTTCGAATACGCCAGCGGAGGATCCCTGTTCCTGGACGAAGTGGGTGACCTCCCCCTGGAAGCCCAGGCCAAGCTCCTTCGCGCCCTCCAGGAAAAGGTGATCCAGCGGGTAGGCGGGAACGAGCAGATCCCGGTAGATGTGCGGGTCATTTGTGCGACCAACCAGGACATCGAAGCGCTGGTGGAGGAGGGAAGGTTTCGGCAGGATCTCTATTACCGGATCAACGTTTTTCCCCTTGCGATCCCGCCCCTGCGGGAGAGACAAGACGCAATCATCCCCCTGGCCGAGCATTTTGTCATCAAATTCCGGAACCGGACCCCCGCGGGAGGAACCCTCACGCAGGGTGCCAAGCGGGTCCTGCTGGAGCACCCCTGGCCGGGAAACGTGCGCGAATTGGCGAACGCGGTGGAACGTGCGGTGATTCTGGCAGGCGAACGCCCTATCTCGGCAGAGGATCTGTCCTTTCTCAAAACCTGTACCGGCGTCATGGAGAACGGCGGAGTCTGGCAGCTCCCTCCCCAGGGAATCTCCCTCGAGGCCCTGGAGAGGGACCTCATCCGGCAGGCCTTGGAGATGAGTTCCAACAATCAAAGTGCTGCGGCGCGGCTCCTGGGTCTTACTCGGTCCAAACTCAGGACCAGGGTGAAACAATTGGAGGGAGAAAATTGAACAGGACCTGGCCCATACTCCTCAAGCCTGCAGCCTGGAGCGCTGCTGCAGGCATTACGGTATGGATGATGGCGGTGACCGCCGCGGGCGGCGGCAGTGCTGCCGACACATCGCTTCTCTTCGTAGGCGAAGACCTCTCGGTCCTGACCATCGCCTCTCGGCGGGCGGAGACTCCCGAACAGGCACCGGCGGTGGCCCACGTCATCACCAGGGAACAAATGGAGCAATCCGGTTTCCGCACGCTTGGAGAGGCCCTGTCCAGCCTGCCTGGATTCCATATCTCCCGGCGGGAGTGGGGAAGCCAGCCCTCGCTGCGCGGCGTGGCGGACAGCGTGCTCTTCCTCTACGACTCTGTCCCGCTGACATCGGACAGCACGAAATCCATCCACCCCCTGGACGAAGAACTCTCGCTGGGAGGGGTGGAGCGGATAGAAGTGATCCGTGGACCCGGCTCGGTTCTGTGGGGTCCGGATGCATTCGCCGGAATCGTCAATATCGTTCCGAAGCGGGGCAGGGACATCGAGGGGGTCGAGGTGCTTGCCAGGGGCGGCAGTCCCCATCAGGAAGGCGCCTTCACGGTCAACTGGGGGCACAATGCCGGCCTCTGGGAGAGCTTCGTTTCACTCAGCGGGACGCGCCTCAAACCCTCTCCGGACCGCTTCAACATCCAGACATTGACCGAGGACGGGGCCGTGACGCCGGGCTTGGACCACGTGGATCCGGCGGAGTATCTGGAGCTGACCTTCAACATGGCGTGGCAGGACTGGCTGCGCCTTTCCGGACGGTGGTCCGATAGCCAGCGTCCCTACGTCATCACCAGCGGCGGCGAACTCGCCTGGGAAGCAAAACGCGACGCGCCGTTCCGCTTCCTGCGGATGGAGGTCTCGCGGGACCTGGAGAGGACGAGTCTTCGGCTCAATGCCTTTTACAACGAACTGAAGCGGGAGGAGCAACAAATCGGCCTGGAGCTTGAAGAAAAGGGACGGGTCTGGCACGTCGAAGCCCTCTGTGACCGCGAACTCTTTGGAAATCAAGGCCTCCTCACCCTCGGGGGCTCCTTCCGGTACAACGAAAGCGAGGCAGTCCAGTCCAAGAGCTCCCTCCCCGACTTCCTTCAGCCTGACAACGAGTATTTTTCTCCCCTGCCGGCGGAACGGGAGTCCTTCGAGTCAACCCTCTCCTCTGTTTTCGGCCAGTACCGGCACCACTGGGGCCGCATGGACGGTTGGATAGGACTGCGCTACGACAATCACAGCCAATACGACGAGACCGTAAGCTACAACTTGGGGGTCGGCTTGCCCCTGGCTCAGGCATGGCACCTCAAACTGCTTTATGGCACCGCCTACAGGACCCCCTATGACCAGCAGCTTGTGGGCACAGATGAACTCGATGCAGAAGAGGTGCAGAGCCTGAGCGCCGAAATTTCCTGGCGCCCGAAACCCGGGCTGCAGTTCCAGGCGGTTCCGTTCTGGAATCAGATCCGCCATCACATACAGGAAAACCCTGTAGGGGGGCTCTCCAGACCGGGCCGAGAAACCCTGGCCGGGATCGAACTGGCCCTGCGGTTGCGACTGACGCAAACCGTCCAGGTATGGGCCAACGGCACCTTTCTCTCCTACAACGGAGATGACGAATCTTACAAGGTCCTCGGTTACATCTACTTCGAACCGGACGGAACCCAGGTGGAAGTTTACGAGAACATCGCGATTCCCTTCGATACCGCCCCCAAAAACCTCTTCAATGCAGGGTTGGTGTGGACCCCCTCCGAGAAGGCGGATCTCGCCCTCCGCCTTAACTATGCAGGAACGCGAAACTATGACTACATCCAGCGAAAGGTGGACGCCGCGACCTCGCCCCTCTACATGAGGGTGAGCGGTTCATCCACCCCGGTCTGGCTCTTCGACGCGGCCCTTACTGTCCACGACATGTTCCTCCATAAACTGGACGTCCAGCTGGCGGTGAAAAACATATTCGATCAGAAATACACGATCCCCGGGATCTACAGCCCCATCGAAACCGATCGCCTAAGCGCCTACGTCGGCCTGAAATGGCAATTTTGAGGCTGCCTAAAAATCCACCGCCTCCTCACGCTCCTTCTTGAGCTGTATGGCCTTGGCGATGTCGGCATTGGCACTCTCCTCCTCCCCCAGACGTTCGAAAACCTTGCCCCGCAGCAGATACGCCCCGGGGTATGCGGGATCAAAAGCAATGGCCCGTGAGAGGCTTTCCACGGCCTCGTCGAATTCGTCCTGCTGCAACAGGATTGCCCCCCTGTGATAATGAAAACGGGCATTGCCCGGTTCGATTCCTATGGCCTGGTCGATGTCCTGGAGCGCAGCGCTCCGGTCGCCGAGCCGCAACCTGGCCACTGCCCTCGCCTGATATACCTTCGCCGCCCCGGGATCCTCCGAGATGATCCGGGAAAAAATTGAGACGGCGCCGGAAAAATCCTGGTCCATGCACTTGAACTGTCCGTCCGCAAAAAGCTCCTCAAGGTCCTGCCGCATAGAGAGTTCCTCCGTTTTTCTGAGCTGAGGGGATATACCCCTCTGCCGGAAAATATACACGCCGAAACCGGAAGGGAATCGAAAGGCAAAAAAAAACCGGGGGGTACCCCCCGGCTCGCGCAGGAAATGCGCAATGCTTCTAGGCGGCGAAGGCCCTCTCCAAGGGGGGAACCATCTGTTTCTTCCGGCTCATGACCCCGGGAAGCCACACGGAATGTCCTTCCAACTTGCGGTCGAAAGCCTTTGCAACCACCGAGGTGTCGTCCGTCACGGCCAGGAGTTCCGTGCCTTCCTGCATTATGTCTGTGAGCATGAGAAACACACTGTGGCGATTGCCTTCGGCCTTGACCTTCTGGATTTCCGCATACAGGGCGTCCTTCATGTTGGCGACCAGATCCAGCGAGACCAGTTCCAGCTGACCCACGCCCACGGTCTTTCCGCTCATATTGAAGTCCTTGTAATCGCGGAAGACAAGGTCCCGGGGAGAGACGCCTTCTACAGCACTCTTGGCCTTGGCCATCTCCATTCCCCAGCCCATGAGATCATTGATTCCGGCAATCTTCGCAAGCGCCTCGCAGACTTCCTTGTCATCCTGCGTGCAGGTTGCGGACTTGAACAGAACCGTGTCGCTCAGGATGGCGGAACACATCAACCCGGCAACCTTGGGCGCGATCGGCTTCTTGAAGAGGTCCTTAAAGAGCTTGTACAGAACGGTAGCGGTGCATCCCACAGGCATCGCATAGAAGTGGATCGGGCTCGGGGTGGTGATGTCGCCGATCTTGTGGTGGTCGACCACGGCCAGGAGCTCGCCCTTGTCCCAGTTGTCCGGCGCCTGCTTGATGTCGCTGTGGTCCACCAGCATGTACTGTTTGCCGGTGACGTCGGTCCGGAGTTCGGGAGAGGGAAAACCGAATTTCTTGAGCACCAATTCGGTTTCGGGATTCAGCTCGCCCTGCCGGCACGGCACCGCATCGATACCGAGTTCCCGCTTCAATTCCGCCAAGGCAATGGCAGCGGTCACCGAATCGGTATCCGGACTCTTGTGTCCCAAAATGTAAACGGCCATCTTCACAATCCTCCTTTGGTGTTATCGGGAAAAAATTGAACCGTCCTTGGTCGACTCCTGCTGTTGGGTGATGAAGTTTCATTCATCAAGAAATGCCTGGCCAAAAGGCAAGGCAGGGCTGAGCCCCCACTGAAGCCCTGTATAACCAGTCTTTTTTTGTATCATAACAGCGGTCTTTTGCCAAGGGTTTTGTGTATGAACCGAAAAAACTGAATTGTCCTTCAGTCTTGTCCCGGCTGGAACAGGGGGAAAAAGGAGCGGGCGGGAAACCCGCCCGCCTAAAGGGGGATGAGGGCCACCTGACCCCGCTGGTATTGCACCCGCGCCTTCTCCACCTCTCGCGACAGCTCCAGAAGGGCGTCGTCAACCCCCAGGAGGGTATTGGGATAGGCATGCATCATGATCTGAATGTTTTCCCGTCTGAGAAAGCTGATGCGTGCCTCAAGCTCGCCGAGGCTCTCCTTGAGCGCGGAATTCTGGCCGGCTATGGCCATGGAGACATCGAGCAGGCGCTTCTTGATATAGGCCTTCTTGTCGTCAAGGGGGCCCAGCGCCTCTATGCCCTTCAGCCTCTTGAGACCGTGTTCAACGTCTCTGAGCTTGCCGGCCAGTTCTTTGATCTCCTGCACGATCTTGTCGTGCATCTCCCGAACAGCCGCATCGTATCCGGCCCTGATCTCGGTGCGCACGTTGGCCGGAGTGCCCAAGGTATTGACCGCAATGGAACCCCCGGCGGTGCACCGCCCCCCGGCAATAAGCCCCTTGCCGTGCATCATCAGGACACCGCCCCTGGCGTCACAGGTTGCGTCAAGCAGGTACTCCTCAACCTCGAGATTGCCGCCGACGGAAACCGTGGAATACTCGACGGCAAAACAGGACAGGTTTCCACCGACCTCCACCGTGGTGGCCTCCGCCCTGATGATGCCGCCGATCTTGAGGTTTCCGCCGACCCGAATCCTGGCGCCGTTCTCGATGCCTCCGGATACCTCCAGGTCTCCGTCCACACTGACATGAAATCCCCCAAGCACGGAGCCGTTCACCTCAAGGGACCGTCCCCAGAAGGTCACATTGCCCGTGGCGGTGTCCACCGATCCATCGATCAGCCAGTGATCCAACACTGAAATGGTCTGGCCCTGCACGTCCACCCTGCCGTCCAAGGCGGCGAGGAGTTGCAGGCCGTCGGATGAAAGGTCGGTTCCCTCCCCTTTGCTGAATTCCGCAGGCTGGCCAGCGACCGGTGCCACCTCCTCGCCGAACACATCCTTCCCTGGGGTTCCCGGAGTGGGAAGGATCTTCCTGGCGATCACCTCTCCTTTCCTCACATTGGCCACGGCATGGAGGTTTTTTAGATCCACGTAAAGAGCGCCCCCTTCTCCACCGGCGGCGTCACCGGCCGGCCTCTCCTTTCCCGAGGGAGCCGACACGTTCATCTCGATCCTGCCGTCTTCACCGTTCAAAGGCTCGCTGCCCCGGGCCACAATCCATCCGCCGGACGTTGGCTCGGGCAACGGCAACCGTCCATAAATGATGCCCGCTTCCTGCAGGATGGCGGGGATCCGCCCCAACCAGTCGGCCGCGAGTTCACCGGAAGCCGGGCTCAGAATCACCTCCATCTTGTCTTTTGAGACAAGGCATTTGGCAGCGCCATCAAGTACGGAGATGGCGGTGCCCCCGCTGTGCGATGCACCGGACGCCATCGAAACACTCCCACAGAGTCTGATTTCTTTTCGCCCAAAATGACCGGCGGCTCAAGAGAGGTGATGGACAAGCACGCCGACCCTCCAGTATATGATTATGATCTACAGAACGGAAGAAACCAAGCCATGCGCCACAGGAGGAGACAAATCCATGAAATTTTTCATCGACACGGCCAATCTGGAGGAGATCAAGGAGGCGACGGCCCTCGGCCTGGTGGATGGGGTCACCACCAATCCAAGCCTGATCGCCAAGGAGGGCTGTCGGTTCGAAGAAAGGATCAAGGAAATATGCGCTGTCATCGACGGACCGGTGAGCGCCGAGGTAGTCAGCACCCGGGCGGGCGACATGATCGAGGAAGGCAAACGGCTGTCGGCCATCGCCCCCAACGTGGTGATCAAGGTGCCCATGACCACGGAGGGCCTGAAGGCCACCCGGCAGCTCGCCGGCCTCGGCATCAGGACCAATGTCACCCTGACCTTTTCCCCGGTACAGGCCCTCCTCGCCGCGAAGGCAGGGGCGGCTTACGTGAGCCCCTTCATCGGCAGACTCGATGATATTTCCCAGCCCGGCATGGAACTCGTCGCAGATATTATCCAGATTTACAACAACTACGCCTTCGATACCGAGATCATCGTCGCCAGCGTTCGCAACCCGGTCCACGTACTGGATGCGGCGAAACTTGGGGCGGACATCGCAACCATCCCCTTTAAGGTCATCGCACAGCTTGCTGGGCATCCGCTGACCGACATCGGCATGGCCAGGTTTTTAGCTGACTGGGAGAACGTGCCGAAATAGAGGTTGATGGCACGGAGACATCGGCGTCCATGGCTCGCGTTCTTGACCTGGCTCCTGGGAGCAACGGCCCTGCTCGCGACCCCGCCGCACGCCCTCTCCGGTCCGCTGTTCACATTTACCGATGAACACGGCGTCCTCCACTGCAGCAACATCCGGTCCGACCCCCGATACGGTAAGACGTTCGGTGCGGCACTCGGCCAGGCCGGCGGCTTCGGGCAAATCGTTCCGCCGGAAAGGATGGACCGGTATGTCTGGAGGGCGGCACAGCGTCACCGCTTGGATCCCGTGCTGATCAGGGCCATCATACAGGTGGAGTCCGGCGGTTGGGCGGACGCCCGGTCCGCAAAGGGCGCCCTTGGTCTCATGCAGCTCATGCCCGGGACGGCCTCCGAGCTTTCTATCGCTGACCCGCTCGACCCTGAAGCCAACATACTCGGCGGCGCGGAGTATCTGCGGCGGATGCTGGACCGCTTCCAGGGCGATCTCCTCCGGGCCCTGGCTGCCTACAACGCCGGTCCGGGCGCAGTGGAGCGCGCAAACGGCATCCCTCCCTTTCCTGAGACCCGCCGGTACCTGGCAAAGGTCCTCCATCTCTGGCGCCATTTCAAGACCGCCGAACTCGGCCTGACCCACCGCTCCTCCTTGGCCGAAAAAAAAGGGCCGACGGAGGAGCGGTCCGGGACGGCGGCGCCCTGAAGGCCAGGATGGGGGCGGCCCGTCACCGCGCCGGCATGCTGCACCCCGGCTCGGTCCCAACACGGAAGCGCGCCGCCTCCTGCGGAAAAGGAACTGCCTGAACCGCTTCAATCTCCGCCAGCTGGGGACTGGAGACAAGACGGCTGGGAATGGGGACTCCGACCTCCGAACCACCGCAGGGAAATTTGTGCGGCTCGGGATCCACTGCGTGATACCCCATATCGAGGAGCATGCCGGCCGTCACCGGAAAAGGAAAGGGGTTCAATGCGTCGGGTAGCACAGCCAGCGATCCTTGGGGATCGGAGCGAAAATACGAATTGATCTCTGCGGCGGTGATCCTGGTTCCACGGATACATACGCCGCAAACGTCCTCGAGCACGGACAGCCAGTAGTCGGTACAGCCGCTCCCTCCGGCCCTTCCGTCGTCGACAAGATATACGGCCTTGTCCGCAAAGTCTCCGGACCATTCGAATTCGAGTTGGTACGGCAACCCGCTCTCCCGGTCCTCATGCAGCTGCATTAAGAGATCGGCCTCGTGGGCCCGGACCAGGGCCAGTTCGGAGGGAACAAGCCTCTTCGCCCACCGAGCGGCATTGCTCCAGATGTCTTTCTCAAAGGCCGCCGCCATAGTCCCGCTCCCAGGAGGCAGCTCGTATTCAGGAAAACGGACCACCCTGGCACCAGAGCCCGCCCCGCTCAGATCCGTGTTGATCTCGAAGCCGTACGGTCTTCCGAGGAGGTCACGCCCGAGATAGACGAGGACATGGTCGAAAGGCCCGGGGATCAGATCGGCCACGGCCTGCTCGCCGACGGAAGTATTGGGGCCCTCCCCGGGCTCCCCCAGAAAAATGAAATCCCACCGCTGGAGAGGAAGCGCAGCGATCTCTTCGGTCCCCGGCCGCCTGGCGGGCAACAGATAGACCTCGTCCCCCAGGGCATCGAGCCGCAAGAGTGCCGAGGGCTGGATGGAAAACCCCCTTGCAGCCGGTGCACTGATCCAGGCAGATCCGTCGAGGGGATCTGCCCCGGCGGCCACCATCACTGCACATATGGTGTAGTCACCTGGAGGGACCTCCGATCCCACGGGCACCGACAACACCTCGATTCCGGAGACAGCGGACATGGGGAAATCCGGATACCACGGCTGCGGGTCCCTTGAAAAAGTTGACGCAGGCGAAAGGAACCACAGACCCCCGCCTGGATCGGCCAGGGCGACGTACAGGTCCGTGCGGGCGGGCGGTTGCCTGCCGGGCAGCGCCGAGAGAACAACGGCCAGCGTGTCCCCGGGCTCGAGCACGTCCGCACTGAGCCGGAGGGCCAGGGACGGCGACGACCCCATGGCGAGTTCCCACAGGGTCAGCCAACAATCGGTGATTCCGTCCAGGGCGCGTGCGGCGTTGATAGCCGTGATCCCTTCGGCCCAGGCATAGCCCGGGCCCTCCTCATACGCGCGCATCACACCGTACGAAAATCTGCTGGCCTCCTCTGCGCTCCGGATGGCCAGGGCGCGGGGATCGAGGCAGAAAACCGCGCCCCGGTACCGATACGGGATCACCTCCTGGCGCATAAAGACGTCGGTCTCGTAGGCCAGATGTATCGAGTCCTCCCCATCGAAATGGGCCACGGTGTGGAGCGGTTGGCTGAGGTCGGCAAGATAGTGGGAGATCAACCCCATTTCCAGGGCCGCACCGGCCAGATCCGGGGGATCTCCCCACAGGCGGTCCCAGACGGACCGGCACAGGGTCTCGATCCTGTCAGGTCCAGTACCCCGTCCTCCCGGATCCTCCAAAGGATTCCATTCGTGATTCGGCCAGTCCTGCAACAGGACGTCGGGAAGAACTGCGCCCCACAGGATCGCGGACAGATGGGGCTTCAGGGCATCCTGCATCTCCCCGGGAAGGTTCGAGAAGGCCGTCTCGGCAAAGGCAGCGTGGGTAAGGGTATGCCATGCCCACGCTGAACCTTGTCCCAGAGAGCACAGCGTCAGGATCAAAGCGGAGAGGGGCCCGCGGCAGAGGAACAGCAGGCCGCCGCGGGCCATGCCGGGGTCACTTTGCCGTATCAATCCTCACCCACCGGTGCCTTGCCGGGGCAACCCCGGCAAGGCATCTCACGAGGTCAGAGTACCCCGAGCCCGAGAAACAAGCCGGGATCCAGAGATTCCGGAATCTCCAGACTGCCGACGTACGTTCCTTCGGACCCCCCGCCGGGGAGGAAAAGATACGAATCCGCCCGAAATGCCGGCCCGGCCAGACCCGAAATTTTCGACACGTCTATCTTGAGGTAAAGCTCGAAAAGGGACAGATTCTGCACAAGCAGCGTGTGCAGAGAACCGGCGGTGAATCCACCGAGCATGGCGGGCGTGACCACCGTGACAACTGCCCCGTCGAAAGTCATATCGGCGAGGGCGCCTTGAACAAGGAGCATGGCGCTGTTCACCTGGCTGGTGGAAAACTGGCTTCCGTCAAAATAGGTGACGGCGACATAGGTCTTGGCCCCCTCGCTCACAACAATGCCGGCGGGTATCTGGGCCGCCCGGACCGCTGTGGCGCCGGCTGCCGCAACCATTCCCAGGACCATGACCCAGAGCGCAAACCTGATTATCCCTTTCATGTGATCTCCTCCCTTACGTGACGTCTTCCCGGAGGAGGCGTTCGCCACGAGGCTCCCCCTCCTGCCGCACCCGCGGATCACCGGGCATGTATGTATTATCTAAATCGATTTTCCCCTGCCGGTCAAAGCGTTTTTCCCGGACGTTCCTGGTTGGCGGACCCCGGAGGGGGAAGAAGTCCCTTCCGGACCCGGGCCGGTCAGAGGCCGTGTCCCGCCTTCGTCCCAGTCTGAAACATGAAGCGGCGGATCCGCACATTGAGCAGCAGGCCCACGCCGAGCAGGGTGGTGACCACCGACGAGCCGCCATAGCTGATGAGCGGAAGAGGAATACCCACCACAGGAAGGAGGCCTGTCACCATGGAAACGTTCACCAGCACCTGCCAGAAGAGCATGGCCGAAACGCCGAAGGCCAGAAAGGCCCCGAATCGCTCCTTGGAATGGGCGGCCACAAGGATTCCACGAAACAGAAGGACAAGATAGAGGCTCAGGAGAATAAACGAGCCCACGAGGCCCCATTCCTCCGCCCAGATGGAAAACGCGAAGTCCGTATGGATCTCCGGCAGGAAGTCCAGATGGGCCTGGGTCCCGGCCAGATATCCCTTTCCCCATATCTGGCCGGAGCCCACAGCTATCTTGGACTGGAGCACATGGTACCCCGATCCGAACGGATCCAGCTCTGGATTCAGAAAAGTCTCCAGGCGCCGCCGCTGATAGGGCTTCAGCAGCTTCCATATCAAGGGAAGGGCGGCAAGGAGGACCAGAGTGAGGCCGACGAACGATGTCCAGCGCAGGCGCGCGAAAAAGACGAGAGAGGCCAAGATGGCCAGCAGGAGAAGGGCGGTGCCCAGGTCCGGCTGCCTATAAATCAGCAGGACGGGCAGGAGAATCAGCAGGAACGGCTTCCACAGGTCGGTAAGCCCGTACTGCGCCTTTTCATCATGATAAAAAACGCTGCTCAACGCGATCACCGCGGCGAGCTTGGCGAATTCGGAAGGCTGTATATTGAAAAAGCCGAGGGAAAGCCAGCGTTGTGATCCCCCCACGGTCTTGCCCACAACGAGGACGAGCACGAGGGCAAGAAGAATGACAAGGTAGATATGCGGAGAATAGACGGAAAGCATGCGATAGTCCAAGACCGTCACCCCCACCATCAACATCGTGCCGACCACATACCACTGCAACTGTTTCCACTGAAACGGGTATCCGCTGGCCACGCTGGCACTGTGGAGGTTGATAAACCCTATGACCATGACCAGGATCACACTCAACACCAATCCCCAATCTATATAGGTCAGAGCCCGTCTCTCAACCATCGCTGTACACGCCGCCGATGGCCTGGGACCGGGCGGTCCTCTGAGGTGTCAGCACCGGCCTCGGAGTCTGAAGTTGAAACCACCGATCGAAAACCTTTCTGGCCACGGGAGCGGCAGTCGCCCCGCCGTGACCGCCGTGCTCCACGATCACGGCCACCGCAAGCTGGGGGTTTTCTGCAGGGGCGTACGCGACAAACCAGGCATGATCCCGGTACTGCCAGGCCATTTTTTCATCCTGCCTCCGTTTTGCCTGCTTCACCACCTGCGCGGTCCCGGTCTTTCCCGCCACATGAACGCCGTCCAGCCTGCAGCTCTTCCCGGTGCCCCGCTTGTCATTCACAACGCCCGTCAGGGCCTTCTGGATGGTCAGCAGATGCCCGGCCGAGACGGGAAGCCTGCGCCGGGGTTCCGGTTCGAACGCCCGGAGCACCTGCCCCGCCGGACCTTGCACCCGTTCCAGATACACGGGCCGGTACAGCTCTCCGCCGTTGGCCACGGCGGCTGTCAGACAGGCCATCTGCAAGGGAGTCACAAGGGTGAAGCCCTGCCCTATGGCGGCGTTGAGCGTTTCCCCCTCCTGCCAGCGTTCCCGGAATCGGCCCAGCTTCCATTCGGGCGTCGGAATGAACCCCCCCGATTCATCGGCAAGATCTATGCCGGTTTGACTTCCAAGACCGAAGTCCCTGGCGTAGCGGGTCATGGTCTCGATGCCCAGCCGGAGGCCGACATTGTAAAAATACACGTCGCACGATTCCACCAGGGCCTTGTACAGGTTGGTCTGACCGTGGCCACGCCAGTCCCAGCAGCGGAAAGTCCGCGTTCCGAGCCTGAACGAGCTGGTGCAACGGAAGGATGTGTTGACATCTATAACGCCCTCTTCCAGGCCCGCGGCCGCCATCACGATCTTGAAAGTGGATCCGGGGGCGTATCTGCCCTGGATCGCCTTGTTCTGCAAGGGACGCCTCGCGGGATCGTTCAACGCGTCCCATTGGCCCTGAGAAAGGCTGGTCGTGAAGGGAAGAGGGTCATAGCCCGGGGCACTGGCCAGGGCGAGGAGGCGGCCGCTTTGAGGATCCATGGCCACGACGGCGCCCACGTCCTCGCCGAGTGCCGCTTCGGCCGCCTGCTGCAAATCCAGATCGATGGTGAGATAAAGATCATTGCCCGGAACAGGGGGCACCTCTCCGAGGACGCGCACATGTCGGCCGGCGGCGTCCACCTCGACCCACCGCTGGCCCCGGACGCCGGACAGCTCGGCGTCGAAACGGGCCTCGATGCCGGATTTCCCGACCAGATCCCCGGGACGAATGCCGGGAAACCGCCTGCTCTCGAGCTCTTCCTGACTGACCTCGCCCAGGTAGCCCAGCAGATGAGGCGCCACACCCCCGTGAGGATACTGCCTGCCCGGGGTAATTTCTATGAGCACTCCGGGCAGACGAAACAGCCTGGCCTCGATCCTGGAAAGCGTCTCCCAGTCCACTCCCCGCTTGATGGCGATGGGGACATAGAGCGGCTCCCGGGCGCCCAGGGCGAGACGAGTACGAATCACCGCCTCCGGCTCGCCCAGAATGGGAACAAGCTCAGCCAGAGTGGCCTCAATGTCCCGCGCCTCTTCCCGCACGAGACAGACGTTGAAGGAAGGCTCGACACCGGCGAGGAGGCGTCCCGCCCGATCGAGAAGTTTCCCCCGCGGAGGTTCGAGCCGAACCAGCCGGAGCCGGTTCCTTTCGGACTGCGCCCTCAATTCCTGGCCGGAAACCGCTTGCAAATACCAGAGACGGGCGCCCAGTGTGACAAAGAGGAGGAGCAGTATGACAATCGCCGCCTCGCAGCGGTGTCTGTTTGCAGCCTGTTCCTGCTTGTCGAACCGCTTGAGGCGGACCAATGTCCTGCGTACCGATTTCACTCACCCTCCCGCGCACCTTGTGGTGCTCCGGTAGAAAAGGCATGAGCGGAAACTGTGTCGAACAGCAGAAAGAACATGGGCGTCAGAAGCCCATTGAGAAACGCCTGACCCAGACCCCACGGCCAGAAGAGATCGGCATTGCCCCCTCCTGTCAAAATTATGACGAGGACCTCGGTGCTGACAAAGAAGACCAGGAGCATCATCTGCCACCGTTCAGTCAGAATCACGTGATCAGACACATACCGGACAAGGAGATATCCTCCGGCATACGCAAAGGGATACAGCCCGACCGGCAGACTCGTGAACGGCTCGACGACGACGCCCAAGGCCAGCACCGCAAGGAGACCCTCCGGAAGCGAACAGCGAATGCCGTGCCAGACCACCAAGGCGACGAGTCCGTCGGGCCGGACGGGACCGAGCTGAAGGACCGGCCCCCAGGCGGTCTCAAAGAGCAGAAGAAAGTAGCCCATGAAGACGACGAGCGCGCCGTGCTTCAACGGACAGTCTCCACAACTTCCTGTTTTTTAAGAAGGATCAACATCTCCTCAATCGTGTTGAGATCCACTGCAGGGGTCACGCTCACCACCTGAAAGAGGTCGGCCATGGAGCCTTTCTCCACCGAGGCCACCCGACCGAGCAAGAGGCCTTTTGGAAATATCTGATCGGTGCCGGAGGTGATGACATTGTCGCCGACGGAGACATCGGCGTCCTTGCTCACATAGGTGAGGCGGCACCCCGCCTCCCCGACCCCACGAAGAATTCCGCGCACCCGATTCCTCTGGATCATGGCGGCCACAGCACTGTTCTGATCGGATATCAGAAGGACCTTGCTGAAATGAAAGGCGGCTTCCAGGACCTGCCCCACAACCCCTGCACCCGCTTGGACCACCATACCGGGGGCCACCCCGTCCGCCCGCCCGCGGTCCACCGTGACCGTGGCCACCCACGGGGCAATGTCCATGGCCACCACAAGGGCGGTCACCATCGGGACATTGGACTCCTCTCTGATATCAAGCAGCCTCTTCAGGCGGGCGTTGGCGATCATGGCCTCCCTGTAACGGGTGATCTCCTGCTGGAGCCTGTCCAATTCCAGCCGGAGCACGTCGTTCTCCACCCGTACGTCCTGCAGGACGACATAAGAACGCCACGCCTCACGGACCCACAGCACCGGTGCCGAAAAACCCCTCTGAAGATACCCCGAAACATCGACGACAAAGACGGCGAAGGGAGAGAACAGGCCGGGAGCGCTCAGGCGAAGGCCCACAACGGAAAATATCAAGACCACCACCACGGCGAGAACTGCCATCGCCGGGATACGACTTCTTGAATTTCCTTGCTGGGGAGGCACTGAAAATGATCACCTGCCCGGGCGCGGTATCCCCGAGCTTACCTGATCGCTATCTCTTTCAAAATGTCGATATTGTCCAACGTCTTCCCGGACCCCAGGACGACGGAAGAAAGGGGGTCGTCGGCGATGATGATGGGCAGATGGGTCTCTTCCCTGAGCAATTTGTCGAGATTCTTGAGCAATGCGCCGCCTCCGGTGAGGACGATCCCTTTGTCCACGATATCCGCCGCAAGCTCGGGAGGGGTCTGTTCAAGAGCGCTCTTCACGGTTTCCAATATGGTGTCTATCTGTTCCGTGATGGCCGCCCTCACCTCGGAGGCGTCTATGGATATGGTCGTGGGAACGCCGGAGACGAGGTCCCTGCCCTTGATCTCCATCCTCTCGAATGGCGGCTCAGGGATCACGTCGCCCAGCTGGATCTTGATCTGCTCGGCCGAATGTTCGCCGATGAGAAGATTGTACCTCCTCTTGATGTGCTGGAGAATGGCCTCATCCATTTTGTCGCCAGCCACCCGAACGGATTTGGTATACACTATGCCGGCGAGGGAAATAACGGCGACCTCGGTCGTCCCTCCTCCAATATCAACTACCATGTTCGCTGTGGGCTCCGTGATGGGCAATCCGGCCCCGATGGCCGCCGCCATGGGTTCTTCGATGAGATATACTTCCCTGGCGCCGGCGGATTCCGCGGATTCCCGAACAGCCCGCATCTCGACCTGCGTTATTCCCGACGGGACGCTGACGATGATGCGCGGCCGGACCAGAGTGCGGCGATTGTGCACCTTGGTGATGAAATAGCGCAACATCGCCTCGGCCACTTCAAAATCGGCGATGACTCCGTCCTTCATGGGCCGCGTCGCCACAATATTGCCCGGAGTCCGTCCGAGCATCATCTTGGCCTCCTTGCCTACAGCCAGCACCTTGTTGGCCCGGGCGTCCTTCCGGATGGCCACCACAGAGGGCTCGCGCAGGACTATGCCCTTGCCCTTGACATAGACCAGCGTGTTGGCGGTGCCGAGATCAATCGCCAGATCGTTGGACAACCATCCTACGAGGGCGCCCAGAAACATAAACCACCACCTTAGGCCATCTCGGGCGATGACCTGTCTCGTATGCGCTACGGTGAGAACAGATCCACTGTCCCCCCATTCATGGCAGAAACGTGTAACCGTACCAAAGGCACCCCCGCTTGGCAAGCAGCACCTGCCCGACCTGTCCGGGTCGGGGGGGCCGCAGCTCCGGGGCGCCCTCTCCACGGCAAGACTCGGAACACGGCAACACGGCAAGTCCCGCCTTGACACATCTGTCCCAGATTGTTATGAGTTTGCGTTTACTGCGTGTGCACTCAACAGGCCGGAGGGAATACGCTCCCTCCTGGCCCTTGCCGTCCGCGCCTTCCCGGTGCGAAAAGGGAGTGAATACAGATGAAGAGGACCTTTCAGCCAAGTAATATTAAAAAGAAGAGAACGCATGGATTCCGCAAACGGATGAGTACCAAGGCTGGTCGGAGACTGATCAGCCGGCGCCGGTCGAAAGGGAGACGCCGCCTGAGCGCCTAGCCGTTTTCGGACAGAGCACGATTGTTCGCGCGTCGAACAGGCATGGAACAAGGAACAGAAAAGGCAGGTTTTACCCAGAGGAGGCGCCCGACCGCCCCGGGAGTCGGGTTGGTCATTCGGGCGGGGGAGGGGTTGTCCAGGGCGGAAAGGCTGCACAGGAGACCCGATTTCGAGAGAGTATACCGGCGGGGACGGAGAGTCAGGCTGCCTGGTATCACGGTGGCCATGGCACGGAACTCCCTCTCGTACAGCAGGCTGGGGATCAGCGTTGGGAAACGTTTCGGCAAGGCCGCGAAACGCAACAGGGCCAAACGGATCCTTCGGGAACTCTTCCGCAGGCACAAGGTACTGTTTCCGGCCGGACACGATATCGTCCTCATTCCGGGCGGAGATTTTCCCTGGGACGACTGGCAGCGGCTCCAAAGCCAGGTCCTGGAGGGACTTCATGGGATGCACGGGGTCTGAACATTGAGGCACGCGATCCGCCATGCCGCAACCGGAATCATGCTCTTGGGCATCGGGCTCTATCGCCTTATATCACCGTCCCTCCTGCCGTCCTCCTGTCGGTTCTTTCCCAGTTGTTCCCGATATGCGGAGCAGGCCATCAAGAAACACGGACCGGTCCGAGGCATCCTCCTCTCGCTGGGACGCCTCGTGAGATGCCATCCTTGGAACCCCGGGGGGTATGACCCCGTCCCCTGAACGTCGCTGGACTGCAGCAAACCACAAGTGCATGCACTGTAAGGTCTGATAGAATGGAATCACGCGCCCTTTTGGCAATAGTACTCTCGGTCGCCGTCCTGCTCGGCTTTCAATATCTATTTCAGGGTCCCGCGCCGCCGGAAAAAACCGGGACGGAGAGGGAACAGGAGCCTCGTCCCGAGATGACCGCTCCGGAGGATTCCGAGGCGCATCGCCTGGAAGGCGCTGCCAGGGGCAACGGGGGAGACCGTACCTTGCCGCCCGCCGCACCGGAAATCCTGGCCACGGCACGCCCACCGAAAGATATCGTAATCGAAAGCGATCTCCTCCGCGTCGTCATCTCCGAATCCGGGGCGCGGATGAAGGAATGCCTCCTGAAGCACTACCCGACGGCGAACCAACCAGGAGCGCCGCCGGTGAACCTGATCAACGTCGCTCCGCCGAATCTCCCCCTCGCCCTCCGCATAGGACAGGAACCGCCGCTGGACCTTTCCGCCGTGCTTTTCGAGGCCGACAGGGACGGCCTTTCCCTGGAAAACCCGGGGCAGCAGGCCGCGATCACCTTCACCCACACGTTTTCAAACGGCGCCTCGATTCAAAAAGTCTTCACGTTTCGCCAGGGAACCTACCTCTTGGATCTGTCCGTACAGGTGCGTAACATGGAGATTGTCCAGGGAAGCGTCTCCCTGTTCAACCGCCCCAATGGGGCTGCGAGTGCCTATATCTTCGAGGGTCCGTCGTACTACTCGGCCGGGGGCTTCGAAGAAGTGTCGCTCGACCCCGGTGAGAAATTCGATTTCTCAGGACCGATCGACTGGGCGGGATACGGGGACAACTACTTCTTGACGGCCGTCATCCCCGAATCCGGGCAGGGGCCGTGGAATCTGAGGATAGAAAAGAGAGACCCTGCCGGACTCACGGAGGTCCGGCTCGGCACCCTCCAGGCCGCAGGAAAGGAAGTCGGGGAGGCGGCCGAAATCCTGCGGTTCGGGCTCTACTTCGGCCCAAAAGACATCGACCGCCTGAAGGCCCTTGGGCACAACCTCGCCAGCGCCATCAATTTCGGCTGGTTTGATCCGATCGCCAAGCCCCTGCTGTATCTGCTCAAATTCTTTTTCCGGTTTCTGCACAACTACGGTCTTGCCATCATACTCCTCACGGTATTGATCAAAATCGCCTTCTGGCCTCTGGCGCAAAAGAGCGCCCAGTCCATGAAGACAATGCAAAAGCTGCAGCCGAAGCTGGCAAAGCTGAAAGAAAAATACGGGGACGACAAGGAACGCCTGAACAAGGAACTCATGCAGCTGTACAGGACCTACAAGGTGAACCCCATGAGCGGGTGTCTCCCCATGCTGTTGCAGATTCCGGTATTCTTCGCCCTGTATAAGGTACTGCTCCAGGCCATCGAACTGCGGCACGCCCCCTTCAGTCTTTGGATCAACGACCTTTCGGCTCCGGACCGCCTCATGATCCCCGGGGTGGAGATCCCCTATCTCGGTGGCATACCGGTCTTGACCTTGCTGATGGGGGCGTCCATGTTCCTGCAACAGAAGATGAGCCCCACGTCTCTCGACCCCACTCAGGCCAGGATGATGATGATGCTTCCCCTTGTATTCACCTTCTTTTTCATAAACTTCCCGTCCGGCCTGGTACTCTACTGGCTCGTCAACAATATCCTTTCAATCGCCCAGCAGTATTACGTGAACAAATTTACCGCCTGATACCGAACCGGAATCTGATATGCACGACAAAAATGAGAGAGACCCTTCCGAGGCCCCGGAAGAATTCGAAGGGAAAACAATCGAACACGCCATAAAAGCTGCCTGCAGCCACTTTGGGATGCCGGAAAACGAACTGGAGATCGAAATCCTCACCAAGGGCTCAACCGGCATCTTCGGCCTCGGAGGACGCAAGGCGAAGGTGCGGGTCAGCCCGCATCGGCTGGTGGCCACAGTCCAGGCGCAGCCGGAAGAAGAGCCGGCAGCGCCGCAGGAGTCCCCACTCCAGGTGCAGGGCCCCCTGCTCCCGGCCGCCGAGACGACGGAGCCTGCCGCACTGGAGCGGACGGCCGCCCCGATCTCGGAGGACCAGCTGGCCGCTGCCAAGGAGATCGCCGTCAACGTGTGCCGGTTGGCCGCATTCGATGTCCAGGTTCAGGAAAGTGTCCGCGACGGAAAGGGATTCCTGGAACTCACCGGCGAAGACGTGTCTTTGGCCATCGGCAAGGAGGGCCAGACACTCGATGCCCTTGAGTACATTGTCAATCGCATCCTGACCCGCCGAATCAGCACCTCCCCGACCATCGCCCTGGACGCCCAGGACTACCGGGACAAAAGGGGAAAAAAACTGGCCCGCCTCGCCATGAAAATGGCGGATCAGGCCCAAAAGCGGGGACGCTCTGTGGCCCTGGAACCCATGAGTCCGAAAGATCGCCGCCTGATCCACCTAACCCTCAAGAACGTGAGCGGGATCAGAACCAGAAGCGTCGGCGAGGGCCCCTTGCGGAAGGTGGTGATCAGCCCCATCCGCGGGGGAAGCAGGGCCGCGGGTCGCCGCCCAAAAGATTAGAGTGCCAGGCAACATCAAGGACTGCGATACCATTGCCGCGGTAGCGACCCCTGCCGGTCCGGGCGGCATAGGCATAGTGCGGGCGAGCGGTCCTCTGGTCATGCCCATTTGCAGGGCTGTTTTCCAGCCGGCACACCCCCTGAAGGAGCCGGAGTCTTTTCGTCTCCACTATGGATGGGCCGTGGATCCGCGTAACGGCACAGTCCTTGACGAGGTTCTGTGTGCGGTGATGCGGGCTCCGAGAAGCTATACCCGCGAGGATGTGCTGGAACTCCATTGCCACAGCGGCCCTGCCGTGCTCCGCCGCATTTTGGATGCGGTCCTGGGCCAAGGCGCCCGAATCGCCGAACCTGGAGAGTTCACCCGAAGAGCCTTTCTCAACGGACGCATCGACCTGACCCAGGCGGAAGCGGTCCTGGAACTCACCCGGGCTCAGAGCGAGTGCGAACGGGCCGAGGCAGTGAACCAGCTGGAGGGGCGCCTCAAAGAAGTGCTGAAAACGGTGCGGGCTGCACTGCTCGAGGCACTGGCACGGGTGGAAGTGGCCATAGATTTCCCTGAGGAAGACATAGAATTCCTCGAACCGTCTGCGCTTGCGGCAGACCTGTCCGAAAGGGCGTTGACACCGCTCCAGGCGTTGCTCCGTGCCCATGCCGAGAGACGCATCCTCAGGGAAGGGGCCAGGCTCGTTCTCGTGGGAAGGCCAAACGTGGGAAAGTCGAGCCTCTTCAACGCCCTGCTGGGCACAGGAAGGGTCATCGTCAGCCCGGTGCCGGGGACCACCCGGGATATTGTGGAAGAGTCCATCGAACTGCAGGGGCTGCGGCTGATCCTGGCCGACACGGCGGGTATTCGAACAGGCCCGCTGGATCCGGTGGAAGACATGGGGATCACCATGGCGATGGGGGAAATGCGCCGGGCGGATCACATCGTGGCGATCTTCGACCTGAATGCTCCACCGGAGGACGAGGACGTGTCTTTCCTCAGATCGGCTCCGCCAGCAAAACCGGTCACCATCGTCCTCAACAAGAGGGATCTGTGCCCCGACTGGATCCGCCGGGCTGGAGAGTTCACCCGGCGCCTGACATCCCTCCCGGCCGGCGGCGATGCCGGAGGTCTCAGCGCTCCGCCGCAGGTGGTCCCGGTATCGGCCCTCACCGGCGAAGGGCTGCATGAACTCAAATCAGCCATCGTGGCAGGCCTCCTGGCCCCGGCCATGCGTGAAGCTCCTCCTCAGGCCTTCGTGCCGAATCTGAGGCAAAAGCAGGTTGTGGAAGGGGCGGTTGCCGCCCTTGGACGCGTACTCACGGCACTTGAAATCCAAGATCCACCGGAACTGATTGCCCTGGATCTGAAAAAATGCCTGGACGAGATCGAAACCGTCATGGGAACAAGACATACCGAGGACCTTCTGGACATGATCTTCGGCAACTTCTGCATCGGCAAATGAAAGGGACGCGCCCGTTCCCATCCTTGGGGAAACCGGATTCGACCCCACGCATACCGAAGGCTGCCTCTGCGCGCGGAGGCTCCCGAACGAGGAGGAAAATGCTGTGAACCGGATCGAGACGTGCCTGGATGGCTGCCATGACTCGAAATTGAGAACAATTTTGGAGGCCGGGGCGGCCGCGGCCCTTGCTGCCGGCCAGATCCTGAAGGCCCGATTCGGCAAGGTCTTGGAGGTCCGGCACAAGGGAAAAAACGATCTTGTGACTGAGGCCGATCTCGCGGCCGAAGAGGCTGTGCTCGACATCCTCGAAAGACGCAGCGGGGGCGCCGTGATCCTGTCGGAGGAGTCCAGGCCCTCAGGAGACGCCCTGGACGCGCGGCAGTCGTGGATCGTGGATCCCCTCGACGGCACCACCAACTTTGCCCACGGCTACCCCTGGTTCGGGGTGTCCGTTGCCTTTCTCGAACATGCCGAAGTCCTCGCCGGCGTGATCTACTGCCCGCCGCGGGACGAATTGTTCTGCGCCTGTCGCGGCCACGGGGCATGGATGAACGGCAGTCGGATCCATACGTCCGACGTGGGCTCTCTCTCGAACGCCCTTGTTGCAACCGGATTCCCCTATGATATCCATGAGGCCCCGGATCCCGTTCTGGCCGCCCTGAAAGAGGTGCTCACCAGGGCTCAGGGGGTGCGAAGGGCGGGCTCCGCAGCCCTGGATCTCGCCTCGGTTGCCTGCGGGAGACTGGACGGGTTCTGGGAGATGAAACTCAAGCCCTGGGACACCGCGGCAGGAATGCTGCTCCTGACTGAGGCTGAAGGAAGGATAACCGACTTCAAGTCCAGGGACTTCTCGCCCTTCATGGCGGAAGTGCTGGCGACCAACTCCCACATCCACGGCCAACTTGCACCCCTTCTCGCACCCTTCAGCGGAAGAAAACATTGAGCGCGGCCATCCTTACAAGATGCCCGCGATGCGGGACCGAAATCCCGGTCAGCTCACAGCCTGCCCTGGCTGTGGACTGCGTCATCGCCATCGGCCGAGGGATCGTTCTCGTACGGCGCAGGAATCCGCCCTATGGATGGGCCCTTCCTGGAGGCCTTGTGGAATATGGAGAGTGCCTTGAAGACGCGGCCCGGCGTGAAATCTTTGAGGAAACTGGTTTGAGGGTCACCCTCGAGTATCAGCTTGGAACGTATTCCCATCCGAACCGGGATCCACGCCGGCACACCGTGACCGCGGTTTTTGTCGGTCGAGCGGCAGGGCGGCCCATGGCGGGGGATGACGCCTCCGCCGTGAAGGTATGCGATCTGGAGGACCTCCCTCTGGATCTGGCCTTCGACCACGCCCTGGTACTTGAAGATTACCGACAGTTTCTCCAGGGGAAACGGCCTGCATGCCCTGCCAGGACTTGACGCTTCCGGAGCGCGGACGCCCTCCTACGGTTGTCTTCCGTGCACCACCACCCGATTGCCGCCTGCCTTCTTCGCCGCGTACATGGCAGTGTCCGCTTCGCGTACTAGGGCGTTGATGTCCTCCCGAAGGTGCCTCCCCGTCCTGTGGAACACAGACACCCCCACGCTCACGGTTGTTTTCCCGCGATCCTCCAGGAGATAGTTTCTTCGGATGCGCTCGGAGATCTGCTCCGCCTGTTCCGGAGTGGCCTGAGGTATGATCACGGCGAATTCATCTCCCCCGAAGCGAAAACATGTGTCCACATGATGGCGCGTGGAATTCTGTAATACAAAGGCAAGGCGCTTCAGAATCTCGTCTCCTGCCTGGTGGCCCACGGTGTCGTTCAGATCCTTGAAGTTGTCCACGTCCAGCATGACCAGAAACAGGAGATAATTCTGGCGGGAGGCCCGCTCTGCCTCCTCTTCCAGCTTATGCTCGAAAAATCGTCTATTGTAAAGATCCGTCAAGGCGTCCCTCACCGCCAGACGCCGCAACAGGGCCCTCAGGGCGCGTTCGCGGATGATCCTCTTAAGCTTGGCCTCGAGCTCGTCGAGTTCGAAGGGCTTTTGTATGAAATCACTGGCCCCGGCCCGTATAACGTCGGTATAGCTGAAATTTCTGGCATAGCCCGTCATAACCAGGAGATCTGTATCCGGCCATCGTTGTCTCACCATCCGGATGAGTTCCATCCCTCCCATCCTGGGCATGAGCAGATCGGTGACTACGATGGTGCTCGGCGCCTGTTCCAGCAAGGCCACAGCCGCCTCGCCGTCGGGGGCCGTCCTGTACTGATAGCCCAACCGCTCCCAAAATTCCCCCAGCAGGGTCAGAATCGCCGGATCATCATCCACGGCCAGCAGTGCCTGGGGCTCCTGGAGGCCATCGTCAGGGACAGGACTGGACATCAGCTCGCTTTCCTCTTTTTCCTGGGACAACGCGGCCTCCCTGGGGAATTCACCTGTGACAATTGACCGAGCTCATTATATATTCCCAAAAACAGCCGAAGACAAGCCGCGGGACCCCCGGCGGTATGGACCGCCGGAGCGATCAATTCGTCCTGCCTTCGGCAGGCGATGGCCCCACAAGTCCCGCCCCTGCGTTGATAAAAAAGTTTAATAGTGTACACTGTCTCCTGAAAAAATGCCCCGAAGCAGAGGGACGTAGACAGGATATGGATCTCATCAAGGGAAACAGTCCGCCGATCCGGCGCATCAAGGAACTGATCAACCAGGTGGTGGACACGGACCTGAATGTGCTCATCTGCGGGGAAAGCGGCGTCGGAAAGGAACTCGTGGCCCGCACCCTCCATGCCCGAAGTGGCCGGTGCGGCAGACCCCTGGTCAAGGTGAACTGTGCGGCCCTTCCCGGAGAGCTTCTCGAGAGCGAACTCTTCGGCTACGAACGCGGGGCCTTCACCGGGGCGGTGCAGGCCAAGCCCGGCAAGTTCGAACTCGCCAACGGGGGAAGCATGTTTCTGGATGAAATCGGAGACATGCCCGTGGCCCTTCAGGCCAAACTCCTGCAAGTGCTTCAGGACGGGGTATTCGCCAGGGTGGGCGGCTTGATCGATTCTGCAGTGAACACGTGGGTGATCGCCGCGACCAATCACGATCTCGAAACTGACGTGCAGAAAGGGCGATTCCGCGAAGACCTGTACTACAGAATCAACATCATCAAGATAGTCATGCCCCCGCTCCGCGACAGGAAGGAAGATATACCCGTCCTGCTGGAACATTTTGCCATGAAGCATGCGCATATCCTGAAAGGGAGGAAGATACCCCTTTCCGGCCGGCTGGAGGAGGCATTCGAGAAATATCACTGGCCTGGAAACGTGCGCGAGTTGGAGAACTATGCCAGGCGGCTCATGGCCCTGGGAGACCCGGATCTTCTGGCAGACGAGATATTCAAAAGGGTAAGCCGGACACGGGATGACCGTCCGGAGAACGAGGTCTGGGCACGGGACGACTCCCTGCTGGACAACGTGCTGGATGACTACCGGCATGAGGTGGCGGCCGATTTCCCCTCTCTCAAAGAAATACGAAAAAAGATCCTGTCCAGGGCGGAGAAGATCGTGATTGAGGAGGCCCTGAAACGCACAGGGGGAAATCGCAAACAGGCCGCCCAGATACTCCAGATCAGTTACAAGGCCCTTCTGTACAAAATGAAAGATTTTGGAGTGGAATTGCCTGAGGGCCAGGAAAACGGCGGGGTGCATGTGAAACTTCCCGGCGAATTGGAGGGCTTCGGCTGACGATCCTCTCCCCGGCCGCTCTGGAGAAAAGCTTTTCCCCTCAAGGGAAAAGCTTTTCTTTTCCTCCCGCACCGAGTTCCAGTTTTTCCCGCGTCGCCCTAAATTCCAGGCACCGCTGCAAGAAATACCATGGCATACATATTGCTGAATCTTTCGAATATGCATCTCTTATGCATGAGACTGACATGAATACACAAAAAAGCCCTGGCTCCGTCCTCTCATACGAAGAAAAACGTCGATCTCAACGACTTCGGCTCTCCATCCCACTGTGGCTGAAGCAGAACACCCACACAGTCCTCCAAGATGTGCGCTCATACGATCTCAACCCGTTCGGAGTCCAGATAGAGTCGTCTTATCCCCTCGAGCCCAAAACACTGGTGGAACTCCTGCCTCGAGAGGGCAACGGGAGGAACGATTTCGCCGTCAGGGGTGAAATCCGCTGGGCGCGTCCTGTCGGAGAAAAATACAGGGGTGGTATCGTCTTTGAGAACATGGCGGATTGGGCCGTTCCCCTCTCGGGAATCTTGAAGGCCCTGCCCGGCTTGGAGACAGGCACATCTCTATTCTTCCAGAATTTCCTGGAATCCCTCGACGACGGGATCCTGGTCTTGGGGCCGGACCTCACCATCTTGGGCTCAAACACCAAACAGCCCTTCTGCCTGCCCAGAGATCCCGAGAGATTGAAGGGGGAAAACCTGAGGAAGGTGAGCTTCCTCTTGCGCATGCGGGCCGAGGACCGCCTCTTTGAGGATATCCTGCAGCGGGTTATCGCCACAGGCGAGGGATGCAGGTTGTCCGCCTTCCCATATTCCGCACCCGGGACTCCCGATCCCAATGCACCGAGCTACTTTCATATCTGGATCTGTCCCCTCCTGGAGCAGCAGGGGAGCCAACTCCTCGTGCTGCGAAGCCGGGACGTGACTGCCCTGAAAAATCTGCAGGAACTCGAACGGGAGCGCCAGGAGGACTTTTGGCTCCAGTACAGGCACGTCACCCTCGGCCAACTCTTCGACAGTCTCCTGGACGACATCATCAACCCGCTTTCGGCGGTGGTCGGAAGGCTCGATCTCTTGGCTCTCAAAATGGCCGAGAGAAAAGGAACGCCGGGCCACGCCGGGGCGGAAACATGGATCTCTGACCTGGAGACCGTTCAGGGCCTGCTGGGGTACATGGCCGAATTCTGCCGGGCTGCAGCGCGCCGCAGAGAACCGGAAGTGCCCGGACTTCCTCCCTCAGTGAGCCTCAATGCGCTCATTCAAAAGGAACTGGACACCCTGGACCTGCACTCAAATTTCAAGAAAATCAGCAAATCCGTGACGCTTGCCCCGGATCTTCCCTCTGTTCACGGCAGTTATTCCGACTGGGCGAACGCCTTCGTCATGCTGTGCCAGGTCATCGCCAGGCAGATGGCCACCATGGAAAGGCGGGAAATAACGTTCCACACGACAGTGGAAGATGAAAGGGTGGTCCTGCGAATTGGACACAACGGAAAGGCGTTGCCAATGCCCCTGTGCAGCGACACCCGTCTTACCATTCTCCGCCTCCTGCGGAACAAATACGGGGTCACCATATGCGTGTCCGGCAACTCGGGCGCACAGACTGTCGCCCTCAAGACACCTTCTGCCTCTGAAGCACGGGCGTGCCCCGCACCTTGACCGCATCCCCTGAGAACACGTCCTACCGGGACAGATGTCTCTTCACCGACCCCTTAAGGTCATCGAGATTAAAAGACTTGACTATGTAATCGTCGGAGGCCCAAGAGGCGAGATCCTGCTTGTACTCGGGATAAGCGGAGCTCAAGATGACCGGAATACCAGGCCGTTTCTGCTTCATCTGGCGGAGCACTTCGATACCGTCCATACCCGGCATGTTGATGTCCAGGATCACGAGATCGGGCTGATGGGTGTCAAAGGCCTTCAGGGCATCCTCCCCGCTCATCGCCGACTGCACCTCGTATCCCTCTTCTTCCAACTCTTCCTTGTACAGCAGATGGATGCTCTCTTCGTCGTCAACTACGAGGATCTTTTTCTTGTCAACGCTCATGGCTTACCTCTCTTGCCAGAGTGACAGCGAACGCTGCGGATTGGCGGCCGGAGATCATGCATCCAGCCTTATTTCCCTCAAGAACCGTGCGGCTTCCTCGGGGGGCGTGGGATTGATGTAAAATCCCGTCCCCCATTCGAAACCGGCCACCGTCGTCAATTTCGGCATGATCTCGATGTGCCAGTGGTAGTGCTCAAGCGCAGAATCGCGCAGGGGGGCGGTATGAAGCATATAGTTGTAAGGCACCTTCGGCAAGGCCTTGTTCAAACGGCGGACGGTCTCCAGAAACAGGTCGGTCAGGGAATGGAACTGGCTATCGCTCGTGGAAACATAGGCGGACTGGTGCGTCTTGGGCATGACCCACATTTCGAAGGGCGCCCGGGGGGCAAAGGGACAAATTGCCACAAAATCGTTGTTTTCACATACGATCCGTATATTTTGGGACCTCTCTTGGCGAATGATGTCACAGAAGACGCAGCGTTCCTTGTACTCGAAGTATCGCAGGCACCCTTCGATTTCTTCCTGAATGAGATGGGGCACGATGGGCAGTGCGATGAGCTGCGAGTGGGAGTGTTCCAGGGAGGCGCCGGCGGCCCGGCCGAAATTCTTGAATATGATGATGTATCGAAAACGTTGGTCCCTGGCCAGATCCAGCATGCGGTCCCGGTATGCCCAGAATATCTGGATCACCTGCTGGTGTGACATGGCTGGGAGCGTTTCATCGTGCCGGGGGGTCTCGATGATGACTTCGTGCGCCCCTATCCCGTTCATATTGTCGTAGATGCCTTCGCCGCGTTTGTCCAGGTCCCCCTCGATCACCAGAGCCGGAAATTTGTTGGGAACCACCCGCAGGGTCCAGCCCGGAGCGTTGGGAGCATAATGGGGACGTCCGTAAGCAAGCACTTCCGGAGGAGTGGTGTGCTCGTTGTTGGCACAGAGCGGGCAAAATCCCCCTCGGGTCTTTTCTTGCTCAATGACAAAATCAGAGGGGCGTTTGCCGCGCTCCTTGGCGATAATGACCCATCTGCCGATGATGGGGTCCCTCCGCAAATCAGGCATGAGCAACTCCTCACACGAGCCAGATTTTCTTTTCGAAGTCTTCGTCCGGCACGTTCACCACCACATATCCTTCCCTGGGCCACCTTTCCTGTACCAGGCCGTTTTGCACCGTATCAACCTGGAAGGTCAGATCCTGTTTCGGAAGGGCGTCCAGAAAGGCGAAGGGCACTGCCACCTCTGCAAGCTCGTCCACCCGCCACTTTACGCCGGTTTCCCCAAGCACACACTTCACGCCGTTCTTTGAAACCTGCAGGTCCCACCGGAGCGCCCCGCCCGCGAGGGCCGGAACAAGATCCAGGGCCACTGCCGCACCCGAGGCACTGATGACGATCTTGAGGACCAGATCCCTTTCCCATTCCGAAAAGGCCCCGGCCTGAGGATCGAGCCGGAGATACAACCAGTCCAGATCAAAACCGTAGCAGATCTGGACGAGTGCGCCCCGGCCCCGATGCATCGTCCCCCCCAGGTCCACGGCGGAGAGCGACCCAGCCCCCGCCCATTCCCAGTAATAGCTCAGGAGCCCGTCTATCTCCGGATGCACAAAAGCCAGTGGCTGCACGGCAGCCACCGCCGCGCGGGGCCGCCTTATGGGACTGAGAAGATCTGAGGGCACGGCCTGCCCGAGATTCCGGTAAACCTGCTGCAAATGGGTGCGAAAAAGCTGATCGAATTCAAAAGCGTAATCTGTGACGAATTGATCGCCGTACCACCAGAACCAGTCGCTCCCCTCGGCGGCGTAGATCGACTCCATTGCCATGGAAAGGGCCTGGCCCGAAACAGACCCTGCCTCCCGCGCGATTTCGACAGCGGCCCGGGCATGGCCTAAAGCCTCCCAGGCCCGGTTCTCCTCCTGTCCTCCTATCCAGATGCCGAAATCATTATTGATCCAAGAGCCCGAATACAATCTTTTGAGGACCTTGGTGGGCGGATGCTCGGAAAGAAACTGTGTTATGGTGACAAGCTTGAGGTCCGGTTCCCGGAGAATTCCATCATACAGCCCGGACAGGAACGCCTCTCCGCCGTCAGGATAGTATTCCCACGGATTTTCACCGTCGAGGAGGACCACCACAAGGGGAGGACGGTCCATCCCGCGACACGTGTCCCGAATCCCCTGGAGCCTGGAGATGAAGTCAGCCACTGCAACCCTGGGTTCGTTCCCTTTGTATACGAACCCTATCAAATCCGAGAGCTCATGGTGCCGAAACACCATATCAACTGTCCTGTCTCCGCTCTCCACCCTGTACGGCTGAAACAGACTCTCAGGACCTCCCTGCCCCAGACTGTGGAACAGGATGGCCTCATCCGACGCCATCCACGAGAAGCCAGTTTCTGCAACGATCGGGACGAGTTCCGGAGCCACAGAACCCTCGGAGGGCCAGAGGCCCTGCGGGGCCTGCCCCAGGGTCTCCCGGGCGTAGTCCAGCCCCTTCTGCAACTGCGCCCTGGCGTCCTCCGGATGGGCAAAATGCCGAGGGAGCGCGCTGCCGCGCCCCGGCCTGGCGGCGAAATCGGTGTCAACCAACAAGGGCAAAATGGGATGATAGAAAGGACTGGTGCTGATGTCGATCCGGCCTTGCCCCCACAGGGCGCGGTATTTGGGGATGATCTGCCCCATGAGCTCCAGATGAAAGTCCAGCAGCTCATATTTCTCTTCTTCGGTAAAAAGTCGGCCCTTCTGGATCAGGCCCCGGACCAAGGGATGCTGGCGCGCTGAAAAACCGATCCATGCCAGATTGAACCAGACCTGGAGGTCCAAGAAATCCTTCGATGTAAATCGGCTGCGCGCCTCCAGCCCTCTGGAAGGGGTAAATTCCCTTCCCCGCAGGCTCAAGAGCTGCGAGTAACGCTGATGCGGCTCAACCATGGTGGGCCAGTGGCAGCTGAAAAAATGGGTCAGAACGAAATCCTTTTCTCCAGGAGAGAGTTCATCGGCAGGCCGGCGACTCAATTCCATGAAATCGTCGGAAGTGCCTTGGAGATAATCCTGGATCTGAGAGAGGAGGGAGGGAACGAGATTGAAGGTGACCCGAGCCTCAGGCCTTCCGTCAAGGCAGGCCACCATGTCCGAGTAGGCCTTGACCGCATGAAGCCGGACCCACGGCATTGCGAAACAGCCTCTCGAAGGATCGAGATACAGAGGCTGATGCATGTGCCACAGGAAGGCAACATGTAACTGCATCCTCAGATACCCCGGGCCTTTTCCTCTCTCTCCTGCCTGGACTTGCAGTCTATGCACAGGGTTGTGACGGGCCTTGCCTCGAGACGCTTCGGCCCGATTTCCTCACCGCAACCCTCACAGATTCCATACGTCCCGTCGTCAATCCGCTCGAGGGCCTTACGGATCTTCTTGATGAGCTTCCGCTCCCTGTCCCTGATGCGCAATTCGAAACTTCGATCGGACTCCACGGACGCCCTGTCGGTTGGATCGGGGAAGTGATCGTCCATAACTGTCATATCCCCCAAGGTCCTGTCGGCCTCACCCAGGAGTTCGTCAAGCTTCGCCTGCAGCAACCCGCGGAAATACTCCAACTGTTCCTGATCCATATAAAATTAACCTCCTGAGGCTCTTCTGTTCCACACACCGCTCCTGCCCCCCGACTTGCATTCCAGGCGTACGTGCTCAATGACGATCCCCTTTTCCACCGACTTGCACATGTCATACACGGTCAGTGCAGCCACGGACACCGCCGTGAGTGCCTCCATCTCCACGCCTGTCCTCCCGTCCACCCTAGCCTTTGCACGTATCTCGACCGCATGCTCTTCAGGACAGGAACGAAAATCCACTTCCACGCTGTGCAGAGGCAACGGGTGGCACAGAGGGATGAGGGAGTCCACCCGCTTGGCGGCCATGATACCCGCCACTCTGGCCACAGCCAGGACATCCCCCTTGGGCAGACCGCCTTCGAGGAGGAGCTGAAAGGCGGTGGGACCCAGTATCACCTTGCCAGAGGCGACGGCCTCCCGTTCCGTCACCTCCTTGCGGCTCACGTCTACCATCCGCGCCCGCCCGATTGTATCAAGATGGGAAAACCCGCCCTGGTTCACGACGCGCCCTCCCTTCTCGTGCGGTCCGAGGACTCGACACGCCGGAAGAGTTTCCGGAAAAGCCCCCCGCCCGCATTTTCCTTCTCGATCGAGGCGAATTCTTCCAACAGGCCCTTCTGACGTTCCGTCAACTTGGTAGGGATGGCAACCTCGACCTCGACGATCTGATCGCCCCTGCCAAACCCTCGCAGGTCTGGGGTGCCCAGCCCGCCGAGCCGGAATTGTGTGCCAGGCTGGGTCCCGGCCGGAATCTTCAGCTTGTGCGGGCCATCCAAGGTGGGAACCTCAATCTCGTCTCCCAGGCAGGCCTGGACCAATGAAACGGAGATCCGGCAAAAAATGTCCCTTCCTCTGCGTTCAAAAAAATCGTGGGCCTCGACGTGGAGCACTATGTACAGATCGCCCCGCGGACCTCCGTGCAGGCCAGCCTCCCCCTCGCCTCGCAACCGAAGACGGGAACCAGTTTCCACTCCGGCCGGGATGCGCACCTTCACCGTATGCTTCTGTCTGGACCTTCCTTGCCCTTGACAGGCGGAGCATGGCTTTGTGATTATCTCGCCTCGCCCGGAACAGCGAGGACAGACAGAGGCCACGGTAAAAAACCCCTCGACTCGGACAATCTGACCCCTGCCGCCGCACGTGGGACAGGTCGCCGGACGTGAACCTCCGGCTGCCCCAGTCCCCCCGCACTGGAGACATCCCTCCAGCCTCGTGATCTCGATCTGCGTCTCCTCGCCCCTGGCGGCGGTCTCAAAGGAAATGGCGAGATCGTACCGAAGGTCGCCCCCGGCCTGGGACGCCGGGCCCCCTCTGCCGCCCCTCCGCCGCGGCCCTGCAGAGAAACCAAAAAAGTCCTCGAAGAGATCACTGAAGGCGCTGAAGATGTCGTCCTGTCCCGAGAACCCTCTGAAGCCCGTCCCTGCCAGCCCCTCGTGACCGTAAAGATCGTACGCCTGGCGCTTCTGGGGATCGCGGAGGACTTCGTACGCCTCTGCGGCCTCCTTGAAAAGTTCTTCGGCCTCACGGTCCCCCGGGTTCCGATCGGGATGATACTGAAGAGCGAGACGTCTGTAGGCCTTTTTCAACTCCTCGGACGAGGCTGTCCGTGAGACCCCGAGTATTTCGTAATAATCCCGTTTCATGATTGAACGCCTGCCAGATGCACAATGCCTCAAGCTTCGTCCACGAGGACGGTCTCCACCTGAAGCGCCTGAATAATCCGTTGCTCTTCCGCTTCACGGGCCAGTTCCTCCAGGTTGTCAAAGGTCACTTTCGCCGCGGCGATCTCCCGCAGCGCCTGGACGATCTCCTTGTTCTTGCTTTTCACAAGGGGATTCGCCCCTTTTCGGAGTTGCTTCACCCTCTCCACCGCAAGGTGGACCAGGGCAAACCGGCTGGGCTGCTTCTCCAAACAGTCTTCTACTGTCACTCGCGCCATGGTATATCCTCCATACGCTGGGACCCAAAGGATTTTCAGTCTTATCCTCGGTTTTTATTGTTAAAATCTGGAGGCATCTGGAAAAGGGCCCCGAAAGACAACTATTATAATGATAGCAGGACCTGTGGCAATCCCTATTTTGAACACCGGCCCTTTGCGGTATCGGTGGCAGCTTGTAGCGGGCGCACTTGTTGCGGCGCTCTTGGGGGCACTCGATTCCCACGCCCTTCCCCCTGATGAAGCCGGATCCGCACGGCGGTCCGTACCGGGGACCGAAATCTCGATAGATCCGGGGGTTGCGGCCCCCGCCTGGCAGCTCGTCTGGGACCGTGCCCGAGAGATGGCAAGGAACGGAGACATGGCAGGGGCCATAGCCCTGTACAGAACCCTGCTGAGGGAACGCCCAGGCCTGATCGAGGCCAGAAAAGAGCTGGCGCTGCTCCTTGCCAGGGCCGGCGAGGACCCGCTTGCAATCTCGGAACTCGAACTCGTTCTGGACGCCCGGCCATCCGATAGCCGGGCGCTGTATGCCCTGGCTGAGCTCTACCGAAAATCGGGTCAGTGCCCCAAGGCAGTTGAACTCTACCGCAAGCTCATCCTGTCCGGGCACGTTCGCCATGAAAGGACGGAAAACCAACGCGCACCGAACGGATTCGGCCAGGCGGGCTTTGAAGCCGGCCTGGGCCTCTGCATGGACCTCCTCGGGAAGACCGATGAGGCCGTCGCCCATCTCGAACGGGCGGTTTCGCTGGGCAGCCCCGGTGAAGACGTGAGACTGCGCCTCGCCTACGGACTCCTTCGTCTTGGTAAGGCCTCCGCCTCCCTCCCGCATTTTGACCGGTTGTTTCAGGGGCACAGTCATGACCCTGGATTCCTCAATCACTACGTGAAGGCCCTTGTTGAATCTGGCCAACCGGAGCGCGCAAAGACACTCCTGCAAGGGCTGGTGGAAACGCCGGAACCCCTCCATGGCACCGCAGGAATGGCGCAGGCAGAGGCAGACCTCTCTTGGGCGGTCTCCGAACTCGTCTCCCTGTATTTGAGGGAAGGAGATGCCCGATCGGCCGAGAACACCTTGGAGGCAGGAGGATCAAGCCGACTTCACGAACTCCACCCTTCCCTTCTCAAGTCGCTCGCCCGGTTCTATTTCACCTCGACCAAGTATCTCCGGTGTCTGGAGGCGCTTCGGGCATGTGTCGCGAAACAACCCGACGATACCGAAGCCTTGCTGCTCATGGCCAAGGCCTACGAAAGGCTTCAGCTCCTCGCCCCCGCAGCGGACGCCTATGAGGCGCTCCTGCGGCTCCAGCAGGAGCCGGAAACCACTCTCGGTCTTGTAGAACTCCTCCTGAAAATGGAAGATTACCAAAAAATCGCCCCGATGCTGAAGGGAGGTCTGAGAGATGTGCTGTCCGCGTCGAGCACGGGACAGGTGCTGCTTGCACGCTTCGCCTTGGGGACCGGAGACGCCCGGGAAAGCGCCGCCATTCTCGAAAAGAGCCCGGAACTGCTCCAACAATACGACATACTGCTGCGCTTCACCGCCCTAGGTCATCAATACGCCGCGGAAACATCTTGCCGGTCACATCTGCCGTTGCTTGCTAAGGCCCTGCGTATCTTTGCGGGCCGCAACGAAAGAAACCCGCAACTTCTGCAAAGGGGGATTCACTGCCTGCTGGCAGGCGGACAGTACGAAGCCGCGGAAACAATACTGGAACAGTGCTGGGAAGCCCGCCGTTCCTTCTGGGCCGTGAACATCCTGGTTGACCACGCCCTCCGGAACAAAGATAATCCCTCAGAGGCCCTGAAATGGATCCAGCGCGGCCTCGAAGTCTATCCCTCCTCGGCGCGGTTGAGGCTTGCCCAGATCCGCATCCTTTCAAGCGCGGGGCATCTCAGGGAGGCACGTGCCGCCTTGGGCATGCTCCGGCCGGAAGTTCCGGGGACGTGGTTTGAAGAGCAACGTTTGCTTGCGGCCGGAACCATCGCCTGCCTTTCAGGGAAATATGGGCTGGCCCTTGAAATTTGGGACCGGATGCTGAAGTCCGCGCCAAATCACTTGGGGGCCCGCGAAGCACGGGTGAAAACAAACGCGGCCTACGGTCTCTGGCGCGAAGCCTTGGCCGAAGCGGATGGGTTGCGGATGCTAACCGGCGGGGCGTTCTTAGGCCCGATCTCAATGCCGAAGCTCTTTTTGAAAGAACGGGAGGTCCCCACTCCCGGGGCCTGCCTGGCGAGCGATTCCTCGCAGCACAGGCCTCTCTGCGGCCATGCAGCGGCGATACTTTCTGGCTGCGAAGATGATGGAGAAGGTTGTAAAATACACCTCGCCATAGCCTACGAACAAGAACACAGGTTTGACGCAGCCCTTACGGCGTGGGAGTCTTTCCTTGAAAGTCACGAGACATACTGGCCGGGCTACCAAAAGGTATCGAGCTTGCATGAGCAGAGGCAGGACGGCGCCCTGGCCAAACAGGTCAAGACCATTGCATGTCGCGCTGTCAGACGGCACTCCCGGGCGGGGGGTGGAGGGGACACGCTCGCTGCCGGGGCCGACATCGGCTCCTCCAGCGTACTGCGAGAAGGGCGGCGGGTCCCGAAGGACGGAGACGGAACCGACGTTCGAAGCGGGGGGCTCTTCCCCGATAACGGCTCGACGCCCGGACCGCTCTTCTGGGAAATGCTGCAGGAACGCGCGCTCGCAGGCTGGGCGGAACATTTCTGCGGGCAGTGAGGGGGGATTCCGAACCATATCCCTTGCAATTTCCGGCTGATCTGACTAGAAAAGAGCTATCGTTCAGCAATCCCTGACGAGGTCTTCATGAAAATCTTGATCACCGGGGGCGCCGGTTTCATAGGATCACACCTTTGCGACTTCCTGATCGCCAAAGGCACGACTCTCTCCGTGATAGACGACCTCTCTACCGGATCGCTTGAAAACATCGCCCATTTGCAGAACAACCCCCTTTTTCATTATGTCAATGACTCCATCCTGAATCAATACAGGATGGAAAGCCTGATCCGGGATGCCGACGCCGTCATCCATCTGGCCGCCGCCGTCGGCGTCAAACACGTCATAGAGAACCCTCTCTCCTCCATTGAAACCAACATTCGAGGCACAGAAATCGCGCTGAGCCTGGCCAACAGATACAAGAAGAAGATCCTCATAGCATCGACCTCCGAGGTCTATGGCAAACATACCCACGCGCCCTTGAAGGAAGACGATAATCTGATCTACGGCCCGCCCACTACCATGCGCTGGAGTTATGCCGCAGCAAAGCTCGTGGACGAATTCACCGCACTGGCCTACCATCGGACCAAAAAGCTCGATACGGTCATATTCCGTTGTTTCAACACGATCGGACCGCGGCAGACCGGTCTTTACGGCATGGTGGTCCCGCGGTTCATCCAGCAGGCCCTTAGGGACGAACCCATGACGGTCTACGGCGACGGCCAGCAAACCCGCACCTTCACCTATGTCGGCGACGTCATCGAGGCAATCGCGCGTCTTCTCGAATGCGATGAGGCCATCGGGGAAGTCGTGAACATAGGCGGCACCGAGGAACTCACCATTGCGGACCTCGCAGCCCAAATCAAGGCCAGAACGGCGAGCCGCTCGGAGATCGTCTTCATACCGTACGAAAAGGCCTACGGAAAAGACTTTGAGGACATGCTGCGGAGGGTCCCATCCCTGGAAAAGTTGCACCGGCTCACCGGATTCACCCCTGAAACGCCGCTGGAAACGATTCTGGACAGGACGATCGAGTACTTCCGTTCCAAAGTCGCATAGTCGATTCCTTGCGGCTGTGGACCGCTTCTCCTGGAGGCATGACCATTTCACCCCTCGATACCGGCCTGTATTTCCTGTTTTCCTTCACTCTCAGCGCGGTGCTCACCCCATGCGTGATATGGATGGCCGGCCGCACGGGCTTTGTGGCCCAGCCCCGGGAGGACAGGTGGCACAGGCGACCGACCGCCCTCCTCGGAGGGATTGGATTGTTCGTGTCGTTTTCTGTGGCATCCTTCCTTCTGCCGGAAGCGTATCCACGAAGTCCGGCGCTCACGGCCGGGGCCACAGGGATGTTTCTCCTCGGCCTCTTCGACGACATCGAAGAACTCTCCCCCCAAAGCAAATTTCTGGCGCAGTTGATCATATCCGCCTTTGCCGTGGCCGGAGGCCTCCAGATACACGGCCTGGGGCATCCCGCCCTGAGCATAATCGTGAGCCTCTTCTGGCTGGTTGCAGTCACCAACGCTTTCAACATTCTGGACAACATGGACGGTCTGGCTGCGGGAATCAGTCTGGTTGCCGCGGTATCCCTCTGGGCCTACAGCAACCTCGGAGGCCCGTCCATTCTCTGTGCACCCTCCATACTCCTTGCGGGGGCCACTGCGGGGTTCTGGATCTACAATTTCAACCCGGCCAAGGTCTTTATGGGAGACTGCGGCAGCCTCTTCCTGGGATTCGTCCTCGCCGGACTCACGGTGATGGGCACGTGGGGCATCGGCGTGCAGGAGACCCTGTCCGGCGCTTACACCGTAACGAATCTGATACTTGTTCTGGTAGTCCCTGTGGCGGTGCTCATCATTCCCCTGTTCGACACCGCCCTCGTCTCCTTCGCCAGAGTTCAGGTGGGACGGCCCATCTCCAAGGGCGGGCGTGACCATACCTCCCACCGCCTTGTACTGCTTGGATATTCCGAACCCCGGACCGTGCTGACACTGATCGCCTGGGCGGCCATTATTTCCGCCCTCGTTCTGTACCTTTCCCGGTACAGCGTCCAGGGCGTCCTGGTCGTGCTGAGTGTGGTTGCGGTGGTCTCCCTCTTTTTCGGAATCTTTCTCACTCATCTCAACAGCACTGTCTACAGCGGCCAAAACAGAGTTCAGCCGCGTCCCGTGCGAAAATCCTCCCTCCTGTCTGTCATGCTGAACAAGAAACAAATCCTTCAGGCGATGGTGGACACCGTTTTGATCACTGCAGCGTATCTGACGGCGTACCTGCTCCGTTACGAGGGGGTCATCGGAGAGATGAATCTCCGGCTCATAGAGCGCTCCCTCCCCCTGCTGATCCCGGTAAAGCTGTGCTGTTTCTGGTTTTTTGGCCTCTACCGAGGACAATGGCGCTACGTGAGCGTGGAGGACCTGTCCCAAATCTTCAAGGCCATAGTGACAAGCTCGTTCATCATCGTGGGAATGCTGCTGTACTTCTTCCGTTTTGAAGGGTACAGCCGGGTGGTGTTCGTGAACGACGCTCTCCTGTCGCTGCTGCTTATCGGTGGTGCCCGCCTGCTCATGCGGCTGTTCAAAGAACACTTCAGCCGGCAGGCGGAACTCAAGAACTCGACACCGATCCTTATCTTCGGTGCGGGGGACGGAGGAGATCTCTTCCTCAGAGAATTGAGACGAAACACCAGACACGATTATCTCCCAGTGGGTTTCATCGATGACGACCCTGCCAAGCGAGGGCAGATTATCCATGGCGTCAAGGTCCTGGGAAACAGACATGACATAGCGGATATTGCAGCGAGATACGGGGTACGCAAGGTCTTCATCGCCATCATGTCGGCGTCCCAGAGCCAGATTGACGCCATCTTGACCCTCTGCATCAAGGCGGGCGTGCCCTGCGAACGGGCATGTCCCATCCTGCCTGCCGAGGGGTTGGCGGTGCCGGGAGAGGGGGCCGCCGCTGCATTCCGGCATGGAAAGGTGGTCTCCTTGCGCCCGCGGGCACGGAAAAGACATGACAGATAAAAAACTGACGAAAGCAGAGTGGGGGAGGCTGGAGAAGGCCCTGTGCCGGGTCCGGAAACCGGTGTGGTCACTGCTCACCGGAGTCGGGCGGGCACAGGCCATGGACTTCTGTGAAGGGTACAAGGCGTTCCTTGGCGAAGCGAAAACCGAAAGGGAGACAGTGGCGTGGATCGACCGCACCGCCCGGCGGCACGGTTTCCTGCCCGCAGACGAGGCGGGATCTGACACCGGGAGGCTCTTGTGGAACTTTCGAGGCAAGGCCGCCGCCCTGGCCGTGGTCGGGAGGAGGCCGCTCGCCCGCGGCGTGAGGATCATCGCTTCTCATGTGGATGCCCCCCGCCTGGACCTCAAACAGAATCCCCTGTACGAAGACCTGAACTTGGCCTTTCTGAAGACCCACTACTACGGCGGGATAAAAAAATTCCAGTGGGTCGCGCGGCCCCTGGCCCTCCATGGGCTCGTACTCAAGGAGGACGGGACAGAGGTGCACGTCCGAATCGGTGAGGCCGCGGGCGACCCGGTTTTCACCATCAACGATATCCTGCCGCATCTCGCATCGAAGATTCAAGGCGACAAAAAGCTCTCAGAGGCCGTGCCGGCGGAAAAACTCAATATCCTGGTGGGAGGGCTGCCCCTGGCCGGACCCGACGGCTCCAACAACCCGATCAAACTCGGCCTGCTGAAGATGCTCCACGAGAGGTACGGCCTGGTCGAAGAAGATCTCATCAGCGCTGAATTGGAGATTGTCCCCGCCGGAGGCGCTCGCGACGTGGGACTCGACGGCGCCTTCGTCGGCGCTTACGGCCAGGACGACCGGGCATGTGCCTATTGTTCCCTGTGGAGTGTGATCGAACTCGAATCTCCGGAGACAACGGCGATCGCACTCTTCCTGGACAAGGAAGAGATCGGCAGCGATGGAAACACCGGCGCCAAATCGAGATTTCTGGAACTGATCCTCTACGATCTCATGCGCCGCGCCGGCGGACCTCTCATGCCGGACAGCGTGGTCCGGACGCTTTGGCGGTCCAAGGCCATCTCGGCGGACGTGACGGCGGGCGTCGATCCCGACTACATAGAAGTCCACGAAAAGGGCAACGACGCCCTCGTCGGATACGGCGTATGTCTCACAAAATACACGGGTTCGCGGGGCAAACTCCAAGCCAACGATGCCCATGCCGAATACGTGAACTGGGTGAGACGGTCCTGGAACAGGGCGGCAGTGGTCTGGCAGGCAGGCGAACTCGGGAAGGTTGACGTGGGCGGCGGAGGCACCGTGGCCAAATATCTGGCCCAGCACGGCCTCGACATCCTAGACGCCGGACCGCCACTACTGAGCATGCATTCCCCCTTTGAAGTGGCGCACAAGGCCGACGTCTTCATGTCGTACAGAGCCTTCCAGGCCTTCTTCAGCGAAAAGGAGACTCCAGAGAGATGACATCCCTGCCCTGGCGCAACGGCTGCCAGGCGGTCCACGCCTGCCCGCCCGGAGCGATCCAGTGAAGGTGACCGAAGCGACTTTCACTGTGCTGGACGACTGGTTCCGGCGCGGCCTGATCCTGGAACAGATAGAAGGCTGCGGCGGGGTCTGCCGCAGGCGGGGAGACAGGACGGAAACCGGCTCCGCGGCATCATTCATAAGAGACGCCATGACCCGGGGTGAAGAGTCCTTGCTCGAAATGGCCCCTCTGGCGACTGAGATCCATGTGGACAGTGAATCCACTATGCACAAATTCTTCGAGACCATCCCGGCTTCTTTTCGTGCCCACGCCATCGAAAGGAAACGATACCTCCTGTCCGGCAATCCCCGGGCGTTCAGGGACCTGGCGCGCAGCCACGGCAATCTCAAGGTGGTGAAGGCCCTTCTCAAAACCCTGGCAGAGGCCCAGCCGGTATTATTTCTCGATCAGGTGCCGAGGCACGGCCTGGTGCCCCAAGACGGTATCGCTGTCCGGATCATGGCGCCAGACGAAATCGAACGGCTGCCCCTGAATCAGTTCGTCTGGCACCGGACCCTGCTGGTCCATCTGGTGGTGAGTCGCGCCGTCTGCCGAGAATTGATGAAGCACAGAGTTGCCTCGCACCTTTTGGAACGCGAGCATCACCTGGGGCAAGGCGGTGCCGATTCAGCCCGGGAGCTGGTATTCATCCGCCCGCGGTTCTTGCCGGAAGACCCCGATGCATACCGGATCTGGGAGGATGCCGTGACCGCGTGCGAACGGAATTACCTCAGGCTTCTCGGCACCGCGTCGCCTGAGGCGGCACCCACCATACTCCCGGATTCCCTGAAGATAGAACTCATGGTGCACTGCACCCTTGCGGAATGGGCGCGCATCGCAGGCATTGAGGTCTCTCCCGGGGCTGACCCCTCTGTGAGAGAGATCATGCTGGGACTCCTGTCCGATTTCATGAGCCGCTTCCCCCAGGTGTTCGGTCCGGTGGCGGATCTGGCAAGAGAAAAATGCGAGGTGCGGCGTAAGGAGAACCTATGGAATTCCGGACCGATTTCCTGATCGTCGGAAGCGGCATCGCCGGATTGAGTCTCGCGCTGAAACTGGCGCCGATCGGAAGGGTTACAGTCCTTGCGAAGAAGGCCGAATCGGACACCGCGACCAATCTCGCCCAGGGGGGCATTGCATGCGTATCGGGGCCGGACGACAGCTTCGATCTCCACGAGCAGGATACCCTCAGGGCCGGTGACGGCCTCTGCCACGAAGACGTGGTCAGAAAAGTGGTCGAACTCGCGCCGGCCTGCATCCGCGAACTCGAAGAACTCGGGGTCGAGTTCAGCCGGGACCCTGAACGTCCCGAAAGCTTCAACCTGGGTCAGGAAGGCGGCCACTGCCGCAGGCGCATCGTGCACGCCGGCGATTTCACCGGGCAGGCGGTCCAGAAGGTCCTGGCTCGGAGGGCGCACGAACACCCCAACATAGAAATCCACGAACACCATATCGCGGTGGATCTCATCACCGAATGCAAGATCAGGAGATGCTCCCTCGGCACGGGGGAGAGAGAGCAGTGCATCGGGGCATACGTGCTCAATGTCACAACCGGCGTGATCGAGACTCACCTCGCCCCTGTGACCGTCCTCGCCACGGGGGGAGCAGGCAAGGTCTACCTCTACACCAGCAATCCAGACGTGGCGGCCGGAGCGGGAATAGCCATGGCGTACCGCGCCGGTGCCAGAATAGCCAATCCGGAATTCGTCCAGTTCCATCCCACGTGCCTCTATCACCCCAGGGCGAAAAACTTCCTCATTTCCGAGGCGCTGCGGGGAGAAGGTGCCCTCCTTCTGGACGCCGAAATGAACCCGTTCATGGACCGGTACGCTCCAGGACAGAGAGAGCTTGCCGGCAGGGATATGGTGGCCCGCGCCATCGACGCCGAATTGAAAAAAAGCGGCAAGGAGTGCGTGTATCTCGACATCAGCCATCGACCCGCCGGTTTCATCCAGGACCGGTTCCCGAACATCTACAGGACCTGCCTCGAATTCGGATTCGACATCACCCGGCAACCCATCCCTGTCGTGCCCGCGGCCCATTATATGTGCGGCGGTGTGGTCACAAGCCCGGACGGCGAAACCGATCTCGGCGGTCTCTTTGCCCTTGGGGAAACCGCCTGCACAGGCCTTCACGGAGCGAACCGGCTCGCATCGAACTCCCTCCTGGAGGGCCTGGTCACGGCCCGGCAGGCCCACGTCCGTATACGCATGCTGTTCCAGGAACTCAAGGCCAGGCCTCTCCCTTCCGTCCCGCCGTGGGATCCCAGAGGGGCTGTGGATCTGGAGGAGGGGGTCCTGATTTCGCACAACTGGGATGTGATCCGGCGGCTGATGTGGGACTACGTGGGCATTGTGAGAAGCAACAAGCGGCTCAACCTCGCAAGCCAGCGCATCGAACCCATACTCGCGGAAATCCAGCAGCATTATTGGGACTACATACTCACCAGGGAATTTGTCGAGCTGAGAAACCTGGCGCAGGTGGCAAAACTCATAATCCTGGCCGCCGGTCAGCGCAAAGAAAGCCGGGGCGGCCACTTCAACGCCGACCATCCCCGCAAGGACGACTGGAATTGGCGCAGGGACACGCTACTGCAGCGCAGATGAAGAGGCCTGTCGAAACCGGGAAACCGCCCGGCGGGAGGAGAGGGCTGTCCCATGATGATCGGGTATCTTGACTGCTTCTCCGGGATCAGCGGCGACATGTTCCTGGGGGCTTTGATCGACGCCGGGTGGCCGCCGCCAGAACTGGAAGCCCTGCCTCCGAAACTGGGTCTGGATGGGGTCCGAGTGTGTGTCCGCGACGTGAAGAGGGGCGGGATCCGGGGCGTCGGTGTGGAAATCTCCTCCGACCTCCCCCCTTCCTTTAGAAATATCGGAAAGATTGAGCAGATACTCACGAAGGCCGACCTCGCCTCCGGAACAGCCCCGGCCGCGATGAAAGTCTTCATGCAGCTTGCCCGGGCTGAGGCCGCTGTTCACGGCTGTGATATCGGCGAAGTCCATTTTCACGAACTTGGAGCGGTGGACACCATTGTGGACATTTTGGGGGTGGTGACAGGCCTGCAGGCCCTGGGAATAGAGCGGCTCCACTGCTCGCCGCTCCCCCTGTCGAGAGGATGGGTAGACTGCGAACACGGCCCCCTGCCCCTGCCGGCGCCCGCGTGCGCCGAAATCATGAAGGGGATCCCGGTGTACGGTGTCGAAGGAGAGGGAGAACTCATCACACCCACCGGCGCTGCCCTGGTACGTACCCTCTCAGGGGCATTTGGTCCGATTCCGCCCATGCACTTCCACCGGGTCGGTTGGGGCGCAGGGACCGGGGATCCTCCCGGGCGACCCAACCTGGTTCGCCTCTGGGTGGGGACTAATGCCGACGGAGGCGCAACGGAAAGCGTCACCGAACTCAGGACCAATATAGACGACATGAATCCGCAATGGTATGAGTACCTGGTGGAACGCCTTTTCGAAGCAGGGGCACTGGATGTGGCGCTGGGCCCGATTCAGATGAAAAAGAATCGGCCCGGCGTGGAAGTGAGGGTGATCAGCCCGTACGGTGGAGAACCTGTGCTCAGCGAGATTCTCTTTCAACATTCCACCACGTCCGGAGTCCGGCTCTTGCCCTGTCAGAGGTTCATCCTTGCGAGGAGGCAGGGCACCGTGGTCACACAGTGGGGATTGGTTCGGGCAAAACTCATTGAAAGACCGGGGGGCAGACCCTGTGTCTACCCGGAGTACGAATCCTGCAGACGCGTTGCCCTTTCGTCCAAGCTCCCTCTGGAAGTAATATACAGGGCGGTGTCCCAGACGCGTCCCGAGGACTTTGTCGATGAAGAAGCATGACAGCGTCTCCCGAGCAGATCTCCTGCCATGAATCCGGCCCCTTGAGGCCCCGGCCCCTGGACGGACCAGTCCTGTTCCTGGCCACGGGACTCGGCCTTGGCCTCCTTCCTCTTGCCCCAGGTACCTGGGGCAGCCTCCTGGGCCTGCCCCTTTCCTGGATACTGGCGCACCTCGCCCCGCTGACCTCTGCCCTTGCCTTATCCCTAGCGGCCCTCATGGCCATCTATATCTGCGACAGAGCGCAAGCGGTATTGGACCAGACGGATTCACCCCGTATAGTACTGGACGAGACCGTGGGCATGGCCGTGGCGTTGGCCGGGATTCCTTTCACGGCGCAGTCCTGTCTGACCGCCTTCGTGCTGTTTCGGGTGCTCGACATATGGAAACCATTCCCCATCAGGCAGATGGAAAAGAAACTCAGGGGTGGATTTGGAGTGGTTGCCGACGATGTCCTGGCAGGCGTTATGGCCAATCTGGCCTGGAGAGTCGGGGCGTATCTGGTGAGTCATGTACGGTGAAATTGTAGCAATAGGAAACGAACTCATCTCCGGCCGGGTGGTCAACACCACGAGCAGCTTCGCGGCGAGCAAGCTCTTCGCCGCTGGATACCCTGTCAACAGGATCACGACCATAGGCGACGACCCGGAATCGATCCGGGTATGCCTCCTGGCTGCCATCGGCAGATCGAGATTCGTGCTTGTCACCGGGGGACTCGGCCCGACCAGCGACGACATAACCAACGAAGTAGTAGCGAAGGCCCTCGGCCGGCGCCTGGCCCTGAATCAAGAAATCCTCAACAAGATCCGGCAAGCAGGGTCGAAATGGGGGCTGACCCCCTTAGCGATGCGGGAGAAACTCGCCTGGCTCCCGGAAGGGGCTGAAGTCCTCAATCCAAACGGGCGTGCTGCCGGTTATGTCCTCCAGCAGGACGGGGTGCCGGTCTTCTTCCTGCCCGGCATCCCCCACCAACTCGAAGATCACATGGTGCAACAGGTCCTTCCCAGGCTCGACAGAGTGATTTCCGTCAGGTCAACCTCCAAGCAACGCACCTTCAAGGTGTTCGGTCTCCTGGAGACTGAAATAAACGCCATGATCGGGGATCTCGATCTGGATGTCGAAGGGATCAGCATCGGATATTATCCAAACTTTCCAGAGGTTTATCTTACTCTCACAGCAAAACACGACGACCCCGAAACGGCGGACGCAAGCTTCCGCTCTGTATGTCAATTGGTGGAGGGCAAGCTCGGCAGAAATGTCGTTGCCCGGGATGACGAAACGCTCGAGGGAATTCTGGGCAGACTTCTCTCGGAGCGCGGAATGACGCTCGCCCTTGCGGAATCCTGCACCGGAGGTCTCATTGGATGTCGTCTTACCAGTATCCCGGGCAGCTCCGGATGGTTTGAAAGGGGCGTGGTAAGTTACAGCAATCGTTCGAAGCAGGATCTTCTCAACGTCTCGCCCGATACACTTGCGCGTTACGGCGCGGTGAGCGAACACACGGCCAGGGAGATGGCGGAAGGCATAAGGACGCAGGCCGGGACCGACTTCGGTCTGGCCGTGACCGGCATTGCCGGCCCCTCTGGAGGGACCCACGAAAAGCCTGTCGGTACAGTGTTCATCGCCATGGCCACTCCGGAAAAGACGCCCTGTTACAGATTCCTCTTCCCAGGATCGAGAAACGCAGTCCAGGTTCTGGCGGCAGAAACCGCCCTGGACTGGCTGCGAAGACACCTGAGCGATGGCGAGGATCTTCCTGGCTATAGACCTGCCGGATGATCTCCGGGCACTGCTGGAGCGCCGCCAGACCAGGTGGCGGTCTTCCGGAGCCGACGTGCGCTGGGTTGCCGCAGGAAGAGTACATCTCACGGTCAAGTTCCTCGGCGAGATTTCAGAAGCCGACATCGACAGGGTGACCGTGGTGTGCCATCGGGTATGTCGCGGCCTGGCCCCCTTCTCCCTGACCCTCAAGGGCGTGGGGGCTTTCCCGGGTCTGAAACGCCCGCGAGTGCTGTGGGTCGGCTTAGGGGGAGATCTGAACCGACTCGCCAGCCTCCAGCAGGAACTGGAGACTGCTCTCGAAGGAACGGGCTTTCCCAGAGAGAACAGGCCCTTTTCACCCCACCTCACAGTGGGCAGAATCCGCTCGCTTCGAAACCTTTCGCGCCTCAGCGAAATTCTTTCGCATGAGGACCTCGCCAACCGCCCCTTCCCGGTCCATGAAGTGGGAATTTACAGGAGCGTCCTGGGCCCTCAGGGTCCCACCTACACCAAGCTGGCCTCCTGCAGGTTGACCCCCCCGTGACTCCGATCCCCTCAAGCCCGCGTTCCTCCGGTCGATAAGAAGGAGAGATTCATCTCCGCATTGCCTGCTCGACCGTTGACGGGGCCAGGGAACATGATGCGCAAGCCTTCGGTAACAGACCCACACGCCACACTGCTCGTATTTTTCCAGTTGGGCGATCAGGCATGGGCCATTGAACTGAAGTGGGTGAGGGAAGTTTTCCCCGCCCATGGAGTGGAACCTCTTCCCAATGCAAGCCCCATCGCGGCGGGAATGTTGAACATACGAGGAGAGATCGTTCCGGTCATCAACGGGGCCGGGCTTCTGTCGGCCATCCCGGAAAGTGAAACACCCCGGCGGGCCGGCAAAGTCCTGTTGATCCACCACCAGGGAGAAGACCTGGGCATGGTGGTCGATCTGGTTTTGCAGGTAGGAGCCATGGAAATCGAGAATTTCACACCGCTCAACTCAGGCCGCGAGTATCCATGGCAGACCATGTTCGTGAAACAGGTGGTACGGAAGGGGGGGGACCAGTTGATTCCCTTGCTGGATGTGCCTTTTCTGGTGGAACACGTGACCGGGTACAGGGAAGCTCACGATCAGACGTATCTCCGGGAGGATCTTGCATGAAAAGGAAGGCGGCAGAAATACGGGACTGGTCTCTGCAGGCCAAGGTTCTGGCCATGGTTGCCCTGGTCATGGTGCTCGCGCTGGGCGTCCAGGTATACTTGTACTTCACCCTGCGGGGCACTCTCCGTCAAGAAGGCGTCGAATCCCTGCGGGCGCAGTCCCAGGCGCTCTCTCAACGGGTTCATGCCTTTCTGGAGGACAGGGCAAACGACCTGAAACTCCTCGCGCACATGAATCTTGGCCTCTCCTCCTCGGCTGGAGGCGCCCCGGCCCAGGACAACCCGAATCAATTTCTCGCGGAGACCGTTATGCGTTACGGCTATTTCGATAGCATTGCCGTAACGAATCCCGGGGGCCGAGTCGTCGCGAGCAGCGACGCAGAACTGGTGGGAAGGGAATTCAAAGGGGAAGACTGGTTCGGCATGAACCCGGCCGATGTGGTTTCGTTCGCCGGGCCGATCAGGCATCCGTTTCAGAAGGTTGCGGGCGGCCGCCAACCCCCGGCCGGCGGATGGACGGCTGCATTGGTGGCCCCGATCCAGGCCGAAAAAAGGATCACCGGGACTGTGGTCGGCTTCCTCAGGTGGCCGGCCTTTGAAGGTGTCGTCGCCCGGGCAGCAAACGCCATGCGGACAAAGAGCGGCGGGGCCTATCTCATGGACGGCCAGGGGAGAATCGTGTTGCATCCTGATTCCAGCCTGATAGGCAAGACAGCGGCGGAACCCGGCGAAACGGCAAAGGGCGGATTCTCCGAGTCCGTTGCCGCTGCAGCGTCCCAGGGAGGCCAGGATGGACGGTATCTCTGGGTGGCCAGCCCGCTCCCTTCTTCCGCCGGGCTGTCCGGTGCGGAACTCTCGGCTGTCGCGACGATGCCGGAAAAGGAGCTGTTCCCCGCCCTCTCAGGTCTTCTTTTCCGTCAAATGCTGGCCCAGGGGGCGGTGCTCCTCGCACTGCTTGTCCTGGCCCACTTCCTCAATCGGGCCGTGGTGAACCCCGTGGCCAGGGCCGCCGCTTTGCTCAGGCGTACCTCTCAGGATCTCGATCTCACGGGCCGGCTTGAGGTCCGAAGTAGAGACGAAATCGGCCACGTGGCAGAGGCAATCAACAAATTCCTCGAAACACTCCAGGGCACATTCAAGGATGTCATGACATCCACGGCGGGGTTCGCCAAGGCGAGCAACGACGTCCATGCCGTAGCGGAACAAATTGTAACAAGCGCGTCTCATCAGGCGGAGAAGGCGCGAGACGTCATGCAGCGGGTAGCGGTGATGGGCCAGACGGTTATCGAGATGGCGAGCCACGCCGAATCCTCGGCAAGGTTGGCCCAGGAAGCATCTCAGGTCATTGATGAAATGGCCCGGGCCAGCAACAAGATCATTGAAACCTCAAACGAAAACAAAAAGGGCGCCGATGAGGCAGTCAAGGCGGTGACCGCCATGGGACTGACCGCCAAGGAAGTCCAGGAACGGGCAATGGCCCAGTCGGAAGCGGCCTCTCAGACGGCCACTGCGCTCCACGACATGGCGATGGAATTGCAGGAAATGGTCCGGGAGGCGCAACAGGCTGCCCAACAGGCCCAAGAGGCTCTTGGCAGCGCCCGTGAGGGCGGCAAGGCCATCGAGCAGACCGTCCGCGGCATGGAAGCCATCACCGAGAGTTCGGACCAAGTCAAGGACATCATAGACCTCATCTCCGACATTGCCGAACAGACCAACCTGCTGGCCTTGAACGCCGCAATCGAAGCGGCACGGGCGGGCGAACACGGTCGCGGGTTCGGCGTGGTGGCAGAGGAGATCAGAAAGCTGGCGGAACGTACCACAGAATCCACCAAAGAAATCGCTGCGCTGATCAAGGAAAGCACTGAAAATGTCGCGGAAGGCATGAAGCTCACCAGACAGAGCGCCTCGGCCTTTGAGAGGATATTTCAAAGCGTGGAGGCCGGAAGCAACGTGACAGTTCATATATCCCAAGTCTCGGCCAAACAGGCGGCGGACACGCAGAATCTCCTGCAGGCCACGGACGACCTAAAAAATCTGGCTGGAAGCATCGTGAAAATGTCGGACGAACAGGGCGTGCGCCGCAATCATGCCGAGGAAGCCATCAACAAGCTGATGTCCCTGAGCGAAGGGATCATGGCCGCCGCCAATTCGACAAGCTTCACCACCAAAACCGCGGTGGAGACAGTGGAGAAGATCATCGAGAACTCGTCGGAGATTACCGCCAAGACGTCGCGGCAGGGGGATAGGACGGCGGCCCTTCAGACCCTCCTCAATGACATGGCTGCCGTCGCCCTCCAGAATGCCCAGGGGGCTCAAAACGCCTTGGATGCCATGGAAGAATTACGGACCAATGCACAGGCAGTGGAGAAGGCAGTCCGGCGTTTCCGGGTGTCGTTGATCCTCTGAAGAGAAACAGGGGCGGCAGGAGATCCCACTCCCCGCCCCGCACAAAAAAGGCCTCGGGATTGAGGCCTTTGTCCACGGGACCGTGGCCAGCTACCGGATACAGGCGGCCCGAACCTGCTTCAAGTCGGTATCCCCCTGCATGACTTTGCGTATCCCGTCCTGTTTCAGTGTCAGCATCCCGCATTTCATGGCCTCTTCCTGTATCTGGGCCACCGGACTCTTTTCCTGAATGAGTCGCCGCATGTGGTCGCTGGAGACGAGCAACTCGTGGATGGCGAGTCGCCCCCGGTATCCGGTGCCGTTGCAGTTTCCGCACCCCTTCGGCCGGTAAAGGAGGCATTGCCGTACCTCGGCCAAATCCAAAGGCGTCGAGGGATGAAACCCGTATTCGCGCTGTATCAGCTCGGCCTCTTCCTGATCGGGCTCGTACGCTTCCCTGCACTTGGCACAGAGCCGCTTCACCAGGCGCTGGGCCAGGACACCCAGAAGGGCGTCGGCGAAATTGAATGGATCCATTCCCATACCAAGGAGACGGGTCACCGTCTCGGGCGCCGAGTTCGTGTGCAGCGTGGAGAAGACAAGATGGCCCGTCAGGGACGCTTCTATGACCGTGTGGGCGGTCTCTTCGTCTCTGGTCTCGCCCACCATTATGATGTCCGGGTCCGCCCGCAGAAACGCGCGCAGCACCCGCGCGAAATTGAGGCCGATGCTCGGCTTGACCTGCACCTGACGGAGCCCCTCCTGCACGATTTCCACAGGATCCTCCGCAGTCCATATCTTTCGGTCCTGGCGGTTGATATGGCCGATGGCGGCGTGCAAGGTCGTGGTCTTTCCCGAGCCGGTCGGCCCGACAACCAGCACCAGGCCGTAGGGCATCTGCAGGAGACCTTTCATCCTCTCCAGATTGTCCTTGAGCATGCCGATCCGGTCGAGGGGCAGGGCATCCGAGGCCGCAAGGATTCTGAGTACAACGTCCTCGTTGCTCTCAGTGGTCGGCAGGGTGGCGACACGAAGCTCGATGACCCGTCCGGTTCTCGTCTTGAACTTTATCTTGCCGTCCTGGGGCAGACGTTTTTCCGCTATGTCCAGGTCTGACATGATCTTGAGGCGCGATACCAGTGCCCGCTTGTAATTGTAAGGGATCGTCTGATAACGCATACAATCCCCATCGATCCGGAAACGGATCAGGGCGCCGCGTTTGCCGGTCAAGGACTCCACATGGATGTCCGAAGCCTGCCGCACAAAGGCGTCGTCGATGATCTTGTTAGCCATCTGGACCACTACGCTGTCGGCGTCGGAGACGACGCCGTCGTCTTCCTCCTCCTCGACCTCTGCATCGTCGGATACGAGTTCCAGCTGTTCAAAAACGTCCGCATCGGATCCGCCCACGGAATACTTTCCGTAAAAATAGTCGATGAACTTGTCAATATCCTCCTTGAGAGCCACGGCGAATTCGAAATTCGCTGCCTTGAGCACCCTGCGGATGTTATCGACCTTTACCAGATCGTGGGGATTGTCCACGGCCACCAGAAGGACGCCCCCCTGCTCTCGAATGGGAATACAGTTGCTTGTACGGAAAAAATGTTCCTTGATGCCGTGGATGCACTGGGGGGTATTGCCCACCTCCAGCTCATTGAATTCCACGAAGGGACACCGATAGTACTCGCTCAGAGACCTGCCGAGTTCCGCCTTCTCGATGCCGAACTGATTCAGCAGAATGCTTTCAAGGGATTTCTTCCCCTGTTTCGCCAGCTCGCGTGCCCGCTCGAGCTGCTCCTCCGTGAGGACCTTGCTCCGGATGAGATAATAAAAGCGGCCGAAGCGTCGGGCGGTCTGCGTCAGATCTTCAAGACGTTGGGCGCTATTGCGAAAGTCCGGATCCAACCGGACGATCTGCTCCAGAGCGCGGATGGCCTTCGGCACGGCACCTGTTCTCTCGTGAGTGAGCGAGGAACGATACAGCACCTCCAGGCGCTGTCCCTTGGAGAGGCGCTGGTCTCGCAGGGCTTCTTCAAAATGTTCCAGCGCCTCGAAAGGCATGTCCAGACAGAGATAACACTCGCCGATCTTCTCATGGACGTCGCCGGAGCGGGGATCCGACTCAAGGAGACGTTTCAGCTCATTGATCGCCTCTGCGTGAAACCCTGCCTCCATGAGCCCCACGGCGTTGTTGAAGTGGCGCTTGTCCTCCGACTCGTTTCCTGCATCATCGATGGAACTGGCCCGCCGGCCAGAGGCCCTTGCTTCGGCGCCCGAAAGCGCTTCCAGGCGCACCTCGATCTCCGCCCGCAAGGGATGCGTCTTTCCCCGGATCTGCTCCAGAATTTCATTATATATTTCACGGGCTTCCTCGTTAAGACCCTGGCCTGCATAAAGATCCGCCTCGGCAAGTCGGGACTCGACGGACATTTTTGGGCCGGCGTTGAGGGTATCCATGGCGTAGACCTAGAAAAGACTTTCCACCGTGGCGACAGGCGTGACTTCGCCGTCCGCCTCCAAACATCCAGCCCAGCCGGGCTCACCGGTTTTCGACGGGACCCACCTGCCGTCCTCCGGGAGCGTGCAGGAGGTGGTCGGCTGATCAAGCAAGAGCACGACCCCCTTGTCCTTGTTGTACAGAACCAGGATCACGGGATTCTTCACCTCTTCAGCAGGCGAGGACAGATCCGGCGGGTCGACCACGGGAAATGCAAGACCCTTGAGGGCGCTTTCATCCAGCTCTGCAAGAGACCCCTTCAGCATAGGGCGCAGTCGCGACCAGGGCCAGTTCTTCAGGGAACGCAGCGGCAGGGTGTGCATCTTCCTGATCCGGCTTCTGCCCCACCAGGGGAGCCTGCCTTCGTAAGCGATCTCTTCGGGAACGAGGGCCACTGTTCTGCCCTCCCATGTGGCGAGCGACACCTGTTTCCACGGACAGAACCCGTCGCCTGTAAGCCGGCCCGCAGGATCCGACGTCTCGATCATCCTCTCTTCCTGGGGCGGCATGGAAAGGACCGGAACGGGTCCACCGGCCAGAGCCCGAGCCAGTCGGGCCCTTTCCTCCTCCAGCTCCTGCCGCAACCGCCTGTGAAACTCGTGAAGCTTCTCCATGCCCGGTCTGGTGGCGAGGAGTCTTTCCACCGGCAGAAGACGGCCGATCCACCGATCCAGCACTTCTGTGTGGGAACTCAGCACCTCGGCGACGGCGGCCGTGTGGGATGGGGACAGATCCTCCCCTCCCTCGACGACCTGCGGCATCAAGGCGTTCTCAGGATCGACTTCACGGAACAGCGGAGGAGGCGATGCGACTTGGCTCGTCGCAGAAAGGAACTGTGCCGCGGGACCGGATGCCGGCTCTGCCGCTTGGGGAACCGCTGCGGTCCCTGCCATATCCGGCATGGGGGCAGACTCGGACTCAAGCTGGAACTCCATAGCATCGAGCAACGCTTCAGCGGCCTCTTCACTTTCCCCCGGGGTCCCATCACCGGCCCCACCTGCCACCACCTGATCCAGTTCGAGGGCGGCGGCGTCGATCAACCCGGTAAGCTCCCCAGCCTCTTCAGGATTTTCAACGAAAAACCGGAGCGCGCCGAAGCCCTTCTGCAAGGCCCTGGGACCAGAGGTGGGGACGGTTCCCGGCTCCTGCGCCATCTGAGCGAGAATCTCCTCCATGAGTTCCACGACTCCGTGGAGCGGATGTCCCTGCTCCACAGTCATCACGCTCCAGACATTCTCGAGACAACGGCGGACCAGGCTGACGTTGTCGGCTGTGACTTCCCACTCCAGAGTGAGCAGTGCCTGTTGGAATTCATCGAACATCTCTTCAAGAGACTGCGCGCCCACCTCTGCTTGCCCTTCCCCCTCACCCTCGAGTTCAAGGACGAGACCCATGCCGGATGTATCTTCGACCTGGCCCTCCTGCCGGGCGCCGGGATCCGCCAATTCACGGATCTCGTTCGTCAATGGATCGATTTCGATCCGCTTTCGCGGACTGAAGAGATCCTCTATCGTCCCCTCCACCTCCTTGGTGAATTCGTCGGGATCAGCGTAAAGTTCTTTCTGACCCATGTTCATTCTCCTTCATCCTTGCCTTCTGTGTCGCGACTGCGGGCACGCCCGCGCGGCTCAGGCACTCTGCCGCGCAAGAAGGTGCTTGTCTGCCACATAGCGGACTGTGCGCTTGCTGATCTCCTTGAGGGTCTCAAAGACACCCACACCCTTGGTGGCAGCGGCCTCGAAAGCCGGTATTTTCCTGCCGTTGTTGAGGTCTTTTTCGAGTTCCTCTATCGTGAGGGTGGGGATGGGCGTGGAAAGCAGATCCCTTTTGTTGTACTGAAATACAATTGGAATCTCTTCGAGACTGCGGTTGTGTTCCTTGAGATTCCTTTTCAGATCCAGCAGACTTTCTAGGTTCTTCGCCTGCCGAACCCTCAGGGAATCCGCGACGAATACGATCCCATCCACTCCCTTCAGAACAAGCTTGCGAGTCGCCTCGTAAATGGTCTGTCCGGGTACCGTATACAGTTGAATGCGGATGTCGAATCCAGCGATCTTTCCAAGGTTTATGGGCAGGAGATCAAAAAACAGGGTTCGGTCCCCCTTGGTCTCGATTGTCAGCATTTTGCCCCGGGCCTTTTCGCTCATGGCGTTATATATATAGAGGACGTTTGTCGTCTTCCCGCACCGGCCAGGGCCGTAATAGACGATCTTGCAATGGACTTCGCGTTTGCTGAGATCGATGAGGGCCATTGTTCAATTCTCCAGGGCGAAGATTTCCTGGAGTGTCTTTGTCAACTCCGCCACACGGAGCCTGACCAGACCGAGAGAAACGCTGTCGCCGAAAATCGTGACGAGAATCAGATCGGTGCCGATCCTGGCGAAATGGATGCTGTCCTTCTTCCCTTTGTGAAACAGCAGTGAAAAATCGTCCTCGCCTATGAGTTTGGCGATCTGAGAAGTGGCGGCGAAGTTAGCCGCAGTGAGGGCGGCGAGAGAAATCATATCCATTCTCTGATTTTCCTGGCCACACCTGGCGACCACATTGCCAGCCTGGTCAATCAAGAGCACAGTGTGGACTCCGGCCTTGATCAGCGCCGCTTCAATATGGTTCCGAGTCTCTTCCAGAATCGGAGCTGTAAGTACGAGATCGGTCATAAATTCAGCTTCCACTTAGGCTGCGACGCCGGCCAGGGCGTCAAAGATGCAGAGTTCCTCCCCCCCACCCGATGTCCTAATGCCCTTATCGACGGTTCATTCAGGAATATTAAGACAGGTCGCGACTCGCGAGGCACGACCCCAGAATACCCCCTCAAGTGGGGGGATCAAACAGACGATAACGAGACGAGAAAAAACCAAATCCCCCCGGAAACGGTGTGGAAAGCCGGCACCGGCCAGGGCTGGAGGATGGGCACATGCCGATATCGCGCGCTCAGCGCCTCGATGAAGTGGAGGATCTTCCGGCAATACCCCACACTCTGCACAAAGTGCTGGAGGCCATTGATAGGGTCTCCAGCTCGGCGGAGACTCTCGAAAAAATTGTGCGCGAGGATCCCGTGCTGACGGCAAAGATGCTGCGGATGGCCAACTCTCCCTATTACGGAGTCTCCGGACAGATCAACGGCATCGCCAAGGCTGTGGTCGTGCTGGGCTTCGAGGAGGTCCGAAACATGGTCATCGGTCTCTCCCTCACCGGGGTCTTTTCAGAGGACCTGGGATTCGAAGAATTCGATTCCAAGGGCCTGTGGCTCCATTCTATGGGCGTGGCCATTGCTTCCAGGACCATGGCCGAACATGTCCCGGGTCTGGACCCGGATGAACTCTTCACCGCGGGGCTCGTCCATGACCTGGGACGTTTTCTCCTCTGTCTCCACTTCCCGGAAGACCTCAAAAAAATTTTGGACTTGAGACGCACAAACCAGCTCACACTCTGCGCAGCAGAGGAACAATACGGACTCACCCACGCCGAAGTCGGTGCATATCTGGCACAGAAATGGGGGTTGAGCGACATGCTGACCAGCATCCTCCGCTACCATCACAGGCCTCAAGGGGCAGGACCACACTCCACAGGCGCGTCCCTGGTGTTCCTTGCGGACACTTTGTGCCAGAAGGTGGAGATAGGATGGAGCCTGCCCGGAGAAGTGGACAAGGTGCTGGTGCCGAAGTGTCTCAATCTCGGCCCTGAGGTAATAAAAAAAGTCGCGGTGGGGCTCAAGAGGGACAAAGAGGACATAGAGGCCCGCTGGGGTCATGTGCTCGCAGACTGAAAAGGGGAGAGGCTTCCTTGGGCGTCCAACAATTGCCGATCAGAACCCTGGTAGTCGACGACACGGCGTTCATGCGCCGTGCCCTTGTGGAAATCCTTGAAAGGGACCCGGATATCGAGGTGGTAGGGGTGGCCCGGCACGGGAAGGAGGCACTGGAGGCCATCTCCCGCCTGGAACCCGATGTGGTCACACTGGATATCGATATGCCCGTCATGGACGGCCTGACCGCCATCAAACACATCATGGTCCGCTGTCCCAGGCCGGTTGTGGTTGTAAGCGGACTCGCCGAACAGGGAGCGGTCACTCTGGAGGCCCTCAGACTGGGCGCTGTGGATTTTTTCCCGAAGCCCTCGGGCACCATCTCCCCGGATATCGGAGCCCGGGGACAGGAACTGAGCAGGGTGGTGAAACAGGCCGCCCGCATCAGTCCGCGGTCCATTCGTCGCGTCCGCCTTCGAAGACACGACTCTCCCCACGAGACCTGGCATCATGACCAGACACCCTCGGGAATCGTTATCATACAGGCCCACAAAGGTGCCTCTGGAAACCTCATCCGCCTCCTGGCCAACCTGCGTCCAGGACTCCCTGTAGGAATCATCGCAATCCAGGACATCGCCTCCGAGGTACTCGCCTCCTATTCGCTGGAACTCCGGGCCCTGGTGCCGTGGTCCATCGTCGCCGGCAGCGCCGCTGCAGTAATCCCCGGGGGTTGCGTCCTCACCACCTTTGCCAGCGTCTCTTCCCTTGAACTTCAGAACGGCAGACTGTGGATGCAACCGGGAGCCCTGGGCGGGGACGTCAACCTGCTCATGACCCAGGCCGCTCAGTTCCTTGGGCCCCACTGCCTTGCCATTATCCTCGGGGGTCCTCCGGATCAGGTGCTCGTCGGCCTGAAAAGCATCCGGGAGGCGGGAGGCGCGGGACTGCTCTTCTGTTCGGACACCCCCTATGCCCAGGACACGCCTTGCAACGACCCCAGATTCCTGGAGACACTGGAGGCGATCACCTCGGAATGCGAACTCTGGCAAAAAATCGAGTCCTTCAGCCGTGCGGTGCTCCTCCACGGGCAGGGACCTGAGGAGCAGATGGAATGACCCCAGATGAAGAGACCCTGGCCCCTGTTTCACGGAGCGCCCTCATGAAACACGCAGCTTCATCCTCGAAAAACCTGCAATCCGGCGGCAAAACCAGAGTCTTCGTCGTGGACGACTCTCCACTCATGTGCCGGGTGGTGGAAAGAATTCTCTCTCAGGATCCGGATCTGGACATTGCGGGGCATGCCCTGAGCGGATCCGAGGCCCTGGAGGCGCTTTCAAAGGCCCGGTGCGACGTCTGTACCCTTGATGTCCACATGCCCGGAATGAACGGCCTGACAGTGCTGAAAAACATCATGATCCGGTTTCCGAAACCCACGCTCATGGTCAGCGCCTTCACCGCTGACGGTGCCAGGGTTACCTTCGAAGCGCTGCGGTACGGCGCCGTGGATTTTTTCCAGAAACCCTCGCAAAACACGGGCCGGGACCTGGAGGCGCAGGGGGCACTGTTTCGTGCCAGGGTAAAACGGGCGGCCAGAGTCCAGGTGACTGCCGCCAGATATCTGAGGCTGAAACAGCTGCATCGGGCGGGACGGGACAGACAGGCGCACAATGGACCGGGCAGAGACATGCCGCGCGGACTCACAGTCATCGGGGCATCCACTGGAGGATACGCGGCCCTGCTGTCGCTGTTGCCGATTATGAACAGTGCCCCGGCAGAGCCTGTACTGGTTGCACTCGGAACTCCGCCGGAACATCTGGACGCCTTTGTGGATTATCTCCAGGCCTACAGCCCGTTCCCGGTAGTCCGTGCCGCCGATGGAAGACCCCTGCAGAAAGGGGTGCTCTATTTCGCGAGCAGCGAAGATTCCTCGTGTCTGGAAAGAAAAGAAAATGAACTCCACTTGTGCGCCGGGCCAAGGCACAAACTCTCAGGCCAGGCGGGAGGCCTGGATCTGCTTCTGTATTCGGCAAGCGAAATATTCGGCCGTGCAACCCTCTCGGTGTTCCTGTCCGGAGACAGCATGGATGGATTGGACGGGGCAAGAGAGGTGCGACGGACCGGCGGGCGGATCCTGGTCCAACGACCAGACACGTGCCTTGCGCCGGAAATGGGCCTTGCTGTGGCCGACGAGACCCAGGCCGATGTGTGCGGCATACCGGACCTCGCCGCCAGAATACCTGAATGGACCGCCTGATGCAGGCCAGCGATGGACACTGTCTCCTTGAATCCCAATTCGGTCCCGGTCCCTGAGGAAGGGCCCTTGATGGGGTTCAACGGCTGCGCGGAAGAGGTGACACTGGCTGACTTGGTCCAACTGGCATGCCTCGAGGGCGGGCAGCGGGTGCTCAAGGTGACGCGGGAAGACAACGAGGGCGAAATATTCTTTGCCAAAGGTGAAGTAGTGCATGCCGTCTCCCCGGACGCAGAGGGGGAAAATGCTTTTTTCAAAATCATGAGCTGGCCAGCTGGATCCTTTTCTCTGCGCAAGGCGGAGGCCCCTGGCAGGACCATCACCACGCCGTGGAACTTCTTGCTCATCGAAGCCCTCCGGAGGACCGACGAGGGCCAGTCCTGCGGAGATCAGCCGGACAGTGAGGCCATAACGGCACTCGTCGTCGACGATTCACGAGTGGTCTGCCGCGCCATGAATCAACTGTTGACCGAGGATTTCGGGGTGAAGACGGTCCTCAGGGCCGAGAACGGGAGAGAGGCCCTCGGCATGCTTGAACAGCATCGTCCCGACATCGTCACGCTCGACATCAACATGCCGATCATGGGCGGCGACGTCACCCTGAAACACATCATGATACGCTCTCCCGCCCCGGTGGTGCTACTCAGCGGCCTCGACCACGACAATTTTGACAAAGTGATGGAATTCCTCCGCCTGGGAGCAGTGGACTTCGTACCCAAGCCAGCGGACCCGCAGGATTGGAGCACCGTGGCGGCCCGACTTCAGAAGCATCTGGCCCACAGCCGGACCTTTCGGGTGACCAACATTCGGCGGGCGAGAACCGCGCGCCCGGTCTCAGGCAAGACAGTGCCGGGACGAGATCCAGAACGGCTCCTCATCATATTCGGAGGCACCGGCGGACTGCTGGAACTCCAGAAAATCCTGCCGGCGCTGACAAAAGGTGATCGCCTCTCGGTACTTGTGGTCCAGGACATGGCCGGGGCACTCGTCACGCCCCTGGCGGCCTACCTGAACCGATTCAGCACGCTCACCGTTTCCGCCCTCCCGGCCCGCGGGCTTCTCAAGAGCTCCCTGTGTTATTTGACGAATTGGGAATCGCCCGGGGATGTGCTTCCTGACGAGGAAGGCCCCGTACTTCAGGCTCTGCCCGCCAGTTCGGACATCCCGCCGCCCGCTGTACTCCTCCGGTCTGCCGCTGCGGTCTTTGGCCCGCGTCTCTGTGTGCTGTTACTGAGCGGAACCGACCTGGCAGCAGAAGCGGGGCTTCATGAAGTCGTCTCCCGGGGCGGACGGATCCTGCTGCAAAACCCTGACAGCGCCCTCCATTCCGTGCCTCTCGAACATCTGAAATCACTGGAGCTGGAAGACCAGCGCGTGGAACCAGAGGAGGCGGGAGAGCTGGTGAGCCGTTGGTGTCTCGGGGCCGGCGAGGGCGTGACTGATGCAGAGGTGCCGGAGTGACCGGATGCATGATTGCTGACTCTACAAATGCCACTGCGAGAGGGGCCGCAGGGCCCCGGGTTTGGACCGGCTGCCGTGGAGCCGTCCGCGCAGACCGGGTATGAGGGCCAGTACCCGATCCACGACGCCAGGAAACCGTTGGGCGCAAACCAACAATGTCTGGCAAGACACAGAGGAAGCCATGACGCAATTCGATGAGGAAATGTGGCGGGAATTCGTGATAGAGGCGGAAGAAAATCTCAAGGAGCTCGAACCCAACCTGCTCACCCTGGAACAGGAACCCGGCAACACGCCGCTGCTCAACGACTGCTTCCGCCACATGCACAGCATCAAAGGAGCCGCCGGGTACATGGGGCTCAAGGGGATTACCGCCCTGGCCCACAGCATGGAAAATCTCCTGGACAGGATGAGGCAATCAGTGATCAGTCTTGACGGTCACGCGATGAACGTCATCCTAGCAGGCATGGACGGGCTCAAGGAACTCGTGCGGGAGGTGGCGGAGGACCGGGGCGAGACAACGGACGTCTCCGGCCTCATTGAGGACCTGCAGTCGATTCTGGGTGAGAAGCCCGTGCCCGCACACAGAAAAGACAGCGGGCCTGCCGTAGAAACCGGCGCTGATCAGGACTCGACTCCCGACGCCAGGAAGGCCTCAAGCGAGGAAGATCCGGAATTATTGAGCATCTTCGCCGAGGAGATGCGAAATCTCCACGGGCAGATGGAAGAATTCACCCGCGGCGACTCGGTCAACGCCCAAGCCTTGGTGAACGTGCTTAAGGACATGGAGCGGGTCACACACTACATAGGAATCGACAGTCTCCTTGAAAAGATCAGAAGCGAAACGGCCCGGTTCGCCGCCATGGCGCCTGCGGAGGACATCCCCGTCCAAACGGTGCGTGCCCTGACGGAGACACTCGAGGGGATTTTGGAGCCCTTCACCGGCTGTCTCGATGAGGCCTCCGGCGAATCCGGGGATAGTGCGTTCGAGAGCCCTGAAGACGATCACGAACTGTACGGAATATTTCTCGATTTTGTCCGCGAGATGGGGCCGCCCCTGGCCCGCGTGCCAGCGGAACCCGACGAAACATGGCTCTCTTCAGCCCAGGAAGCCATTGAACGGATCAAAAACTCGGCGTACTACATGGATTACACCGGGATTGTCAGCCTCATGGACGAGTGGGCGGAACGGCTCGCCGAGGCCCTCACCCGCAAGGGCAAGGGCGAAGATTTCGATCCGGCCCCTCTGCAGCGGCTCTGGGTCACCCTTCAGGAGCGTCTGCCTGGTCTCGGGGAGCCCCAGGGCTCGGGCGCTGGAGGGCGGGAGACAGACCACGGAACAGAGCAAAGCGCATCCGGGACCGTGCCTTCCATCTTGGAACTCGAATCGGCCCTTGACGAACTCTTCGAGGGAGTCGGCCCGGGATCGGGAACAGATTCCCCCGCTTCCGAAACCGAAAAGTCGGCCCCTCCAAAATCACCGAGCGATACGGCGGGCAAAGATACGGGCCCTGTGCCTCCACCCCAGCAGAAGCCTACAAAGACGCCCCAGCAGGTCTCCCAGACCGTCCGCATCGATCTCGAAAGGGTGGAAAAGATCCTCGGCGACGTGGGAGAGCTGGTGGTCCTGCGCTCCGGCCTCAACCAGGTTGCCGGAGAACTGCGGACTCTCTACAGAAGCTGGATCGAAGACAGGAGCCTCGGGGCGAGGAAACTCAAGCCCTTCAAGGACCTCATGATACGGCTCGGCGACCAGACCACCGCCCTCGGACGCATCGTGCACCAGCTTCAGGACGGAGTGATGCGCATACGGATGCTGCCAGTAAGTCACCTTTTCAACAGATATCCGAGGGTGGTCAGGGACCTGTCCAACAAGCTCGAAAAGAAGGTTGATCTGGTCATCGAGGGGGCCGAGACGTCACTGGACAAACGTGTCATCGAACAGATGGCGGACCCCCTGCTCCATATCATCAGAAATGCCATCGATCACGGCATCGAGCCCCCGGAACTCAGGACGAAGACAGGCAAACCCGCCGGCGGGCGCCTGACCCTCTCCGCAAGTCAGGAGGGCAATTTTGTCATCATCAGAATCATCGATGACGGCCGGGGCCTGGACAGAGAGGCTCTGCTCCAGAGAGGTGTGGCCGCAGGACTCATAGGCCGGGACGAAGCCCCCTCTCTGAGCGACGAAAAGGTTTGGCACCTGATATTCGCGCCGGGCGTCACTACCACACGGAGTGTCTCGGAGACCTCCGGCAGAGGCGTGGGCATGGACATTGTCAAAAAAAACGTGGAACAACTCGGCGGGACGATTCGGGTCCATTCCACGCCGGCACAGGGCACGGAGATCACCGTGCGGATACCCCTCACCCTCGCCATAATTCACGCCCTTCTGGTGCGCATAGGCCGGCAGACGCTGGCAGTTCCACTCACCACGGTCCAGGAGAGCCTCCGGGTGGAACGGGAGCAGATCAGCTCCGTGGAAGGCTTCGAAATCATATCACTGCGGCAGAAAACGATTCCGCTCATCCGGCTCGGACGGATTTTCCGCGGGACCGGCGCGGAAAGGGACCCGAAAAGACTCTTCGTCGTGGTGGTGCGACATGGATCCTTGGAGGCCGGTCTTGGCGTCGATGTTTTGATGGGGCAGCAGGAAGTGGTGATCAAACCCCTGGCAGAGTATCTCATAGATCAGCCCGGCTTTTCCGGGGCCACGGTGCTCGGGGACGGGTCCCTTGCCCTGATTCTGGACATCCCTGCGGTGGTGGAAAAGGCGAAGGATTTCATCGCGCGGAGACAGCAGGTCCTGGAAAGGGCGGCCCTGGGACTAGACGAGTTCAACGGGATGATCCACTGAACCCGCCTGGAGAAGACGTCCGCGCCGGGGCGGTCTCACGCCTTCCGGGATCCGGCGCAGGGTCTCAACACGAGGCGTAGAGCTGCCCGCAGGCCGCAGAGATATCCTGCCCCCTGGTCTTTCGGATGATCGCCGTATACCCAGCCCGGACCAGCACCTTCTGGAAGGCCAGGATCCTCGTCTCGCTCGGTCGCCGAAAGGACAGATCAGGACATTCATTGAACGGGATGAGGTTGATCTTCGAAGGGATCCCATGCAGGAGACAGGCGAGCTGCCCGGCATGATCCGGGCCGTCGTTGACGGCCGCAAGAAGAAGATACTCAAAAGTGATGCGCCGGCGGCGGGCCAGGGGATAGTCGCGGCAGGCCTGGACAAGGCGGGGCAACGGATATTTCCGGTTGATGGGCATGATCCGGCCCCGGAGTTCGTCGTCAGGGGCATGGAGCGACACAGCAAGGCCCACATCCGTGTCCTGTCCAAGACGGAGCATCTCGGGCAAAAGACCGCAGGTGGAGACGGTGATCCGCCGGAGGGAAAAATTGAGCCCCAGATCATCGGTCAGGATGGCGATGGCCTTCAGGAGATTCGAGTAATTGGCCAGGGGTTCTCCCATCCCCATAAACACGAGATTTCTCAGCCGTTGCCCGGTACCTTCGTACTCCATGGCGGCAAGGGCCTGACCCGCGATCTCCCCCGCACTGAGCTGCCGGTGAAACCCCATACGGGCGGTGAGACAGAACGTGCAGCCCATGGCGCACCCCACCTGCGTGGAGACGCACAGGGTGGTGTGGCCGGACTCGGGAATCAGCACGCTCTCGACGGACGCACCGTCGGAAAGACGCCAGCCCAGCTTGATCGTCCCGTCGCCTGAAGACTGACTTCGATCCAGGGAAAGCCCCGCAAGCCGGCCCTCCGCGGCGGCGATCGATCTGAGGGGCCCGGGAAGGTCGGACATGGCCGAGAAATCCCGAAAGCCAGGGGTCCAGATCCAATGGAAAAGCTGCCGTCCCCTGTAGGCCGGAAACCCCCGCTCACCGGCCCATTGCTCCAGTTCCGTGCGCGTGAGGCTGCGGTAATCGATCACGACAGTTCATGGAGAAGCCTTCGGGCCTCCTCCGCTTCCGGAAATTCCGCCTGGCTCTGAAGCGCCTTTTCAAGGGCATCCCTGGCGCCGCCGAAATCCTTCATTCCAGCCAGGGCCACCGCCAGATGGTATTGGATCGTCGGCTGGTCAGGCCACTTCTTGAGGGCCTCCTCGAAATTGGAGACGGCGAGCTGATAGCTGCCTTTCTTCGTCAATATCCAGCCGACCGTGTCGAGGATCGCCGGCTGCTCCGGTGCAGCCGACTTCGCCTTCTGAGCGTAAATGAAGGCCTCTTCAAGATCCCCTGTCTTGGCCAGGAGCCAGGCCAAATTGTTCGCAGCCGGGGCAAAATCTTCCTTGAGGCTCAAGGCCTTTCGGTAGCTCGCCTCCGCCGCTTCGGTCCGGCCCGACTGTTCTTCGAGTATCCCGATGGCCATGTGCGCAGTCAGGAAATTCGGATTTTTTTCCAGCAGTGCCCGGTATTTACCTATAGCCTTGTCCAACTTCCCCGTTTGCTTGTAAAGGCTGGCGAGGGCCATGTACGGCCCGACCAGATCGGAATCGAGGCTCAAGGCCCGCTTGAATGCCGCCTCGGCCTCATCCCAACGCCCCATCCGCAACAGGACTCCACCCTTCACGAGGACGATGGACGCATTCCTTGGGTCCCGCTCTTCGAGTTTACGGCAGAACTCCACTGCGGTTTCCGGTCTCTTCTCATACAGGGCGATATCCACGAGGGATGTGAGGGCTGGCAGATGGCCTGTGTTCCGTGAGAGCACGTACTGAAGGGCATTCTCCGCCTCGGCGAATCTCTTCAGGGCCATAAAGACCCTTCCAAGCAGGAAATGTGCAGTGAGATCCTCCGGCGCCGTCTCCAGGGTCTTCCTGAGGTCCGCCTCGGCCCCGGTCCAGTCCTTCTGCATCATGCGAGCCGCAGCCTGGAGCGTCAACGCCCTGGTTTCGGCAGGAACGTGCATCAGCACCGCCTCGGTCTGCTCTCTCACAACCTCCGGCTTGCGCTCCCGCAGGGCGAGTTCCGCCAACATAAGCCGTGCCTTCAAAAAACCCGGCCAGCCGGCGAGGAGTTTCCTGAGGTCCGCTTCCGCCTTGACGGATTCATCCGATTTCAGGTATGAGAGTGCCCTGAAGTAGAGGGCCTCGGGGTTTTCGGGTTGTCTCTTGAGGATCTCGCTCAGAGATGAAACCGCGGTCTTGAAGTCCTTGTGGCTGATGGCCACCTTCGCCTTGACAAGAAGGGCCACAGACTGAGAAGGAACGTCCTTCAACACCGCCTCGGCGCGATCCATCGCCTCGGCGTGCTGGCCCAGGTCATATTCGATGGCGGCGAGTCGTGCCCTGATATTCGGATCCTGCGGAGACAGGATGAGCGCATCCTCCAACGTTCCTGCCGCCCCGGGCAGGTCACCCTTCTTCGCCTGGAGTTCGCCGAGCGCAACCAGCGGATCCGGGGCTTGGGGAAACTCTTCCGCTGCCTCTTTCAGTATGCGTTCCGCATCCCGGTCCCGGCCGTGCCTCATGTAAAACCGGGCCAAGATCAGGCTCATTTCCACTTCCCCGGGGTTATCCCCCATGATGGCCAGCATCTCCTCCTCGGCCTGCGCCTGCTTGCCGGCGGAATCGTAAAGGGCAGCCAGAGCGAGTCTGGACCGGCTCTGTGCCGTCCCTTTTTCACTCACGGCCACGGCCCTTTTCAAGTGCGACTCTGCGGCCTTCAAATCCCCCTTGCGCGAGGCGGCCCCCGCCAGGGCCATGAAAACCCTGCTGTCTTCAGGCGCCACCCTTTCGGCCCTCTCAAAAACTGCTACGGCCCCGTCCAGGTCCCCCTTCTCCAAGAGAATGGCCCCCTTCAGGAGCAATGGGTCCGCACCCGCCCCCTCCTTCGCGAGGAGGAGCTCCACATGTCTGTCGGCTTCATCGAGTCTCTTGGCCAGTAACATGAGTTGGGCAAGACGAAGTCTCGCATCGTCGTTGTCCGGAGCGACATCCACTGTCTTCTGAAATGCGGAAAAGGCATCCTGCGCGCTCCCCAATTGCAGATACGCCAGGGCGAGTTGATAATAGCCGTCGCTGTCCTTGGGATCGATCTGAACCACGTTCCTGAATTCGATGACGGCCTCTTTCAACTTCTGCTGCTGCAGGTAGGCCGTTCCCCTTTCAAAATGCCGGGCCTTCTTCTCCTCCGGGCTGCTGCACGACAACAAGGCCGCCGACAGGACCAAAAGAACCGCACAGACCCGGAATCTTGCCCGCCGCAGCATAGGACACCTCCTCGATTCAACAATTCTTCAGGGACGGCTGGCCTGTGGACTCCAACACACTGAGCCAGAAGCGTCCGTTGAGATTGACGTGCTTCCTCCGTTTGATCGCGGAGGAGATCGGAACGTGCACATAACGGTCGTTCCAGAAGCTCACCATCATCGCCGTTTTGCCCGCCATCGCGGCGTGCACGGCGTTCTGTCCCAGATTTGCGCAGTAGAGACGGTCATCGACATTTGCAGGGACACTGCGGACTATATAGCTTGGGTCAATGTACCGGATGAAGGCTTCCATGCCTATACTGCTGAAATAATTCTTGAAAGCCCCCTTCAGAAAAAGGCCGATATCCCCGAGCTTGATGTTGCCCGACGGATCCCGCTCTTCCTTATCTCCGGTGACGTAGCGTTGCCCCGCGCCCTCGGCCACCACCACCACGGCATGTCCTCGATCTTTCAACCTGCGCTCCATCACTTTGAGCAATCCGTGCTCGCCGTCGAGATCGAAATCGCTCTCCGGGATGAGACAAAAATTGACGTCCCGCAGAGCATTGGTCGCAGCAGCGGCGATGAAACCCGAGTGGCGTCCCATAACCTTCACAAGACCTATCCCGTTAGGCGCCCCGATTGCCTCTGTATGGGCGCAGCGGATGGACTGACATGCCATTTCCACCGCTGTATCGAAACCGAAGGTCTTGGAGACCAGATATATGTCGTTGTCGATGGTCTTGGGCACTGCCACCACCGAAATATTGAGCCGCCGCTTCTCTATCTCCTCGACTACCCTGGCCCCGGCCCTGAATGTCCCGTCGCCTCCTATCAAAAAGAGGATATTCACGTTCATCCGATCCAGGGCATCCACGATGGCGTCTATAGACTGATGGCCTCGGGAGGAGGCAAGAATAGTTCCGCCGTATTCATGGATGCTGGCCACGGCTTGCGGCGTAAACTCCTTGACCGGCAAACCGTATTCAGGGATGAACCCCCGAAGACCATACCGAATGCCGTAGATGGCCTTTACACCATAGCCGTGATAGAGGGCGAGTACGATGGCTCGAATGACGTCGTTGATCCCAGGACACAACCCGCCGCATGTGACGATGGCACAACGCACCTTGGTGGGATCGAAATAGATCTGTTTCCTCGGTCCGGCGAGTTCAAAGGAAATCGGCTCCTTGCACTGCTCCACGAGACATTTGTACGAAGTGCCGGAGACCCTGACCAGCACCCTGTCATCATCACTCACAAAACAGGCATAGCCCTTCTGGATCAGGGGGCAGGAGACCTTCCGCTCGCCCAGGCTCTTGATGGCGGTCTCGATTTCCTCGTCCGGCCCGATCTCGTCGATGAGATCGGGACAATCTTGAGAGGAAAGGCATTCGCGGCTAATCTCTGGCATGATGCATTCTCCAGACGGAATTTGATAAATGATTCGAGCGCAGGAGAGCACTGTAGCCACAATTTGCGGACCGTGTCAACGCAGAGAGGCTAGACTGGCCCCGGCGCGGGGTAACATGCGGCCCTCGCCGGGGCTCAATGCAATCGGGAAACAGGCCTGAGCAGAAACGACAGGAGCATACTTTTCATGACAACCATCGTAGGCGTCTTCGATTCAGGGGTGGGCGGTCTCACTGTCGTCCGGGAACTGAGGCGGCTTCTGCCCCGGCAGCCCATAGTCTATTTCGGAGATACCGCACGTACGCCGTATGGCACAAAAAGCGCGGAGACCTTGATACAGTATGCCAGGGAAAATACGGAGTTCCTCCTCGATCACGGGGCCGGGGTGGTGGTGATCGCATGCCACAGCGCCGCCAGTTGCGCCACCGCTGCCGTCAGGGAGAGATTTCCCGTCCCCGTCTTCGAGGTTGTCACCCCTTCCGTGGATCAGGCCGTGGCCCGGACCCGCGGAAGCGTCATCGGCCTCATCGGCACCCGGGCCACCGTCGCGAGCGGCGTCTACGAACGGGAGATCTTGGCCAGATGGCCCGGGGCTCGGGTCCACAGCCAGGCCTGCCCCCTCCTGGTCCCCTTGGTGGAAGAAGGCTGGCTCCGGGCCTCCGTGACCAGGATGACGGTCAAAAAATACCTGGGGCCCCTGAAGGCCAGAAAAATCGACACCCTGATCCTGGGATGCACACATTACCCCCTCCTCGCCGGGATCATCCGGGAAAAGATCGGGAAGCGAGTGGAAATCGTGGATCCGTCTGCGGAGGTGGCCACGGCTGTGCGCGAATACCTGCGACAGGAGGGCTCTCTCGCGGGAGCCGGGGACGCCCTGAACGGAAACCGATTCTATCTCACCGACCTCACGCCGACGACACAGGAGGTGGTACAGCGGTTCCTGGGCGAGCGGGTCTCAATCCAGAAGGCCGCCCTGTCGTGCAAACACTGAACGCACCGCATCGAGATCCTCAGGCGTATCCACTTCCAACGGGGCTGTAGGCACCTTGACGACGCCGATGGAGTGACCGTTTTCCAGCGCTCTGAGCTGTTCGAGTTTCTCGATCCGCTCGAGGACCCCTGGAGGCAGCGCCACAAAGGTCCGGAGAAACTCAAGCCGGTAGGCATAAAGCCCCAGGTGGCGGAGATGGGTACCCGGAGGACAGGATGCATCGCGGTCAAATGGGATGCAGGCCCGGGAGAAATACAGGGCCCGCCAGCGGCTGTCCACCACGACCTTCACGCGGTTGGGATTGTGGGCATCGGCTGGCGAGAGCGGACAGGCGGGCGTCGTCATGGCCAAATCCTCCTCGGAAAGGAGCCGGCCGGTGATGGCGCTCACCAGTCTCTGCTCCAGAAGAGGCTGGTCGCCCTGAATATTCACCACCACATCCCGGGCTGCGAGCCCCAAACGCATCGCCACCTCTGCGATCCTGTCCGTCCCAGAGGGATGAGCGGGGTCGGTCATGAAGGCGTCTCCTCCGGCGCTGCGGACACATTCCAGGATCCTGCGGTCGTCCGTGGCGACTACTACCATGTCGATGCCCGGGATCCGCTCAGCCCTTTCACGGACATGGAGGATCATGGGCCGGCCGTCGATCTCCGCCAGGGGCTTGCCCGGCAGCCGAGACGACCCGTACCGTGCGGGAATGATGCAGACCACCCGGGTGTTTTCCATGGCACTCCCCCTGCCGGCGGGGCCAGGCTCGAAACCGCCCCGCCTGCGCATCCTCAGGATGTCCCCTCTTGTCTCCCGGCGAGGGCCGCCTGATACACGTGTCTCCGGGGCAAACCCGTGAGGCTCGCCAACACATCAACCGCCTCGCGCAATGGGAGGCCCGCCCCCACGGTCATGGCGTCAAGCGCCCGTTTCAGCGCCTCCGGGTCCCTCGCACCCTCTGTTTCGACCCGCACGTCCGCCCCGGCTATGACCAGAGTGATTTCACCGCGGACTTGGGAACCAGCAACTGCCAGCAGGAGATCTCCCACCCTTCCGGCGATGAGCGTCTCGTGAACTTTGGTGAGTTCACGGGCCAATAACGCCCGCCTGTCTCCGAGGATATCCAAGATGTCCTCCAAGGCATCAGAAAGTCGGTGCGGGGCCTCGAAAAAGACGAGGGTGTGAGGGAATCCCGCCAGGGCTTCCAGGGTCTTTCTCCTGGCGGCCGTCCTGCCCGGCAGAAATCCCCCGAAAAAAAAGGTATCTGCCGGGAGACCGGCCACACTCAGCGCCGTGGTTATTGCGGAAACACCCGGCACCGTCACCACTGCGTATCCGGCCTTGTGGACCAACCCCACCAGCCTGGCCCCCGGATCCGACAGGGCAGGCGTACCGGCATCGGTCACCAGGGCCACGTCCACCCCTGCAGCGAGCTGCTCGATCAGCCGAACCGCTGCATCGACTTCATTGTGCTCGCGACAGCTCATGAGGCGGGCCTGAATGCCCAGATGCGACAACAGCTTCCGCGTCCTCCGTGTGTCCTCGGCTGCCACGATACCTACCCTGCCGAGCACATCCCCGGCCCTCCCGGTCAGATCCCCCAGATTGCCGATAGGGGTTCCAACCACGAAGAGCCTGCCCCTGGGCAGTGCGCTGTCCGCCATTCCGTGCTCACCCTGACCGCGCCTGATTGCGGACATGGAGAACGCGCTGAACAGCGGTGACATGGGAGAGGACCGCAAGGACCACCAGAACAGGAAGAATCCAGCCGAAGATCAGCCCTACGGCCAGGAAAAAAAGACGCTCGAACCGGGTCAAAAGGCCCACACGGCAGTCGAATCCCAGGGCTTCCGCCCTGGCACGGTTGTAACTGACGAGAAGCGAACCGGTCATGGCGGCCAGCACAAGACCTGCCTCAATAAATCCGCCGCCTTCGTTGCGCATCAGGTGCACAAGAAGACCCAGAAACAAGAAAAACTCAGCATACCGGTCCATGGCGGAATCGAGATAGGCCCCGAACGCGCTGACCTGGGACCTCTCGCGGGCCAGGAGACCGTCCACCACATCCAGGGGACCGAAAAGGGCAAGGAGCCAGCCGGCTGCGGCGGGATGCCCCAGCCCGAGGACCAGACCGCAGACTCCGTAGGCGGCAAGGCCCAACATCGTAACCATGTTCGGCGAGAACCCCAGCCTCCCGAGAAACCGCGCCACGGGCAGCAGAAAAGGCCGGGACCACCGCCTGCACCAGTCACTGAAGGACCGCCGACCCCTCGCTTCCTCTGTCTGCATGCCGCCGTCTTTCACGAGAGACCGCGGGGCCGCATCCCGAGTTCGCTCAGGACCCGGGCGCAGCGGCCGCACACCCCCTGCCCGCCGCCAGAGGTGACATCCTCACTCCATGTCCAGCACCGGGGACACTTCGCGCCGCGGGCTGCGTCTACCCTGACCGCGAGACCCGGGAGTTCGTCGCTGTGCCAGTCCCGACCGGAATCGGACCCGTGGTCCGGGACCACTTCCATCTGCGAGACAATGGTGAGAGTACGCAGCGTCTCAATGTGCCCCCGCACAAAATCCCACAGTGCATCCGGAGGTCGAATCGATACTCTGGCGTCCAGCGCCAGGCCTATCCGCCTCTCCTGCCTGGCCAATTCCAGGGCCTTGGTGATCTCCGAACGGATAGTCCAGAGACGTTCCCATTCCTCCTGAAACCCTTCGGGCAGGGCTGGCGCGGAGGGCACGGGAAATTCCGCCAGGAAGACGCTCGGCACCCGTCCCGCGTCTGGGACGGGGAGATGACTCCAGGCCTCCTCGGCGGTGAATGACAGGACGGGCGCCATGAGGCGCAGCATGTCCTCCGCAATCCGGTAGACCACCGTCTGAGCGGAACGGCGCGGGCCCCCGTTGGGAAGTTCACAGTACAGCCGGTCCTTGATGATGTCCAGGTACAGCGAACTCATGTCCACGGTGCAAAACTGGTGTATCTGGTGAAAAACCGAATGAAAACGGAATTCTTGATACCCGTTCGCCACCCCGGAGACGAGCTGGCCGAGCCTCCACAAGGCCCACCGATCCAATGGCTCCAGCCGGTCAATGGACACGCCGTCCCTTTCCGGCTCGAAATCAGAGAGATTGCTCAGGAGATACCGCACCGTGTTCCGGATCTTCCTGTAGGCCTCGGTAAGCCGCTGGAGGATCTCCATGGAAATCTTGATGTCGTCCTGGTAATCTTCGGCGGAAACCCAGAGCCGGAGAACCTCCGCACCGTATTTCCTGATGACATCTTCGGGCGGGATAACGTTCCCCACGGATTTGGACATCTTCTTGCCCTGGTGATCCACGACGAAACCATGGGTGAGCACGGCCCTGTACGGCGCCCGGTGACGAGTCGCCACGCTGGCGAGGAGCGAACTCTGAAACCATCCCCTGTGTTGGTCGCTCCCCTCCAGATAGAGGTCCGCCGGTGAGGTAAGACCCGGGCGCGCCTCCAGTACCGCTGCATGGCTGACCCCGGAATCGAACCACACGTCCAGGATGTCCGATTCCTTTGTGAAACTGCCGTTGCTGCAATGGCGGCACATCGTCCCCGAAGGGAGGAATTCTCCCGCGGACCTAAAAAACCAGGCGTCGGCCCCCTCTTTCGCAAAAATTTCCACGATGCGGTCGGCAACCTCGCGGTCCATGAGGGGTTCCCCGCACCGGGCGCAGACGAAGACAGTGACGGGAACGCCCCATGCCCGCTGGCGCGACACACACCAGTCAGGCCGGGCCTCGATCATGCCCCTGAGCCTTTCGCGGCCCCAGGCCGGAATCCACTGAACCGTGTCTATGGCCGTCAGGGCCTCCTGCCGCAGGCCCCGGGCCTCCATGGAAATGAACCATTGGGCCGTCGCCCGGTAAATCACGGGCCGCTTGCACCGCCAGCAGTGGGGATAGCTGTGGTCCAGGGTCTCGGAGGCCACGAGCTTCCCTCTCTCATCGAGCATCTTCACTATCCGCCCGTTGGCCTCGAAAATCTCTTCCCCCCCGAGGCCGGGGACATCAGCGGTGAAATGACCACGCTCGTCCACTGGAGAATAGATATCCAGGCCGTACTTCAATCCGCTCTCGTAGTCCTCGGCCCCATGGCCAGGCGCGGTATGGACGCAGCCCGTGCCCGCATCCAGGGTCACGTAGTCGGCGACTATCAGGACGCTCTCCTGGTCCAGGAACGGATGCCTGACGTGGCGTCGCTCCACCTCTCCCCCGCGGAATCTCCCGAGGATGCGTATCTCGGCCTGTTCGACGCCCGCGGCCAGGAGGGTGGGAAGGAGCCTGCCCTCGGCCAGGAGCCACACCTCCCCCCGCACCGCCGCCGCCACGTAATTGAAATCGGGATGGAGGGCCACGGCGAGATTCGCCGGAAGGGTCCAGGGCGTGGTGGTCCAGATGAGCACATGAGCCGGTGATTCCGTCCTGAAACGGTCCCTTACCCATTGGGCAAGGCTCTCTCCGGCCGTAAATTTCACCGTGACGGACGGAGATCTGTGGGGGGCGTACTCCACCTCCGCCTCCGCCAGGGCAGTGACGCAGGTCGGACACCAGTACACGGGTTTCTTGCTCTTGATCACGTGACCGTCGAGAAATATTTGACAGAATTCCCGGCAGATCGACGCCTCGTAGTCATAGGTCATGGTCAGGTAGGGGGCATCCCATTCCCCCAGCACCCCCAACCTCTCAAACTCCTCCCTCTGGATCCGAACGAACTTTTCCGCATAGCCACGGCAGGCCTTTCGGATCTCCATTTGGGTCATCTCCCGTTTCCGGGCCCCGAGTTCCTTCTCCACGTTGTGTTCGATCGGGAGGCCGTGGCAGTCCCAGCCCGGCACATAGGGCGCGTCGAAACCCATCATCTGGCGTGATTTGACGATGATGTCCTTCAGGACCTTGTTCACTGTATGCCCGAGATGGATATGACCATTGGCATATGGGGGGCCGTCGTGGAGAACGAACCTCGGGCGTCCGTTGCCCATGGCCCTAAGCCGGCCGTAGAGATTCATGGAGCGCCAGTGTTCGATCATTTCCGGCTCCCGCTGGGCAAGGTTTGCCTTCATGGGAAAGCTTGTCCTCGGGAGATTGAGAGTCCCTTTGTAGTCCATCCGCCTGATCCTTTGCTCGGTGCCGCCTCAGGGGCATCAAGGATTTTGGCGGCCATCTTACACCAGCACTGCTGGGGAAACCAGGGCCGGCGCGCGAAAAGACCGGGCAGCCGGGCGGGTGCTATGCCCCGAAAAGACGAATCGCAACAACCCCGGGCACTTTAACATTTTCCCCCCTTGTTTCGATATGAAAACAGTGGCCGGTGCCCTCCGTTCCGATGGAGGCACGAACGTCTGCACACATGAGGCGGGAGTTTCTCGTGCAGGACCAGTCTGCCGCATCCGCGTCGCACACCGAACAGACAGCCCAAAGGCAACGGCGGCCAAAAGGCGTCAAGGTCATCGAGGAAGAAGGGGTTTGCCGATGAAAGCGCTAGTGGTGGATGACTCCCAGTCCATGAGAAACATCGTCAAAGGCGGCCTCAAGAAGATGGCGTGCTTTGGCGAAATCATCGAGGCGGAAAACGGGAGAGAGGCGCTGAAACGGATGGAGGAGGACGGCCCCTTTGCCATAGTCTTCCTGGACTGGTACATGCCCGAAATGGATGGGTACGACTGCCTTCTCAAAATCCGCCAGAACCAGCAATGGAAAGATACCAAAATCATGATGGTCACCACCGAGAACCAGCAGGAGAACATCGTGCGCGCCGTCATGGCTGGCGCCAATGAATACCTGATGAAACCCTTCGATGAGGAAATGTTGGAACAAAAGGTCAAGATGGTGCTGGGCGGATGCTGATCAAAGTCCTCATAGTCGACGATTCCATCGTCTTCAGAAAAATCCTGCAGGAGGCGCTGAACAGACACCCGGAAATCCGGGTGGTGGGAAGCGCGGCCAATGGCAAGGAGGCCCTCCGCCTCATCAGGACCCACCGGCCCCACCTCCTGGTCCTGGACGTGGAGATGCCGGAGTTGGACGGTCTCGAGACCCTGGATGAGATCCGGCGGCAACGCCTGGATGCAGGGGTCATCATGTTTTCCAGCCTCACATCCAAGGGCGCCGCTATCACCCTGGACGCCCTGGGGCGTGGGGCATTTGACTTCGTGCCGAAGCCCACCGGCACCGGGGCCTTCGCCGAGAGCGTCACACGCATCAAGCAGGACCTCATACCCAAAATCAAGGCGTATGCCGATACCATCAAGGCCCAGCGGCTTGCCGGCGTCCGCAGCCCCGCAACACATCCCCGGCCATGGGAGGAGACCGGGAGGAGTCACCGGGGACCTGCAGCCATCCTGCCCCGACGATCCTCTGCATCCCCCCGCCCCCCGCTTCCGGCGACTCGACCCAGAACGGCTCCCGCCAGAGGGAAGGGCGCCCGCGCGGAAGCGGTGGCCATAGGTGTATCCACAGGGGGGCCGAACGCCCTGAACGACGTCATACCCAAGTTCCCCGCCGGATTCCGGCTGCCCATCTTCCTGGTGCAGCACATGCCGCCGATCTTCACAGCCCACCTTGCGAAACGGTTGGACGAAAAGTCCGGCGTGAGGGTAGTGGAGGCTGAAAACGGACAGATCGTCCGCCCAGGAACCGTATACGTCGCCCCTGGAGACTACCACATGGAGGTCCATCCAGACGGCATCAACCGCATCATACGGCTGAACCAGGCGCCTCCTGTGAACAGCTGCAGGCCTTCGGTGGACGTCCTGTTCCACTCGATCGCCAAAACCTACGGCCCCCGTACCGTCGCGGTGATCATGACCGGCATGGGACAGGACGGATTCCAGGGTTGCCGGGAACTCCGAACCAGGGGAGCAGTTATCCTGGCCCAGGACAAAAATTCGTGCGTTGTCTGGGGCATGCCGCGGTTCGTGACAGAATCCGGCCTGGCGGACAGCGTCGTCCCGCTCTCAGCCATAACAGACAGCGTGCTGGAATTCGCGGAAATTCCCCGGCGGATGCCGGCGGAGGTTGAACAGCGCATGGAGCCGCTGCAAGCCGAATGAGGGGGGCCGCCGAACAAAATGCTTAAGGAAAGAAGGGGGCCGATGGTCAACCCGGAACAGTTCCGGTTCTTTGCTGAAATGGTCAAATCTTCCAGCGGGATCGCCCTCTCCTCGGGCAAGGAATACCTGCTCGAGAGCCGACTCAGTGAACTCGCCAAGGTCCTTGGACTTCGAGATCTCGACGAACTGTACCGCCAGGCGCGATTTCAAATAACCCCGAAGCTCAAGGAACAGATCATCGAGGCGATGACGACAAATGAAACGTACTTCTTCAGGGACCAGCATCCATTCGACGCGCTCAAAACACATATCATCCCGGAAATTTTAGAAAAAAATAAAAAAATGAAAAGCCAGAAATTTTGGAGCGCAGCCTGCTCGACAGGCCAGGAACCATACAGCATCGGCATGATCATACAGGAATATTTTCCGATTCTGGCCAACTGGCAGGTGGAGATTACGGCTACGGACATATCACAGCAGGCAATCCAGAAAGGGGCTGCAGGACGCTTCACCCAGGTCGAGGTCAACAGGGGGCTGCCTATAACCTTGCTGATAAAGCACTTCAGGCAACAGGGGGCTTTCTGGATTGTCAATGAAAAACTGAAAGGGCTGATACACTTTCGGCAACTCAACCTGCTAGGACCCTTCACGGGAATCGGCACATTTGATGTCATTTTCTGCCGGTACGTCCTGATCTACTTCGAGCAGGAAACAAAACGGCAGATCCTGGAAAAACTCATTAAGGCACTGAACCCAGGCGGCTACCTCTTCCTGGGGGCGACAGAAACTCCGGTCGGCCTCCCGGCCGCCATGAAGCGGGTGCCTGTCGGGCGCACCGCGTGCTGGCAAAAGGACGGATAACGCGCCCTCCCGGCGACGTCGAATTTGAAAGGAGACAACATCATGGGCATGGAAGACGACATCCTCAAGGATTTTCTTGCGGAATCGAAGGAGAATCTGGAACGGCTCGATCAGCAATTCGTTGAACTTGAGGCGGCGCCTGAGGATGCTGAACTCATCAAAAGTATATTCCGCACGATCCATACCATCAAGGGGACGGCCGGCTTCTTCGGCTTCACGACCCTGGAGGGGATCGCCCATTTTGCCGAGGATATCCTCTCCAGGCTCCGGGACAAGGTGGTGGGCGTCAACGAGGAGATCACCACGGTCCTCCTCCAAGCCGTCGACAACATCAAGGCGATCTTGGCGGAACTGGAACGGTACGGGAAGGAGCCCGAGGGCGTCGCGTATCTGGACTTCATCGTGGATCTCAGGAACTTTGCCGAAAAAATCGCCAAAAAGGGCAAGACCCGAGCCATCGAGGCAGCCCCGGCCCCTGGAGAATCCGCCAAACCCGAGGCGCGGGGTGCAGATGGGACACGGTCTCAGACAGAAGAACTCCAGCCAAGGGCGGCGGAAGGAGACAGCGTCGCCGCGGCAGTCATAAAGACGGGCGAGGCGGAACCTGAAACCCAGCCAAAAGGGGCCAGAAACAGGGAGAATCCGTCTTCCGCCACACCGCGGGCATCCGAAGGCGTGGAGAGAAATCCCCAAGCATCGGTGCCGCAGCAGCAGCTCGCCGAGACCCATGTCCGCGTGGACGTGCACCTGCTCGACAAGCTCATGAACCAGGCGGGGGAGCTCGTTCTCTCCCGAAATCGTCTGGCCCAGATCGCCGGCCAGCTCAACAATCCCGATCTCCTCGCAGCAAATCAGCGCATGAGCCTCATCGTGACCGAGCTTCAGGAACAGATAATGAAGACGAGAATGCAGCCAATCGGCAATGTCTTCAACAAATTCCCACGCATCGTTCGGGATCTCGCCAAAAACGCTGGAAAACAGGTCCAGCTCCGGATCGAGGGCGCCGGGACGGAACTCGACCGCTCCATCATCGAGGTCATCAAGGATCCCCTGACCCACATGGTCCGCAACTCCATCGACCACGGACTCGAATCCAACGACATCCGAGGGCAGAAGGGGAAACCGTCAGTGGGAACCCTTGTAATGCGGGCATACCACGAGGGAGGACAGGTAATTATAGAAATCCAGGATGATGGAGCGGGAATCGACCCCAGAAAGATAAGGCACAAGGCGATTGAAAAAGGCGTGGTTTCCGCTGCAGAGGCCGGCGCCATGTCCGACCGGGAGACCCTCATGCTCGTTTTCCAGCCGGGTTTCTCCACGGCCGAAACCGTGACCAACATCTCAGGCCGGGGCGTCGGCATGGACGTCGTCAAGACGAACATAGAGAAGCTGGGCGGCACCGTGGAACTCCAGAGCGAAATCGACCAGGGGACCACGGTCCGCATCAAGATCCCCTTGACCCTGGCCATCATCCCCGCCCTCATCGTGCACAGTGACGGCCAGCGATACGCCATTCCCCAGGTGAACCTTGTGGAGCTGGTCCATCTGTCGCCGGAGGCACTGGCGCGGGATGTGCAGGTCATAGGCAGATCGGAATTCTATCGTCTCCGAGGACAAATCCTGCCTCTCGTCAGACTGAGAAACGTCCTCGGCGCTGAGGCGCCGGCTCCGGACTCGGACGGAATCAGCATCGTCGTCCTCAATTCGGGAGACAGGCATTTCGGCCTTGTGGTGGACGGCATCAGCGACTCAGAAGAGATCGTGGTCAAGCCCCTTGGCAAACACCTCAAACACATACCGTGCTATGCCGGCACCACCCTTATGGGCGACGGAAGGGCAGCGCTCATTCTCGATGTGGTAGGCATCACCTCCACGTTGAACCTGAAAGGCGAGGAGGCCCTCCAGCAGGCGAAGGTGGTGGCCGCGAACACCTCTGCGGGAGAGGAACGGCAATTCCTGCTGCTGTTCAGCGTGGCCGAAAACGAATTCTTCGCCCTTCCCCTCGCCCTGGTCAATCGCCTGGACAAGATAGCCGCGTCCAGAATCGAAAACGTCGGTGGCAGGGAAGTCGTGCAGTACCGGGGGCATTCAATGCCCGTGATCCGCGTGGAGAACTATCTCCCCCTGTCGCCTCTGCCCGAGCAGGAAGAGTATCACCTCATCGTCTTCCACATGAATTCCAAGGATATCGCTTTCATCGTGTCCAAAATTGAGGACAGCCTCGATATGGTGGTTGATGTGGAGGAAAATGGCTTTCGGCAGGATGGTATACTCGGCTCCGCCATCATAAAGGACAGGACTACCCTGTTCCTGGATGTGTACCAGATCATCCAGCTCTACGATCCCAACTTCTTCGCAGGATCCGAACAGCAGACGGCTGGCGCCTCCCGCATCCTTCTGGCGGAGGATTCCACATTTTACCGCAATCTGCTGAGCTCCTACCTGATTGCCGCGGGTCACGAGGTCGTGACCGCTGAGGACGGAGTGGAGGCGTGGGCGAAGATCCAAAACGAGGACATCGACATCGTGATCACCGACATCGAGATGCCCCGCATGAACGGCCTCGAACTGACCCGCAAAATCCGCCAGGACTCCCGGCTCGGCCAGATCCCGGTTATCGCGGTCACCAGCCTGTCGGGCGATGAGTTCAAACGCCGCGGCATCCAGGCGGGAATCAACGATTATCAGGCCAAATTGGACAGGGACATGGTCCTGAGCTCGGTCCGCAACATGCTCAAAGCCAGGGACCTGAAAGAGGCCGCGTAAAGCACAGATCAACAAGGAGGATCTCCCCATGACCGCCCGCACTGAAAACATTCCCGCAGAATCGCGCCATGGCGCGATGGAAGTCAATACCCAAGATACCACTCAGTTTGTAACATTTTACTTCAACAAACATTTCTTCGGACTGCCAATAGACGATGTGATAGAAATCAACAGGACCCTGGCCACCACCCCGGTTCCCCTGGCCCCTGATTACGCCGCCGGCGTCGTGAACCTCCGGGGACACATACTGACTGCAGTGCATCTCGGGCGCCGGATCGGCCTGAAGACTTCAACAGAGGAGAACCAGAACTTTCACAACGTCATCATGGGTAACAGGGAGGAACCCATAAGCCTGCTTGTGGAGCGGATCGGAGACGTGATGGCGGTGCCGAGAAATCAGGTGGAATCCCCTCCCGACCTCATCGAGGGGATAGACGTGAAATTCGTGAGCCACGTGTGCCAGCTGCCGAACCAGCTCCTGATCATCCTCAATACCTCGGCCCTCGAAAGACCGCCGCAGACTTACAACAGGGGCGGACAGGCGTAGTGGACACCGTGACGGCCGATCGGCAGGCGCGCGATATGGATCCGTGGGAGATCCTCGGGTTACCCCAAACGGCCAGCATCGAAGAGATCAAACAGGCCTACCGGGCCAGAGCCCGGCAGTGCCATCCCGATGCGTCCGGGTCGCGTCGGACCGACGCCCGGGCCTTCCGCCGCCTCAGAGGGGCCTATGAGACCTTGATCAAAGACTGCGTCGCCCCGCCTCAGACCGTATACGTCCCAACATCGGGGATGGAGGCCGGAGCCTGCCCACCGGATCTTTCCGACGGCACATTTGTCTTTGTGCAGGTCTCCCCTCAGGATGCCCTGCAAGGCGCCGCAATCGAGATCGTTCTCGAAGACCGGGAAGACTTCTGTCCGAGATGCACCTCGTCCGGCCGGGTGCCTGGAAGGAATGAAAGGCGGTGCGACGCATGCTCGGGTTCGGGACACCATATCGTGCCGTGGGGCGACGAACGGTTGCGCGTCCTCTGCACCGCCTGCAGTGGCACGGGCTTCGTGAAACGGCCCTTATGTTCCTTCTGTCAGGGGCGCGGGCGTATCTCCAGAAAAAGAAAGGTCAGGGTCCACCTCCCCAGAGGCGTGCGCAGCGGTTCCCTGCTCAAAGTGCCGGGTCAGGGTCTCTGGCGCCCCGAACGCCAGGGCCGGGACCAGCTCTACGTGGAAATCGGGGTGGAACTGCCGGCAGGATGGCGGCTTTTGGGGCAGGATATCCATGCCACTCTCGGGATCGACATATGGACCGCCCTGACGGGGGGCCACATCACAGTGCCGACACTGGAAGGATTCACCCTGTGTCACATACCGCCCGGACTCCCCTCCGGGAGCGCGGTGTGCCTTGCAGGAAAGGGATGGACCGACGAAACCGGCACAAGAGGAGACCACGTCGTCACATTCCACATCGATCTGCCCCGGCACAGACCCGGCGCCCTGGCCCAATCCCTCATCCGCTGGCTCAAGGTTCTCTGGCCTGTGCGGAAAGACGGCCCACTCTCCCTGCCCTTTCCGTGTGGAGCCGGTCCCGGGCCGTCGGGCTGCTGTCATTGACCCATGGCTCCCAGTGCGCCCATAAGACAGAATCCGGTTGATCCGGCGCCAGAACGTCATCGCTCCCTGGACATTTATGTCGCACGGCAGCCCATCCTTAACACCTTTCGGCACACCGTCGGCTACGAACTCCTGTACCGCAACTCCGGAACCGTCAACTGCTTCCCCACAGGCGAAGACGGCGCGGCTGCCACGTCCCGAGTGCTCTACAGCGTCTTTTACGTCATCGGCATGCACGAGGTCACCGGGGGACGCCTGGCATTCATCAACTTTGACAAGGATCTCCTGGTATCCGACCTGCCTGGGGGGTTTCCAGCCAAGAACGTTGTGATCGAAATCCTCGAGACCGTCGCCGTGGACGAGGCCGTGGTGGCTGCGTGCAAGGCCCTGGTGCGGAGAGGATTCAAGCTGGCTCTGGACGATTTCATCCTCAAAAGAGAAGTGGAGCCCTTGCTGCCCCTCGCCTCTATCATCAAAATAGACTGGAAGGCGTACTCCTTCGCCCAGACGACCAATCTCGTCCGGGTGCTCAAGAAACACCGGATCGAACTCCTTGCGGAAAAGGTGGAAAGCCCGGAAGATTTCAGCCGGGCCCGTGAACTGGGCTTTGACTATTTCCAGGGTTTTTTCTTCGCCAGACCTACCATCCTCCAAGTAAAATCCGTTCCTGTCTCATCCTGGAGCCTGCTGAAAATCCTGCGCGCCATCCAAAACCCGGAGCTGAAGATAGACGAGGTGACCGACATTGTGGCACGGGACCCGTCTCTTTCCTACAAGCTCCTGAAGACAATCAACTCCGCGGCTTTCGGCCTGAAACGGGAGATTTCGTCCATACAGCAGGCCATCGTGTTTCTCGGCGAGACGGAAATCCGCAGATGGCTTTCGATCATGGTCATGGCACGGATGAGCAGCGATAAGCCCATGGAGGTCCTTGTCACCGCCTGCACAAGGGGCCGCTTCGGAGAACTCGTGGCAACGGGAGGCGGCAGGGCGGAATTCTCCTCGAGGCTCTTCCTCGCTGGCCTCCTTTCCCTCCTCGACGTGATCATCGGAAGACCCCTGGACGAACTCCTGCCGGAACTCCCACTGGATCCGGACATCCAACGCGCCCTCCTCCAAAGCCAGGGACCCCTTGCGCCGTATCTTGCCCTCATGACCGCCTGGGAGAGGGCAGACGAACCGACCATCGCCCGCTGCCTTGAGATCCTGGAGGCTGACCAGGAATCAGTGGCGCAGTGCTACCTGGAGGCCGTGAACTGGGCGGACTCCTTCTATCAGGCCTGATCGGGGCTTCACTCCCCCAGACTGGGATTGAAATACCCGAAACCGAGGCGGGGAAAACGCCTGCGCAGTGCGGCCACGAAACCCCTCACACCCAAACGCCGTCCGGAACATTCATAGCCGATATTGTCGAGGTACCAGTCAGGATCGATATTGTGGTTCCTGAGCTGAATGAGGTCCAGCTTCAAGTCCTCGATCAGGGCCGAAACAGCCTCCAGCTCGGCCGCCTCGTCCGTCAGGCCGGGCAGGACAAAGAGGTTGAGGGACACAAACCCACCCCGTTCCTTCATGATCCTCCAGGAAAGGAGAACATCCTCCCAGCTGTACCCCCTAGGCCGGTAATAGGCATGATAATAGTCAGTTCGGACGCTGTTCATGCTGATACGCATGCTGTCCAGACCTGCATACCGAAGCCGCTCCACAGCCTCGGGGCGACTGGCATTGGTATTAAGATTCACCGTGCCGCGGCCGGTCGCCCTCCTGATGGCGGCGATGGATCTCTCAAGGAGTGGGGCCTGCAAAAGGGGCTCCCCCTCACAACCCTGTCCGAAGCTCACCACAGGCCGCCTGGCCTCCCGGAGATGCGGCACCGCCACCCCAGCCACCTCCTCGACAGTGGGCACGAAATCAATCCGGTCCTGGTTGGCCGGCGGGCCTTCGGGGGGCTGGAGAGAGATGCATCCCAGACAGCGGGCGTTGCAGACCGGCGACGTGGGAAGGGGGGCCTCCCACCGGGCGAGAAAAAGGTTCTTGGCAGCCGGGCAGCCGTAGGTGAGACTGCACCGGCCCAAGTGCTGGACGAGTCTGTTCTCGCCCTCCCGCCTCAGCCTGGCCAGGGTCCTCCTGCGCACCGCCTCCCGGGGAAAATTTCTGAGATCCTGCCGGGGATCGGGATCGCTCCTGAACGCGGCGGCCCAGAAACGGTCCCTCCACCAGCCAACAGCTGTATAGGCGAAGAGCGGAAGCGGGGCTTGGTCCGCGCAGAGGCTGTGAAACGCGGCCAGGGCCGTCTGGGTGTGGGCCGGAGCCACGAAGGCGGCGACGGCCTGCACCTGTCCACCAGGACACGCTGGATCCTGATCAAGCGGCACCATTTCACCCTGCCGCCGGTCCCATCCCACGGGCAGGCGGCCGGGAAGAACGAAGAGCTCGCTGCCCTGGGGAAGAGGGATCAGGTCTCGCAGGTCCATCGGGTGCAGGACCCGGCCGCTCCGGCCTGCCATGTCCAGCCCGGGGTGATCGAATATCCGGCCGCGGCCGTCGGCGTAAACCAGACACGGGGAGTCTCCAGGATGCCTCATGTCCCCCAGTGTACCCCAATGCATCCGGACTGGGCACCAATCTGGCAGACACCAGGTCCGCATGCTATGCTGTCCCCAAGATTCAGCAATCCCGGGAGGACCGCGGTGAACTCACCGTTTGCCGAAAGAGTCGGGCGCCTGCGGGCGGTGCTGCGCGCCAGGAAACTCGACGCGTTTCTGGTCACAGGACAGGAGAACCGCCGGTATCTCAGCGGATTCAGCGCCCAGGACGCGGGACTCGCCGAATCCGCCGGGGCCCTGCTCATCCTTCCCGCCGAAGCGCTCCTCTTCACCGACGGCCGTTACGAGACCCAGGCCGCAGAAGAGGCCCTGGGCTGGCGCTGCGTGATCTACAAACAGGGTCTTGCCCGCGCCCTCAAGGGCCTCCTGGCCGGGCAACATCTGGGTAGGATGGCCTATGAGCCGGAATCCCTCACCTGCCATTCCTTCCATGCCGTCCAGGCAGCACTTCCGGACACGGATCTCTGCCCGCTGGCAGGCCGGATCGAGGCCATGCGGACCATCAAGGCCTCCGACGAACTGGAGCGCATCAAGGATGCCATCGCCGCCGCCGAGCTGGTCCTTGACAGCGTCTGGCACGAGATCCGGCCCGGCGTCACCGAACGGGAGGTGGCGTGGAAGATCATCGAAGGGCTCTGGCGCCACGCCGACGGCCCGTCGTTTCCCCCCATCGTGGCCTCGGGCCCCAACGCCGCCCGGCCCCACGCCGAACCTACCAGCCGGCCTATAGGCAAGGGAGAGCCTGTTATAATAGATATGGGCGCGCGTTTGGCGGGGTACTGCAGCGACATGACGCGGACCTTCTTCTCCGGAAAACCCGCCCCGCCGTTCGACAGGATATACCGCCTGGTGCAGAAGGCCAAAGCGGCGGCTCAGCGCACACTGAAACCCGGGGTGACCGGTGCGGAGACGGATGCAGTCGCCAGGGACGTCATCGCCCGGAAAGGCTTCGGTCCCCGCTTTCTGCACGGCCTCGGACACGGTGTCGGCCTTGCGGTGCACGAGGCCCCACGCCTATCGCCCCGGGGACGCCGCAAACTCCGGGCAGGGATGGTAGTGACCGTGGAACCGGGTATCTATCTCCCAGGGCAAGGGGGGGTGCGCCTCGAGGATATGGTGGCGGTGGAGGCCGAAGGGGCCCGGATGCTCAATCAGCAACGATGGTATTACGACCTCTAGAGGCAAATCCTCCCCGCAGCACCTCACCCCAGATCTCGCCTGCTCAGAAGGTCGTTGAGCCCAGGGAACTGGCATCCTCCTCAGGGGACATCCGGTGAAGGAAGACCATCCCGACGCGCACGGAGAACTGGAGGGACCGGCAGGACCCATCGGTCTCACAGAACACCTGGCCGAGCTACGGCAGAGGCTGATCACATGTCTTCTCGCCCTGATTGGGGGCTTCGCTCTCTGCTACGCCCTGATCGACCCTATCTTCGTCCTCCTGGCGGAGCCGCTCGAGGCCGTGGTGCCCCCCGGGACCCGCCTCATATTCACCTCGTACCCCGAGGCCTTTTTCACCTATCTCAAGCTCGCCCTGGTAAGCGGGATTTTCGTGGTGAGCCCGGTCATCATGTATCAGGTCTGGGCCTTCGTAGCCCCAGGACTCTATGTCCACGAAAGGCGCTGGGCCGTGCCGTTCGTCTTGGCCTCCTCTTTCTTTTTCGTCGCGGGCGGCCTGTTCGGATATCTCGTGGTCTTCCCGGCCGCCTTTAAATTCCTCGCCAGCTACGCCAACGCCAGCCTCCGCCTCATGCCCAGCGTCAGCGAATATTTCACGCTCACGGTACGACTGCTCCTGGGCTTCGGTATCGCATTCGAACTCCCGATCGTCATGGTCTTCCTAGGCCTGGTGGGACTCGTGGACGCTGGCATGCTCCGGCGAAACCGCAAGTACGCCCTTCTCCTCATCTTCGTGACCGCAGCCGTCCTCACCCCCACCCCGGACATCCTGAACCAGTTTCTCCTCGCCGGCCCCCTGATGCTCCTGTACGAGGTGAGCATACTCCTAGTCTGGCTTGTTCAGCGCCGGAAAAAGACTGCCGGGGCCTAGACAGGAGTCCGCCTCACCCGGAGCGGATCCGGGGGTCCAGGGCGTCCCTCAGCCCCTCACCAAGCAGATTGTAGCCTAGGACCGTAAACAGAATGGCGAGCCCGGGAAAAACCGAAAGCCACCAGGCGATCGCCAGATTGTCCTTGCCCTCGGTGAGCATATTGCCCCAGCTCGGATCCGGCGGCTGGACTCCAATGCCAAGGAAGCTCAGGGCGCTCTCCGTGAGAATGGCCCCGCCGACCCCAAGCGTGGCGGCCACGAGAATCGGTGCGGCGGCATTGGGAAGGATGTGGGAGAAGACGATCCGGGCGTTGGACGCCCCGGATATCCGGGCGGCCATGACAAACTCCCTCTCGCGCAGGGTCAGGAACTCCGCCCGTACAAGACGGGCCACGCCCATCCAGCCCGTGAGGCCGATCACCGCCATGATATTCCAGATGGACGGCTCGAGAAAGGCGATCACCGCCATGATGAGAAATATGGTGGGAAAACAGAGCATGACATCCACCAGCCTCATGATGAACACGTCAAGCCATCCGCCGTAAAATCCGGCGGCCGCACCGAGCCCAGTCCCGATGGCTGTGGCCAGCCCCACCGCCACAAGTCCGACCAGGAGGGATATCCGTGCCCCGAAGATGAGCCGCGAGAGACAGTCCCTACCCAGAACGTCGGTGCCCAGCCAGTGATCGGCCGATGGGGGTTCAAGGATGTGCCAGGTGTCGATGGCCTGGGGATCGTAAGGCACGAGCCACTCCGCCAGGAGGGCAACTATAGCCAAGGTGCCCACGATGCCCAGCCCCCAGACGGCCAGGGGATTTTTCCAGAACCGGCCCCACCACAGAGGTCGTGCCCCGCCACCCGCCGCCTGTATGAATGAACGGAGAGCCACGCGACTCATTCTCCCTGTTGTCCCGTCCGTATCCTCGGATCCGCCAGGGCGTAGCCGATGTCGGCCAGGAGATTGCCGAGCAGGGTCAGCACCGACACGATGACCAGATTGCCCATCAGAACCGGATAGTCACGGGCCATCACGCTGGACCACATGAGCTGGCCGATCCCGGGGATGGCGAAGAGGGACTCGAAGATCACGCTCCCGCCGATCAGGCCCGGCAACGAGAGCCCCAGTATTGTGATCAGGGGCAACAGGGCGTTTCTGAGGGCGTGGCGGTAGACCACCGCCCTCTCCGGCAGCCCTTTGGCCCGGGCCGTGGTGATGTAGTCCTGCCGGAGCACCTCCAGCATGGATGCCCTGGTGTACCGCGACATGCCGGCCAGGCCTCCAAGGGCCGAGACCCCCACGGGGAGCACAAGATGGAGTGCCCGGTCAGCCATCTTGGACCACCACGGCATGGTTTCGAAGCCCACAAGACTTTGAAGTCCCGATATGGGAAGCCACCCGAGATGAACCCCGAAAAAGAGCATGAGGAGCAGGGCCACCCAGAAGGCCGGTGCGGCGTAAAAGACGAACACCGTCACAGTGGCCGCCTGGTCGAAAAGGCTATTGTGGCGGACTGCCGCTGCCACCCCCAGAGGTATGGCCACCAGAAGGATCAGCCCTATGGACAGAGCATTGATGAGGAGGGTCACCGGAAGGCGCTCCCTGATCTTCTCCCAGACCGGCCTCCGGTCCGGAGCGAAAGAGCGCCCCAGGTCCAGGACCGCCAGTCCCTTGAGCCACTGCCAGTACTGGACATAAAGAGGCTGGTCCAGGCCGTATTGGGCCCGGAGCCGCTCCCGCATCTCCGGCGTCATTTTCGGGTTGAAATCCGCCTGGAGGCTCATGGGCTCGCCCGGGGCGAGATGCATGACCATGAAGGAGATCACCGTGATCCCGAAAAAGGTCGGAACGAGGGCGGCAAGACGCCGGGTGAGATAGGACATCACGCTCTGGAAGGCTTGGGCCAGGACGGACAGACGCTGAAAGAGAGAGGGCGGTGTGGGCATGTCAGGGCATTCTGTATTTCTGTTCCTGCCTCGGAACCCACCATCTTTCGAGGTTGTACCCGATCCCCGCAGGGGCAGGCTGGACCCCCCGGAATCTGACATGAATCACGGGTAGCGACATGGGAACATAGAGAAACGTGTATGGCTGGTCCTCAGCCAGGAGCTCCTGGATGCGCCAGTAAATATTCTTCCTGACGTCCCGGTCGAAGGTCCTGCGCCCGGCCAGGAGGAGGCGGTCAACCTCGGGATTCGAGTACCCGACAAAATTGAGCTCCTTCTCGCCGGTCTTGGAGGAATGCCAGATGTCGTATATGTCGGGATCCTGCCCCATGGTCCAGCCCAGAATCACCGCCTCGAACCGGCGTTTGTCGATGAAGTCGTTGATGAAGGCCGTCCACTCGAGAGTTCGGATCTTCACCTCGATCCCCACCTGCTTCAGCCGATACTGGACGATCTGGGCCGTCCGTTCCCGGACGGGATTGCCCTGATTCGTGATGATGGTAAAGGAAAACCGACGGCCTTGCATGTCCAGCCAGCCGTCTCCGTCACTGTCCAGCCAGCCAGCCTCCGCCAGCATGGCCCTGGCCCGATCGGGATCGTAAGAATAGCGCCGGACGTTGGGATTGTAAAACCACGCGTCCGGCTTGTACGGGCCGGTGGCAGCCACACCGTACCCCAGAAGAACCCCGCGGACCAGCTCCTCCTTGTCGATGGCGTGGGCAATGGCCCGGCGCACGTCGCGTTCGGAAAAGAGCGGATTCTTCAGATTGTACCCGAGGTAGGTATAGGAAAAGGCGAGATACCGGTACTTGCGAAACTGCCGAACGAAGAAAGGCGTGTCCGTCTGGCGCTCGTACTGGATGGGAGAGAGGCCCATCCAGTCGAGCCCCCCCGACTGGAGCTCGAGAAACATGGTGGCCGGATCCGGAATGACCCGCATGATGTACCTGTCCAGGCAGGAGCGCCCTTCGAAATAGGACGGATTCGCCCGGAGTTCCATGCTCTCCTGGGTCTTCCATTCCTCGATGCGGTACGGCCCAAGCCCCACGGGACGCCGTCCCAGCGGGCTCTTGGTGATGTCCTGCCCCTGAAGGAGGTGCCGGGGGAGGACGACGATATTCCCCCAGGAGCTCAGGGCCGGGGCGAAGGGCTCACGGTAGGTGACCACGAATGTGTAAGGATCCGGGGCCCTGGCCTCCTCGACCTCCAGAAAATCGCCGGCATAGGCCGTGGGGGTCTTTGGATCGACAATGGTCTCGAACCCGAAGAGGACGTCGGCCGAGGTGAATTCCTCGCCGTCCTCCCACTTCACCCCTTTCTTGAGGTGAAACGTGATGGTGAGTCCGTCTCGCGACACATCCCACGATTCCGCGAGATCTCCCACGAGGTTGAGGTCTCTGTCGTATTTCACCAGCCCGCTGAAGATGAGGCCGGCGATCTGGTGGGAGGTCGCATCCGAGGCGAGCATGGGGATGAGGGTCGAGGCATCCCCTATGGAGCCGACCACGATGGCGTCACCGTAATCCGGACAGGATCCGGGCTCGGCTCTCTCTTGCCGAACACCAGGCTGGGCGCAGCTTCCGGACGACGAAAAGGGCACAGATGCCAGGAACGCAGCGACGAGAAGAGACAGCAGGAGAAATGCGGCGCGGAAAGCAACCAGCATCATGACATCCGTGCTCCACCGGCCCGGGCGGCGCAACGCTCTCGGAGGGCGGCCACGCAAGAATATGGGACGCACAGGCCCCCCCGCCCCCTGCCGATGCGTATCTGCGCCTTGGCTTCTCCATGGTAGTCGCTCCCCCCGGTGGGGACCAGACCGTACTTGTCGCACAGGGACAGACACAGCTCGGTGACCTCGGGCGGGTGTTCGCTGTAATAGCACTCGATGCCGTCGAGACCGGCCCGGGCCCAGGCCGCGACCATTTCATCCAGCTCCGAGGGAGACCTGAATTCGAGACTCACCGGATGGGCGAGCACAGCCAGGCCCCCTGCCCCATGGAGGGCGGCGATTCCTTCCTCCGGAGTCAGGATTGACTTCGGCACATAAGCAGGGGCCCCCTTTCTCAGATATCTGGCAAATGCCTCCCCCACAGACCGGACATATCCGCGGTGGACCATGGCCCGGGCAATGTGAGGCCGGCCGATCTGCCCGCCCCGGGCCAGGAGGTCGAGTTCCTCGCTGGAGACAGGGAGACCCAGGGCGTTGAGCCGGGCGAGAATCACGGGATTTCGGGCTGCCCTGGCAGCCTGAACCTTCTCCAGTACCTGTTTCAGCACCGGCGATGCAGGATCAAACAGAAAACCCAGCAGGTGCATGTGCCCCCGGGGGACCCGAACGCTCACCTCGACCCCGGGCAAGACCTCCACCCCGAGCCCGATGCCGGCATGGAATGCCTCGGAGAGGCCTGCCACGGAATCGTGATCCGTCACGGCGACGGCAACGAGCCCCGCCCCGGCCGCCTTGCGGACCAGTTCGTACGGCGTATCCGACCCATCCGAGGCAGTGCTGTGGGTATGGAGATCGCAGCACATCCGGGCCCGCTCCAGCCGGGAACCCGGGCCGGCGGTCCGGGGATATACTCTCGAGCTCATGACAGACTTCCGGTCCAGAAAGAGAACTGTACTGTAGACTTGATGTACTCATTAAAGCACCTGGGGCCGGAGACCGCCAGCCCCCCGAGAGAATCCTTAACTCCGGGGCAGGATGCCCACACCGGCCGACCAAGCCCACCGGGGCTGGAGAAATGAGGTCTCATTTGCCCGGAGGACCGCTGTAGGTCCACCGGCGAAGACCGCCTTCACCTCGGCCGGTTCTCACTGAACCGTCATTCGGGAGCAAACCCGGACTGCCGCGCAAAGGCCCGGGGAAGAGGAGGCCGGCCGGGCACGAGGGCGGCCCGCCTCCGGGGGTGATTTTTCCGATGAACCCGGGAATTTTCAGGGATCTCCCTCGCTTTTAGGCTTGACAAGGAAAGCAGAGGGATATTATAAGAGTTTTCACCTATGGAAGTTTTTTGGTTTTTTACCGAATGAGCATTCATTTTTTCTCCGTGTGAGCAGGCCTTGGGCCGCAAGAGTCCAAGACTGTAGAAATTCTAAGGAACCCCATTGGCAAAACATACCATCAAGGAGGGCGAGTTAAATGGCAGATGTCAAAAAGCATGACACTCCGATGTTAGACGACCTGAAGAAAGGTCCATGGCCGAGCTTTGTCGACGACATAGAGCAGAAGGGGCTCAAGGGCAAGCAGCCGTGCCTTGACCTGCTCGGCCAGCTCGAGCTGTCCTACAAACACAAGGAGACCCACTGGAAGCACGGCGGCATCGTGGGCGTGTTCGGCTACGGCGGCGGCGTCATCGGGCGCTACTCCGACGTGCCGCAGATGTTCCCCACGATCGCCCACTTCCACACCATGCGCGTCAATCAGCCCAACAGCAAGTTCTACTCCAGCGCCTATCTCCGCAAGCTCTGCACCATCTGGGACCACCGGGGCAGCGGGATGACGAACTTCCACGGCTCCACCGGCGACATGGTGCTCCTCGGGACCTGGACCGACCAGCTCGAGCCCATGTTCTACGACCTTACCCACCAGATGGGCTGCGACCTCGGGGGCTCGGGCTCGAACCTGCGCACCCCGTCCTGCTGCATCGGCAAGGCCCGGTGCGAGTGGGCCTGCATCGACACCCAGGCCATCTGCTACGACCTGACCCAGACTTACCAGGACGAGCTCCACCGGCCGGCGTTCCCGTACAAGTTCAAGTTTAAGGTCTCCGGCTGTCCGAACGACTGCGTGGCAGCCATCGCGCGCTCCGACTGCTCCATCATCGGGACATGGAAGGACGACATCCGGATCGACCAGGCCGCGGTGAAGGCGTACATGGGCGGCGAGCTCAAGCCCAACGCCGGCGCCCACGGCGACCGCGACTGGGGTGCCTTTGACATTCAGAAAGAAGTGATCGACCGCTGCCCCACCAAGTGCATGTGGATGGAGGGCGGCCAGCTCAAGATCGACACCAAGGAATGCACCCGGTGCATGCACTGCATCAACGTCATGCCCGCGGCCCTGCGTCCGGGCACGGACTGCGGCGCCACCATCCTCATGGGCGCCAAGGCCCCCATCCTCGAAGGCGCCCAGCTCTCCACCGTGGTGATCCCCTTCATCCGGATGGAGCCCCCGTACGACGAGTTCAAGGAGATGGTGGACAAGCTTTGGGGCTGGTGGATGGAAGAAGGGAAAAACCGCGAGCGGCTCGGCGAGCTCATCCAGCGCGAGAGCCTGCAGAAGCTCATCCAGGTCCTTGAAATAAAGCCCATCCCGCAGATGGTCAAGGAGCCCCGTTCCAACCCCTACGTCTTCTGGGGACCTGACGAGGTGGACGGCGCCTGGGAAAGGGACATCAAGGAATTCCGCAAACGGCACGCCGCGTAGGCAGACGGCTCGAACTTTTCAGGAGGTGAATTCATGAGCGCTGAGACCAGAAACGTACAGGACCTGATAGCGAAACCATACGACCCCGAGCTTGCGGCCAAGCTCTACAACCCCTTAAAGCCCATGGAGAACCGGATCACCGACATCGGTCCTCCCCATTATCTCCAGTTCATGCCCGAGGTCATCAAGAAGAACTGGGGTAAGTGGAAGGTCCACGAGATCGTCCAGCCCGGCGTCATCAAGTGGACCAGCGAAACCGGAGACGTGATCTTTGCGGTCCGCTGCGGCGGGGCCCGCCTGGCCACCACGGACCTCCTCCGGGAGATCGCCGAGATCGCCGACAAGTACTGCGAGGGCAAGGTCCGCTGGACCACCCGGAACAACATCGAGTTCCACGCGACCACCGAGGAGGGCCTCAAGGCCCTCATCGACGACCTCAAAAGCCGGAAAATGCCCGGCGGCTCATACAAGTTCCCCATCGGCGGGACCGGCGCCGGCCTCACCAACATCGTGCACACCCAGGGCTGGGTGCACTGCCACACCCCGGCCATCGACGCCTCCGGCATCGTGAAGAGCGTCTTGGACGAGCTGTTCGAATACTGGGGGAGCCACAAGCTCCCGGCCCAGGTCCGGGTGGCCCTGGCCTGCTGCCTGAACATGTGCGGCGCGGTCCACTGCTCGGACATCGCAATCCTCGGCATCCACCGCAAGCCCCCGCTTGTTGAGCACGCGCGGATCGGCGGGGTCTGCGAGATCCCGCTTGCGATCGCGGCCTGCCCCCTCGGGGCCATCAAGCCCGCCACCGTCGAGGTGGACGGCAAAAAAATAAAAACCGTGACGGTCAACGAGCCGCGCTGCATGTTCTGCGGGAACTGCTACACCATGTGCCCGGCCATGCCACTTGCGGACGAGCACGGCGACGGGATCGCCATCCTGGTGGGCGGCAAGATCTCGAACCGGATCAGCGCACCGAAGTTCTCCAAGCTCGTCATCCCGTTCATCCCGAACGAGCCGCCGCGCTGGCCCACCACTGTGAATGCCGTCAAGAACATCCTGCAGACGTACGAGAAGGGCGCCAGGAAGTACGAGCGCCTGGGCGAGTGGGCCGAGAGGATCGGCTGGGAGCGGTTCTTCGAACAGACCGGGATCCCGTTCACCGAAAAATCCATCGACGACTACCGCCTGGCCTACGACACGTACCGCACCACCACGCAGTTCAGGTTCACCTCGCATGTAGGTTAATCAACCTCTGCAAAGGAGGAAAAGACGACCCATGGCAGTAGACAAGGAAGAACTCAAACAAAAGATCCTCGAATTCGCCACGAAGAAGGCGGGCCACAAGTCCAAGATGTACATCAAAGACCTGTACAAGGCCGACGAGAACGCCTCCCCCAGGGAGGTGAAGAACGCCGCCAACGAGCTGGTCCGCGAAGGCAAGCTCGAATTCTTCTCGTCAGGGAGCACCACCATGTACGGTGTCCCCGGTTTTGGAAAGACCGCCAAGGAGCAGTTCGGCGACGAGGGTTGACAAAGCACCACTCCGGCCGGGATGGACAACTGTCCCGGCCGGCGGACTTTTTCTCCGGAAAAGGCCTTTGAGGGAGACGAGGCCCAGGCGGACCCCTGGGGAGGGTGGCAGAGGGGTCTTGCCGCAGGAAACGCTGAAGGGACCCCTGTTACGGGGTCCCTTCACTTTTTGTGGAGCAGTTCTCGGAAGCCCGCGGCCAGATGTCCAAGCTCCCGGCCGAAAAAAAAGTCGAGCTCATCCGGGCCGATGCCGAGACCGGCCGACGCCCGCTCCCGAAAAGAGCGATCCGATGCGAGGAGCCGCTCCAGTTCAAGGAAGGCGTCTTGTCCGGGGCTTCCCCCGGCGAGGACCCCGAACAGCACAGAAGGGGCAAGAATCCTGTCATGGGCAGCAATCACCTCCCCGAGGGCCGAGCCCGCCGGGCAGAGGTGGCGCCGCTCCAGGAGATGTTGAAGAAAGAGCCGCTCCGACGGCGCCGTATCCCAACAAGTGAGAATTCTGCATTCAAGGGGCCGGGATGCGTAGATGGCGCACGCGGCCTCGCCCCTCAACGAATTCGTCAAAAACATGCACGCCGGGGAGCCGTCCCTGCCCCGGACCTTGATCATCTCACCATCCAGGGCGACAAGACGCCGCTCCACGGGGTGATACGCAAATTCCCCCGCCCGCAGGGTCACCAGATGGCGGGGCCGGAGTACCCCTTCCAGGACGAGGCGCAGATCCTCATAATGAAGAGCCGGTCCTCCCTTGGCGCAGCAAGCGCCGCACCGGGAGCATGCCCCCCCTCGTCGGTTGTCCCGCCCGGGCATTGTGTGTATCATCCCTCCTTGGGGAATGCAGAATGCCGTCCGTTCTCGATGAACTCAAAACGCTGTTTCGCACCGCAGACGAGGCCGTGGCCCAGGTGCGGGCCAGGCACGGCGCGGAGGTGCGGTGCCGGAAGGGCTGCGCGGACTGCTGCCATGCCGTCTTTGACGTCTCCCCTGTGGAGGCCGCCTGCCTCCTGGCGCACTTCGACGCCCTGGACCGCGGCAGCAGGCGCACGGCCCTGGCCAGGGCGGAAAAGGCCATGGCGGCCTGGAACCGGCTGGTTCGCGACGGAGATGACCTTTCCCGGGCCAGGATCCGCTGCCCGCTCCTGACCCGCAGGGACGAATGCCTCTGCTACGCGGCCAGGCCCATCAATTGCCGCACCTACGGGGTCCCCACCGTCATCGGGGGCCGCTCCCATGTCTGCGGGCACTCGGGCTTCCGCCCGGGCGTCACCTACACTACGCTCGCCCTGGCCCCCCTCCAGGCCCGGCTCCGAGAACTCTCGGCGGCGGTCGTTGGCCCGCAAAAAGCTGCTGCACGGCGTCCCGTGGCGGCGGTGCTTCTCGATGGCCGGGACCTACCGGACCTCTTCTAGGCGCCCCTCCAGGACCGCGACGCCCTTCTCGAGGATCTCCACCCGCTCCCTCGCCCCCATCCCGCGGCTGATCTTCAGAGCCAGGCGGTAGGCGTCCAGCGCCTCTTGCAGCTTTCCCTGCCCCTGATAGATATCCCCGATCCCGGCGAGCAAGAACGACGCCTTGGTAGCGTCCCCGAACTTCTCCACCAACTCCAGTGCACGGAAATAGTAGGGCAAGGCCTTCTCGAGATCCTTCAGGTGGCGGTAGACGTCGATCACCTTTTCACACAGGAGCACGGTGCTCACACCGTCCCCTTCCTTTTCGCAGACCGCCAGGGCCCGCTGGTAGAGTGACAGCGCCCCGGGCATGTTCCCCCGCCGGATATGAAGATCGCCCAACTTGTCGCATATATTGGCGATCTCCCGCTGCCTGCCTGCGGCCTCGAACACGGCCAGGGCCTCCTGGAACTTTTCCATGGCGTCGAGGGACATCCCCCGGTTGCTGAGAACCGACGCCTCCTCGTACAGCCTTGCCGCCGCCTCCAGCGCTTCATTCCCGGCGGCCCCGCCGGTCTCTGCATCCTGTTTCATGTCCGTCTTCTCCTCTGTGTCCAAAATCCGCCGGTCCTGGATCCGGCCGAGGGCCTCACGGGCCAGAGAACCCACCGTCATGGAGGAAAGCATCTTTCCGTCAAAGAGATCCAATTCGGCCTGGTCCTCCATCAGGGCCTGAACGGCCCTCTCCGCCTCCTGTGCGCGTATCCGGCCCAGGGCCCACACGGCATGCCCGCGCACCGCCGGTTCCGCATCCTCGAGCAGACCCAAAAGGCTGAAAAAAGCGCTCGATCGGACCAATTTCGGATGGAGTTCCCCCACCCGCCCAACCGCCCAGAGCACCGCAGGCCGCGAGGGCGGATCCCGCAAAAATCCGAGCACATGGGGCAGAAACGACCCATACCGCTCAGGCAGGCGTCGGATGACCTCGCCCACGGTCTCGATCGCCCCCCAGTTCGCCGCGGCCGAGTCGTTGCTGGCGTACAGCATGGTCCTTACCAGATCCCCCACGGCTGCAGGACGGAACCCGCTCAGCGCCCGCGCCGCCCACCCCAGTGCCGTGACCGCCCGCCAGCGCCCAAGAGGATCGGCAGAATAGAGGAGCCGCTGGATCTTCCTGAGAACAAGGGGATCCTCACGGGCCATCTCCTGGATCCGGCCCCAATCTTCCTGGGCCACCGCGGCCCGAACCTGTTCTTTGGCATAGCGGCGCCGCTCCCCCGAGGGCGGGGCCGCAGGACCTGGGAGCCGGCCGCCTCCGGACGCAGGGGCCTCCAGCCCCAACCGCAGGGAAGTTCCGGCGACGTCCCGCACGTCCCGGGCTAGACGGATGAAGGCAAGCACTCCCCTGGCCATGGTCCCCGCCTCGGTCCGCCCCGAGGGCTGGACCAGATGGCCTGTGATGTCATAGTGCTCCAGCAGGGCGTCCTCGTAATCCTCGCCGGGCATGAGGCTCCAAGCCAGGTCCCAGTCATGGTTGCACGCCAGACCAAGGGCCTCCACCCACGCAGCCCCCACATTGTGGCCGGTCACGTCATGGGCGTACACCGCGCCACATTCGCAACTGCCGAATTCAAAATTGCCCAGCCGTTCCACAGCCAGGCATCTGGGGGCGGCTACAAGCCTATCGCAGAATGGACACCGCGGGGGGTGCGCGCCGCGAGCTTTCGCCATAAACGCTAGCCCTTTTCCCCCAGGGATTCCAGCCCTGCCCGCACCTTGCCGGCAAAATCGGGATGCACCGTGTAGCCCCACTTCGCCGCCAGGTCCAGATGCTCGAGAGCAAGTTTGAAGGCACCCTGATAGTAATAGGCCACAGCCAGGTTGTTGTGAGCAAGGCCGAAGGTCGGGGCGAGGCTCACGGCCTTCTTGCCGGCGGCGATGGCATCCTCAAGCTGATCGAGCTCCACCAGCACCGTGGCCAGATTCGTCCAGGCGGGGACCATCTCGGGCTTGATCTCCAAGGCCTTTCTGAAATGGTCCGCGGCGGCCTCCCAATTCCTGAGCTGAATGTGGGCCGAGCCTATATTCGCCAGGGCCTCTGCGGATCTCGGGTTGTGCTCCAAAGCCCTTTCGTTCTCCGCGATACCTTCCTCGATTCTCCCGAGCTGAAAGTACAGTGACCCCAGATTCACGCGGATTTCGAAGGACCCGGGATCATTGTCCAGAGCCCGCTGCAAAGTAGCGATGGCCTCGTCGAAGCGCTCCGCCCTCCAGTACGCGAGCCCCAGCCGGTGCAGGGCGATCACCGAATTGGGAGCTTCCCGGCACTCCCTTTCCAGCTCCTGAATCATGGCTGCGGCCTTCCCTGCCCCTTCAGTTGTACCCCCCATGCGTGCCTCCTTGAGATGCCGATTGGCTGATTTCCAGCGGGCTTAGGGTACCATACTTTCCCGCCGGAGGCAGCCCGGGGCCGAGACGGCAAACGACCAGGGCCGCCGTCATTCCATCTCCCGGAGCCTCCGGATGAATGCCTCTTCGCGCTCCCGGTCGCCCAACGCCCGGCAGCACTGCACGATGCACGAGACGGCCTGCCGCACGTGTGGAAAGGGAAGCAGACTGACGAGTGCATCCTGAAAAAGGCCGAGATTCATGTAGCTCATACCGAGGCAGACGTTCAACCCCTCGGCCTGTGGAAATCTCCGGACTCCCTCGGTCAGGATCTCGACTGCCGCCCGGTCCTCGCCCCGCTTCTGCGCCAGGATCCCCAGGCCGAGGTATGCCCTCTGGTCAGGTGCGTAAGCAAGAGCCCGCCGGAAAAGCCGTTCAGCCACCCCTTGCGGGTCCACCACTCCCGGGGCACTGGCATAGTCCCCATGGCTGAAGGTGAGACCGAGACGCGAGCAGAAATCCGAGTGCAGGCCTGCGAGGTCCTCCCGACTGCTTAGCTCCAGAGAATCGGCGTACCGGTGGAGATTGCCGTAGAAATGGCCCCGGAGACGCCTGCCCGCGGCCAGCACCTGTTCCTCGGTCAGCCCTGGGTCTGTCTCGAAATAGGGGATGTCCTCGATCCGATCGAGCCAGATGTCGTCCCCCACGCCAGCCCTCTCCCTGTACTCCTCGTACAGCCGCGTTCCGGGAAAGAGATCGAGGATATAGAATATTGCGGCGAGAGGCCTGATCTCGTCCATGAGGTCCAGCGAGGCCTGGACCGTCTGCTCGGACTCCCCGGGGGAGCCGTAGATGAAATACGCGCGGGGGAGGATGCCGCAGCTGACGGTCAGGGCGAAGGCGCGGCGGATGTCGTCTGTCCGGATGTTCTTGTTCAGGGCCTTACGGATCTCCTCGGACCCACTCTCCACCCCGTAGCTGATCTGGATGCACCCGGCCCTCCTCATCCAGCAAAGGACCTCCTCGTCCACCGCATTCACGCGGGATATGGCAACCCAGCTGATATCGAGACCCCGGTCCAGGATCAGACGGCAGATCTCGATCACCCGATCCCTCCTCAGGGTGAAGGTATCATCGGACACGTAGAAAAACCGAATGCCCTTCCTGCGCAGAAATTCAAGCTGCCGGACGAAATAGGTGGGAGAGTGGAAACGGACACGGCGGCCCCAAAACGCCGGGGACCCGCAGAAGGCGCAGTTCCACGGGCACCCCCTGGAAGACGCCACGTGCTGGAAGGTAAAGTACTCCCCGGGCATGGGAAGTTCATCAATGTCCTCCACCGGATCGGCGGCCTGGGTCCTCACCGGCCGGCCGGACTCCCGGAAGGCAATCCCCCTGATATCGCCAAAACCCTCCACATCATCCTGCCCGATGTGCCGCACAATCTTGAGAAAGGGGTATTCCCCCTCCCCCAGCACCACCGCATCGATCTCTGGGAAGTGGGCCAGAAGATGCTCCCAAAGGAACGTGGCCCCGATGCCCCCGAACACCACGTGCACCCCTGGATTGAGGGCCTTGGCGGCCCGGGCGATGTCGATGGCGCCCCACCGGTTGGCGTGGAGGACCGAGAACCCCAGGATGTCCGGCCGCCTTTTCCGCAGCTCCGCCTCCACCCTTCCCGGGTGCTTGTGTACGTCCCACCAGTTCAGAATCTCGACAGGGTACCCCCGGTGCCTGAGCAAGGCCCCCACGTAGTACAGGCCCATCGGTATAGGCCGGATGTCGTCTTCCTGTATCCGCGGATCGAGACTGGGCGGATAAAGCAGGAGGACCCTCGGCCGCCTTATCTTCTTCCCCATGAACAACTCCCTCCGCTTCATCGCGTTTGGCCCAACCCCCGGCTCGCTTTCATTCGTCGCGACACACCTCTGCGCGATCAAACCTGTCCGAAAAGCGAGCGACCGCACACCCCGGCGCTCCTGCCGGCGTGAATTTGATAACCACCTGATTTTGCCCCACGTGCGCGAGAGGGCCAAACCCAAGGCAGCAGCGGCGCATCTCTCCAGCCAACCGCTCTTTCACCCTCCCCATTCGGAACTCCCTTCGCCGGTGAAGATATACCGGCTGTCCGCAGAGACGCCATGGCATGGCGTCATGGAAACCCGATTCCCCCCGATCCTTCTCTTTCACTGTTCGTACGCACCGCCGTTTCCAAGTGTCCGTGCCTCCAGCACTCCCGCCGCCGAGCTGTCGATCACCGGAACCTACCGCCAGATCAGACATCACCTTCTCAGCAACCCCTAATCCCCGTGACGCATCAACAGGTCGTGATCGCCTTGACAACATCGTGCTCACTGAGCATGGCCCAGCGCGGTTGAGCAGTCCAGGGCGAATTTCCGATCTCGCCACACAAGCATCTACTTCAATACTTCCCACCCATTCGCATAGCCACTTACTCCGCTGTCTTTTCAATATTTGCTGATGCCATGTCTCCTCACTCTCATTTTGGACATTCACAGCAACGGAACGGCAACCAATTGAGCAATAACGAAAAATACAGACACGGCAGGGAAACCAGGCGAACCCGAAACCCGCGTCGAATATTCCGTATCCCGTCGTTATCCTGTCCTGGGGCGCAACGCCGGCGACAACGCCGAGGATGATCCATTCCTGCGCGCCCATGCCGAAACCCCACAATGCAATTCCCATAGTCAGCATAACGGGTCCGCCGGGGAAGACAAGCGGAGTGCACCATGCCGATGCGGCCACGGCGGCCGCCAGGACATGGAATCCCATTTTGCTATACAGACGGCCCAAAACAGGGGCACTCAGGGCGTCGACCCCCATGGCGCCGGCAGAAGGTTTGCTAGTTCGGGGAGTTGCAGCATTGGGGCTGTGCCGAACCCCGTGATCAGTTACACCCCACCCTCTGCCCAAACCTTGAGCTGCATGAGGGAGCATGGCGTCCGGTGCGGGGGTCCGGATCGCCTTCCCGAATAGCCCGGCCATGATGAGGGCGGCTGCCCCCTCCCAGCTTCCCGCAAGTGCGAACGCAGGTACTACCAGCAGATTCAAAGTGTATCACACGATGACAGCCGCCCGGTACCTGTGGGTCCGCTCGTTGAGGAAGCCGGATGCGATTCGCAACCCATACCCGATGAGTTCGCCGAATCCAGAGACAATTCCCACCACAGCCGCGCGTGCCCCGAGGAAGGCCAGGTACGGGCCGGTATGCTCCGTGCCCCTTCATACGTCATCTCTGCGAAGAGACTGACTATTCTCAAAAGGAACGCGAAACGCGGAGCGGTGCGGCTATTTCGCTTCGGCCAATCCCTCACGCCGTATCGCAATGGCGAACGGGCCATCCACACCCCCCTCTTTTATCCTTCATCGCCCAAGCCATTCTCGCCCTGCAGCGCCTTTGAGGTGTGTTCAGGCCCAGGCAGAAGATGTCGGGGGAGAAAGGCAAGACCCGCGATCAACGTGGGGACCACGGCACTGGCGATGACCGCCGCCACGAGAAACGAATACTGTTCTCGAGTCACAATGTTGTGGGTAAGGCCGTACAATGATGAAATTGTTCCGAATGTCAGCCCGGTGGACATTAAGAGGGTATAGTACCACCGCTCGTCGCGCCTGCGCCGAAACAGCCCGATGATCGGGTACAGGCCGAATATTTTTGAAACCACCTTCCCACCCAGCAGGAGTAAAAAGACCAGCGGCGCGGAAATGAGGGCGGGCAGGGAAACGAGTGTCCCTGCGCGAATGAAATAAAACGGCGTGAGAAATCCCACGGTCAGGGTCCGGAGGCGGCGGATCCAAAACGCATCCCCATTCGAGTATTCCGCCAGCACCATCCCGGCGATGTAGGCAGGCAGCACGGCCTCGCTCCCGGACCAGAGCGCCAGGGCCCCCAGGCCGAAAAGCACGAAGACCACCCATTTTGTCCGTATAGCTGCTGTCCTATGGGCATACATCCCGGTCAGCCACCGGCTGGTGGCGGGCAATATCGCCAGCGCGAAGGCCGTCGCTCCGGCGAAGATCACGGTCCTGTACGTGAACGGCGCAAACACCAGGCCGAGGGCCACTACCGTACCAAGATCATTGATGAAGCAGGCGCCGAGGATGCCCTTTCCGAATTCGGTCCTGTTCAGCCCGGTTTCCAGCATGACCGCGTAGACAACCGCCATCGACGTGGTCGAGAGCGCAATGCCGCAGAGCAAGCTCGCCTCGATATTCCAGTCCAGCAGGAAGCGGGCAATGGCGGCGCACCCGAAAAACGGCGCGAGAAATCCGACCAGGCCGACGGCTGTCACCTCCTTCATCTTCTTTCGGATCACCCGGGGCTCGAGTTCTGCGCCGGCGAGAAAAGTGAGCAGGACCGCCCCGGAGGCCGCCAGAAACCGCAGCCATTCCGCATCGGAACCGAGCAGATCGGGATTCCCGGCGTAGCCTGCTGCTGCGGCGGCGACCACGCCCACGCAGATTTCGACAAGCGCAATGGATACCCGCAGGTGATACGCGACGGCGGCGGAGACAACGGCCAGCCCGAGCCAGAGGGCGGCGACGAGGAAGGCGTGTTCCATGTTGGAGTCCTCCTTTTCCCACAGCACCAGCCTGGGTGCCGAGGCACAGGCGCAAAAAAACCCGCTTTGCAGCGGGTCCTCTTCTACGCCACAACGCGGCGGCTACCGTAGAAGACTGCGCGGTAGGAGGCATCAGCCGTGCTAGGCGGTTTCCGGGAGACTCCATCCCCCGGGAATCTGCACGAAAGTATCACCGCAGCCTCGGGGTGTCAACGTTCAGGGCGCCTTCAAGAATGCGCAGTGGACCTCGGCAGGGGGGCGGCTGTACCAGATCATGGCCCGCACAAAAAAATGAGGCCGCTCCCTTGAAGGAGCGGCCTCTCGACCCGGCCAAAAGGCCGAAAAATGTCTCTTCGGACCGCGGCTTCCCCAGCCGCTAGGCTGCGTGGTGCGGCGCCCCTTCGGTCTTCACCGCGATGGTTACCTTGTAGAGCACGGTGAGTATGAAGGCCCCTATGCCCCAGATGGCCACGGCGATGGCGATTTCGGGGAAGGTCGCGTTGTACTCGGTGACGACATCCAAGGGACTGGGCACGAACCCACCGATGACCAGCCCGATGCCCTTGTCAATCCAGGTCCCGAGAAAGATGGAGGCGCACCCGACGGCCAGCCAACCGTGGTTGCGGCGAAGCGGCGGAGTGATCAAGAACAGGATGCCGATTGCCGCGAAGACGGCGGCGGTCCACATCCAAGGCACCAGTTGCGCATGCCCGTGGAGCCCGGCAAACAGGTATTCAAGTCCGTGCATGTGGCCGGGGATGTTGCTGTAAAAGCCTGTGAAGAACTCCATTCCAAGGAAAAACACGTTGATGATCATGGCGTAGCAAACCGTCTTCGCCAGAGACTGAACGGCGTCCCTCCCCACGTCGAATCTGGTCAACCTGTGCACCAGCAGGAGGAGCAGGATCAGGAGTGCAGGCCCGGATGCGAAGGCCGACGCCAGGAACCTGGGCGCCATGATGGCGGTAAGCCACATGTGCCTCCCGGGCAGGCCGGCGTACAGGAAGGCTGTGACCGTATGGATGCTGATCGCCCAAGGGATGGAAAGATAGATGAAGGGCTTCAGCCACCCCGGAGGCGGCACATCCTTCCGATAGGCCAGCAGGCTGTTGTACCCTACCACGATGTTCAGCAGAAGATAGCCGTTCAGGACGATCATGTCCCAGAAGAGGATGGAATTCGGAGTCGGGTGCAGGAGCACGTTCAGGATCCTCGCCGGCTGCCCGATGTCAACGATGATGAAGAGCATGCACATGGTGACAGCGGCAATGGCGAGAAACTCGCCGAAGATAACCGCCTGCGCGTACTTCTTGTAGTTGTGCAGGTAGAGCGGTATGACCAGCATCACCGCCGACGCAGCCACACCGACAAGATAGGTGAACTGCGCGATGTAGACCCCCCATGAGACGTCCCGGCTCATGCCGGTGATCCCCAGGCCTACATTCAACTGGTAGAGGTAGCTCCCGAAGCCCACCCCAATGATGACCAAGAGGAAGATTATCCATCCCCAGTATCTCTCGTCCCCGCGAAGTGCCTTTTCTATCATGACCGCCTCACACTATGAAGAAGACCGACGGCTTGGTGCCGAGCTCGGCCTTCCGCCGTAGGGTCTTGTTTGTCCGAAGGACCTGCCTGATCTCGGAATCCGGGTCGTTGAGATCCCCGAAAACGAGGGCATTGCCCTTTTCTCCGAGCTTCTGACACGCCTCCACGCACGCCGGCAATTGCCCCTTGGCCAGACGCTCCGGGCAGAAGGTGCATTTCTCAACCACCCCCATGGTCCGGGTCGGATAATCCTTGTTCATCTGATCTTCCTTGCCGACGAAGTACGTCCGTGGATCCCTCCAGTTGAAGCTCCGGGCGCCGTACGGGCAGCCCGCCATGCAGAACCGGCACCCAATGCAGCGGTGCATGTCCATCATGACAATGCCGTCTTCAGGGCGTTTGAAGGTGGCCTTTGTGGGACAGACGCGAACACACGGCGGATCGGCACAATGGTTGCATAAGATAGGAAACTGCCCGGCCTTGAGCTGATCATCCACGAATTCGTGGTACTGTTCTGGAAAGGCCTGCTCGTAGGGCGTTTTCCAAATCCACTTGACCTCTTCCTTCAGGTTCGGGATGGACGGGACATTGTGCGTGACGTGGCACGCCTGGATGCACGCCGTGCACCCGTCCTTCTGCGCCATGCATTTTCGCACGTCCACCACCATGCCCAGTTGCTTGCCCTGCGGGGCCGGGGCGGCGGCTTCCCCATGGTGCGGCGCCTCTGCCGAGGCGTCCAGCGCCCCCGGGCGGAGTATCTCAAATGCTGAGGCACCTCCCAGCCCAAAGAGGGCCGAGCATCCGGCCAACTTCAAGAATTCTCGTCTGTTGACACCCATCACATGGTCTCCTTCGGCGCCTGAGGCTCCTGCGGCTGAATGTGGCAGTCCCAGCAATATGGCGCCACTCCAGCGTAATTATGGCATTTGTCGCAGAAGTCCTTCTTGTTGGAGTGACAATTCATGCACGTAAGCTGCAGGCTCTTGTCGTATTCCTTGCCTTCCGGCGAGACAAACTGCCTCTTTGCCTCCCGTACCACCTCGTCCCGCCAGTCGTTCAGCATCTGCATGTGGTCGGTGCGCATATACAACTTGCTCTGCACGCACTTCTTCTCCGCCATGGCCTGGATCACCGGCGTGTCGATCTTGGGTTCCGGGACCGGGGCGGCCTTTCCCATCTGCACCCAGAGCGGAAAGGTGAATATTCCAACGAATATTACCAGGCCGGGTATGATAAATTTCTCGTCATACATCTTCTTGTTCCTCCGCAACCGGAATGTCGTTTCCGAGCGAGCAGACTACCCGCCTATACGTTCACAAGGTTCCCACCCTCAACGCCCACCTCGGCAGTGAGGTCGTTTCCGCGCAGGTCCATGGTCCTCTCGTTCTGGCCCTCCATCTCTAAGGCGTTGGCCACGAGTTCCGTGATGCCGCAGACAGCCACCTCCGGTACCCAGTACTGCGTCCCGGCGAGGAGGGTCGCCCGGTCGATGGCGCAGATGCAGGCGAGCATGTTCACGCCGTGCTTCTCGTGCACATATTTCACGGCGTTCTGCCTGGGCAGGGCCCCCCGCATCCGGATCTCGATGTTCTCGCCGGCGTTGAGGCCCGATCCGCTCCCGCAGCAATAGGTCTGCTCCCGGATGGTGCTCTCCGGCATCTCATAGAAGTTTCTGCAGACGTTTTTGATGATATAGCGGGGTTCGTCCAAGAGCCCCATGCCCCGGGCGGGGTTGCAGGAATCATGGAAGGTGACCTTGAGATGGTCGTTCCGGCTCGGGTTGAGCTTCAGCTTATTGTGCCGAATGAGGTCCGCGGTGAACTCGCTGATGTGGACCATCTTGTGGACCGTGGCGTTCTCAAACTTGGTCCCGGTGATGGGGGAGACCGGCTCCTCCAGGAAATCCGCCGGGCCGTTCCATGTCACGTGATACTGGTTCAGGACCCGCCACATGTGGCCGCACTCGCCCCCGAGGATCCACTTCACTCCCAGGCGCTTCGCCTCGTTGTACATCTTGGCGTTGAGCCGCTTCGCCATCTCCATGCTGGTGAAGAACCCGAAGTTTCCGCCCTCGGAGGCGTAGGTGCTCCAGGTGTAGTCAAGCCCAATGTGCTCGAAGAGCATCAAATAACCCATGAAGGTGAAGATCCCCGGGTCGGCGAAGATGTCTCCGGACGGGGTGATGAAGAGAATCTCAGCCCCCTTGCGGTTGAAGCTGGGCTCGATCTTCACCCCGGTGTAGGTCTCTATGTCGGCCAAGAGGTACTCGGCGTTGCCTTTGTACGTGTGGGGCTGGAGCCCGAGGTGGTTCCCGATCCTGTAGCAGTTGGAGACCGGCTCCTGGATCCAGTTGACGTTCATCCCCAAGAGATTGATGAGTTCACGGCCCATGATTGTGACTTCAGCCGTGTCGATGCCGTACGGGCAGAAGAGTGAGCACCGGCGGCACTCCGTGCACTGGTACATGTAGTACCAGATCTCCTTGAAGACCTGCTCGGTGAGTTTTCTCCCCCCGGCCAGGCGCTGGAGGATCCTGCCTGCGGTGGTGAACTCGCCGCGGTACACAGAGCGCAGGAGCTCAGCCCGCATGACCGGCATGTTCTTCGGGTCACCGCTCCCCAGAAAAAAGTGACACTTGTCGGCGCAGGCGCCGCACCGGACGCAGATGTCCATGAAGAGCTTGAAGGAGCGGTGTTTGTGGAGCAGGTCCCGCATCCCCTCCAGGAAGGTCTCCTGCCAGCCATCAGGCAGGCCCCAGTCGTCGTTGGTGGGGGCCCATTCGGTCTTGAAATTCGACCGGTCGGGCATCCCCACGTCCCGGAGCTTTTCCGGTTTGGCCGGGTGGCAGAAGATCCCGGGCTTGATCTGGGGAGGGGCGTCCATCCAGTGCCCAGTCTTCGGCGGGTTAAAATCGATCCTCAAGGTTTCGTCAGGTGTGAGTCCCTTCGCCATAGCGCTTATTCCCTCTCCACTGGTATGCCAGCATCTTTCATCAGATCCCTGAAGTCGTCCTCATAGGCCTGGTACGAATGCACCTTCACGGGGTAGTTCCAGGGATTGACGTGCATCTTCATACGGTTTGTGTTCGCAAGGTTCCTGGTCGGGCTCAAAAAGATCCCCCCCATGTGCATGAGCTTGCTGAACGGAAAATAGGCCAGGAGGACAGCCACAAGCACGAGGTGCACAAAAAAGAGCGGGCTGATGTCCTGGGGAATGGTGGGGTGAAAAGTGGCCAGGCCCGCGGCGATGGTCTTGGCGCCCACGACGTCGATCCTGATGAAATAGCGCATCAGGATGCCCGTGATCCCGATTCCCAGGATGAGAAACAGAGGAAAATAGTCGGCAGGGAGAGAGAGGTACCGCAGCCGCGGCACCACCAGCCGCCTGACGAGAAGGTAGCTCACCGCGGCAACCAAGAGGATGTCCGTGATGTAAAGTGGCGGAGCGCCGATCTGCAGCATCCCGTCAAGGTTGTCCAGTCCCTGCACAAAGCCGGGGATGGGTTCGACAAAAAGGCGCATGTGGCGTATGGCGATGATCAGGAAGCTGTAATGGAAGGCCAAGGCCCCGAGCCAGAGCCATTTGGTCGGTCCGTACCGGAGGTTCCCCCCAACGAGATCGGCCTTGGTGTTCCGGAAGAGCGATCGGAAACACAGGACTTCAAGCAGCATCCGGCCCACCACCCCCAAGGTGGTGCTGGGGTTGTCGAGCTTGGCCTGCTTGAACCAGGGCAGCGAGTGCTGCTGGCCGGCCGTGGTGGGGATCCGAAACGGCACGGGTGACTTCGCCCAGTCCAGCACGCGCCACACGAACCCTACGAGGAACGTGATGAACGCCACGTAGGGGATAAGGATCCCAAAGAAGTACTGCAGGCCGTGGGCCTGCGCCCCGATTAGAGTGATGAGAACGATGCCCAGTACCGCGCCCAGGGATATCATGACACCCATTACATTTACCTCGCTTCAGCTTTGACTGTTGCCGTTGCTGTCCTTGCCCTGCTCACCCTGCTTCCGCAGCTTTTCCTCCCGGCGGATCATGTAGGAGAGGCACATCGCCCCCTCTTGCTGGAAGTACGGCCGCTTCATGAAATCATCCATTCTGATCTGCCAGAGCTGCTCCCGGCACTTCATATACACGTCGAAGGCGAGCAGTGCGAAGCCGTCAATCTTGGACTCGAGATCGAGAATCTCTTCCGTCATCCCGCCGGCCGCAATCTCCTTCGCCAGCTCTTCCCTGACGGCCCGCTTCAAAAGAAGCACGGCGGCCACGGCTCCGGAAGGGCTGAATTCCTGCACCGCCCTGATACGGATGATCTCATCGAGAAGCCTGGAGACGGTTTCGGCCTCACCGCCTCGGATCAACTCCTCCACCAGGGGACCCATGGCCCGGGCGAAGGCCGCCCCGACGGGATTGCCGAACCGGTTTTTTTTATCATTGAGGAACTGAGCGGTTTCAGGAGGGTATGTTTGGGCGACACAGTCGAACCACCTGTCTGCCAGTCTGACCTTCTTCTCTTCCAGCAACGTCTTGAGGCTCATGTCCCGCTGACTCCGTGGCCCTTCGCACCCTTCATCGCCCGGGCAACCGGGGTCGAGGTGCCGCCTCCCGGTCTGCGCCCCGGCAGGGGGTTCCTGACCCCCCGCGCCCAGGACTGAATAGAAATTCATTATGCGCACTTGCATCTATAGACAAATTGCGATTCCGTGTCAAGAGTAGGTCTCTTCCGGCAGAACACAGTTAGATTTTCCGCAGGCAGTGCGGCAAGGGGCGTCCTCGTGGGACGGCCGCCCCAAGGCATTTGGAAAGATTGTCCCCTCCGGTCATTCTGGACGAAACTTCGCCCCCTGAATCACAGCTCATTTTTCTATAGACAAATTGCCCGAGCGTGTCAAGCGCAAAGCAACAGGAAAACTGGCCCAGATCAGTCATCCAGGGCGGGACCGGGCCTCTTCTCAAACCCCCGGGCCTCCTGAAGATACGCGACCTCTGCCGCCATGAGCCAGTATCCTGCGGGGGCCAAATCGATCCTCTTCCGGAGCTCCGTCGACACCCAGTGGGAGTCGTCCACCAAATTGAAAAAACGGGAATCGACCCCGAAAAATCCGTCCAGAATGTGGGTCACGGTATGGAGAAGCTTGGTGGGGTAGCCTTGTGGCAAGGCCTCGAGGTCATCCAGAGTGCTCGCCCCGGCATCTTCGAGCTCCTGGAGAAACCCCCGGAGAACCTTCCTGTTCTCCCGAATTCCCTCTTGGATCCGGGGCCAGAAGGCAGGATCGGAGGCGGGCAAACAGCGCTGTTCAAGCACATCTACCGCCTGAAAAGAAATCAGCTCGTAGAGGCGGAAGAATCGAAGCAGTCTCCCCTTGCACGTTCCAAGGCTGTCGCCCTGAATCAGGAGTTCATGGTACATTTCCATCGCCTTGCCCTGATCCCGGCCAGAAATGACGGCGCTGCAAAAGGCCGAAGATCCATAAAGAAAAGAGTAACCGCATCCCTGCCGAGGGACAACCCTCCTCCCGGCGGGACCCTCCCTCCATCATGTTTGACAAACCGCCGTCCTCCGTACTAAAAGGAAGCACGTATGGTGAATGACCATTCAACAGTGCAACAGGGGCGTACGGCCCTTCGGAACAGCCGCTGCAGATGCACCGGACCGACACTCCACGGATCCTTGTCGCCGCACTGAAGGGCGGGGCCGGAAAGACCCTTGTCTCGCTGGGGATTGTGCGGGCCTGGTGTCGTCAGGGCCTCCGCGCGGTCCCCTTCAAGAAGGGGCCTGATTATATAGATGCTGGCTGGCTCGCCCTGGCTGCCGGCCATCCATGCTACAATCTGGACCCCTTTCTCATGGCGAAGTCCGTGGTGCTGGAGTCCTTCGCCCGCCGCGCCGTGGCGGCTGAAATCGCCCTCATCGAGGGAAACCGCGGGCTGTTCGACGGCGTTGACGAAGAAGGCACTTGCAGCAGCGCCCAACTCGCCAGGTGGCTCGATGCCCCTGTGGTACTGGTGCTCGACTGCACAAAAATGACCAGGACCGCCGCAGCCCTAGTCCTTGGCTGCCGGGTTCTCGATCCCGCCCTCCGCCTGGAGGGGGTCATTCTCAACAACATCGCCCGCAGCCGCCACGAGACCATGGTTCGACGGACCGTGGAGCACTACACAGGGATCCCGGTTCTCGGCGCCCTGCCCAGGATGAAAGAGGACCCCCTCCCGATGCGGCATCTGGGGGTCACTCCCTGCCAGGAGCACCCCGCGGCCATTGCCGCATTGGACCGACTGGCCCGGCGGGTCGATGAGTCCATCGACATGGACGCGGTCCGGAGGATCGCGTCCCGAGCCGGGCCTGTCCACAGCGACTTTGCCGACCACATTGTCGCAGGTCAAGGCGGAATCCACCCAGGCCGAAAGGCGCCGGTGAGAATAGGCGTCCTGCGGGATGCAGCGTTTCAGTTCTACTATCCGGAAAATATCGAGGCCCTGGAGAAAAACGGGGCGCAACCGGTCTTCTTCAACGCCCTGCGGGAAGGCCGTGTCCCTGACATCGACGCACTGTACATCGGAGGCGGCTTTCCCGAGACGCAGGCAGCTGCCCTGGCCGAGAATCGCGGCCTCAGGGAAATGCTGCGGCTCGCCATCGATGACGGGCTACCTGTATACGCCGAGTGCGGGGGCCTGATGTACCTCGGTCGCCACATTCACTGGCAGGGGCGGGTCCACCCGATGGTGGGCGCGCTCGGTTGGGATTTTCACGTGGGGAACACCCCTGCCGGCCACGGATACAGCGTCTTGGAGGTCACCTCCGCCAACCCCTTTTTTGACACTGGCACAATGCTGCAGGGCCACGAATTTCATTATTCCCGGCCTGTGCCGGTGAATGCGGAGAGAGGCGGCACCCTCAGCTGCCGCGTGGTCCGGGGGCACGGCTTCGATGGAGCAGGGGAGGGCCTGGTATACAGGAACGTCTTTGCCACATATACGCACCTCCATGCCCTGGAACGGCCTGACTGGGCGGAGCGCCTGGTGGCGGCCGCCTGCCGGCGCCGCGGCAATACCCCTGGTTATAGGGCATCCCGGCCTGCGGAAACCAGCGGCGACAGTCAGTCAGTCCGGGCCGCCGCGTCCCTCCAGTCGGGCACGAAGGTGACTTCGTTATGAGCATTACATCAAAAAACTGGGGGTTGACAAGGAGAAGGCCCATCGTCTATATGAACTAACGGTCCAGCAGGGGCCTCGATTCACAGGATTCTACACTCGGGAGTGCAATACTCTACCATAGAGAGAAGGAGGATACCATGTTCCAGATCACCATCGATTATGACAAGTGCCAGGGCGATGAGGAGTGCGTCAACGCCTGTCCCTCTGAGGTTTATGACTTTGAAGACGGCAAGCCCGTGATAGCCCGGCCAGATGACTGTCTGGGGTGTGAGACGTGCGTCGAGGTCTGCCCTGTGGGGGCCATCACTGTGGAAGAGGTCTAGGAGGGAGACCTCGTCTCGAGCTGTACAATCGATACCTGTACCGACGTGAAAAGGCTGGTCTTTGGGCTGGCCTTTTTTCTTGAACAGCTCCCAGCGCGGCTATCCCTCCTGGCAGGCGGCCTGCAGACCTTCCTCTCCGGCCAGAATCAAACGAGCGGTTTCCACGTCGCGGGAGATCTGCCGTGCCAGCTCTTGCGGCCCGGAAAATATCTTTTCGTCCCGGAGGCGCTGAAGCAGATTTATTTTAATGGGATGGCCGTAAATATCCTTGTCGAAATCGAAGATATGGGCCTCGGCGCCCAGACCCTGCCCGCCGAAGGTGGGATTGTAGCCAATATTGAGAACTCCACCGTAGCACGCGCCCGCATGGATGACCTGGACCGCATAGACCCCCGGTTTGGGGCAGAGGTCCTCTTTTTCGATTTTCAGATTCGCCGTTGGGAAACCGACCACCGGACCGCCTCGGCGGTTTCCCTCCTGTACCACCCCCCGTAGCTGGTAGTACCGCCCGAGCAGGAGCCGCACCTTCCTCATATCCCCTGCGGAAACGAGTTCCCGCACCCTGCTGCTGCTCGCGGTCATTCCATCCACGGTCACCGGAGCCACGACGTGCACTGCAAATCCCAACTCGCGCCCGGTCTCCTCGAGAAACGCGATGTCCCCCTCGCGGCCCTTGCCGCAGGCGTAGTCGTACCCCACCACCAGATCCTCCAGGCCCACCCTCTCGAACAGAATCCCGTGAACAAAATCGTACGCCCGGGTGGCGGCCAGCTGATGATCGAACGGAAGACAAATCAGGTGCTCGATTCCCGCCTTTGCGATGAGCTCCCCCTTGTGCTCGAAGGTGGAGATGAGCTTGGGCGGGTTTTGCGGCCGCAGGACCTTCAAGGGGTGCGGCTCGAAGGTGAGGGCGACGCTGTCCCCCTCTCTCAAGGCAGCGAGATCGACCACCCGGCGGAAGAGAGCCTGATGCCCGAGATGTACCCCATCAAAATTCCCGATGGTGAGGGCGGCCCGGTGAAAAGGCCGCTGTATTTCCTGCAGGCCGTGATAGATTTTCATCGATGATCTTTACGTATTTCTTCTCCACGATCCAGGCCTGAGACACTACAACGCCCACTTGACAAGCGCAAGCCCGGCCTATTTAATGGGGCTTCGCCGGGCCGAAGTGGCGGAATTGGTAGACGCGCTAGATTCAGGTTCTAGTGGGCAATACGTCCGTGGGAGTTCGAGTCTCCCCTTCGGCACCACGTCGCTTGAGACGCGAACGGGCGCCACTCTCTCCCGGGGTGGAGCTTTTCAGTCAAGATCCGAGTGAGGGGGTAGCGCATGGAATGCACCACCGTCAGGCCGGGCACCCGCTGCAAATTCATGAGCAGCAAGGGCTGCACCTACATGGAAGGAGTCTGCTTCGAGATAGTCGAACAGTGTGAGGGCTGCGGCCGGGTCACCGAGTATGGGGACCGGAAGTTCTGCGCGGTCTACCCGCACCCTGCCATGAAATGGCGCAGCGGCATCTGCAACTTTGCCACCCACGTCAAGAAGGAAGTGCCGAAGGACGAATCGGGCAAGAAGATCAACCCGCTCAAGGCCGCCAAGAGGGCATCCCGGGGCCGCCGCTGAGAGAAGCCCGGCGCCCGATGGCTTCCTCAGCCCCGTGGTCTCGGGTTCGGCCGCCGCACCTTCAAAAGTCCCGCCGAACCAGGGGGCGCCCCTCGTCTTGAAGGGACGCCCTTGGGGTATCAGACCTTCAGCGCCTCAAGGGCGGCCTCCAGCCGCCTCATTCCCTCTTCGAGAACGCCCATATCCGTCGCATAGGAGAACCGGACAAAACGGTCGTCGCCGAAGGCGATCCCTGGGACCCCTGCGACACGGGCGGTTTCGAGCAGATAGTCGGCCATGGCCAGGGATCCGTCGATGGTCCTTCCGCCATGGCTCCTGCCGTAATGTGACGACAGATCCGGAAAAACGTAAAACGCCCCCTTGGGCTCCACACACTTCACCCCGGGAAGAGACCTCAGCCGGCCCACCATGAAATCCTTCCGCTCATGGAACGCCTTCCGCATCACTTCCACGCAGTCCTGGGGACCGGCGAGGGCGGCCACCGCAGCCTTCTGGGCAATGGAATTGGGATTCGAAGTGCTCTGGCTCTGAATCTTCGTCGCCGCCTTCACCACGGATTCAGGACCTGCGAGATAGCCGATCCGCCAGCCCGTCATGGCGTATGTCTTTGAAACCCCGTTCACCACAAGGATGTGATCCGCCGCCTCCGGACACAGGGAGGCCACATTTTCCATAACGGTGCCGCCGAAACGGATTTCGTCGTAGATATCGTCGGTGATGATAACGAATCCGTGCGCCAGTGCCAGCTCAGCCACGGCCCGCAGATCCTCCCTGCCGTAAACCGCCCCGGTGGGGTTCGACGGGCTGTTGAGAATAATGGCCCTGGTCCGGGGCGTGATCATGGCCCGCAGCCGCTCGATGTCCAGGCCGAAATCGTTGCCCGGTTCGGCCGGGAGCATGCATGGCGTTCCGCCTGCGAGTTCGACTATGGCGGGATAGGAAACCCAGTACGGCACCGGAATGATCACCTCGTCGCCCGCGCTGAGCAGGGCCTGGGCGACATTGTACAGGACCTGCTTTCCTCCGGTGGAGACCATGATCTGTTCCGGCCGGTATGAGAGACCGTAACTCCGGCGCATTCGACCGGCTATGGCGTCCTTGAGTTCCGCTATCCCTCCCACGGGAGTGTACCGGGTGAAGCCCTCCCGTATGGCCCGTATGGCGGCCTCTCTGATGTGCTCCGGGGTGTCGAAATCCGGCTCCCCGGCGGCAAGGTTCACGATGTCCACCCCCTGGGCCTTGAGGGCCTTGGCCTTGGCGTCGATGGCCAGGGTGGGAGAAGGTTTCAGTGTTTTCACGCGTTCAGCCAGGGAAACGGTCCACGTCATCATTCAACTCCTTTTTCAAAGGCCTGCCCGGATTGAAACGCCCCATCCTTCCCCCCGGACGGGACAGGGACTGCGCCGAGGCCGCTTTCCGACCCGGGCGGACATTGGCGGGCGTCATAAAACACCCGCTGCAGGTAAAGCCCTTGAGGCGGCGCAGTGGGCCCTGCCCGGGAGCGATCCCCGGATGCAAGCACCTCCTCCATGGCCCCCCAAGGCCTCCGGCCCAAGCCGATCTCAACCAGGAGCCCCACTATATTGCGGACCATATAACGAAGGAACCCGTCAGCGGCAATAGTAAAGGTATAATGCGCCCCCCCGGACGGGGGAAAAGGTGCGGCGTCCATGGGTTCCAGCCGGGCGAGGCGGACGCGGCGAACAGTACTCTTCACGCTGCCGCCGCTCGCCTGGAAGGCCTTGAAATCCCGACATCCCAGAAGAGGCGGCAGGGCCTTGTGCATGGCGGAGACGTCGAGGGTCCTCTCCAGGACCCAGGCCCGCGTCTCCCAGAGCGGGACCCTGGCAGTGGCGGTAACAAGATGATAACAGTAAGATTTCAATACAATATCCCGGATGGAATGGAAATCCTCCGGTACCTGGTGGGCCGACAGGACCACCACGTCCTCAGGTAGGAGGCTGTTCAGCCCGCGGCGCAACCCATCCAAGGGGATGCGGCTGGCCGTGTGGAAATTTGCGGCCTGGGCCAGAGCGTGTACCCCGGCGTCGGTCCTGCCCGAGCCGATCAACCGGACCCTTTCTCCGGTCAGCCTCTCGAGACACTGCTCAAGGACCTCCTGGACGGTGACATGTCCGGCCTGCCTCTGCCACCCGTGGAAACGCGTGCCGTCGTACCCGATGGTGAGCCTGATATTTCTAGGCGGGGCGGAACGAGCGCTGTCCATGGGTCCACGCCGTCATGGATTGAGGGGCAAAATATCGAGCCCTCGACCCTGGTCCAGCCCGGCCATGATGTTCAAGTTCTGGACCGCCTGTCCCGAGGCCCCCTTGACCAGGTTGTCGATGGCGGACACAAGGATCACCCGCCCTGTGCGCCCGTCCACCCAGGCCGCGATATCACAGAAGTTGCTCCCCCTTACCCATGCCACGTCGGGAAACATGCCCTCCGGCAGCACCCGCACGAAAGGGCATTCCCGGTAAAAGGCCCCCAGGGTATCGAGAATACCGGCGGTGGTGGCGCCGACAACGGCCTCCGCGTAGATTGTAGTGAGGATGCCCCGGGAAAGGGGGACGAGGTGGGGGGTGAAATTCACGATCACGGGCCTTTCCGCCGCCAGGGACAGCTCCTGCTCGATCTCGGGGGTATGGCGATGTTTGCCGACCTTGTACGCCCTGAACCCCTCGTTCACCTCGCAGAATAGCGTCCCGACGGAGGGGAGCCGGCCCGCCCCGCTCGCCCCCGATTTGGAGTCCACCACGATCCCCTCGGGGCGGATCTTTCCGCCTCGAAGCAAGGGAATCAAGGGCAGCAGGGCGCTGGTGGGGTAACAGCCGGGATTGGCCACCAGCCGCGCCTCCGCGATCCGCCGGCCGTAAATCTCCGGAAGACCGTAGACAGCATCCTTGAGCAGATCCGGGGCGCTGTGCGGCTGGTACCAGAGCTCATAAACGGCCCGATTCTGCAGGCGAAAGTCGGCGGAGAGGTCCACCACCCCGAGACCCGCCTCCAGCAGGGCCGGCACCACCGACATGGCGGCGCGGTGCGGAACGGCCGTGAAGACCCACTCGGCATGCCCGCATATGACGGGAACGTCGGGTTCGGAAAAATAGAGATGGCCGTGGCCGCGGAGGGAGGGAAACACCTCCTCCACGGAACGGCCTGCATGCTGCCGGGAGGTCACCGCGACCACCTCGGCCTCCGGGTGCCGCCCGAGGAGGCGGAGAAGTTCCAGCCCGGTGTATCCAGATGCTCCAATGATGGCAATCCGCATGGCGACCCCTCAAAAAAAAGGGGAAGGCGCCTGCGTCCTTCCCCGTTTCCCCATCAACAGGAGAGGATTCTCAACGCTTGGAATACTGGTAACGTTTCCTCGCACCGGCCAAACCGTATTTCTTCCGTTCCTTCACCCTAGGATCCCGGGTCAGGAGTCCAGCCTTCTTCAGGGGCAGCCGGTGATCCTCATCGACCTGGAGAAGAGCCCTGGAAATGCCGTGCCGAATCGCCTCCGACTGGGCGCTCTTCCCACCGCCGGACACGTTCACCAACACATCAAACCGCCCCGCAGTGTTGGTGATGGCAAAAGGCTTCTCGGCGACAATCCGCGCGGTCTCCACATCGAAATAGTCGTCAAAGGCCATACCGTTGATGTTTATGTTGCCGGCGCCGGGGAAGATCCATACCCTGGCGACCGCTGTCTTTCTCTTTCCTGTGGCGTAATAGCGATCCTGTGCCATTGTCTACTTTTTCCTCTCAACTGCTGGCCAGATTGAGCTGTTCCGGGGTCTGGGCCTGATGCGGATGCTCCGGGCCGGCGTAGACCTTGAGCTTTTTAAATTGGCGGCGGCCCAGGCGATTTTTGGGGAGCATGCGCCGCACGGCCAACCGGATCATCTGTTCGGGCCTCTTCTCCAGGAACTCCCGGGCGTAAACGGTCTTGAGGCCGCCGATATATCCCGTGTGCCTGCGGTAAGGCTTGCTCTCCAACTTCTTTCCGGTCAGCCGTATCTTCCCGGCGTTCACCACCACGATAAAATCCCCCGTGTCGAGATGCGGGGTGAAAATGGGCTTGTGCTTGCCCCGCAACCGCACGGCGATCTGGGTGGCCAGCCGCCCCAGAATCTGACCCTCGGCATCGACCACGTACCATTTACGCTCGATCTCGTTCACCTTTGGAAGAGGCGTTGTCATAAAAACTCCTGTGTGACAATCACAAGGCTTAGCCCCCATGACAAGGGCATCCCGACATCTAAATGAAAAGCGACGGATTGTCAAGATCCTTACCAACCAACTCCTCTCCCTTTAATGCCCTGCCGGCCCCGGCTCAAGGAGCACGTTATCGATGAGCCTGGTCCCTCCGATCCACACCGCGAGGGCAAGCAGGGTAGGTCCGGTGACCTCTCGAACCGGAATGAGCCGCCCGGGATCACCGAGAAAGATGTACCCGATCCGGACACCGGGCCTGGAGAGAAGAAATCGCTCCACGGCAAGGGCGATCCGACCGCAGGACCGCTCCCCGGATGCACACAGACGCCGGGCCAGTTCCAGGGCCTCGAAGAGGCACTGGGCGGTCCCGCGTTCCCGGGCATCGAGATAGGTATTCCGCGAACTCATAGCCAAGCCGTCCGGCTCTCTCACAGTGGGATGGCCCACGATCTCAACAGGGAAGTCGAGGTCCACCGCCATGCGCCGTATGACTTGGAGCTGCTGGAAGTCCTTTTGTCCGAACAGAGCTGTGTCCGGTTGTACTATATTGAAAAGCTTGGCGACCACCGTGGCCACCCCCTGGAAATGGCCGGGCCGCGCAGCTCCGCAGAGCCCGAGGCTCAATTCCCGGACGTCGATCCGGGTCTGATGGCCTTCGGGATACATCGCGTCCACCGCCGGGACAAAGAGACAGTCCACCCCCGCGGCCGCGGCCATACGGCGGTCGCGGTCGTGATCCGAAGGATACCGCTCCAGGTCTTCCGCCGGACCGAACTGCGCCGGATTCACGAAAAGGCTCACCACAACCCTCCGGGCGTGGCGTCGCGCGGCCTGCATCAGGGCGAGGTGACCCTGATGAAAATACCCCATGGTGGGCACCAGGGCGACGGTTTCCCCCACGGCCTTACGCCGCCTGCTCCATGCCCGCATTTCCGGGATTGCACGCACAATATCCACGATGATCCCCCCTTGACACCCCGCTTAGGCGTGGTCTGAGACCGATCCCCGGGCACCGGCCTACCGCGGGGGGGAAGACATCACTCGCACGTTTCATCGAAATCACAACCGCCCTCGTCCCATGGTGCCGGGGTCGAATCGAATTCCAGGCCTCCGGTTCCACTGAAACAGATATTCTCTATGAAACGGGTGATGTTCTGTTCCCCCTTGATAAAGGTCCACCGGTCGTGATGCTCCACGATAAGCACCGGTATGGAATGGATGCCCAACAGCGTGAGGGCCGCCACGTTTATCTCCGGGTAATACGGCGAAATGGGAGTCAGCCCGGGCAAGAGCGCGGAGTCGATCCTTCTTACCGGATTGAAATGGAACTCGCACCGCGAACAGCCTTCCAGGGCCTCGATGACCCTGTGGCAGTGGGGACAGTCCTCTGCAAAGATGAGATAGACCCGCTCCGCCGGATCCGAGCAGGTGCGGACGGCGTACGTGCCGTCATTTAGGGTCAGCCCTGAGGGGAGACCGCCGGTATCGAACCGCAGGAGGGCAAATCCCGCCGTCACTGCAGCGAGGACCGCAATGCCGAGGCCCCCCTGCCGGAGACCTGCCAGGAAGTTCAAGCAGAGAACGGCGGCCAGGATGCACAGGCAGTACAGACAAAACGTCTGGGCCGCGAAAGATTGGAAGCCGAGAAATACCCCCTCGGCGGCAAGACCCCCGGTCAGAAGCAGCCTCAGGAGGGAAAAAACGTTCACTCCCTTCCGCTCCAAGACGGCCATCCAGAATATCGCCTGGAAATAGGCCAACCCGAGGAGATTGAACATCACCGGCGGAACTCGGGTGAGCCCTTCCACGATCCGGCACCCCTCGTCGAGGCAGAACGCCTCGCCCCGAGCGATGATGAGGACGATTTGGACGGCGACGAGGACGCTGGCAGCCAGAGAAACGCACATCAGTGCACCGAGCCCTGTCCGTCCTCTATCGTCGTGACAGTCCATTCTATACCCCGTGCTCCAACCGGATGCGTTCGCCCTGCGGGTCTTTCCAGCAGGGCGATCAGTGCGGCCGGACCACCTTCCAGGCGGTGCGCCGCGAAGGACAGCGGGAATCTTGGAAGCACGGCCCTGAGAGGCGTCTCCGGGCAGGCGGCCGGGATTGCGAAAAAACGCCTCACTGCCGTGACATGCCCTTTTCTCCCGGACATGCACCCTCAAAAGCGGGCAACAGGGGCCACTGTACCATATCTGCGAATGGAGACGTAGATCTTCGATCCCGCGATGCCCGCGGCATTCAGAACCTGACCGCCGTTGCGGCCTCATTGCGGGCGGCACCGCATGCACAGCCATACCGCCCTCCTGCCGCGCGCCCCTGCAGAGGCCCTGATCCGGTGAATTCTGATGAATCCGAACACCGGGTCCCGCACCCGAGGACCGGAGTCCTCGGTTTCCCCCCGCCCGGGATCATGGTATCGTGCAGAGAATCAAAGGGGTCTAAGGTTTTCAAGTCACCTGCGCTCGGAGCCGGCGGACAGAATGTTCCGTGCTTATCCCTCATTCAAGACCCGGCGAGCCCATCTTGAAAGCCGCCCCCGGCGTCATTAAGGTGCGGGGCCATGACTATCAAAGAACTGGCGAAAAACGGCACGATAGCATCTCCCTTGGAACAGTGCGCCCGGGACGAGGGGCTCTCCCCCGAGGCCCTTGCCGCCCTTGTCGGACAGGGCCTGGCCGTCGTGCCCAACAACCGCCACACGGTCCTCTCCCGCCCCACTGCGATCGGAAAGGGCCTGGCCACCAAGGTGAACGCCAACATCGGGACATCGAAGGATCACCCCGAGATCGCCGACGAGCTGGAAAAGTTGAGGACGGCCGTGAAGGCCGGGGCCCACACCGTCATGGACCTGTCCACCGGCGGCCCCATCCGCGAAATCCGCATGGAGATAAAAAAAGCATGTCCGGTGCCCCTCGGCACGGTTCCCATATACCAGGCCGCGGTGGAGACCGTGGAGCGGCGGCGGTGTTCGGTTCGGGAGATGAGGCCAGACGATCTCTTCCGGGTCATCGAAGAACAGGCCTCGGAGGGGGTGGATTTCATGACGGTCCACTGCGGCCTCACCTTGGGGGGGGTGAAAAGGCTCAGGCTCCGCCCCAGGAGCATGGGGGTGGTGAGCCGGGGCGGATCGTTCATTCTGGAGTGGATGGTGCACAACGGGCAGGAGAATCCCCTCTATGAACGGTTCGACGAGCTCCTGTCCATCGCCCGGGAGCACGAGGTGACCCTGAGCCTGGGAGACGGGTTGCGCCCCGGGTGCCTCCTGGATGCCACCGATGGGGCGCAGATACACGAGCTCATCATCCTGGGCGAGCTGACACTCAGGGCCTGGGACGCAGGGGTGCAGGTCATGATCGAAGGGCCCGGGCACATGTCCATGGACCAGATCCCCGCCAACATGCTCCTGGAGAAGCAGCTTTGCCACGGCGCGCCCTTCTATGTGCTCGGGCCCCTCGTCACGGACATCGCCCCAGGCTACGACCACATCACGGGGGCCATAGGAGGGGCGATCGCGGCGGCCGCCGGCGCGGATTTTCTGTGTTACGTCACCCCGGCCGAACACCTCAAGCTCCCCTCCCTGGAAGACGTGCACGAAGGGGTGATCGCCTCCCGGATCGCCGCTCACGCCGCAGACATCGTCAAGGGGGTCCCCGGGGCGCTGGAGAAAGACCGCGTAATGGCGGCGGCCCGGCACGGACTGGACTGGCAGGCCCAGATCACCCACTCGATCGATCCGGACAAGGCCCGCAGATACAGGGAAGCGGAAGGGGCATACAGGGGTCCGGCCTGCACCATGTGCGGCGAGTATTGCGCCATCAGGACGTACAGGCGGGCCATGGCCGGCGAGCCGGAGGAGCAGGGGGCCTGATGCTGCCCGTGCTCTCCATAGCCGGCTCAGACTCCGGGGGCGGGGCGGGCCTCCAGCAGGATCTCAAGGTCTTCTCCGTTTTTGGGGTCTACGGATGCACGGTGGTCACCGCCCTCACGGCCCAGAATACCCTCGGGGTCCACGGCGTTTTCCCTGTTGCCCCGACCGTTGTGCGGGCCCAGTTGGATGCCGTCCTGGACGACATCCGCCCGCGGGCCGTCAAGACCGGCATGCTGGCCGGCGCGGAAATCGTCCGGGAGGTCGCGAAGGCCCTCGCGGAGAGAAACCCGGACACGCCCGTGGTGGTGGACCCGGTCATGGTGGCAAAGGGCGGGCAGGCACTCCTTCCCCCTGACGCCGTGGACGCCCTGAAGCGGGAACTGCTGCCCCGGGCCAACGTGATCACGCCGAATATCCCGGAGGCCGAGGCCCTCCTGGGCCGGACCATCCGCTCCCCCGCAGGCATGCGGGCCGCGGCCCAGGACCTGCTCGCGCTCCTTTCCACCGGGCCGGGACCGCGGGCCGTCATCCTCAAGGGTGGTCACCTGGCAGAACCAGACTCAACGGACATCGTCGTCTCGCCGGAAGGAACGGTGGAACTCGGGCACCCGCGTATCCCCACCCGCCATACCCACGGGACCGGATGCGCGTTCTCGGCCGCGCTGACTGTTCTCCTGGCCAAGGGACACGGCGTCGAGGAGGCCGCCCGCGCCGCCAAGGGCTTCGTGACCCGGGCCATCGAAGGTGCTGTCCATGTGGGGCATGGAATCAATCCGGTCAATCCCCTCGCGGCGGCAGAAAACGACGCGGCCCGCTACACCGTGCTCCAGGCCCTCGAGACCGCCTGGAAGCGGCTTTCTGCCGTAGCCTGCCGCCCGCTGGTACCCGAGGTGCAGATGAACCTCGGGTACGCCCTGCCCTGGAGCGTGTCCGAGGAGGACATTGCAGCATTCCCAGGCCGCATCGTCGGCCTGGGCGAGGGGGTAGCCCGAGTGCGGGCCCCTGCCTTCGGGGCCTCGAGCCATGTGGCCCGGATCCTCTTGACCGTGGCGCGGTACGATCGGACCGTGAGGTCCGCCATGAATTGCCGCCATGACTTTGGGTACCTCCGCAGGGCGAAGGAACTTGGCCTCGTCGCAGCGGAATTCTCCAGACAGGACGAGCCTGAAGAGGTACGCCGCAGGGAAGGATCCACACTGGTCTGGGGCGTCGGCCGGACCATAGAAAGGGCGGGCAGAGTGCCCGACATCATCCACGACGCCGGCTCCCTGGGCAAGGAACCCATGATCCGCATCCTCGGCCCGGATCCGGTGACGGTGGTGGAAAAGGCCCTCAGGATGGCCGGGATGGCGGGAACATCCAGTTGACCCTCACGGAACAGGATATCGCCTCTGTAGTGACACGCCTCGTCCGGCGGGCGAACACGCATCTCCCCGTGGACGTCGAGAAGGCCCTGCACGACGCGGGCCGCCGCGAGCGGTCATCCCCAGGCAGGATGTGCCTCGATGTGCTGGCTGAAAACGCCCGCCTTGCCCGGCGGACCGGCCTGCCCATCTGCCAGGACACGGGAATCGACGTAGTCTTTGTGGAGATGGGCCAGGAACTCCATTTCAAAGGGGAACTGCAACGCGCCGTGGACACCGGCATCGCCCGCGGCACGGCCGAGGGCCATCTCCGGTGCTCTGTGTGCGACCCCCTCACCCGGATCAATACTGGGGACAATACGCCTGCCGTCCTCCATGTGACGCCCATTCCAGGGAAAAACCTCACCGTTTCAGTGCTCCCCAAAGGTTGCGGGAGTGAGAACATGAGCGCACTGGCCATGCTCCCTCCTTCGGCCGGCATCGAGGGAGTGATCAGGACCGTGGTGGAACAGGTGCGGCGTGCCGGCCCCAACCCCTGCCCGCCGGGCATCGTCGGCGTAGGCCTGGGGGGGACCATGGAGACGGCGGCCCTGATCGCGAAAAGATCCCTCCTCCGGCCTGTGGGGGCGCGCCACCCGAGACCTGACGTGGCCGCGCTGGAGGAGAGGATCCTACGGGAGATCGACGCCTCGGGAGTCGGGCCCCTTGGCCTCGGCGGCCTGGTGACCGCGCTGGGGGTCGCCGTGGAGGTATCTCCGTGCCACATCGCCAGCCTGCCGGTGGCGGTCAACATCCAGTGCCACGCGGCGCGGCACTGCACCGCCCGACTCCTGGACGGCCGCTGGGAGGAGTCGTCCTTCGCCGGGTTCGAGGAATCCCCTTGCGACCCCGCAGCCCCAACCTTCTCAGATCCTCCCAGGATGCGCCGGATCGGCCTCCCCCTGACGCGGGAGGCCGCGGCCTCGCTCCGCGCCGGCGACTGGGTCGCCCTTCACGGCCCTCTTTATACAGGACGGGATCAGACCCACCGGCGCCTGGTGCGTCTCCTCGAGGCCGGCCGACCCCTCCCGGTGGATCTGCGGGATGAGTTCCTCTACTACACAGGCCCGTCCCCGGCTTGGAGCGGACGGCCTGTGGGGTCGGCCGGCCCCACGACAAGCTACCGGATGGATTCCTATACTCCGCAGCTCCTGGCCCTGGGCCTCCTGGCCACCATGGGGAAGGGACGGCGTTCCCCCGCAGTCCGGGATGCCCTGCGGACGCACGGCGCCCTCTATCTGGCGACGATCGGGGGGGCAGGGGCCTACCTGGGCAGCCGCGTGCGGTCCTGTACGACGACGGCATTTCCCGAACTCGGTCCCGAGGCCCTGTACCGGATGGAGGTGTATGATTTCCCCGCTGTGGTGGTGAACGACGTCACCGGGGCGGATCTCTACGAACAGGTGGAGGGGGCGGAGAGGCCCGAGGAAGAGTGATTGCCTGGAGAGCGGCACGGCGATGAGAGCAAAAAGGACCGCAATGGCGGCCTTGGTAATGCTGGCCGTTGGCGCAGGCGGCATCCTGTGGTGGCGCACGGCCTTTCGGGAGCCGGAGATCCAGATACTCGCCAGTGAACCCGTCCGACAAGGGACCGTGCGCCAGGTCCTCGAACAGACGGGCATCATCAAGTCCCAGGTGGGGGCCATCGTCAAGATCGGTGCCAGGGCGACCGGGACTATCGAGCACATGTTCGTCAAGGTAGGCGATCGGGTGGATAAGGACCAGATCGTCGCCAGGATCGACAGCCGCGAACTGATCGCCCAGGCCGCGGAGGCCAGGGCACAGCTCGCCTCCGCTAGGGCGGAGCTTTCCCGGATCCAGGGCACTTACCCGCTCCGCGTAGCGGAGGCGGAGGCCCAGGCGGCCCTGACCCAGGCCCAGGCCCTGTATCTCAAGAGAAATTATGAAAGGCTGCTGGCCCTGAAGGATCAGGAACTGATCTCCCTCGACGCCATCGAAGACGCCGGCCAGAAGGCCGAGGTCGAGGCGAGGCGGCTCGATGTGCAGAAGGCTGCTTTGGAACGGGTCCGCCGGGAATTCGAGGAGGAGGCCAGAAAGGCCCGGCTTGCTGTGAAACGGGCTGAAGCGATCCTGGAGTCGGTGGAGATCCGAATCTCGTATACCACGATACGGAGCCCAATCACCGGCCTTGTGAGCAAGGTAACGGCCCAGGAAGGAGAGACCATCGTGGCCGGCCTGCAGGTCGCGAACCTGATCACCGTCCTCGACCCTTCTCTCCTGGAGATGTGGATCTATGTGGACGAAACCGACGTAGGGCAGGTCAAACCGGGCCAGAAGGTTGAATTCAACGTGGACGCCTATCCGGGAAAGACCTTTAAGGGCACGGTCCACACCATATATCCGGAGCCTGAGATCAGAGATAACATCGTTTATTATCAGGCACTTGTCGACATCACCCTGGAACAGGCGGAATGGCTGCGACCTGAAATGACCACCCAGGTCAAGATCGTCGTGGCGGAGAAGGACGACGTTCTGAAGATCCCGAACTCGGCACTCAAATGGGTGGAAGGCAGGCAGGTCGTTTTCGTCAGGACCGAGGCCGGCGATATCCGGCAGGTCCGACCCGGGATCGGCCTTGCGGGTCTGACCCACAGCGAGATCCTGAGCGGCCTCAAGGAAGGCGACGTGGTAGCCACGCAGCTGGTCCTGCCCGGAGGGGCGGCCGCCCCCCGGAAAGACGGGAAATGAGGGACTCCAGCCCCGCCATCACACTGGAGCATGTCTCAAAGAGCTTCTCCCAGGCCGGCATGGAGGTCCCTGTCCTCAGGGACATTTCCATGGACGTGGAGCCGGGGGAGTTCGTGGCACTTCAGGGCTCGTCCGGCTCCGGCAAATCCACCCTCATGCACATACTCGGCCTGCTGGACAGACCCTCCTCAGGGAAGTACCTCCTTCTGGGCCAGGATGTCTCCCGGCTTGACGACGACGCCCTGAGCGATCTCCGGAACCGGACCGTGGGGTTCATCTTTCAGACCTTTTACCTCATCCCCTACATCTCCGCCGTCCAGAATGTCATGCTGCCCGGACTCTATGGCCGGACGCCGGGAAAACGGCTGCGGCAGAGGGCAGAGGAGGTGTTGACCAGGGTCGGTCTTGGAGACCGCCTCCACTTCAGGCCCGGGCAGCTCTCCGGCGGCCAGCAACAGCGCGTGGCCATGGCTCGCGCCCTGATCAACGACCCGCAGGTGCTGCTCGCGGACGAGCCCACCGGGCAGCTCGATTCCGGCACCAGTGCGGAGATCATGGAACTCATTTCGGAAATCCATCAACAGGGGCGCACGGTCATCCTGGTCACCCACGACCAGGACACCGCCAGCCACGCCCGGAGGAAGATCGTCCTGCATGACGGCCGCATTCGGAGCGACTGAAGTCTTCCGGCAGGCATGGCGGGTGAGCGGTATGGCCCTCGCCGCCCTCTGGGCCTTCAAGCTCCGCAGCCTTTTCGTGATGGGCGCCGTGGCCCTGGGAATAGCCTCCCTCACCATCATCGTGACCGCCGTGGACGGGGCGAACCGGATGGCCTTCGACATCGTGAAGTGGTTCGGGCCCGACGCCGCCTTCGTCCTCGGGGGCGATATCAAGAGCAGGGCTGTGGGGCAGAGGACCATGACGCTTTCCCATGATGACGCCCGAAAATTAAGGGACATGCTCCCCGGAGCCTATCTCGTGGTGCCCATGCGGGCCAAGCAGGACGTCGTCCTCCGCTTCGGGAACGAAACGGTCCAGCTGCCCGTTGCCGTGGGGGCGACAGCCCGGTATGCCGAGGTCTGGAACTGGCCCCTGGTGGAAGGGCGGGATCTCACCGAGGAGGACGTAGCGCGAGGGGCCAAGGTCTGCCTCATCGGAGACACCCCTTCCCGGGAGCTGTTCGGCGAGGAATCGCCGGTGGGCCGAACGATCCTCATGGACAGGCTTCCCGTACAGGTGGTCGGCCGCCTCCTCTACCGCGGATTCACCGGCGGCGGAGGCCCGGTGGACGACCGCATAGTGCTGCCCATCACCACGCTCACGCAGCGATTCAATCTGGACCGCCAGTATTTCCGGGCACTGAGGGTAAAATTCCATTCCCCGGAGGCCATGGAGTTTCACGTAAAAAACCTGCGGGGCCTCCTCCGCTCACTGCACGACCTCGCTCCAGGAGAAGACGACGATTTCAGCATACTTACCGCGGACGAAATCCTGGGTTTTCTCTCGGCGTTCAAGGGCGGGCTGGTGCTGTTCCTCGGCGTCACCGCCGCAGTGGCCATGCTGGTGGGAGGCTTTGTCCTGGCGAACCTGTTCTATCTCAGCGTCAGCGAAAGGCGGCGCGAGATCGCCCTGAAGAAGGCCCTGGGCGCCAGAAACTGGGCCATCATCTTCCAGATCCTGGCTGAGGCGGTGTGCCTGACCCTGGCGGGGTCCCTTGCCGGCATGGCCTTGGGAATGGCTGCCGGCCAGTTGCTGGCGCGCCTCGGCGTCCTCCAAATCCTGTTCTCCTGGAAGGTGTTCCTGCTTTCAGTGCTGGCAGCCTCCGCCATCGGGGTGATTTTCGGGCTCCGCCCGGCCCGCCAGGCGGCGGAGATGGCCCCGATGGAGGTCCTCAAGGGCGATGGCTGAGACCCCTGGGCCCTGCGGCCGGACCGCGGATGGACCTCGGGAGCGGGACGTGGAAGGATGCCCCCCGCTTGACCGCCTTCTGAAGACTTCCTGGTGGAACTCACTGTTTTTCAGCCTCGGAATCGCCCTGTCATCCCTGGCCACCCACCGGCTGCGCACGGCCCTCGCCATGGCCGGTGTCTTTCTGGGTGCCCTCGCCCTCACCGGGGTCCAGCACGTATCGGAGGCGATGTACCGCAAAGCCGAACTGGAGACGGCCAAACTGGGCATCAATCTCTTCATGGCCCGGTCCGGACAGCTGCATTTTCGACGAGGCGGCCAGGCTCGGGTGCAGCGTGAGGCCCGGACGTTCACCCTCCAGGACGCGCGTGCCCTGATGAACGCCCTGCCCTCCGCCCGTCTGCAGGCCCCCTTCGTGGCCGCGACAATGCCGATCCGGGCCGGCGATGCCAAGGTCCCATGCCAGATCGTGGCCACCTGGCCCGACTATTCAGAGGTCCGGAATGCCGCCGCCCTCCACGGGCGATTCCTCACCTGGGAGGACGAGAAAAAAAGGGGCAGGGTATGCGTGCTCGGCCGGAAGATCGCCCAGCGGCTCTTCGGCCGCCCTGAGGCTGCCTTGGGCGAGCTGGTCTTCTTCTTTCGCGCCAGCGCCCGGGTCGTCGGAATCATGGAACCCAAAGGAGCGGACATCGCCGGTACCGACCAGGACGAACAGGTGTTCGTCCCCTTGTCCACATTCCTGCGCCGTTTCTCAAACCAGAACTGGATCACGGGCGTGTACATCCAGTTGGCCGACCAGCACCATTACGACGCCGCGAAGGCCGCTGCGGAAACCATTCTCCGGCGGCGCCATGGGATCACGCCGGGGGAGGAAGACGACTTCACCCTCCTGACCGCCAGGGACACCATGACGGTCCAGGAACAGGCACTGGATCTCGTTCAGACCCTGGGCCTCATCAGCTCCACGCTGTCCTTCTCGGTTGGTGGGCTGGGCATCTTCTCGATCATGGTGCTGCTTGTGCGCACGCGGCGGCTCGAGATCGGTGTCCGCCGGGCGGTGGGAGCCAGACGGCAAGACATCATCCGGCAGTTCATCCTGGAGGCGGGTATCATGGCCGGGACCGGGGGCACTCTGGGGGTGCTGAGTTCCCTGGGCCTCGTGCTCCTGGTCTACAAGTTCGGGGAGATGCCGCTGGTATACGAGCCGGGGCTCATTCTCGGCTCCCTGGCCGCTTCGGTGGCGCTGGGCCTCGGCGCCGGCGCATATCCTGCATGGCAGGCAGCCGACGTGCAGGTCCTGGATGTCCTCAGGAACGAATAGCGGCGAGGGACGCCCGAATGCGCACTATTGCTTTCTCACCCACGTGCCCGGAGGGGTCTCCACCCAGCACCCCGGAGGGGCGGTCTTCTGCCACTGGGCTGAGAAGATCTCCCGCACCCGCTTCAGCTCCGACAAGGGCACATTGAGTGCCGCACCTACGGCCCGGTAGAGGGCGTCCCGGTCGCCGTTTTCCCCAGCAAGGAGACGCTGGACAGCGGCCCTCTCCCGCAGATCCAGGCCTCCCGTGTCCCTGGCGACCAGGTACCCGCCGGCTGACTCCCCAAGGGCCCCGCGCTTCAGGAACGGATCGAGTTCCGGGTACCGGCCCTTCAGCCGTTCCTTGATCTGCCGGATGGTGGCGTTCGAGACGCTGAGCTCCTGCTGGGCAAACGCGGTCCCGGTCAGGCCGAGCCGAGACTGCGGTCCGGCTGGATCCTGCTCGCTGAATCCGGACTCCGCAGGCTGGCCCCGGACGTCCCGGACGATCTCCTCGGCGGCCTGCCTGACCTCCGCGGCCGGAAAGTAGATGTTGACGGTCACGCACGAGACGATGGTCCCCAGCGCTGCCACAACCAGGATCCGCGATAGGGGAATGCCCATAGATACCTCCTTTAATGCCCGCCGGCCGGGGGGGCTTCGGCCCCGCCATCATTGCTCTGAACGATACGGCCCAGACGGTCCAGCATGTCCCGAAAGGAAATCCGCCCCTCCGGATTCCTGTTTATCACATTTACCCCGGTGAAGAGACCCCTTTCAACTAAATATTCTTCTCCGTCCTTGTGGATCAGGCCATGGAGGGAGAAAACGTCGTTCGAGAGGCTGCAGGAGATGCCGATTCTGCGGTAGCCGAATTCCTTGAACATCCTCCCGAACAGCGGGATGGCACCGCCGCCGCCGAGAATCGCCAGGTTCTCCACCGCCTTGAGGCTGATCCTCTTGGGACCGGGGACCTCCGGATCGCTCTCGAGACGGAGATCGAATGCCTCCGGCTGAATCCCGCTCACCGCGAGATGATCCACACGGCCGTCGACCCGTCCTGTGATCCGTCCAAAGCCTGCAGCCTCGCTGATTTCTTCGAGGTCGAGGCCGGTGAACGCGATCTTGGCCCCAAACCTCGGCACAGGAGCAAAGGGTTCGAGCCACATATCCCTGGCCACAACCCGGCCCCCTGCCGCATCGATCTCTACCTGCCCGGCAAACTGTACTTTCGGTTCGACCCACTCGGCCTTTTCGATTACCGCCTCCGCTGTTGCCGGAACAGGCGTCTCAGGCCATAACTCCTCGACCTTCAGGGGAGAGAGCTTCACGCCGTTGGCCTCAAAGGCCATTGCGCCTCCTCCCCGCCGCAGTGACGCCCCCTCGGCGGAGAATTCACCACCGCCAATGGAGATCCGGAGCGGGCTGAGCGAAACCTGTTCCCGGCAGAGCGCCATGAACGCATAGCCTTCCTCCACCCGCGCTGATCCGAGGGTAAATGCGCCCCACCTGATGGATCCCCCCTGACAGCCCTCGCCCAAAAGCGGGTATCCGGCCCGAACGGTAACGGCCGGACTGAAATCCCGGCCGGCGATGGAGACGGCACCATGGAGTTCGCCGGAGAGAATGCCGTCCTGAAACCGGAGTCTCCAGTCACCTCTCGGGACTACATCCCGTAGAAACGGGATTCGGCCGGCAAAGGGCTCCTGAAGCAGGAGCCGGAAAGGGGTTTCCACCGGGCCTGAGAGGGTAATCTCGGTCTGGCGCCCACGGAGAGCGCGCTCCACCTCCGTCCATCCAGGCAGACGCCCGGCCAGGAAATTTCCGACCACGAGCCCCCGGCCGCTCCCCTGAACCGGCCCCCCCAGGGAGAATTCCTCCACGACGGTTCCATCCGGGCCGAAAGACCCGGCGGCAGCCACCCGCCCTGCCAGCCGGGAGAGATCGAGAAACCAGGGGGAAATGAGCACGGCGCCTTCGTCCCATCGAACGAGGATCTCCCATCGAGTCGGCCCCTGCGGATCGCCCTGCCGGGATGCGGCGATGGACGCCTCGGAGGCTACCCCTTCACAGGCAGCCCCCTCGTTGACGGCAAGGGCGAGCCCTTCCACCCGCACCCATGCGGCCGCATCCCAGCCGTCCGCTCCTGCCTCCATCCGAGCAGACACGAACGCCTTCCCGGCATCGAGGGTACCAGCCAAGCCACTCGCCCTGCCGCCCAGCGCCCAGAGGGCGGGCAGGTCAACGTCTCCCGGACCTGCCGTGGCTGTAAGTCTCCAGGGGTCGCCCTCTTCTCCAGACCAGCCGAACTCCGCCGTTACAGGAAAACCCGATGGAGCCGCATGGGCCTTGAGGCGTCCGCGGCGGAGATCGGGAGTCACGGCAACGGCCCACCGCAAAGGATGGACGTCGAGAGCAACCCACTGGTACCAGGGGCTTCGGGGCATCATCGCAGTGCCGGTCGCGGCAAGGCCGTGGGAGCGGGAAAAAGCCACAATCCCTCCGGCAAGGAACGGAAGGGGGCCAGCCGGATCTGCCCTTCCGCCGCGCCTCCCCTCCTCCTCGGCAAGAAGCAGGAACAAGGGAGCGGCATCCGGGGTCATCAAATTCACGCGTGCCGTCATCCCGACCATGCCCCGAAAAGTTCCTGAAGCACTTGCGCCCAGACGGAGACTCGCCTCCGGCCGCTCCCGGAGGCCGCAGGTCCCCTCTGCCCGGAGAGAGAACAGGATTCCCCCCGGACCCCATCTCACATCCCCCTCGAACACTCCCCGGCCCCGAACCCCTGCATCGCAGGCGGAGATCTCGCAAGAAAAGGCAGAGGCGCCCTCGGCCGGGTCCGTTTTTCCCGGTCTCCTGTAGCCAGGCAGAACGGAGATGCCGGTGATCCGGAGATCTCCTGCCTCAAAAGGGATTTCAATCACCCCGCTGTGCACCGCCACCCTCTCCAGCATCGCCCCGGCGACGCCCCCCGGCACCGCACCCACCGTCCAAGCCCCCGTGCCATACCCTGAGGCGACGCGCAACCGGGGGGACTCGATATGGATCGCCCGGACCGCCGGAGGCCAGATTGAATATTCCACACGGACCCTGGAGACATGCGCATCGAGACCCTGTCCGCTGATCCGGAGCCCGATGAGGGAGAAGGCACTGCCATCCAGGGAAACGGCGCCCGGGCGGACCCGGTATCCCAGGGTCCCTCCGGCGGTCTCGAACAGTGTCTTCACCACAAACGGAAATCCGAAAAAAGCCCCTGCCGCCGCCAGGACAAGGACAACTGTAGCCACAGCGAACCACCGCCCCCCCCTCTTCCATCCAGGTGAGTGTCGCATCTATGCCCCCGCCTGCCTGCTCCCCCCCCACCGGCCCCTCGACCCGGCCCGACTCAGAGTACCGCGTCTGCGCGGAGCGGGCAAAACCCCGCGGGGCTCCATGGGGAACAAGAGTGCATAACGGACATGCCTATGGGACCTGTATCACCAGAAGGGACCTGCCTATTGACTCGGAAAAATATTTGTTCTAAGGGAAGGGAAAGGAAAGGCTCCAGAGTTCGCCCGGGTGCGGCGGGCAAATCTTCAGAGAGGAGGAAAGCATGAGAGTAATGAGGTTGATAGGGTTATTATTTCTATGGAGCTGTCTCATAGGCTCGTGGATGGCTTCACAGGCATGGGCGGAGGAGCGGCCTCTCGCCAAAAGCGTGGATGAACTCATCGCCCGGTACGATTCCACGTCATGCCGGGAGTGTCACGAGGAGATCTACGACCAGTGGGCCAACTCCCTCCACGCGATCTCCGCTTTCGGGAGCGGCGGCGGGCGGACGGCGGCCACTTTCGTCACCGCCATCGAAAAGGGGCTGATGATCATGCCCTATTCCGGGGTGAAGTCTCCAGAGGACGTGCAGAGAAAACACATGATGGGCTGCGCCAAGTGCCACCTGCCGCAGCTGGCAGAGGCCAGCGACGAGGCGGTGCAGGAGTGGATCGAACTCGTCTACGCCTTCATGGAGGACGGCGACGAGGATGCAGAAGAAAAACTCATGGAACTCAACATCGGCTGCATGATCTGCCACAACAGAAACGCCATCACACACAAGTGGGTGGACGGATTCCCGGAACCTGGGACCATCTACGGATCCAAGGAAGGCGCCCATGACGACGAGGCCCATCCCGTGCTCAAGAAGGGCCCCATCCTGAAGGAATCCATACTCTGCGGCCAGTGCCACGGCCTCGGACCGAATCTGGAGCTGGAAAACCCCACCCAGTGCGCGACTCTGTACGGGAGCTACATCTTCGCGTACATCCCCGAGGGGGGGGACAAGACATGCCAGTACTGCCACATGGAAAAGACCGGCATGGGGCACGACATCAAGGCGTACAGCAACGAGACGATGATCAAGGCCGCCATCCACGCCGAGGTGAGCGCCCAGACGTATTACTGGCGCAAGAATAAGGAGTCCGGGGTCCTGCCCATGGGTGTTGTGAAGGTCGAACTCCTGAACAAGTCGGGACATACCATCCCGGACGGGTGACCGACTCCAAACCGACTGGTCCTGGAAGTGACCGGTGAGACACTCGACGGAAAAGAGATTTTCAGTGACGAGAGGATCTACATGCCCTATCCGGGCAGGAACTGCAAGGGCTCCGAGATGGGCCGCGGGCCGTACGAAAAGTGCGCCCTGATCCGGGATACGGGCCTCGAGCCGAACAGGCCCAAGCACGAGACCTTTGAGATCATCTTCCCTTATCACGATGTGACAAAGGACGGCGAGTTCGTGGACCGTGTCCTCGACGCCGACAAGCTCGTGGCCAAAGTCAAGCTATGGTACGTTCCCTTTGGGGAATTCAACGGCACGGAAGTCCTCTGGTACGAAGAGGACGTCCCGGTGAACCTGACCGGGGAGTGGGTCTGGAAGAAGTAGCGGGGTTTGCCCGGGTGGAACCCCGGGCGTGATCCCGAACCGCACAAGGGCCAGCGGCGCACGGATGCCTGCGCCGCTGGCCCTTTCTTGTCCCGGTACGGACAGTGTACCTCCCGGGGGACGTGGAACGCCCGGCCGTTCGGCCTCTACCCAGGAGAGGGCCCGCCTGAAACCCCGTTCTCCAGGACCGGCTCCGGGGTGAACTCCCTCCAGCGCACGGGAAAACAGAGCGCCACGGTGGTCCCCTTTTCCGGGGAGGAATCGATACACACTCTGCCCTGGTGTTCCCTGAGGATCTGTTCCACCAAGAGCAGGCCGAGACCCGTTCCGGTAGGCTTCGTGGTGACGGAGGTCCTGAAGAGCTTCTCCCTGACCTCCGAAGGGATGCCCGGCCCTTCATCCGATATCCGGACCTCCGGGTGCCCGTCGTCGGCTCGAACCAGGCCGACGGCGATCCGTCCTCCGGGGGCGGAGGCATGGGCAGCGTTCCTCAGGACGTGCAGCAGTGCCACCTTGAGGGTCCTGCGATTCGCCTTGACGGGGACGGGCTCGGGGGGAAGCTGCACCTCGACGGCAAACTCCTTTTTTGCGACCGTGATCCTCCACGCCTTGAGGGCCTCTTCCACCACGGCCCTCAGGTCCTCCTGAACGAAAAAGCGCCCCTGTTCCCGGACAAGCCTTTCAAAATTGCGCACGGTATTCTCGAGCTTCTGCGCCTGCTGGGATATGGCCTGGAGCTTCATCAGATCCGCTGCCCCCTCCGGGGCATCCCGTTCGAGCACCCGAGCCAGGCCCCCAATGGCGGTGGCAGGGTTCCGGATCTGATCCGCGATGCAGAGCGCCATCTCCGCCACGGTCCTTTCCTGGGCAAGGGCCTCCAAATCCTGGGTGAGCTGGAGGAGCTGGGCGTTCATGCGGTCGAGCTGACGATTCTGTTCCGACTTTTCCCTGAGCAGCCGGAGCACTTCCTCATGCTTCGCCCGGAGATTCTCCACGTAGGATTCCTCCGTGTCCGCGAACAGCTCCCTCTTGATGCCCGCCTCACGCTCCCGAAGCTCATCCCAGGGGATCGCCAGGCCCAGTTTCCGGCAGCGGACCCGAAACGCCGTCCCCGGCGCCCCTCCCTCGAACCATACCCCGTCCAGCACCTTTCGCAGCCCTGGCATGGGGTGCGACGCCATGAGCTGTTCAGGGAAGTCTGCCTCCCCCTTGGGCTCGGTCAATCCGCAATCCGAGTGCGAGTACGGCCGCCGTCCCTCGAAGACGAGTTCGATGCCGGTCCCGGAATGCGGGCCTTCCGCCCTGACCATGGCAAGATGGACCGTGCCGCCGGAACAGCGCTGGAGGAGCAGGCGGGCCATCTCGGAGGCCGCCGCAGCGATCTGGATGACGGCTATCCGGGCATACCCTGCAGCACGGGCCAACAGCTTTGCCCGCCCCCGGATCTTGGGTATATCCTGAGGCCGCTTGACGACAAGACTCAGGATGTGCAGGCGCTCGCCTACTTCTCCGCCCATCGCCACACCACCAGAGCCGCATCTTGGTTGGGTTTCGGGTCGAACAGAATCTGGGTCAGGAGCCCGGCTGGAACACCCTGCATCGAGGCGGGGCGGAGGTTCCTCCCACCGTACACGAAAAAGGGGCACCAGAGATCGGACGCATTCCGCTCCATATCCCTGAGCTGACGGTGACCGTCAGTATGCATAACGGCCAGCACGTCGGAGCACGGTCCGTACTCGCGTCCCGCCACCCGTTCCCATGTCCGGCTTCCCAGCGCCCCGCCCCGAGGGTCAGCGGTGAACCAGACGCGGTCAAGGGCGAAGATGGTCTTGATGTTCCCGGCCCCGGCGCACTTCAACGTGCGGGAGTACAGGTCGAACAGCATGACTTCGATCGCCACGCCCCGGCCACCCCGCAGGGTCGAATCCAGGGAATCCACCACGTGGTGCGGCGGCCAGAGGAGGGCCAGCCGATCCAGTTCCCCCGAGGCGGCCCGGCACAAGCCGGCAGCCTCGTGCCCGTGCCCCGCTGCATCGATGAGGGTGATCCGGACGTACTGATCATCGGCCTGAACGAATACTGCGTCGCCGGAGGGGGCATCCCCGCCCCGCGGCCGCACCAGGGCACAGAGGTCCACTCCGGCGGCCGCGAGGGTTTGAGGGGGCATCCGCCGGGGCCACAGGGTGGAACAGACCAGGGTGGCATACTCCCTTGGACCGGAAACGCCGGGGCACGAAAACGGCCCGCGGGTCCCGGAGCAGAGGGACAGCTGGTCGGACAGTCTGACCACGGTCCCGACCCCGGCCCCGAGCCCCCCCTCGGTGGACAGGCCCCCCCCCAGGACGGCGGCGATGTCGGCGATTCCCGGACCGCCGTCCAGACTGGCGATCATGAGGCAGGGTGTCCCCCCAAGTTGGCACCCGCTGATGCGGAGCATGCCGTCACAGGTGCGGTGCGCCACGTGGTTGTGGGCGAGTTCGCTGGCCACCAGGACCGCCTCGGCGACGCGATCCGGGGGGAAACCCAGGCGGCAAGCAACGTCCCCGGCCACCCGCTTCGCCACAGTGGCGTCGGCCAGTCCGGCCACGGGAATCTCCTCAAGCACCGGGCTGGAGGCGTCCACGGTTCCCGACCGGTGCCCCGACCCCGAGCTTTGCCAGCGCCTGCTCCACATCGAGCGCAAAATCCACTCCCTCGAACCGAATTCCGAAGTCCAGGAGGGTAATGACCACCGGCACGGCAAGGCCGACGATGACCACCCTGGCCCTCAGCAGATCAAGGGCCGCCGCCATGTGGGCCAGGTGCTGGGCGAGGTAGGAGTCCACCACCTCCACCTGGTGGAGGTCCACGATGACCCCATGGGCGCCCCGCACCCGCACCAGGTCGGAGATGCCCTCGAGGAGGTCCGCGATCCCCTCGTCGTCGATTTCCTCCTGGATGGAGATCAGCAGGATATTCCCCAGGGGAAAGACCGAGAAAGATTTCATGTCGCGCCCCGGGCCGCCGGCCTTCACGAACGGGAATCAGCAGGCCCCCCGGCCGGACGGTGCCATCTGCCAGCCCCTTCACCCTTGTCGCCGAGCTGACTGATGGCCAGATGGAGGGCATCGCTCATACGCCCCTTCACAGTAATACTCCCCATGTTCACATCGAGCTGCGCGATGGTTCTTGCAATGTGCGGGCACATGCCCGATATGATCGCCTCACTGCCCATGAGTCGCGCGGCGTTCACGGTCTGCACGAGATGACTCGCCACCTCGGAGTCCACTGTGGCCACCCCTGTGATGTCGATGATCACAAAGGGGGCCCGGGTCCTCTCGATGGCCTCAAGCAGCCTCTCCATGGCGATTCTGGCCCTATAGCTGTCAAGTGCCCCGATGAGAGGGAGGGCCACCACACCGTCCCAGACCTCGATCACAGGGGTGGAGAGCTCGAGGATCTCGTCCTGCAGGTGCCGTATGTCCTCATCCCGCTTCTTCAGGAGTTCCTCCTGCTGCTTCACTATGATCCGTTCCTTTTCAAGCCGGTCGGTTATGTCGATGAAGTGCTCGACACACCCGATGACATCCCCCTTGTAATTCCTCAAAGGCCTGCTGGCATACTCCATGGGGATCTGCTTTCCACGCACCTTGAGGATCGTCTGGCCCTGGTGGACGGCGTTGGACTCCACCGCTATGTGACAGGTGCATTGTTCCGTCCCGCACATGGGCGTGTCGAAAATTTCATAGCACTTTCTATCAAAGCAGTCCCCGGGGGTCCTGCCCACCATCTCGGCGCCGGCCTTGTTGATCATGAGAATGTTGTGCTCGAGGTCCGTGACAAAAACTCCTGAAGGAATGGCATTGATGATCTCTGCCAGAAACGTCTCGTCCCGGTAAATCTCGTTGAGATTCTTCATGGTGCACCGCCTCCAGGGAGTCCCCGGCTCAGGGAGTGAAGATCTTCGAGGCCCTGGCAAGGACCTCGACAATTTCGAACATATTGCATGCACGGCCCACGGCAAGCCTGTGGCGCAGGGCGTAATGATCGAGACAGACGCCGCAGACCAGGATGGAAGCGCCGTGCCGCTCCAGCTCTTGAAGGGCCTCCACGAAGGGGGCGTCCTTGATGGTGAGAAAGACCCCCCTGTTGTGGAATATCAGACTGCCCGGACGCGGGCTCACCTCCAGCAGGGTGTGCAGAAATGCGTCCATGAGCCTGTTCCCCAGGGCCTCGGCACCCTGGCCGAAATGCTCAGAACGGAAGACCACGGCCCATTCCTGCCGCCCCTGTTCGCTCAGGTTGTTCGTTTCTGACACCGCCTCCTCCTTGCCCCTCTCCCCGCGCACGCGGGACCCGGACCGACGGTCCACTCGCCCCGCAGGCCGCGCACGGCTTCGGGTGCCGAGACCGGCGCAGGCCCCCCGTGAAATCGTCCTCCTGGGCCCCGGCACGACCCTGCTTCACACCATCTCGTGTATCATTCGGCCCAGACCCTGTCAAACATCGAGCGGTCCCGCCCTGGGTTGCGTCAGAATCAGTCGACGTGAGCATAGATAGGGAATAGGCAAAGAGCGCTGACTTTTTGCAGCCGGCTTGGGTATGCTATTTTTGTGTGCTCACAACAACCAGCGAGGAACCGATGAAAGACATCCATCGAGTTCGACGGCGCATCGTGTGCCACTGGTGAAGTCTGTTTTTGTGATCCTCTTCCTTGCCCTTTCCCGTGTCCTTTCACGCAGGAAACGCCCGCAGAGGTCTGGACCCAGTGCGGCCCCGGGGGGGTCCGTGCAAGCCCTTGTGATCGACCCCTCGGCCCCATCCACACTCTATGCAGGCACCTCTGGGGGGGGCGTCTTCAAAACCACCGGCGGGGACGCGATCTGGGGGGGAACACAGGACTTGAGGGCGTCACGATAGGGGATCTCGCATGGACCCCGCCGCCCAGGGGGCGATCTATGCCGGGACCTCCGGAGCCGGCATCTGGCATTATGTCCCAGCGGCCACCCCCCTCAACGACACCACGGCCTTTGTGGAACAGCTCTATCTGGATTTCTTGAAGCGGGAGGGTGATCCGGACGGCATTGAGTTCTGGGTGAACGCCATCGACTCCGGGGCCATGACCAGGGCCCAGGTGGTGGAATGCTTCCTCCTCTCCCCCGAGTTCGGCGAGAGAATCGCCCCGCTCGCCCGTCTCTATTTCGCCTACTTCCTCAGGATCCCGGACTACGACGGCCTGATGTACTGGATCGATGTCTACGCCAACGGTGCACGCCTTCTGGACATCTCGGAGTTCTTCGCCTCATGCGCGGAATTCGCGGCGACGTACGGGGGTCTCAACAACGCGGATTTCGTCCCCCTCATCTACAACAACGTGCTCGGCCGGGAGCCGGATGCAGGCGGATTCGCATTCTGGACCGGGCAGCTCGACAGGGGGCTCATGACCCGCGGGGAGGTGATGCTTAACTTCTCTTAATCCCCCGAATACAGGGTCTTGAGCTAAAACGGCGTCTACGTGACCATGGTCTACATGGGCCTCCTGCTCCGAGGTCCCGAGCAGGGCGGATTCGGCTTCTGGGTGGACTATCTCGCCACCGGGAATTCCGGACTTGCGCTGATAGACGGGTTTCTCGCCTCGGAGGAATATGCGGCGCGGTTCCCCGACTCAGGCGCGGCGGGGAGACATGCGGGGCCGGCCCTGGCCGCGCTCAGGATCGACGACCATGCGGAGACGAACTTGGCGGGAGAGGCGGGATTGGAGACGGCGCGGTGAAGCCGCCAACAACGGGAGGGGGAGGGAAAGATCGAGATCCGTCCTGTTGATCGACCCTCAGATCCCCTGGACCATGACGCCGAGGTCCTCCGCCGCATGCCTGCGCCGGTATGAGGCGGCCGAACCCTGGAAATAGCTGCAGCTCACCACGGGGAGGTTCACCAGCGCGGCTGTCTGGCAACCCTGAAGCCACATGCAGCTTTCGCAGATGGGCACACTGGTCCGAGTAAAATCGAAATCGAGATCCCTTGCTGTAGGCTTCACCCTTCGGTATTTTTGATGCATATGTATGGCTTTCCCTGCGCTGAATGCTCCTGTACCGAGGCCCGGCGGGCGCGAGAACGCGGTTTCCCGCGCGTGCGCGCATCGTCAGGTCAGACCTGCTGAGAAAGCGCTGCAATTTCGATTCCACCGTGACCCTCAGGGTCTGGGGGCACTCGGGGACCGTGGAAGGCGCAGGGTGACGGTTGTGCCGGCGCCAGGCTCGGACCGCACTGCAATGTCTCCGCCCCAGGCCTGAACGAGCCTGTGCACGATAGCCAGACCCAGGCCCGTGCCGTCGGGCCGCGTGGTGAAGAAGGGATTGAAAATCTTGGTCAGGTCCTCCGGTCGGATCCCCCGGCCGTCGTCCTCGATCTCGATGACGATGTGACCCTGCTCTCGCCGGCCACGGATCGCAATGTGCCCTCCCTCCGGGGGAAGGGCCTGATGGGCGTTGAGCAGCAAGTTCAGCAAGACCTGGCGGAGCTGATCGGGATCCAGTTCGAATTCGAGATCCTCGGGCACATCCAGCGCCAGCTCGCCTGGGGGCAGTCCCCTGCGCTGCCGCAGGAGCGAGAGCACGTATTCGACCTCCCGGTGCAACACGACTGTCTCGTTTCTCCTGCCCTCCGGGCGGGCATAGAGAAGAAAGGTGCGGGAGAGATCGTTGAGCCTGTGGCTTTCCCTAGCAATGATCTTCAGGAGCCGCTTCCCCTCTGGCAGGACGAGCCCGGCCTCTTGAAGGAACTGCGCTGCCCCGGATAGTGAAGCCAGCGGGTTGCGTATCTCATGGGCGAGGCCGGAGGCCATTTCGCCCAGGGCGGCCAGCCGGTCCATCCGCTGGAGCTTCTCTTCCCTTGCCTTGACACCGGTGATATCTTGAAAAATGAGTCCGTATCCTAGGAGATCCCCCCGCTCGTCCGTCAGGGGAAACGTCGATATGCCGAGGCACTTCTGCACCCCCTCCGCCGAGATGTGCATGAGTTCCTGTCGATCCGACTCCTCGATGGCCGAATGATCCATCATCCGAGCGCCCGCAGGCCAGAGTTCCCTCAGGGGGCGGCCGTAAACGCGGCTGAAAGCACCGCCGAGGATATCCGCCGCCGCCTGATTCGAGGAGGTGATCGTCCCGTTCTGGTCCACCGTTATCAGGCCCGAACGGAGACTGTTCGCGAGGTGCCGGTGGACCTCCTCCATGCGTCTCAGGTGCATCTGGGTCTCAGAGAGACGGATCTCCGTCTGTCTGAGTCGGCCGGCAAGCACAATGCCGAGGGAAGCAGTGACATTGAACGCGGCCATGTTGGCAAAAAATCCAAAGGCAGCCTGGGCCAGGGGGAATTGCATGTCCCACACGGACCAGCTCACGGCGGCGTAGAGAACGGTGCTGAGCAGGGCGGTCACCGTCCCGCCCCTCCGGCCCGCCAGCAGGCAGGCGGTAATGATCACAAGAGGGTACAGGAAGGTAAAGGGGCTGCTGAGCCCCCCCGTCAAGGCTACCGCCGCCGTCACCAGGAGGACGTCCAGGAGAGTCTGGGTCCAGATGAGTCCGTCCCCGAGGCCCCGCGTTCTATGCCAGCCGATGTACAGTCCGGAGAGAAGGACCGCGGCCCCCAAAAGCACCGCCAGCCTGGGGCTGAACATGGAGACGTCTCCAAGACGGTCGGGGAGCAAAAAGGTGCCCGCCCAGAGCAGGACGAGGAGCGCGAGACGGCCCACGCTGATCCATGTGAACAGCCGGCCGTTTGTCGCGTCTTCAGAGGGCATGCTTGGCAAGACGGTATCGGAAGGAGCGGAAATTCAGGCCGAGGAGGGCCGCCGCCTCGGTCTTGACGCCGTTGGTCCTCTCCAGGGCCTGGACGAGGAGTTTTCTCTCGATCTCGCCCAGGAGGCGGTCGAGGTCCAGACCCTCGGGCGGGAGTTCCGGCTCCGGGAGCTGTCCGGCGGATCTGCCGTTCCGCTGTTGTTTGAATCGCGCGAGGGAAAGGCTCTCCGGAAGGATCAGATTCGAGGTGGCCAGAGCGACACTCCGTTCGATGATGTTCTCGAGCTCCCTCACGTTGCCTGGAAAAGGATACCCCAGCAGGGCCTCGAGGGCGAAGCTCGAGATTCCTTGGACGGTCTTGCCCTGATCCCTGGCGTAGCGGTCCAGAAAGTACTGCACCAGCAAGGGGATGTCCTCGGGCCGTTCGCGCAGGGAAGGCATCCGGACCGTGATGACATTGAGTCTGTAGTAGAGGTCCTCCCGGAATCTCCCCGACATCACCTCTTCTTCCAGATCCCTGTTCGTAGCCGCAATGATCCGGACATCCACGCGCACTTCCTGGGACCCTCCCAAAGGAATGAAGGACTTCTGCTGCACCACCCGAAGGAGCTTCACCTGCAGGGTCATGGGAAGCTCGCCGATTTCGTCAAGAAAGACGGTGCCTTGCTCGGCTGCGGCGAAAAGGCCGCGCTTTTCCCGGTCCGCCCCTGTGAAGGCCCCCTTGGTGTGTCCGAAGAGTTCGCTCTCCAGCAGGTTCTCCGGGATGCCCCCGCAGTTGACGGTCACGAAAGGCCTGTCCCGCCGGTCACCGAGGTTGTGAACGGCCCGGGCCACGAGTTCTTTGCCTGTCCCGCTCTCTCCGGTAATGAGCACGCTGGAGGGGCTGGAAGCGATCCGAGGTATGAGTTGAAAGATCTTCAACATGGAAGGGCTTCTGGCCACCATGTTGTCCAGGCGGTAAATCTTTTGCGCCGGGTCCCTCTCTCCGGGCTGTGCATCGGGGCGACTCTCTATGGCCTGTTGCACCACCTCCCGGATCTCGTCGATCTGAAAGGGTTTGGTGAGGTAGTCCCAGGCCCCCTCCTTCATGGCCGCCACTGCCGAATCCAAGGAGGCGAAAGCGGTGATGAGGATCACGGGGATGTCCGGATGCCTGCCCTTGATCTCCTTCAGGAGCGTCACGCCGTCCATGCCGGGCATCCGGACATCGCTCAGGACCAGCGACACCTCCTCGCGGTCGAGCACATGGAGCGCCTCCTGGCCAGTGCCGGCGGAGGAAATCCGGTACCCTTCCTTCGCAAAGAGGATCTCGAGGAACTCCCGGAGGCTCTGGTCGTCGTCCACGATGAGTATCCTGTTCTCCGAGTGGGCCTGTTGTTCCTCAGCATGGCTGAACAGGTCTTCCGGGCCGGCGAAAGGCATGGCTCAATGCACCTCCTCCCTCCCTTATCGTCAGTTCCGGCGAGGGAATTGAGCCCGCCCGGGGAGAAACTCAACTGCTGATCGAGCTGTAAAAACTCCTGAAACCCGATACCGCTCAAAATGCCTCAGTGCACGGTGCAAGGCGCGATATTTTCGAGGAACGCAGCGTACTGAACCGCACGCGCCAATACGAGAAGGCGGCAAAACGCCGGAGATGGGGTATTTCCAGCGGCATCAGCCGCTGAGGCGCCCGTGGAGGTCGTATACTGGGACACCGGCCACAAAGGTCAAGACGGCCCGCCCCTTGAATCGAGTCCCGAGGAAGGGCGTGTTGCGGCTCAGAGAACGGAGGGATTCGGGAGTGAGGGTGAATTCCTCCTCCGGATCGATCACGGCAATGTCGGCAGAGACCCCGGGCCGCAGGGTACCGCCCTGGATCCTGAGGATACCGGCAGGGTTGACCGCAAGGCACCGGACCATGCCGGCCGGTGTGAGACAGCCTTCCCGCACGAGCTCAAGGGCGAGCGGCACGGCCGTCTCCAGCCCAATGATCCCGTTGGCCGCCAGCTGGAACTCCACCTCTTTTTCAAGGGAGGTGTGGGGGGCGTGATCTGTGGCGATGCAGTCCAGCGTCCCGTCCGCAAGACCCGCCTCTACGGCAAGGCGGTCCTCCTCGGTGCGCAGGGGCGGATTCATCTTGGCCAATGTGTTGAAACCGAGTACTGCGTCCTCGGTAAGGCTGAAATAATGGGGCGCGGTCTCCGCAGTGACCCTCACACCCCGTGCCTTGGCACGCCGAATGATCTCCACTGCCCCCCGCGTGCTCACGTGGGCAACGTGGAGCCTGCCTCCCGTCAAGGCGGCCAAGGCCACATCCCTGAAGACCGCGACTTCTTCCGCCGCCGCGGGAATCCCCTTGAGTCCCAGGAGGGTGGAGACGCGGCCTTCGTTCAGAGAACCGCCCCGGGAAAGGGCGGATTCCTCTGCGTGGGAAATGATGAGGGCATCGAAGGTCCTGGCGTATTCAAGGGCAAGACGCATCATGGATGCGTCCGCCACCGGGAAGCCGTCGTCGGAAAAGGCCACGGCGCCCGCCCGCATGACGTCTCCGAACTCCGAGAGTTCCTCCCCCCGCTGTCCTCGGGTGATCGCGGCGATCGGAAATACCCTGGCCTTGCCGGCCCTGGCGGCCTGCTCCAGGATGAACCGGGTGACGGCGGATGTGTCGTTCACAGGCCGAGTGTTGGGCATGCAGGCCACCGCAGTGAAGCCACCCGCCGACGCCGCGTTCGTCCCCGAGGCGATGGTCTCCTTGTATTCCTCGCCGGGCTCCCTGAGATGGGCGTGCATATCGATGAATCCCGGCGTGACCCAGAGTCCCTGCAGATCGAGGACCAGGGCACCCGGGGGGGCATCGAGGCCGGGATCGACGCCGCGGACACAGCCGTCCTCCAACAGGAGATCTGCGGTCCTGTCCAGATCCCGGGAGGGATCAATTATCCGGCCGTTTCGCAGGATGATGGGAATCATGGCTGAGCCCTATCCCCTTGAATGTCCGTCAGCAGGAGCGACAGCAGGGCCATCCGCACCGCCACGCCGTTTGTCACCTGGTCAAGTATCACCGAATTTGGTCCGTCGGCCACCTCCGGTGCCATCTCCACTCCCCTGTTGATGGGCCCCGGATGCATGACGATCGCCCCGGGTTTAGCGAGCCTGATCCGTTTTTCTGTCAGGCCGAACAGGAATGCATATTCCCTAGCCGTCGGTATAAGACTGCGGCCCTGGCGTTCCTTTTGGATGCGCAGGGCAATGACGACGTCGGCGTCCCTGAGCGCGTCCTCCGCCCTGAGGGTCACTGAGGCCCCCAGGGCGTCGGCCCGTGGGGGAAGCATGGTGGCCGGCCCGCTGACCACTACCTCCGCCCCCATCTTGCCGAAGGCCAGGATATCGGAGTGTGCCACCCGGCTGTGGGCGATATCTCCCAGGATGGCGACCCTGAGGCCGCGGATCCTGCCGAAATGTTCGCGCACGGTGAAGAGATCGAGCAGGGCCTGGGAGGGATGTTCATTCGTCCCGTCGCCAGCATTGATGACGGCTGCCGCGACATGTCCGGCCACGAGATGAGGGGCACCGGAATGGGGGTGCCGCAGGACAATGACGTCCGGCCTCATGGCTTCCACATTCCGCGCCGTGTCTACGAGAGACTCCCCCTTCACCAGGCTGCTCGCACCGGCGGAGATCCCCACCGTGTCGGCACTGAGACGTTTTGCCGCCAATTCAAAGGAGAGACGCGTTCTGGTGCTGGGCTCGAAAAAGAGGTGGACCACGGTGCGCCCTCGCAGGGGAGGCACCTTCTTTATGGGCCGCTTCAGGATATCCTTCAGCGACTCCGCGGTGTCCAGGATGAAGGTGATCTCCTCGGACGAGAGATCCGCCATGCCGAGAATGTGTCGGGACCGCAGGCCGTTCATGCCCAAAAAAAGCCTCCGTTCCCGCTGGAAGGAGGCGTGTGTATGCTACGACATACACTGTCTGGAATGGGACAGCGTGAGCGCATGGTGACCTGGATGTAGCACACGGCCGCAGCCCTCGTCAAGCTCCGGGGGCGCCCCCTCACCCGTCAGGCCGGAGACCCCGTTCAGGAACGCCCCTCCCTCGCCTCCGCGAAAGGCGGCTGACCGCTCTTGGGTAAACCACAGGGAGGGGCGCCTCCTCGGGGGGCCTTCTCTCCGACAGCGCCCCTGCCAGGAACAGATCAGGTCATTTCGGAAAGACGGACGATCTTGTCGTAGTCCGCATTCACCCGATTCTGTATGTACGCGATCTGCTCCTCCGTCAGATGGCGGAAGCGACGCTGTCCCTTGAGGTACTCTTCAACAGGCTTCGGCTTGGTGATCTTTCGGCTGAGCACATAGCGGCCCTCGATGACTTCGTATAGAGGAAAGACCCTGGTGGAGACCGCCAGCTTTGAAAATTCCACCGAACGCTCACCGGCTGACCCCCAGCCCGTTGGGCAAGGGCTGTAAATGTGCACGTAGGCCGGTCCCTTGACCAGCGCCGCCTTCTTGACCTTGTTCATGAGGTCAAGGAAATAGGCCGGAGAGGCGGTAGCCACATAGGGTATGCCGTGGGCAACCATGATGGCCGGCACGTTCTTTTTCCATGTCACCTGGCCGAAGCTCTGGGTGCCCGGAGGGCTCGTCGTCGTCATCGCCCCGTACGGCGTGCAGCCCGATCGCTGGACCCCGGTGTTCATGTACGCCTCGTTGTCCAGGCAGACATAGAGGAAATCATGGCCTCTCTCGAAAGCCCCCGAAATCCACTGAAGGCCGATGTCCCCTGTGGCACCGTCACCGCCCACGGCGAGGATGTCCACGTGCTTCTTTGGGATCTTCCCCTTGCGCCTCAGGACGTTCCGCGCCGCCTCGACGCCCGAGGCCACCGACGCGGCATTCTCAAAGGCCACGTGTATCCACGGCACCTTCCAGGCGGATTGCGGATACGGCGAGGTGATGATCTCCATGCAGCCCGTGGCGCTACAGACGATGACGTCTTTCCCCAGGGCCTTCATGACCATGCGCAGGGCAAGCACCTCCCCGCATCCCTGGCAGGCCCGATGCCCCGAGGCGAGGGGTTCTTCCTTCGGGAGGTTCTTGGCGGAAAATCCTTTGAATTTTTCGAATTCAGGTATCATTTTTCCCTCACCCCGATAACTTCATAAAGTTCTTTTGGACGTTTCTTCGCATATGCCCCGGCCTTCTCCACGATTTCCCCGAAACGCTCCACGGTCACATCGCGCCCGCCGAGTCCGGCGACAAAACTGAAAATCTTGGGGGCGCCAGGGACCTTGTAGAACAGGGATCTCAATTCCTCGCCGACTGGACCGCAGACCGCGCCGGGCGGCAGACAGCGGTCGATGACCGCGAGGACCTGAGCCTTGCCGACTGCTTTGCGGAATTCGGGCCCAGGGAACGGGCGCCAGAGCCGGATCCTCACAAGCCCCACCCTGCCCCCCTTCTCGCGCATGCCGTCCACGGCGGTCATGGCGGTCTCGGAGATGCTCCCCATGGTAACCAGGAGCAGTTCGGCGTCCTCGGCCCGGTATGTCTCCACCGGATTGTACTGCCGCCCGAACAGGTCGGCGAACTCCTTCCACCCTTGGACAATGACCTTCTTGGAGGCCTTGAGGGCCTCGTCATGGGCAACTTTGGCCTCGGTATACACCTCCGGCATCCCGACCGGCCCCATGCTGATGGGTTTTCTGGGATCCAGGCGGTAGCGGGGTCTGAACGGAGGAAGATAATTCGTCACCTCCTCCTGGCTGAGAAGCTCTATGGGTTCGATGACGTGGCTGAGCGTGAAGCCGTCGATATTGACTATCGCCGGCAAGGACACCCTTCTGTCCTCGGATACGCGGTAGGCGTGCAGCACGAGATCGAAGGCCTCCTGGCCGTTTTCGGCAAAGGTTTGTATCCAGCCTATGTCACGCTGCGCCATGATGTCTTGGTGGTCGTTCCAGATGCTGATGGGGGCGGAGAGGGCCCGGTTCGCCACCACCATCACTATGGGCAGCCTCATGGGTCCGGGGATGAACAGTATCTCGCTCATGAGCGAGAGCCCCTGGGAGCTGGTGGCGGTGAAGGTCCTGGCACCAGCGGCGGCCGCCCCGCAACAGCAACTCATGGCTGCGTGCTCGGATTCCACGGGTATGAACTCTGCATCCAGCTCCCCATTGGCCACCACCTCGGAGAGATGCTCCACGATGTGCGTCTGTGGAGTGATCGGGTACGCCGGAACCACATCCACATTTGCCGCCCGCGCCGCCTCTGCGACAGCTATTGAAACTTCGATTCCTGCCCGCTTCGCCATAATCAGCCCTCCTCAGGCACCATGGAAATGGCATCTTTTGGACATTCGTGAGCACAAATGCCACATCCCTTGCAATATTCCATGTCTGCTACGAAGAACCCTTCCTCGGTCTGGGAGTATGCCATGTCGGGACAGAATACCCAGCACATGCCGCACTTGATGCACTTCTCCCGGTCCGTCACGGGCCGCTGGGACCTCCAGTCGCCCGTCCTGAACCTGGCCGAGCTGCCGGGTTCCAAAATATGGCACCCGAAGGGTAGCGTCTTCCAACCAACGATGGCGTCCGTCTTGGCCATATCCGTCACTCCTCTCAAGTAATCGCCGAGTCCCGAGGGCAGGAGACCGCCGCGGCCTCACCCGGTCATCACTGTCTCATTGAAGGCCCTGTGCATGGCGGCCTTGTTCTTCGCAGAGAGCCTCCCAAAGCGCCGGTCGAGAGCCTCATCCAGGGCCTCGACGCTCACGATGCCCGTTGCCTTCAACAAGGCGCCCAGCATGGTGGTGTTGGTGATCGGGAGTCCGATCTCCTCTCTGGCTATGGTGTTTGCATCCACAAGAGCCAACCTGGCCTTCAGATCGAATTTCTTGCGGACCTCCGCTTCCTTCAAGCCTGAATTCAACACAATGATCCCGCCTTCGCGGAGTCCCTCTGCAACGTTGACCAGGCTGGGAAGAGAATGATCCAGAACCACGACTATGTCAGGATGGTACACCTTTTCCCTTGTCCGGATGGGCTGATCGCTCACCCTGATAAAGGCGGACACCGGTGCCCCGCGCCGTTCCGGCCCGAAGCTGGGAAATGCCTGGGCGTATCTCCCCTCGTCGATAGCCGCCGTTGCCACCAGCTCTGCAGAGGTGACGCCCCCCTGCCCGCCGCGCCCGTGGACTCTGATCTCTTTCATCTGCTCAATCTCCCGTTGTTGGTAATGCTGATGTGGTGTGCTGCCCTGCGCACCGAGCTTTCACTGCCCGGGCGCCAACGGCAATGGGCCTTTCGCCCTCGGCCAGTCATTGCTGAACGAGAAACTGTGGGAATACCGTTGTTAACATGGCGGTTTTTCGCTTGTCAAGGGGTGAGGACCTTTTCAAGGCGGTGCAGCAGATCGCGGAGACCCCTGTTTTCTTCTCCTCCCAGGCTTCGAGCCTGCCTGTAAAGCCGCATCGAAGTCTCCCTGTCTCCTTCGTTCCTCACGTACCCGAGAGCGAGCAGAGCCAGGGTCTCCGGATCGGCGGCATTGCGACCCAAGGCCTCATGCCACGCCTTCTTGGCCTCCTGCCACTTCTCAGCCTCGTAACAGGCCCGGCCCAGAAAACGGAACACCGCTCCAGGCAGATCATCGCCCCCACCACGTGCCAAGGGCTCCAGAATCTCCACCGCCCCTGCGGGCCTTCCCGCCCTGATCAGGACATCCGCCAGCCTCACAGCGACCCTGGGATCTTCAGGCTGCAGCCGGAACGCCTCCCTGAGGGCGTTCTCGGCCTCATCAAGGCGCCCCGTATCAAGAAGGACGCCACCCTTATTGTAATGGGCCATGAAGTCGCGCGGAGAGAGACCGGCTGCTGCGGAAAAGGCCTTCAGGGCATCTCCCTCCCGACCCATTTCAGCCAGACAGACCCCGAGGCTGTTCAGCAGATTCGGATCCGCCGGTGCGAGTTTGAGGCCGGCACGGTATGCCGAGCAGGCCCCCGAGAGATCCCCCCACGAAAAAAACTCGTCACCGGCCACGTTGCAGGTGAGAGCGTCGAATACGGCGAAGGACCCCTGTCCGAGGAGGTCTGCATGGAGATAGGCCTGCAGGGCGCACACAGAAGCCCTCCACAGGCCTTGTGCGCCATCCGCGAGACCAACCGTCGGGGTATGCGCCTGCACGGCCCTGCCGACCGCCTGGATTCGGTCCGCCCAGGCATGAAGCGCCGTGCTGCGGCTGCTCCCGGTATCCCCGTGCCGTATCAGAAAGGCGCCCACTCCGGTCCGCAGAATCACGGCCTCCTTCTCGAGACGGCGAGCCATGGCCCTTGAAACAGGCCGGGCGAAGGCCGTAATGGTGCCTTTCCGCCCTCTCATGGCCTTTCTCGCCCCTTCCAGCGTGCCGCCCATTTCCTCGATACCGGTGCGCTCCTCGAGAGCACGGAGATCGTGGGAACAGAGCACCAGAGTTTTGAGCTCGCCAGCGGCCCGCCGGGTCCTGCGGAGTTCCTCCAGAGTCCGGGTGGGGACGTCGCCCTCGGAGAAGGCATGGCCGTACATGCCGGCGATAGGGAACCGGATCTTGCAGGCAGCGGCCGCAATCTTCCTCATCCCACAGGAGAGTCGCTCCCCGTCGCAGTCAAGGATCAGCATCCAGGCATCCCGAGGGCTCCCACCCAGCCAGGACACAGGCCGCGGCACCCAGGGACGCGCACAGAACCCCACGAGATCCCGCCATCCGTAAGTGCCGGCGGGCCGGCCCTGGGCGACCGGACCCCTCCCCCAGGTCAGATGGATGACTGAAAAGGACCTGTCCCCTCCGGGGCGGTACAGGTCTTCCAGCGCGAGGCCGACGTACTCCGGGATAGTGCCCGCAGGCGCCAATGAGGTCTTCTGGCGCAGGAGGGACAGCCGAGCCTCGGCGAAGGCCTTGAGGACCGGCAGCCACCGGGCCGCCTCCTCGGGACCGACGGACCTGTCTATACCCGCGAAGGCCAGCACCCCCAGGGAAATCCCGTCTGCTAGAAGGGGCAGAATGACCTGCCGGTTGATCCGGTCCCAAAAACCCGTGCCCCCTGCGACGGCCTCGGCCGCCCGTTCCACCTGATGCCGGGAGAGGGTCACCGGGGGCAACGGCCCGGAATAGGACGAGATGGGCCACGCCGTGAAATCCGAAAAATCGAAAACCTCTTCGAGGGCGTCCCTGAGGCCGGGACCGAGCCGAGACAGATCGGGGGGTGTGAGCGGCGGGACCGCTTCAGACATTCGAACCCTCCACGGTGTCCCCGCGCCGTGCCTTGTGATAGCCCGAGGCCAGGGCCCGCTCCACCACCGGTATATCCGTGTCGAGCAGGGTGCGGACATCGAGGATGATGCAATCGTTTTCGATCCGCACGATCACCGGAGGCTCGTTCGCCCGGAGGGCTGCTTCGAGCCCGGCCGGTGACACCGGCCCGCCGGTCCGGGTGAGAGTGACCGCCAGAGACCTGAGTTGCTGCATGGGTAGCGCCCCCCCGCCCACCCTGGAGACGGTCTCGGTAAGACCGGCGGAAAACCCTGGAAGGTCAAGGCGCCGCGTCCGGCGCAGCAGACGCCGGGCCCTGGCCCTCACGGCGTCCAAGGGAAGCGAAATCATGCGCAGCGTCGGAATGGTCCGGATCGCCCTCTCCGGGTCCCGGTACAGCCTGAGTATTCTTTCGAGGGCCACCAGTGTCAGCTTGTCGATGCGGAGTGCCCTGTTGAGGGGATTCCGCTGTATCCTCTCCACGATCTCCTGCCTGCCCAGAATGATCCCCGCCTGCGGTCCTCCGAGAAGCTTGTCCCCGCTGAAGGTCACCACATCGGCTCCGGCCGCGATGGCCTCCTGAACCGTCGGCTCCTTGAGAAGCCCGAACCTGGAAAAATCCACCAGCGAACCGCTTCCGAGGTCTTCAAAGACCAGCAGTCCGCGTCCCTTCGCCAATTCCGCCAGCTCCGCCACCGGCACGGACTTGGTGAACCCCACCACCTGAAAGTTGCTCTGATGGACCTTGAGAAGGAGGGCGGTATCGGGGCCGATGGCCTCCTCGTAATCCCGAAGATGCGTCCTGTTGGTGGCGCCGACCTCGCGGAGGACGGCGCCACTCCTGGCCATCACGTCCGGTATGCGAAAGGACCCGCCGATCTCCACGAGTTCCCCCCGTGAAACCACCACCTCCCTGCCCCGGGCCAGGGTCTCAAGGGTAATCAACACCGCCGCCGCGTTGTTGTTCACCACGAGCGCGGCTTCCGCTCCCGTCAATTCACGGAGAAGATCCTCCACGTGACTGTAACGGCTTCCGCGAACCCCCCTGTCCAGATTATACTCCAGGGTGGAATAACGCCCGGCCACGTCCATCATGGCCTGAAAGATCTCGGACGGCAGAAGCGAGCGGCCGAGATTGGTATGAATGATCACGCCCGTGGCGTTGATGACTGGACGTAGGGAGGGACGCTGCAGTTCCTCGATCCTGGCCCGGGCGTATTCTCGAACCGCCGGCTCATCCACCAGGGCGGGGTCGGGCTGAGGGCCGGACAGAATATGCGCCCGCAGGCCGTCGACGGTCTCCCGGCACGCCCTGATTCTCACCGCGTGCGGGGCCTCGGCCGACAGCTCCCGCATCAGTTCGTCCACCTTGGGGAGCGCCTTGAGAAGCCGTATTTGAAGCTCGGAGTACACCATGCTGCGACTCTCGTTCCTCTGGGTCGACAAGACCAGGGAACCATGGCTGAGAACCGGTATCGAGGACTACCTCGCCCGCATACAGCGATATCTCCCGGTCCAGGTCCGGGAGGTCCGAAGCGCCCGCACCACGACCAAGACGGACCCTCGGGAGATCCTCCAGCGGGAGGGGGCATCCCTGCTCCGCGCCCTCCCCAGACAGGCCTTTCGGATCGCACTTGACGAACGGGGACGCATGCTCGACTCTACCGGTCTCGCGGCGTTTCTGGCAGGCCTGGAAGATCGGGGGATCAGGGAAGTTGCCGTCATCGTCGGCGGGCCCTGGGGGCTCTCGCCCGCAATCCTGGAAGAGGCCGACGAGAGACTTTCCCTTTCCCGTCTCACGTTCACCCATGACTTGGCAAGGCTCATGCTCGTGGAGCAGATATACCGCGCCTGCACCATCAGGGCGGGCGAACCTTACCACCATTGAGCTAGGCCGATTCCACCGCTCTCACCTCCGGCACCTCCTTCTGGAGAAACCGCTCGATTCCGGCCTTGAGGGTCATCTGGCTCATGGGGCACCCCTTGCACGCCCCGGTCAGCCGCACCTTGACAATCCCGCTCTCTTCATCGACGTCCACCAGTTCCACGTCTCCGCCGTCTCTCTGGAGCATCGGCCGGACCTTGTCCAGGGCCTCCTGAACCTTTTCCTTCATCTGCATTCACCTTCACTTCCGCCCGGCTTCCCGGCGCGCCGACACGATATCACTCCTTGTGTAAAGGGCAGCAAGAGTATGGCCTGACTGTTCCAGGGCTTCCCGCCCCCCCTCTTCCCGGTCAACGATGGCGAGTGTCTGCACAACCCGGAGGCCTGCAGCCTCGGTTCTCCGCACCGCCCTGACGAGGGTTCCCCCTGTGGTCACCACGTCTTCCACAAGTGCGACGCCGCTCCCTTGAGGTATGTTCGCGATCCCCTCAAGCCAGGCGCCTGTGCCGTGACCTTTGGGCTCCTTCCGGACGATGAACGCCGGGATGGGCCTCCCCTCCAGATAACTGACCACCGCGACCGCTGTCACCAGCGGGTCCGCCCCAAGGGTCATGCCCCCGACGCCGGCGACGTCCAGGCCAGCCTCGACCACGCGGCGGAACAGGAGCTTCCCGCTGAGATAGGCTCCTTCGGCGCTCAGCGTGGTCTGTTTGCAGTCCACATAAAAGTCACTGGTCTTTCCCGAAGTCAAGGTGAAGGTCCCTTCCCGGTACGAAAGCCGCACCAGGATGTCTCTGAGCCGTTCCCACTCGGTCATGCGTCACGCCCCCGGGAAAACCCGATCGAAAATGGTGTTCACGTGCTTGAGATGGTACCGGAGGTCAAAAACCGTGCGGATCTCCTCCGGTGTCACGAGCCGGGAGAGATCGCCGTCGGCGAGCAGCAGGTCAAGAAATGTCCCCTTCCCCTCCCAGACCGCCATGGCCGCCTTCTGCACGATGTGGTACGCCTCCTCCCGGCTGACCCCCTTCCGGGTGAGAAGAAGCAGGACCTGCTGGGAGTAGATGAGCCCCTTGAGCATGTCGATGTTGCGCTTCATGCGCTCCGGATACACCAGGAGCCTGTCCAGCAGCCCGGTCAGGCGGGCCAGCATGAAATCGGCCGTAACGAAGGCGTCGGGGATTATCATCCTCTCCACCGAAGAGTGACTGATGTCACGCTCGTGCCAGAGGGCCACGTTCTCCAGGGCGGGCATGACATACGAGCGCACCACCCTGGCCAGCCCGCACAGATTCTCTGAAAGGATGGGATTACGCTTGTGCGGCATGGCGGATGAACCCTTCTGACCCGGCCGGAAATACTCCTCGACCTCCAGCACCTCGGTCCTCTGCAGATGGCGCACCTCGGTGGCGATCTTCTCTACCGAACCGGCCAGAACTGCCAGGGCGCAAAAGACCTCTGCGTAGCGGTCCCGCTGTATGACCTGGGTGGAGGCGGGGGCGGGCTTGAGGCCGAGGCGATGGCAGACATGGGCCTCCACCCGGGGATCCACCTGGGCGAAAGTGCCTACCGCCCCGGAAATCTTGCCGTAGGAGATGGTATCCCTGGCGCTCTCGAGACGCCCGCGATTGCGGGCCATCTCGTCATACCAAACGGCCAGCTTGAGACCAAAGGTTATAGGTTCGGCGTGAATCCCGTGGGACCGGCCGATCATGGGGGTGTCTCTGTGCTCGTGGGCCCTCCGGCGAATGACCTCCATGAGGGCGTCCACGTCTTCCAGAATGACCGCCATGGCCTGCTTGAGCATCACCGCCATAGCGGTGTCCAGCATGTCGGAGGATGTGAGACCCCAGTGGAGATATCGGGCCGAAGGCCCCACGTGTTCCGCCACATTCGTCAGGAAGGCGATCACATCGTGCCGGGTCTCTTCCTCTATTCGTGCCACCCTGCCGGCGTCGAAGGCGGCCTTCTGCCGGATCTCCGCGGCAGCCTCCGTCGGTATGACACCCAATTCCGCCCAGCCCTCGGCCGCAAGGATCTCCACCTCGAGCCAGGTGCGGTACTTGTTCTCCTGGCTCCAGATATCGGCCATCCTGGGACGGCTGTAACGCTCTATCATGCCATCGGCCTCCTGTCCCGCCGCAGGCTGACGCGGCGCACATCGCCCGTCAGAAACGGTGGCGGGTCAATTGCCGTGGGAATACGGGCTGGCACTATAGCAGAGAGGTCACCTGACAACAAGCGTTTCGACCGCCTCCTTCATGGTCTCCACGATCCTTTCCTGGTCCGGTGGTTCCAGAAACGGATGCATGGGCAGGGAGAGCACCTCCAGGCTCGCCTGTTCCGCCCGGGGAAACGCCCCCGGCCCGTATCCAAGAAACGTGAACGCCTGCTGGAGATGGAGAGGGGCCGGATAGTGGACGGCCGTCGGGATCCCTCGCTCCTTCAAAAAATCCACCATGCCCTCCCGCAGGTCCGCCGGAACGCGTACGGTGTACTGGGCGAAAACGCAACTCCTGTCCTCCCGCACCGCGGGGGGCGCGACCTCGGGAAGCCTTGCCCGGATGCGCTCGGTATAGATCCCGGCCGCCCGCTCCCTGCGAAGGAGCTCCTCGGGAAAATGGGGGAATTTTGCCCGCAAAACAGCGGCCTGTATCGCATCCAACCGGCCGTTCACCCCTATCCACCGGTGGCTGTACTGAGCAACCTGGCCGTGGACCCGCAGACTGCATATCCGGTCGGCCATCCGTGCGTCGCTGGTGAATACCATCCCACCGTCGCCGTATCCGCCCAGCGGCTTTGACGGAAAAAAGGATGTTACCCCGGCCGAGCCGAAAGCGCAGGACCGCCGCCCACGGTACACGGCCCCGAAGGACTGGCAGGCGTCTTCGAGAACGAAGAGACCCCATTCCCCGGCGATCCGTTCGATTTCATCCATGTCCGCGCACTGGCCGTACAGGCCCACCGGGATGACCCCTCTCAACCGGCTGCCCGCCGCGCGCAGGGCGCGCACCGTCTCTTCGAGGAGGCCGACATCCATGTTGCACGTGACCGGGTCTATGTCCACGAACACGGGCCGCGCCCCGAGCAGGGCGATGGCCTCCGCTGTGGCGATAAAGGTGAACGGGGTGGTGATGATCTCGTCGCCGGGCAGAACGTCCAGCGCCATCAGGGCGAGGAGCAACCCATCAGTCCCGGAACTCACCCCGATCCCCCGCTCCGCGCCCACGTACTCCGCCAGAGAGGCCTCGAGTTCCACCACCTCCTGCCCCAATATGAACTGGCCGCTATCCAGCACCCTGTGCACCGCGAGGTCGATCTCCTTCTTGTATGCCTGATACTGGCTCGATACGTCAATGAACTTCATGTTCCGTCCCCTGTTCCCCAAAACCGCCACATGCGGCCCCGGAGGACCTCTTCCAAGGCCCTGGCCACTGCCAGGACCGCCTGATCGATTTCCCCTTCCGTGGTCTCTCGGCCCAGGGAGAAACGCAGGGTCCCCATGGCCACTTCCCTCGAGACCCCCATGGCGTTCAACACATGGGACATCTTCACCTCCCGGTCGTGACAGGCGGCCCCGGTGGACGCCATCACCTCCGGGGCCTTTTCCAGAACCCCGGCCCCCTCCACCCCCACGAAAGCGATGCTCAGGGTATTGGGAAGGGTACAGTCCGCACCTCCGTGCCGCACCACAGGGCAACCGAGACCCGAGAGCCCGGCGAACAACCGCTCCCGCAGGCCCCTTTGCCTGGCAGCCTCCGTCAGGAGATCGGATCCCACGAACTCGCAGGCAAGCCCGAGGCCTACAGCCATGGGCACAGGTTCGGTCCCAGGCCGGCGCCCGCCTTCCTGGCCGGCCCCGTGCATGATCCCGCTGTAGGGCGAACCCGATCTGCAGAAGAGTGCTCCGATGCCCTTGGGGGCATGGAGCTTGTGGCCGGCGATGGTCAGATAATCCACTCCGAGACCTTTGACGTCAACCGGGATCTTGCCCACCGCCTGGGCGGCGTCGGTGTGGACCGGGATCCTCCGGCTGCGGGCGAGACCGGCAATGGCCGACACGGGCTGAACGACCCCGGTTTCGTTGTTGGCGAGCATCACGGATATCAGAACCGTATCCGGCCGGACGGCCCTCTCCACTTCATCCACGGCCACCATGCCCCGGGAGTCCACTCTCACAAAAGTGACGTCCCAGCCGTTCTCCAGAAGATGGACGCAGGGGTTCAGCACCGAGGGGTGTTCGATCCGCGAGGTAACCACGTGGCGGCCCCGGGCGGCGAGCCCTCTCACGATGCCGAGAAGGACGATATTGTTCGATTCCGTGCCGCCGCTGGTGAAGAAGACCTCACTCGGGCAGGCATTGATCAGGCGGGCCGCCCGGGCCCGGGCGGCTTCCAGGATTTTCTTCGCCCTGCGGCCCGATTCGTGGGCACTGCTGGGATTGCCCCAGGTCTCACGCAACGCGGAGTCAATGCCCTTGGACACCGCCCTTGGAACCGGGGTTGTGGCATTGTAATCTAGATACACTCCGGGGCAGGCCGGTGTCCGGTGGTGGATGCTGGTCATGGCAATCCTATTAATGACCGAACAGAAGAGAAAACGGAAGGTTTTTTGTCAAGGCGTCGGAATCCACTGCTCATGCAGAGACACCGTGTCGCTCTTCTCATGGGGCTTTCAGCCGTTCTGGCGGCCAGCGGGTGCGCCCCCGCAAGACCCTCGGTCCCTTCCGAACGGCCGCGGCCGGAAGCGTCCCTGCCGACTCAGCGCCCGTACACCGTGGGAGGCCGCGTGTACTTCCCCCTGCCCTCGGCCGAGGGCTACCGGGAGGTCGGGTATGCTTCGTGGTACGGAAGCGATTTCCACGGAAAGCGTACGGCTAACGGAGAGCGCTACGACATGCACGGCCTGACGGCCGCCCATCGTATCCTGCCCATGAATACCGTCGTGCGGGTCACCAGCCTGGGCACAGGCCGCGAAGCCGTGGTCAGGATCAATGACAGGGGCCCGTTCGTCAAGGAGAGGATCATCGACCTCAGTTACGGCGCTGCGAAGAAACTCGGGCTTTTGAAACCCGGCACGGCCCTGGTCCGGGTGGAGGCCCTGGGCGAGGCCCCGCCTGGAGGCGGGAGTCCTGCAGGATTTCTCCATCGTGCCGACCTGCGCCGGGGCCCTTTCTACATCCAGGTTGGAGCCTTTCTGCAGAAACAAAAGGCCGAAGCGCTCCGGCGGAAACTCGCCAGAGAGTATCCCGAGGTGGCCGTATCTCGCCAGAGGAGAACCGGTCGGACCTTCTACCTGGTCCGGATCTTCACCCCGGAGGGATACGAGGCGGCCAGGGCCGTCGAGGCGCGGCTTGAACGCGCTGGCTTCCCAGAGGCCTTCCTGGTGGCCCGATAGATTCATCAGGCATGCGGATTGCTTGACATGCCCTTCCGGAAACCGTAAGTTAACATACTGAAGTTTCAAAAATTAATTACAATGGAGGTATCACTTGCAGCACCATCGCCGCTGGCGGCCTTTTCAGGAAAACAAAGCGCGACAATCGGGTTTCACCCTGATAGAACTCCTCGTGGTGGTCATCATCATCGGATTGCTGGCATCCCTCGTCGCCCCGAAATTCTTCGGCAAGGTCGGCGTCAGCAAGCAGAATACCGCCAAGGCCCAAATAGAACTCTTCGGCAGCGCCCTGGACGAATTCCGCCTGGACACAGGCAGATATCCCACCATGGAGGAGGGACTGAACGCCCTGCGGGTAAAACCGGAAGGCCTTGAAAAATGGGCCGGTCCGTACCTGCCGAAGGCGATCCCCAGGGATCCTTGGGGCAACGAGTACGTCTACACGTCCCCCGGAGAACACAATCCCTACGACCTGCAGAGTTACGGCCGCGACGGCGAACCCGGCGGGGAGGGGGAAGACAGCGACGTGGTGAGCTGGGAATGACGGCACGGCGCCCTGCGAATGCGATGTCTTTTCTGGAGTCACTCTGGAAGGGAAAGACGTCCGGAACCGCTCCCGAGGCCCTCGCCGGCCCCGAGGCGCAGGTTTCTGCCGCCGGAGCGGTTCACGTCGAGGCTGGAATCGAAGGCATCGAACCCGCCGACTTCCCGGACAAACCTCCCATGGTCAACGGCCTCTCCCCCCAGCTCATGCGGCATTGGCGCGTTGTACCCCTCAGGCTCGATGACGAGTCGGTGCAAGTGGCCATGGCCCGGCCCCGTGACCTCTATCTGCGGGAGGTGCTGGAGAGCATATACCAGCGTCCGGTGGCCCCTCATCTCGCCTCGGAGGAGGACATCATGGCTGCGATCTACCGTTGGTACGAAGCCGACGTGGATCTGGGCAGTCAGGAGGACGAGAGTGGATCCAGGCTGGAAGACGAATTGTGGGAGGACCCGGAGCAACTCCGCGACATGGCGTCCGAGGCCCCGGTGATCCGCCTCGTGAACCACATCATCAGCCAGGCCCTGGAAGTGAAGGCCTCGGATATCCATTTCGAACCCTTCAGCGACCACATGAAAATCCGGTTTCGCATTGATGGAGTTCTCCACGACGTGGAGTCCGTCTCCACAAAACTCCGGCCGGCCATCACCTCCAGGCTGAAACTCATGGGGAAAATGAACATCGCGGAGATGCGTCTTCCCCAGGACGGCCGCATCAAGGTCCGGGAAGGCCAGCGGGAGATCGATATCCGGGTCTCATCCCTGCCTACTCTGTTCGGCGAGAGCATCGTCCTCCGGCTCCTGAACCGCGAGGAGGTCCGGCTGGAGCTCGAGGCACTAGGACTCTCCGCCGACATGAGGGGGGTGTTCGAGGAGGTCATTTCCCGGCCGTACGGCATGATCCTGGTGACCGGCCCCACGGGCAGCGGCAAGACCACCACCCTCTATGCCGTCATTAACCGCATCAACGCCCCGGACAAAAAGATCGTCACCGTGGAGGATCCGGTGGAGTACCAGCTGGACGGAGTGAACCAGATCCACGTCCGCTCAAAGATCGGGCTGACCTTCGCATCCGCCCTCCGCACCATACTCCGGCAGGATCCCGACGTGATACTGGTGGGAGAGATCCGCGACAGCGAAACCGCAGAAATCGCCATCCAGTCGGCCCTGACCGGCCACATGGTGTTCTCCACCCTGCACACAAACGACGCGGCCAGCGCCATCACCAGGCTCCAGGAGATGGGTGTGGAGTCCTATCTCTTGTCCTCCTCGCTCCTGGCCGTGATGGCCCAGCGGCTGGTCCGGAAGATATGCCCGCACTGCCGCGTGGCTCATGACCTGCCGCCGGGTTTCTTCGAGGAGGCGATCCAGGCCCTGGGCGTCAACGGTGCCACGACCCCCTCCCACGTATGGCGGGGTCAGGGTTGCCCCCATTGCGCAGGAACAGGATACTCGGGCCGGACCGGTATCTATGAATTTCTCAAGATCAGCGACGAAATCCGGCGCCTGATCCTACAGGGCGCGGACAGCAACGTCATTCTCGACGCAGCCAGGTCCAAGGGGATGCGAACTCTCCGCCAAGACGGACTCCAGAAGGTGCTGGACGGGCAGACCACCCTTGAGGAGGTCATGAGGGTAACCAACTGAGGCATGCCGAATTTCGCGTACGAGGCCCTGGATCCCCGGGGGCAGCGGATTCAAGGAACCGATGAGGCCCCCAGCCAGGACGCCCTGCTCACGCAGCTCACGTCCCGCGGCCTGCAGCCCCTCAGTGTCAGGCGGGTGCGGCCCATCCATGCCGTGTGGCGCTGGCCCACGGCAAGGCTCGGCCAGGAAGAACTTCTCTATTTCACGAAAGAACTCGCGGACCTCCTTGAGGCCGGCGTGCAGCTCGAGCGAGCACTGGCCATTGTGGGGGACTCCGCGGATCAGCCCCATGTGCAAGAGCTTCTGGCCTCCATCCGGCAGGAAATCCAGGGTGGCAGAAACCTCTCGGAAGCCCTTTCGAGCCACCCGGAGATATTCGGCCGCCTGTACGTCAACATGGTGCGGGTTGGGGAACTGGGCGGTGTCCTCCCACTGGTCCTCAAAAGGCTGGACGACTTTCTGGAACGATCCCGGCAGATCCGCAAATTCATCGTCACTTCCTCCATCTATCCGGGCATCCTCGCCCTGGTCGGCATCCTTTCGGTTTTCGTCCTCGTCACTTTCGTGGTGCCGAAATTCGGCCAGATCTTCGACGATCTGAATCAGCCGATGCCCGTCATGACTCAGGTCATCGTCAATCTCAGCGTATTCCTGCGCCAGTGGTGGTGGGCGTTACTCCTGGCCGCCGCGGCCGCCGGCGGAGGAGTCTTTTCATACATACGGACCCCGGAAGGAAAGGCCTGGTGGGACCGTGTTGTGCTGCGCCTGCCCATGGCAGGGTCCATGGTGCTCAGAATCGAGCTCGGCCGGCTTTCACGGACTCTGGGAACCCTGCTCGAGAGCGGGGTGCCCATCCTCAAAGGGATCTCCCTCGCCGCCGAGGTGGTCTCGAACACAGTGATCCGGGCGGCGCTTGACGATCTGTACAAGGGGGTCCGTCAGGGCCAGAGCCTCAGCCAGTTGATGCGCAGATCCCACGTCTTCCCTTCCTTGATGGTCCACCTGGTGGCCATCGGTGAAGAGACCGGGGCCATGGGGGCCATGCTCCTCAAGATTGCCGACGACATGGAAGAAAAAGTGCAACATGACACGAAGATGTACCTGTCCCTGGTGGAGCCCGTCACCATCGTGGTGATGGGAATCGTCATAGGAGGGATCATCCTCTCCATGCTCCTGGCCATTTTCGGGATCAACGATGTGGCCATGTGAAGATTTGACTGTGCCCCCCCCTTGGTCTCCTGGAGGCCAGGGACGGCGGCGGCGTGGACCTGCCTCCGGCTTCACCCTGATCGAACTTCTGGTTGTGCTGGTCCTCATCGGCGTCGCCAGCTCCCTGATCTTTCTCTCTGTGGGGAGCGGACTTCTTCAATCAGAAGAGACCCGTTTCCTCCACAGTTTCGAGCAAACCCTCGTCCATGCCCGGTCCGCCAGTCTGGGCCGAGGGGAAGCGGTCCGATTCCTCATCGACGGGGAGAACAGAACCTTCTCCATGGAGGGGGGAAAGATTCTGGGCATTCCGGAATCCGTCCAGGTAGAAGGTTCGGGGATCGCTGAAGTCAATCCCGGCGTCTACGGGGTGATCTTTTATCCTGACGGCAGCTCCAGCGGAGGCGAGATAGACCTGCAGCGAGGCGACGGGGGTATTGACAGGATCAGGGTGGACAAACTGCTGGGACTCATCCGCATCGAGCGAGAGGTTTCGTGAAAGAGACCCCGGGCAGGAAAAGTGCCCCTGCGGCACGCATGGCCGGTTCTCCAGGCTTTACCCTCATCGAGGTGCTGGTCGCAACGGCCATCGTGGGAATCGCGCTCGGAGTGCTCCTCGCAGGCCTCGGCCAGGGACACCGGCAGGCATTCCGGGGCGATGCAGCCAGAAACGCGGCATCCATCGCGGAATCCGTACTCTGGCATCTTGCAGCCGAGACGGTTTCCGTCGAGCCTGGAGAAGGGGACGTGGAGACCTGCCCAGGCTGGCGGTACCGGGTCGAACTCAGGGAATTCGTCCTGCACATCGCCGCGCCGGATCAGGAGCCGGCGGAGTTTGAAGCACCCGAGGTCACGGAAATGGTCCTCACCCTCCTTCCACCGGCAGGGGCCCCGCCCTTCGTGCTCGTCAGCCTGCTGCCCTCCGAGGATACATGAGACAGGACAACGACCGGGGCTTTACCCTGCTGGAACTCCTGATTTCCATCACGCTGACCGCCGTGTTGGTCCTCATCCTCTCCTTGGGACTGCGCACAGGCCTCAGGGCCTGGAGCCGAGGAAAGGAAATCAACGAACGCCTCGTGGCCATGTCGGCGGTGAACGGCCTCCTGGGCAGGCAGCTCCGCGCCGCCCTGAGACCCGACGCCACGGGGACCACCAATTTTTCTGACTTCAAAGGCACGAAGGAGGAACTCTCCTTCGTGACCACCAGTGTGCCCCAAGGATCGAACGCCGGAGGCATCTTCCGAGTGCTCTACAGATTCGATCCCCTTGAGCACAGGCTCGTTTATGCCCAGAGGCTCATCACCAGACCCGAGGATCTCGACGAAGTCCTGCCCTCGGAGACCGACCTTGACGATCGAGCGGATCTCGCCAGGCAGGGATGGGACGTCTCCGTGGTACCAGGTATCCATGCCCTCGCCTTTGTGTACAACCAGGACCCGGCGACGGATTCGCCCCCGGAAGAATGGCAGTATGACTGGAATACGGAGGGGAGGATACCCAGCGGCGTGGCCGTTGCATGGAGCTGGACGGAAGAAGACGCGGAAACGCCCGCATGGATGGTGTTCCGCACGGGCCCCGTCGTGCCATGGAATGGGACATGAGATCGGAACGCGGAACCGTACTCGTGCTGGTCCTCTGGGTTCTCTCCCTCCTCACCCTGATCGGGGGCTTCTATGCAGTGGAGGCCCGCATACGGCGGAATCTTGGACAGCAGGCATGGGATTCGGTCGCAGGACGCGAGGCGGTGCGGGCCTTGCTTGTCCTTGCGAGCACAAGGGTGGCCCCTCCGGGGGCGAACCGCGAACAGGCGGCCGAGCTGGGGTTATTCGTCACGGACGGCACAGAATACACTGTGAATCTCGGGGAGGGGAGCATCACCTTTTCCCTGGAGGACGAACAGGGAAAACTCGACCTGAACAAGTCCTCGGAGGCCCAGATACGAGAAGTAGTGCTGGGGATACTCCAAAGCGAGGAGCCCGAGACAGGGGACACCATAGTGGATTCCATCTTGGACTGGCGGGACTCCGACGATCTCGTCAGGTTCAGCGGGGCGGAGGACGACGTGTACCAGGAGCGATCTCCGGCCTATTTGCCCGCCAACAGTCCCTTTCGCAGCGTTGAGGAACTGCTGCTGGTCAACGGCGTGACCCATGCGCTGTATTACGGCCCAATCCCCTGGCGATCGGAGGGCGAAAACGCCGAGGAACCCGAATGGCAGGGAGGGCTCAGAGACATATTCACCGTTTACAATAAATCCAGCGGCGTGGTAAAGGACTACGCACCCCTGCCATTACAAGAGCTCCTCGGCACCGAGGGCCAGGCCGGCGGTCGGGACGCCCTGTGCCTGAAGGCACGCTGGGCCAGCCAAACCTACCGGATATACTGGAAGCCCGAGACCGCGGCCGGGAAATTCAGAATCCTACAGTGGCAGGAGACCGCCACGGCTGGAGATCAGGAACTGAAGTGGTCGGAGAACGGGAAATAATCGGCATCTATCTGGAAGAATCCGGTCTGGATGTTTGCTGCCTCAAAGGATTTTTGGGGAAGTGGACCTTCCACAGGTGTCTGAGAACCCCGATCGAGTCCGGTCTCTCCCTGGGGGATCAGGTGAAATCCATCCTCCAGACGGTACGGCCCTCTCGGAGACGGCGCATCTGCCTCGCCCTTCCGAGGAGGGCGGTCTTCCTCAGGGAGATGAGCTTCCCGCAGCTCGAACCCGAGGAGGCCGCCAGAGCGGTCTGTCTAGGCATAGGACTCCACTCCCACATGGAACCCGCCCAGATATATCACGACGAATGGGCTTTCAGGCGCCACGGCGAGACGGTTGTGCTTCTGGCCTACGCCTCCAGGAATTTGCTGGATCCGGTGTTGCGGGCGATTCAGGAGACCGGTCACAGAAGATCTCTGGGCCCCGTGGCGCCTGCCATGCTTGGCCTCGACTGCCTGCTCCGGAGGGCCTCCGAGATCTCTTTTCCCTGCAGCGCCCTCGGCAGGCAGGGAAACCGATGGATCGTCTCCCTCCACGGGGCCGAGGGCTGGGAGGGCTCCCACCTCCTTCCGGCTCCGGCGGATGCGGATCTCGCCGGGACGTTGGAAGGGCTCGCCCGGAATCTCCCCCATCCCTTTTCAAGCCTCGCTCGCAATCCGGAATTTCTGGTGGGAGACAGTGACGAGACAGAGCCTGCCGTGCCAGCCAGGGATCCCTGCCGGGCCGACAAGGACCTCTCGAGACTCTGTGGCGAAGATGGAAGGGTCACATGGGGACTCTGCGCCGCGATCCTCGGCACGGTCCCTTACCCGGCCTTCTCGCTCCAGGAAGGGACCCGCCGGCGCCCTCTCCGGTTCAGGATACGTCCTTACCAGCTCTTGGCCGGAGCCACGGCGGCGGGGATACTCCTGGCCACCGGGGCAATGGGCGTTAAGATGCACGGCAGGCGGGCGGTCCTGCGTGATCTTGAGCAGCAGGCGACCCAAATCCAGGACAGACTCACTCCGTTCCTGGAGACGCAAAAACGGCTCGAACAGACAGAGAAGGAACTCAGGAACATTGAGGACTTCCGGGCCCAGAGTCCTCCGGAGCTCGCTATCTTGCAGGCCCTGGCGGAGACTTCCCCCATGGAGACATGGATCAAAAGCCTCAACCTCAGGAAAGACAAACTCCGGATAACGGCTGAGGGTGGTTCGGCCGTGGAGGCCATGGCCAAGTGGCGGGAAAGCCCGCTCTTTAGCGACGTGAAACTGGTGTCGCCGGTCACGAAGGACCGGCAGCAACGGGAGCGATTCTCTGTGGAGATGACCCTTGCCGGGGTCGAAGGGGGCGACTGATCATGGCCTCGGACTTCTTGAAGGCCGGAAAAAGGAGCCCCATGCTCCGCTACGGTCTCCTGGCCATCGCCCTTATTCTCTGGTACAGCCTGCTGTGGGACCCCCTGGCTGCCAAGCTGGCGGATATCGACATGCGCATCGAGACCCAGGAGGCCAGGATCGATCAACTCAACCGCGAGCTGCGACGCTACCGCGGGGTGGATCAACGGCTCAAGCAGGCCGAGCAACAACGCTCTCAAGCGATAGGGATGCTTGTCCCGGGCAATGTTCCGCAGCTCGTGGCATCGAATCTCCAGGACATGCTGCTGAAAAAGGCCTCGGAGGCCGGGCTCGAGGTGGTCACATACAAGACCGCCCCGGTGCGGAAATGGAGAGAGTATCAGCTCGCGGTCGCCACCTTCACGGTCAAGGCCAGCACCAGAAAGCTGGTCCACTTCTTAAGACTGCTGCAAGAGGAACGGATGATCTTTCGTACCCACAGCATAAACGTGGTCAAGGTTCAAGGACGGGACCAGCACCTCAGGGTAAGCCTTGAGGTGGAGGCGCTGGTCATACAAGAGGCAGGAGCAGGATGAGAACGAAGTATTTTCCCTGGATATGCGGCGTGGCGCTGGTGGGTCTCATGGCGTCGCTACCGGCTCTTTGCCGGGGGCAGGACCCGCCTCAGGAGGAAGAGGCCGCAGCCGAGGCGGAGGACAGTTCTCCAGCCAAGGCACCGGTTGCCGTCTCCCCCTTTGCGGGAGCTGGTCCGAACCAGCGGCGGCCCATCGACATGACGATGGACAACCTCGACATCTACCCGGTGCTCGACAACATCCTCGGCCGTATACTCCAGCTCAACTACGTCGTGGATCCGGCCATCAAGGGCACCATCTCTCTGCGGATCCGGGGAGACTACACCCGCCACGAACTCCTGGAGATCCTCAATTCCGTCCTGCAGATGCACGGACTCGCCATCACCAGGGGCGATTACGACCTATACAAGGTCGTCCGCAAGCCCGGCAGTGCCAAGACAGGGTCTGAGGTGATGGTGGGGACCGGGCGGACGCCTCACCCCGGGGACGTGGTGAGGGTCTTCCAGCTGAAGTATCTCTCCGCAGCCCACGTCGTGGCCAGCCTGAGGAACTTCGTCTCGCCCGGGGCGGTGATTGTGGCCGAGCCCAGCGTGAACGCCATATTCCTTGTGGACTCGGCGGACATCGAGGCGAAGGTGTCCCGAATCCTCGACCTGATGGATACCGACTTCTTCAGGGACATCCGCTGGCGCCTCTTCCCCCTCGAGTTCACCGACGTGGACGACCTGTCCAGGGACCTGGAACGGATATTCCAGACCAAGGGCCTCTACGCCAGGCCCGGCCTGGACGCGGGAGGATTCGAGATCATACCTCTCAAGACCATCAACGCCCTCCTGGTGGTGACCAGGTGGGAAGAACTCCTCGGGATCGTGGACCACTGGGTGGAGGAACTGGACCAGGCCCAGTCCGAGAAAGGCACCCAGGTCTATGTCTACTTCGTGCAGAATGGCCAGTCCAAGGACATCGCGGACCTCCTCAAGCAAGTTTACGGCGAGAAGACATCAAAGACCAAAGGGACACAGAAGACCGTGCTCGTGCAGCGGGAGACGCCGGAACAGCTCCGTCCCGTCGAGTCCGCTGGTGAACTCGTCGGGGAGGTGGAGATCATCGCCGACGAGGTGAACAACGCCATCCTCATCAAGGCCAAGCCCAAAGACTATGCCACCATCATGAGCGTGCTCGAGCAGATCGATGTGGTTCCGAGACAGGTGCTGATCGACGTCCTCATCCTCGAGGTAACCCTCACCGACAACCTCGAATACGGCGTGGAGTGGTTCTTCAAGACCAACGACGTCTTCGGAAAATACACCGGCAATGTCATACTGGATGGAGGGACATCCACCAGCGCAGGCGTGGGCCTTGGAAGCGGTCTCGCCGGCTTCTCTTACAGCCTCTTCAACACCGACGCCCTGCGTGGCCTCCTGACCGCCCTGGCTGACAGGACCGACGTGAACATCCTCTCCTCACCCAACATCCTTGCGGTGGACAATCAGGAGTCCTCAATCGAATCCGGGGACGAGGTCCCCACACTCACCTCCACACAGACCTCGGACGGCGGGGTGACCACCCAGTCGATTCAGTACCGCCAGACGGGTATCGTCCTCAAGGTCAAGCCCACCATCAATGATGGGGGCCTGGTCAGGATGGAGGTGACCCAGGAGGTGAGCCAGGTCACGGGAGAGACAACCGGTGGCATCGAGTCGCCGCGCTTTTCCACCCGCAAGGCCACCACAAACCTCGTGGCCCATGACAGCCATACAGTAGTGATTGGAGGGCTCATGCAGACCCAGAAGACTGCGGTCAGATCCGGGATCCCGGTCCTGAAGGACATGCCGGTGCTGGGACGCCTCTTCGGAAAGACGAGCAACAAGACGGTCAAGACCGAACTCCTTTTCGCCATCACGCCCCACGTGATCAAGAGCCGGGAAGAGGCGGAGGAACTCACCGTGGAATTTGCGGAACGGCTGAAATCTCTAAAAGACATGCTGGGGCACCAAGGCATCTTCTGGGAAAAGTCGCAGGAAGGCACGGGGCAATCCGAGTCTGATCCTTCCTTGGAGCCATGATATGATGAGCGGCCGAAAAAATCAGGGAAACTGCGGCGAAAGCGGCGGAAGGGTGCGGGCGGGCAATGCCGGAGACGCATGGATCGCTCCACGCTTCGCTTCCATCGGGGCTGCGATCTGCCTGGCCGCCCTCGCCCTGGGGAAGGTTCAGGCCGCAGAGACCCCACTCAATCTCGGCACGTACGAAAACATCGTATCCAGGGATCCATTTGATCCGGAACGGGGACGCAGCGAGGCAGACGACGAGGAAACGACCCAGGCCGCCGAGACTGACTTCACAGAACGCTACGAACTTTACGGGATCATCGCCTCGGGGGACATGCGCCAAGCCTTCATGAAGGTCGTGGATGAACCCCGGTCCGGCAGGCGGCCTGGTGGACGGAGCGCACCCGGCGCCGAACTGCGGACCGTGACCGAGGGAGACATCGTCGACGGCTGGCGTGTTGCCAGGATCACGCAGGACGGAATCGAACTCGAGTCCGCCGGGGAAGTGGTCCGTCTGGGAGTCTTCGACAGCCCGAAGGATGAACGCAGGGCCACGGCCCCAGTCGCCCTCCAGACCCCCCAGCCCCGGGCGGAAGTACCTCCGCCGCCTCCGCCGGTCGTGACGGCGCCGCAGGCGGTCCCGACCCAACCTGAGGCTCACGTCTCCGAAGTCATGCCTCAGCCGGACACGGCGGTGCCGTCGCACGCGACGGGAACGACACCCCGGCCCCAGATCTTCGGGGGGGGGATCTCGAAACCCGGACCCAGACAGGGCGACCAGCCGGCGGCCGGGTCAGTGCCAACACGGCCGCCGGTCTTCACCCCGCCCTCCCCCTCCGGGGCGGGAGGCACGGCCACCAATCCCTTCCTGGAACTGCTGAAGAGATCGCAGACTCAAAATCAGTAACTGGACGGGAGATGCACCTCAAAGCCGGTCCGCCCGGCTCCAGGAGAGGAGTTCGGTGCCCTCCTCGTCCAGCTCATGAATGTATTCCCTGACGGGATACATCCGGCCGCACAGCCTGCACCGCAGGGCCGTGCTCCTTCAGCGCCGGCAGATCTCCACCGGTCCTGCACAGGCCCGGCAGCGAAGTTTCCCCCGCTCTGTATCCATCTCTTGCCTCCCTTGAAAATACCCGGAGCTGAAAAAGCTTTCTTTTCCTGGACAACGCCTCTGTCCGCGCCGGGAGGGCAGCGCACGATTTTATCCCGGGTACGGGAGGCACTTGTCCAGACCCTCCGGATCTTCAACCTGAAACATTCCAACGGTACCGGCTGGAAAGCTCTTCTGAATGAGGTTCGTCAGAACCCGCTTCGGGCCGATCTCGATGAAACAGGAGATCCCGTCCCGGGCCATCCCGGTCACGATCTCGTACCACTTGACCGGGGCGCAGATCTGCTCCGCCATGAGCGCCCGTATCCTTCCGGGATCGGATTCCGGAAGCGCCGTCACATTGCTGTAGAAGGGAAGGAGCGGCGGAGAAAAACGGATCCCTTCGACCACCTCGGCAAATCTCTTTGCAGCCTCGCGCATCAGCGGACTGTGAAAGGCGGCCGAGACCTTGAGCGGCACGGCTCTGGCCCCCCGGGCCTTTGCCTCCAGACAGAGGGCGTCAACCAGAAATCTTTCCCCGGTCACCACAATCTGTTCCGGTGAATTGTGATTCGCCATGGCCAGAACTCCCTGCGCGGCTAAGGGCGCGAGCATCTCTTCCAGGGCGTTCCTGTCCAGACCGATGACCGCCGCCATTGCCCCCTCGGCCTGGTCCCCTGCCCCCTCCATGAGGCGCCCGCGGGCCCCCACGAGCCGCATCGTGTCTTCGAAAGTAAGAACCCCGGCGGCCCACAGCGCAGGATATTCTCCGAGACTGTGGCCGGCCACGGCGGCAGGTGCAAGACCGGCATCCCTGGCCGCCAGACAACAGAGAATCTCCACGGCCGTCAGGCACGGCTGGAGATTCGAGGTTCGCGTGAGCTCTTCGATCGGGCCCTCTACGCACAGCCTCCGGACCGGCACACCCGAGAGCCGCTCCGCTGTGGCGAAGAGATCCAACGCCTCCGGCACTCGCTCCAGGAACGTCTTGCCCATGCCGACATACTGGGACCCCTGGCCCGGAAAGACAAAGGCGGCCCTTGGATTCATTCGTCGTAGTCCTCCACGTCCTCTTCGAGCTCGTCTTCGGACTCCATCCGCTGTTCCTCGACGAACTCCGCATAAGCGTCCGGCGACATGAGTTCCTGCAACTCCTCGGGCTGGATGAACTCCATCCTCAAGATCCATCCTCTCTCGTATGGATCTTCACCGATGAGGCCGGGATCCTCCAGCAGTGCCGCGTTGACCTCCAGAATCTTTCCCGTGAGCGGCGCATACAGAGACTCCATGCCTTTGGGGTGCTGGATCGCCCCGCATTCGTCGGCCCTGGCCAGCTCGTCGCCCTCGTCCGGAAGATCAAGGGAATCGATGCGGCCGAGCCGCTCCTGCCCGAAATCCGAAAGCCCTATCTCGGCCAGATTTCCCCCCTCAACCTTCACCCACAGATCCTCTTCCGTGTACAACAGATCTTCCAGAATAAGCATGGTGCCGAATCACCCCCCAGGCACACGCGACGCGTGCGTCCGCTCTTACGACGGAAAGAAGTCCACCCCGTGGACCCTCACCCGCCTATGCTGAACATTGCCCTCGCACAACCGGGCTCGCTTTTCCCTTTTGCCCCATATCCCGTGGGTTTTTCGAGCACCGCCCGTCTGAACAAGGCCTGGAGCTCGTCCTGGGTCGCCCCTCTCCGGAGGGCGGTCTTGACGTCCGTCTCCACATCCGAAAAGAGACACAAACGCAATCGGCCGTCCGCTGTCAACCGCAGGCGGTTGCATGTGCTGCAGAAGCGGTGGCTCAAAGCACTGATGAAACCCACCCTTCCCTTGGCCCCCTGCAATGAATAGACAGATGCAGGCCCGGAGTTTTCGATCCGGCGGACAGGGGCCAGAGGGCCACAAGCCACCTCGACCGCCGTTCTGATCTGTTCTTCGGACATGAAACGGTCCTTCTGCCATTCCTCGTTTTGGCCAACCGGCATGAATTCTATAAACCGAACCTCAACGGGAAACTTCATGCTGAGGGCAGCCAAAGCTGGTATCTCATCGTCATTCACCCCGGAGAGGATTACGGAATTGATCTTGATCGGGCTGAATCCCGCCGCCATGGCCGCTTCGATTCCCCTCCATACCGCGCTCAGCAGATCCCTGCCTGTAATATCGGCAAATTTCGACCTCTTCAGGGAATCGAGACTGACGTTGATCCGCCGGAGCCCGGCCCTGTGAAGGTCCCGGGCGTACCGCTCCAGCAACACCCCGTTGGTGGTGAGACCGAGATCCGAAATCCCCGGCACGGCAGCCACCCGTTCCACAAGGCCTACAAGGCCTTTCCGGACAAGAGGTTCTCCGCCGGTGAGACGGATCTTGGTTACCCCAAGTCCGGCCAGTACTCCGCACACCTTGAGGATTTCCTCGTAGCTCAGGATGGAGTCATGGGGCATCCACGAAAAACTGGTCTGAGGCATGCAGTACCGGCATCGGAGATTGCACCGGTCCGTCACGGAGACACGGAGATAGGTCATACGGCGGCCGCATCCGTCGATCAGGGCATTTGATGGTTTCGCGGCGGTGTCCTGCATTCAGAATGGGATCGACGCCTTCTCCCGGATGATGCGGGCGCCCACCCGGCAGAGCTTGTGCTCCAGGTCTTCATACCCCCGATCCAGGTGATAGACCCGGGAAATTCTTGTCCGGCCCGTGGCCGCAAGCCCGGCCAGCACAAGAGAAGCGCTGGCACGGAGATCGGTAGCCATCACCGGCGCCCCGTTCAGCCCGCGGGCACCGCGGATGATAGCGCTCCGGCCCTCGACCTTAATGTCCGCTCCGAGCCTTCTCAACTCGGCCACGTGCATGAAACGGTTCTCGAAAATGGTCTCGGTCACCACGCTGAGCCCCCCGGCCAGGGCCATGAGGACCAGGAACTGGGCCTGGAGATCGGTTGGGAACCCCGGATAAGGGAGGGTCTTGACGTCCACACTTGTCAGGGTCCCCTTTTTTCGGACCTGTATGACTCCAGGCCCCTCATCGATCTGGAGCCCAACGCTCCTGAGCTTCGCAATCACCGCGGCGAGATGGTCCGGCCGGACCTGTTCCAGAACAAGTTCCCCGCCCGCGGCTCCGGCGGCCATCATGTACGTCCCGGTCTCTATCCGGTCGGGAATGATGGTCCATTCCACCGGCCTCAGCTCTTCAACGCCCTCGACACAAACGGTGCCGGTGCCGAGTCCGCGGATCCTCGCCCCCATGTGGTTCAGCATCTCCCCCAGGGCCACGACCTCGGGTTCCCTCGCCACGTTCTTGAGCACCGTCGTACCCCGGGCGAGACAGGCAGCCATAAGCAGGTTCTCCGTGCCGGTGACGGAGGGGAGATCGAAATAGATCTCTGCCCCTCTGAGCCGCTTCGACGTGGCCTCTACGTAACCATTCTGCAGGCTCAGCCCGGCCCCCATCAATTCCATGCCTTTGAGGTGAATGTCGATGGGCCGAGCCCCTATGGCGCACCCCCCAGGCAGGGAGATCCGGGCCCGACCCATGCGTGCCATGAGGGGGCCGAGGACCAGGATGGAGGCCCGCATGGTGCGGACCAGATCATACGGCGCCTCGTGACTGGAAAGACCGGAAGAATCGACTTCCAATGTACCCGGCCCCCGGTCCGCTGGGGAACGGATTGTGGCCCCGAGATCGGCCAGCAGCTTCGCGAACGTGAGAACGTCCCGCAGTCGAGGGACATTTCTCAGAGTGAACCTCCCTCCGGTCAGAATCGTCGCAGCAAGGATTGGCAGGGCGGCGTTTTTCGCCCCGCTTATCGTGATCGTTCCCTTGAGGGGCACTCCACCTTCGATGACGAGCTGATCCATGCGTCAAAACACTCGAGTGGCCGGGGACATGACCTGGGCCGTGCGGATCGGCGCCGCGTCCCCTAGCGTCTGGGGGCCTTGCCCTTGTGCCAGAGGTATACGATTGGGCTCGCTACAAAGACGGAGGAGTACGTTCCCACCATCACCCCGAGCAGAAGCGCCAGCGCGAAATCGTGAATGACCACCCCGCCGAAAAGGAAAAGGCTCAGGACCACAAAAAGCGTAGTTCCCGAGGTGATTATTGTCCGGCCCAGCATCTCGTTGACGCTCCGGTTGATGATTTCGGCAAAGTCGAGCCGCCCGTATCGCATGAGATTTTCTCTGATCCTGTCGAAGACGACCACCGTATCGGTGAGCGAGTAACCGGCCAGGGTGAGCAGAGCGGTGACGGTGAGAAGGGTTATCTCCATATCGAAGACAAAGAGCATGCCCAGGACCACCAGCACATCATGGAACGTGGCCACGGCGGCGGCGACGCCGAAGCTCAGGTTGAATCTGAAGCCGAGATACCCGAGGATGCCCAGCAGGGAGATTGCGATGGCCACAAGGGCCTTGTTCCTGAGATCGCGGCTGACAGTGGAACCGATCTCCGACTTGCTCTCCACGTCGAATTTGATCCCAGGGAGACCCGCGCCAAGACCGCGGCTGATCTGCTCCTCCACGTCGCCCACCGCCTCCATGGACTTCTTCACCCGCACAATGAGCACATTCTCACCCGTGACCTCCTGCAGGGCGTAACCGTCCATACCCGCGGTCTCCATTGCGGCCCTGACTCTGTCCAGGGTAAATGGCCTGTCCGCCCTGTACTGGACCATCGCCCCCCCGGCGAAATCCACCCCGAGATTCGCCGTACCCCTTGCGATCTGGACAAAGGCCACGGCTCCAAGGATCACAAGGAGCGCCGACAAGACGAAGGCAAAATTGCGGCGCCCGATGAAATCGATGCTGGTCTTGCGGATGACTTGCAGAAATGAAAGATCGCGAAGGGAGCGCCGTGAGAGCATCCAATCGTAAACGATCCTGGTCCCGAAGATGGCGGTAAACAGGTTGATGACAATGCCCGCGGAGAGCGTCACTGCAAAACCTTTGATTGGGCCGGTCCCGAAGAGAAAAAGGGCCATGGCGGTGATGAGCGTGGTCACATGGGCGTCCACGATGGTCCAGAAGGCCTTGTCGTACCCACTGTCGATGAAGGCCTTCAGCGGTTTGCCGAGGGCCCTCTCCTCCCGCATACGCTCGAAGATGAGGACGTTGGAATCCACCCCCATACCCATGGTGAGAATGATGCCGGCGATGCCCGGCAGGGTGAGCGTGGCGTGGAACAGGGAGAGCGCCCCCATGAGGAAAAGCACGTTGAGGAGCACTGCCACGTCAGCGACAAATCCGGAGAGCCGGTAATAGATCACCATGAAGACGACCACAAAGGCGGCTCCGAGAAGCCCCGCGGTCAGACCTTTCTGTATGGAATCCCGTCCCAGAGAGGGACCGACCGTGACGTTCTGAATGATCTCCACCGGTGCGGGCAGCGCCCCGGCACGCAGGACGATGGCGAGGTCCGATGCCTCCTCGTGGGTGAAGGATCCGGATATCTGGGCGTGGCCGCCACCGATGCGCTCCCGGATGACCGGGGCCGAACGGACCACACCGTCCAGGACGATGGCCAGACGGTTGCCGACGTTGTCCCCCGTGATCTTCTCAAAAAGTCTTGCCCCCCGGTCATTGAGCTCGAGGGCCACGTACGGTTCATTGTACGTGCCGCCGATCCGGACTTGGGCCGTCTTGACGGCGTCTCCGGTCATAAGGGCCTTGTCCTCAAGCAGCATGGGTTCCTTACGCGTCCTCCCGGTCTGGCTGTCTACCTCTCGGAGGAAATAGACGGCATCGCCCCGGGGAATCTGGGATTTCAGCGCGGCATTCAAGGCAGTCGCATCGTAATCCCTCGGAAGCCTGCCGCTCTCGACTGCGTCTTGGATGAGCCTTCCCAGATCGACGCTTGACTTGTCGTCAACGAGCTTGAACTCCAGCTGGGCCGTCTGGCCGATGAGCTGGAGGGCGCGCTTCGGATCGCGTATACCGGGGAGCTGAACCACGATCTCGTCCCGCCCCTGACGCACAATGACGGGCTCCGCCACCCCGAACTGGTCGATCCGGTTCCGGATGATCTCCAGAGACTGTTCCACAGCGGTGTCCCGAATGTACTGCTCGGCATCACCATCGAGTCTGAAGACGAGGGAGGGGAATTTCCCGTCGTCCCGCTCCTCCACCACCTTGAGGCTGGAATCCTCCCCCTCGACGATCTCCTTCACCCTGGCCACACTGTCTCTGTTCGGCAGCGACAGGACGATCTCGTCCGGTGTTGCCCCGCCCCGGCGAACCGCGGTTATCTGGCGGCGCCCGAGGGCCTCCAGAAGATCACGGGCCGCCAGATCGGCGTAATTCTGCACGGCCTTCTCCACGTCCACCTTCAGGATGAGATGCATGCCTCCCTGGAGATCCAGCCCCAGGTTGAGGCCTTCTCCGTAGACATATTTTTTCACCCAGGCTGGAGCGTTCTGATACACGGCGGGCAGCGTCAAGAAAACAGAGGCGACAGTCAAGATCGCCATCAACAAGACCTTCCAGCGCAAACCTTTCGGCATGGCAACGAATCTCCCTCTCGGCGGATTACGTTCGGAATCTCCAAACACTCAGAAAAACAACGGCATTTCTAATCAGAAGCGCGCGAATTTGCAAGGAGCTTGTGGGAGAGGACCGGGTGCCGCTAGTTGAGGACCATCGTGAGCGAATTGCTGGTTCTTGTTCGGCCGGCCACCGTCCGAGTGACCGACAGGGCGTAGGTCCCCGAGGAGATCCCCCTGGGGAGCTTGAAGGTGAGCCGGTCGTAGGCAGCGATGGCGGGGGTCACCGGAAACTGCCCGGCCGGTCCGGTGAGCGCGACGGAGAGGCCGGCGACGAAGCCCACCCCGGTCAGAACGACCTGCGTCGCCGAGTCGGCGGCGGGGAGTGAGGACGGCGAGACGCTGCGCAATAGGGGCGCTGGATACACGACCACGAAGGGGGCCTGCTGGCTGCTCAGTCCGTTGACGATCACCGCGAGGGAACCCGAGGAAGAGCCGATGGAGGTCCGGGCCGTGATGGAGTGGGACAGGGCGGAGGAAATAGTGAGGGTCTCGTCCCCCAACGTGACCGTGTTCCTGGCCTCACTGTCATGGAAGTTCCGGCCCGCGATGGCGAGGCTGTCCCCGGCTACCACCTCCTCCGGGGTCACCTCGTCGATCTCGGGCGGAAAGGTGAAAACCAGATCCCCCAAGGCCTGCTGGCCGTCGGCGTACACCTCCACGTCGCCGGTTTCGGCCGGAGGCACCCTGACCACGAGCTGAGTGACGGCGGCCTCAAGGATGGTCGCCGCCACTTCGGTATCGGATCCTGCGTTGAATACCACATAGTTGTTGGTCATCAGAGGATCGAAATTCCGCCCCGAGATGACGGCCACCTCCCCGGCCTCCCCACGCTCCGGGGAAATCGATTCAACCACGGGTGTGACGGTGACGGCTACGGGGTTGCTCACCATCCCATTGACCTGTACGGAAAGGGGACCGGTGTTGCCCTCCGGCACGATCACCTTCAACTTCGTGGCGCCGGCCGCCTGCACCGTGCCGCGGATGCCGTTGAAATCGACGTAGTTGCGGTTCCTGTCAGGATCGAAATTGAAGCCCTCGATGTCAAGAGCGCCCCCCGGCTCCACCACCGTCCTGGACACCTTTTCGATGTAGGGCCCCACCAGGAAGGCCAGCGGGTTGGAAGCGGCCCCGTCCACCGAGACCACCGCATCGCCTGTGACTGCGCCGTAAGGCACCCATGTATGAAGAACGCTGTCGGAAATCTCGATGATGGTCGCCTCTCTGCCTCCGATGGTGACCTTGACCAGGTCAGCCGCGGTCCCGAATCCCTCTCCGTGAAGGGAGATGACGTCTCCGGTGATGCCCGTGGCAGGATAGGCATGGTCCAGATACGGCGCATCCACGAGGAAAAAATCTGCTTCACTGCGACTTATGAGGGTATTGGAATAGGCCGAATAGATCTCGCCTCGGAGGCGGTAACGCCCCGGGGCCATAGGCATCTCCGGGGCCGTGATCAGGGGCCACTGCCCGTCCTGAACGGCCAGCGGTACAAAGGCCCACCCGGTGACGAGCCAGAGCGGGTTGTTCGGGCCGAAGAGACCGTCGGGTCCAAGAAAGGCCAGGCGACCGTCGGGCAACTCGAGACTGATTGTGAGGTTCAGCGGTGTTCCGGCCTCCAGGCCGCTCATGCTGCAGGTCATGAAGATGGGCTCGGGCTGGACGTACACCGTCTTGGCCGTAGCCAGATCGAGAATCTGGCCGCTGGCAGACCCCGCAGCCGGGCCAAGCAGATAACCAGCGAAAACGACGCAGAAAAGAAAGAGGGGTCTTTCGAGAAAGCGACCGCAGAGAGACTGCGCCATCGGTGTCTACCTCCACACCGGGACGACCACCACCATGGCGGTCTCTCTGGAGCTCGCCCCGTTCACCACCACGCGGAGGGGTAGGACCCCCGGCATGAGGCTCGTTCCCGTTTGCACCGTGATCTTGTTCTCGGTGGAGGTGAGGACAGGCAGGGCAATGTCCCCCAGATAGACTTCGTTATCCTCCTGCGTGTAGGAGAAGCCGGTGCCGGTTATGGTGAGCGTCGATCCTGGCACGAGGGTCCTGGGATACCAGCTGGCGATGGCCGGGCTTGCGACAAGGAGGCGCATCGGCGCCGAGCAAATGCCGTTCGAAACCACGGTCAGGACAACGGGACCCGCGGTCTCCAACTCCGGCACTCTCACCGTGAGTGATGTCTCGGAGGCCAGGGTGACCTCACCCGGCACGGCGTCGAAGAGCACCTGATTGGCCACAGGATCGGGGTTGAAGTTTCTGCCCGTGATCTCCAGGTATTGCCCGGAAAAGACACCGGCCGTACTCAGGGCCGTGATCCTGGGCTGGACGAAGAACGGAAAGGCGTTGGAACTGAAGACGGCCACACGGGGAATGGAGAGGTGATCCTGATCAAGCTCGTCCCAGTACGGAAGCGTGACCTGCACGAGAAAAGCCCCCGAGGTGGCGCCTGCGAGAAGCTGCGCCTGGAGCCATTCCCCCTTCTCGTCCATATCCAGCACAGGCAATTCCTGCCCGGCGAGGGTGACCTTGATCTGAAAACGATCTATCAGTCCAGGGTCCACCAGATCGGGATCTCCCCGCAGATTCCTCCCGCGAATGGTGACGGCCGAGCCCGGTTCTCCGTATGGCGGGTCCAGACCGTCGATGATAGGCCGCGGCGTCTCGGCGATGGCTGGCAGCATCTCCTCAGCCACCAGGAAAAACACCGCCTCGCTTGTGTCCCTGGCACCGCCCCCGCTCAGGGTCGCCCGCAGGAGATATCTCCCCGCAGGCATGTCCCCGAGGGCGACATCGTCCCCCAGGGCCGCCGTATCGGTGCTGGCCGCTCCAGGCTGGAAGATTTTGCTGCCATCGGTGCTGAACAATTCCGCAGTCGGCACCGCCACAAAGGGGAAGCCGGTAAAAACCCGAGTCCTTTGGGGATGGAACTCCAGGGTCGGATCAAGATACGTCCTGCTTCCGCCGGGGAGTTCCAGTGAGACCTCTATGTCCACGGGAACGCCTGCGGTCAGCTCCCTCAGGTACCCCATGATCTGGATCTCCTCGTCCAAGGGAAACGGGTAAACGAATTTCTCCGGCGTGAGATATATGATCCTGCCTGCAATGGCAGTTCGGCCGGAGGCGCTAGAAATGCACGCGACCAAGAACGCCGTTATGAGCAGGAACACCGTTTTTCTCATGGCCATGTCTGGAATGATCCGTCCTCCTTGCGGTACGAGCAGCAAGACCCGTTCCATCTCCGCCGGCCCCCGCACCGCCCCAGGCTTCCGGGCCCGCGCGCCGGTATGGAGGAAAAACGGGAAAGGGCACCGGGCCGGCCCCGGCAACAATTTCCGCCTTTCAAAAAATGACCCTGCCGGCACACTGCTGCCGGCAGGGTCATGGATCCGGGGATAACCGCACAGCCTCCTTACAACTCGGGACACGATCCCCCATAGGCCACGTATCGGTTCATGATCTCCACCGCGTCCGAGAGGTCCACCATCCCGTTGTTGTTGACATCGCCGACCTTTGCCTCGTCGTCGGCCAGGTCATAGACGCCCAGGAAATAATAGAAGGTCCACAACGCGTCCTGAGGGGTGAGCGTGCCGCTTCCGTCCACATCGCCCGGACAGACAAGCTTGAAACTCCCGGCTGTGAGATCGACCCCCTGAATGTCGTCAACCGCGTTGGAGGGAGTCACTGTCACCACAGTCCCCGGAGACCCCTCGTGGGTAATGGAAAAATTGAGATAGATAAGGGTTTTGGTGGCGCCCGGGTCGATGATGGCGTCAAAAGATTCCGCATACCCCGCAATGCGAACCCGTCCCGGAGTGACTTCCTGGCCGTTGACCTGCCAGCCCGTGAGGTCCGAAGGCGTGCTCACCCCTGTGAAGACGAGCATGGTGGGGTCGTACTGGAGATCCAGACCCCACGCGTCGATGGAGGTGGAGGCGACTCCGCTGATCTCGATGGGCACGCTCACGGTGGAGCCGGATTTGCCGATGCGGTTCACCACGGCCACACCGGTGGGTCTCGCCCGAACGGTGACCGAGGATGACCCGGAATTGCCGTCGTTGTCAGTGACGGAGACAGCGATGGTGAAGAGGTCCGAGACGCCGGCCGGCCCTGTCCAGGATGGGTTTTGGGTGTCGGCGGACACCGGCTGGAAACTCCCGGTCGCCGTCCCGGTCCGGGCGGTGGATGTCCAGCGGTACGCGTAGGGGGCCTCCCCCCCGCTCACGGAAACGTTCAGGCTCGTACTGCCCCCCACCGGAATGACCGTAGGATTGGCAGAGGCCGAGACGGTCACCGTGCTGGCCCCCGTGAAGTCGACCTGGACACGTCCCACATATCCGGCATAGCTGTTTTCAGTGCCGACTTGCTGGGCCTCGCCCAAGACGATCAGCCCGGTGCTCGCCGCAACGTCGGCGGCCGCCACGCATCGCGCCTGGCCGTTAACCCCGTACGTCGAGCTGGCGATTGGGAGCGTGGGATCGCTCACGTTCACCGTCGCCACCCGCGACGTCTGTCCCAGTTCGCTGTCTCCATACGAGGAGAGCACCAGATAAAACCTCGCATTGGTTGTATCCTCTATCCACGCCAAGTTGTTCGCCTCCGGCTCTCCGGTGTACGTGGCCACCACCTGAGCGGAAGAGGGGGTGCTGACATTCACCACCACCACCTTGTTGCCCTCAGTTGCGGTGTGAACAAGCACATAGAGGTAATACGAATCGCTGCCGTGGTCGCCCCAGGCCAGTTTCATCGCATACCCTCCGAGGGTGGCGCTGTCGATCATGATTTCCTGGGAGGGATTTGACCAGTTGCTGAAAGAGCTGTCCCCCACGTCGAGGATCAGGAGGCCACGGTCGCCGTAGGCGATGTGCACAAAGGCGTCGTTCGTTCTCTGATCGACGAGCACGTCCTCGGCCACCCCGCTTCCCTGCAGGGAGACCTGGCGCTGGAGCACGAAGGCGTTCGCTGTGGAAAGATTGAAATCCATGAGCAAAGTCCCGCCGTCGCCGTCCGCCACGGCGACATAGAAGACTCCGGCGGCGGTTTGAACGGCGTCCACGCCCTTCGATGTCCCTGGTGTATTGTACGACTCGACATTGTTGCCCGATGCGTCGAAACTGAAGCCGGCCGCGGTGTCCGCGTCGGTGATATGCATTTTCTTCACCCCGGCCTCACCGGCAGCGACGAGAACATGGATGTTGTCAGCCGTGGCGGAGTCAGCCTCGGCCCAAAGATCGTGAGCAGTCCCGGCCAGTTGAGTGCCCGACCCCTCTGCGTCATGGACACTGCTCCACGCGAGATCGAGGCCGAGCTTGGCGTCGGTGGTCCCGTCCCCGCTCTGGGGAACCGGAGCAGTGGTGGGAGTGGAATCGTCGACGTCATAGAGCCTGATCCCGCCGGCCTGATCCAGCACCACCGCATAGTCGTTTCCTCCATTGAGGTCTTCCAGAATCCTGACCCCGGCGGCCGCGACGGATTCGTCCCACTGGTACGCCAGGGTGACCTCCCTGGCCGCGAGATTCATGTTGGTCCCCACAAAGTCCTTGAAGCCGCCTCCGCCGTCCGCCACGTAAATGTGATGGATATCCGCCGCGTCGGTGGCCGGATCGATCCAGAAGGGTTTGACCGTCATCCCCGTGGTGTCTATTCTGCTCCGTGGGGTGAGGGCAACCTCGTCGTCGCCGCCGCTGCTCTCAAGGACGTAAAGACCCCCGGTGCCCCCTGTGATGACCAGCCAGCCCGCCTTACCGCCGGCTGTCCCGGCGTCGTCGAAGCTGATCCCGTATATGTCGAGATCGGGCAATTCAACCTGGGTCAAGTTGCCCCGCTCTTGGAGAACGTAGCCAGTGCCGTAGTCGAGCTCATAGGCGATGACGCCGGTGTTGCCACCGACGAAGATCAGGATCTCGTCATCGGCGGCATCACCTCCAGCGGTGTCCACCGCCGTATCGGCATACACCGCCACGTCTCTGGCAGTCCCGTCGAAGGTGCCGTTGGTCACGTCGTTGAAGGCGTCGGCCGTGGAGGTGCCGCCGATATTGGCCAGGGTTATATAACGGGCATACAGGTTGTCCACGCCCACTACGAAGAGATAGTCCTGGGCGCCAGCGCCGTCCAGATCGGCGTTAATCGCCCCCACCGCATTGGGCACGAACCCCACGGCAAGAATATCGAAGTCCGGCTCGCCCGTATCGAGACCGAAACTGTCCGTAGTGACGTTATAGGTGACCAAAAACACGGCGCCACCTGTGCCGTCCTGCCTTCTGGCGGATACGGCGAGTTCCACCACCGTGTCGCCCGCGTCTTCCGCATCGTCGATCATCACCACATCGGTGGCAAGATAGTCTACGGAGGCATTTTCCGGGTCGTATATCTTGACCCTCTTTAGGGCGGTCAGTGCCCCCGTACCCTCGTCCAGTTCATAAGCGATGAGATAGGACCCCGAAAGGATGAACACCCTGTCCTCTCCCGGTGTGGTGGCCGGATCTGTATCGTCCGCAACGACCCGGGTCACGTAGAGTTCCTCGTCCTCGCCGGTGAAATTTATCACGGTTTCCCTGGCGAAAATGTTCCCGGACGCGGAATCGAAAGATGCGAGGCCCCCGGCACCAAGGGCCAGGAGCACATTGCCGGCCCCGCTTGTCTGAACTCCGTCATAGACATAGCTCTGGAGGTTGTTGTATTCGGGATCTGCGGACGATGCGGTCCGATCCTTCGGTGTCTCTTTCAGATTGGACATCTCCGCCTTGGCCCAGACGGAGACCGGAGCGGCGCAGAGGACAGCGACCAGACCCAGGCAGACAACTGCAAGGACCGTGCGTCCGAAACGGCGGAGGGCCCCCCTCGCCCGCAGGCTGGCGGGTCCAGGTCGGGATGTGTGTGTTCCAGCGTACATAATCGGATCCTCCATGGTCTCATAGCCCATCAATGTCACCGCACCTCAACCTCCGCCGCCAAAGGGGTGGTCCCTTCGGGATAGCCGGTCATTCCCTTCAGCGGATAGACGCCGTCCTGCAGGGCGATCCCAGGCAGCACCAGAAAGGCCAGGTCCTGAATCTGATCGAAATACCACGGGCTGACAGTCAAGAGGGCAGGGAGTATGTCGGTGCCTCCGAACTCCAAGACGAGGCTGCTCACCTGACTCACCCTGGGGATGATCAGGAAGAGGTTGGCAGTGCGGTCGGCAACGCTCCAGCAGGCGGGGGTCTCGAGCCCGGCCGTCCCTTGGATTCCGGGGCGCCCGCCTGGAGCTCCCGCCAGGTCGTCGGTGAGACTCGCCGGGTCAACTGCCGCAAGGTACGGGCCTGCCCCCGTGACACGGAAATGCAGAGGGACCACAATGCGCCTCTTCCCCTCTCCCGTGACGGTCATGCCGAGCCGAAGGGTGCAGCCCTCGGCCAGCGCCTGAAGCAACACCCCGCCAACGCTTCCGGCTTCCAGGAACTGGAGACGGTCGGCAGGAAAGGTGATTTCAAAGCCGGCAGCCATGAGGACGCCGCTTTCACCGTCGAGCACCGCGTTGACTGTGAGGATGCCGCCTTCCAGCTCCAGATCTGTCACATCCACATGGGCGGCGCGGGCGGGGACCCACGTCGACAGCAGAAAGGCCAGACCCAGCGCCACGGCTGCAAGATGGTGTCTGCTCTTCATGGGGGCATATCCTCCTCTGAGTCCCTCCTGCGGGACCGGTATGTTGTTGTCGCCAGGAGACAGGGGGCGGGTGCGGAAACCGCGATCCCCGGGCACGGCCGGACCAAGCGCCGGATCGCCGCGATCCCGTCCAGGAAGGAGGCACAAAAGCTGCGTGAATCTACTGTTCAACATATCGACGGCCCCTCTTCCTCCCTTGAATCCCGTATGCCGGCCATTCCTGATCGATGACATTCGTCAATCCTCGATACGAAACCGGGTCACGGCGCTCCCATAGATGTCGGCCTCGCGGGCCGGGTGTCCCCCGGGTGTCGTGAACACAAGGGACAGGCTGCCTCCTCCGGCGTAGCCTGTGCCTGCAGGGAGGCTGAAAACAGGGACATCGGCGTTGCTGAGCGGCCGGGCGGGCCAGGAAGAGAAGGTCGGCGCTGTCGGACCAGGCCCCTCCGGGGTCCCGCCCCAGGAAACCAGCTCCAGCGATCCATCCAGATCCGGCACGAAGGACCAGTGGCCTGTCGAAAAATCCGTATTGAACCGGTAGTCCAGCAACAGATACACATCGCACAACGGTGGGTTCCACACATCGAGGCCAACGCGCATCCACACGTCGCTGCCCGGAGTGAAAGTCCCGGAGAGACGCCGATCGGCCTGCAGCAGGCTCAGGGTCGGATTCATCCGGTACACCTCTGCCTGAATATCCTGATACAGCGAAATATTGTACGCGGTGACCACGGCCCTTCCGTCCAAATCCACGACGGCGAAATCGTAGACTCCCGCAGGGAGATCCGTCTCCCAGAGAAAGCGCCTGGCGCCATCGGCATCGATCTGAGTGGTGAGAACATCGGTGAAACCTTGGGCGGTCCAGACCCGGTAACTCTGATCCAGATCGGGCAGGTACGGGGTGAAATCCATGACGACATGCACTGTATCCTTTCCCGGCGCATGGAGCGGAACCCCGAAATAGCCCGCTTCGCTTGCGGCAAGGACCCCGCTCGACCAGCGGCTGTCGGTCCGGTAGCGCGCCAGAACGACGTCGTGAAGCGGACCCGGAATGGGCAGGGATGACACGAGGAGTGGAACATTGTCCGTAAGCTCCACCGTGTTCAGGGTGTTGTCCGAAACCGCCAGGACATAGCTACGGCTACCCACCGCCATGGCCCTGATCCCAGCCGGCCGTTCCGCCAGGGTGAGCCCCATTCCGGAAAGATGCACCTCCGGGGTGGAGTGACTCGACGAGTCCGAGGCCTTCCCGAAGGGCTGCGCCCTCAGAAACTGCATGGATCGGAGGGTGTCGGTAGCGTCCACGAGGGCCGCCTGGGGCCAGGCGCACGTGGCCTGCTCCGCCAGCACCTCCAGAGGGCCGGTCCCGGAAATGAGCGGCATTTCGAGGACGCCGATGTCCATCCCCACGATGCCGCCCTCTTGGGTGATGCAATAAAGACCGGAGCCCGATGGGAGAAGACGGATGGCGGGGAGGGCCAGGTGGCTTGCCAGGGCGGGCGCCAGGGTCCCGCTGGAATTGGTGAGGCGGTAGAGGAAGACCCCGGCCGAAGACGCCACGGCAAGGCCGTTGTAGATCAGGACGCAATCCTGTATCTCGCCGGCGCAGTGGAGCGTGGCCACCTCGTTCACGGCCATGCCTAGGGCCGGCTCGTAGGTATATACCTTGAGGGTGCCGGAACCGGTCTGAATCAGGATGAGATAGGGGATATCATCGGGAAAGTCACCCGCGGCGGTAAGCGGTGCAAGACCTGCCGCAAGCACCCGGGAGGTGCTTCCGGGCAGCCGACTCCGGGTCAGGCGCCGCAGTTCCAGCCGAACCGGGTCGAAGGAGAAGACGGTCAAGGTGTCCTGGTCCTGCACCAGGCCGTGGCCGATGGCCGGAAGGAAATGAACCTTCCCCGCTGGGAGGCGGTCGGGGTTGGAAATGGAGGTCAACAGGGACTCCGGGGTAAGTGCATAGAGGGCATAGAGTACCTTTCCGCCCTCGAGATGGATTGGTCCCTCCCGCCGCGCCCGGTATGTCGACGCCGACAGGGTCAGAAAGACGGGACCCGAGTCCTGCAGGCCGTCGACGGTCAGCCTGCCGAACTGATCGCTCCTTGCAGCTGGAATATCCTCCATGTAAGCGCCCCATGGGTCCTCGAGAGTACCCTGGACAAAGGACAGGGCCTGAAAATTCCGGCCGTCCACAACCAGGGCCCGAAGCTGAGCGCCGGAAGGGGCGCCTTCCAGGCTGCCGAGGATGGGGGCTGAGACAGCAGGGAGAACCGCGAGCCACGAGTATGTTTTCCCGGGCCAAAGCGAAATCTCCGTGACCCACATGCCCAACCTCCCCGCGCAGGTGAGTTCAAGACTGTATGTGCCTGGATTCAGGTTGCCGGTAGCGCTCAACCCTGCAGTATCCGTGAAAGACCGCGACACAACCCGGCCCTGTCCGTCCATGAGGGATATCTGAACGTTCGAGAGGGGCCGGCCGGAAGTGTCCAGAACCTTGAGAGCAATGCTCGCCGAGCTCTCCGCCCCTTCGCCGCCCGGCGGAGCCGTTTCGGCAACATCCGTGGCTTCGGGCAGAATGAACGCCCGGATCTCGGTCTGGTATCCGGCCTGCAAGGCGGCGCCTTCGATGAACTGCACCTCAGTCCATCCCCGCTGGTGGAGCCTGGACAACCGTATCGAGAAGGTTCCTGGAGTGAGCCCGTCGTGAGTCCAGATCCCCTGGGAGTCGGTGACGCCCAAGGCGGCCTCGGCGCCGGACTGCCCCTCCAGGACCTCGACCGCAACCCCGCTCAAAGGCCCGCCGGTGTACGCATTGAACGCCGCGACCTGAAGGGACGCCGTGAGGCCGGACTCTGCATCGCTCCCGGAACAGGGTGTGTAGGAAGGCCGCAGTATAGTGGGGATCCTCGGAAGGGTGAAGGTCACCGTGGGCCTGCCGGCGAGACCAAGGGTTATCGGAAGGCGGATTCCCTGAAAACCCTCGGGCATGGCCGTCACGACATAGTCCCCCGGGATGTCGTGGAGAAATATGGCACGGCCGGAGATATCCGTCTCCAGATCGAATATCGTCCCGTCGGCGATGCATTCAACCTGAAACTCCGTTTCCCCTATGGGGCTCCCCGTCCCGTCCTGCAAGACCATTTCCGCCGCCACAAGCACCGGACTGTCTCCTTCCCCCGGTTCCACCGTCACACTGGTCGCTCCCGGACTCAGATACAGGGTATACGCGCTCACCTGGTCGTCGAGAAGGGCCAGCGGTCCCATCTCCCTCAACTCGGACCAGATGGTGCTCCCGGTCCCTGCCTGCCTGGTCAGGCGGATCCCCAAGGGAGAGAGACCCGCAAGTCCCGATGCCACAAGAATCCCCGACGAGTCTGTGGTCCCGGTGCGGACCACGGCTCCGTCGATCAACTGGAACACATCTCCCCGGACCCCGGCGATGGGGGCGCCTGAATAGGGATCCAGTACGGTGATACGCACCGCGGGACACACTCCGTCTCCGCCTTCTGTGCCGTCCTGGCCGGGCTTGGCCTCCGTCCGGACCTGCGGCGCCATGACCGGCGCGAGCTGGACGAACCGCCGGAGGCTCTGGCCCCCACCGGCAGTCACCTCGAATTCCACCCCCTGATAGTCCCGCCGGAGCACGGAGACCTCGTAAGTGCCGGGCCACAGACCCGTCAGGATCGCCGTCCCGGTCCCCTCGGTGATCATGTTCGAGACCGTGAGGGCGCCCTGCCGGACGGTCACCGCGCAGCCGGAAAGGGGATTCTCCATGAGATCCGTGACGGTGAACGCCACGGTCGCAGGGGCGCCTGGATCAGAAGTCGCCGAGGAAAACGGCGACAGACTTGCGAAATGACCGAGGAATGGAAGGGTGATGGGAAGGAGCATGCCTGCCGACAGAGACCTGCTGTCAACCGTCAGATCCTGGCCTGCCTGCCAGGTCGTGCCGTCCGGACCAGGTGTCTGGACGGTCCTGACCGCCACGGTATAGGCCTGGCCGGGGGCCAGGGGAGTGAGCAGGGCGCTGCCGGCAGCGTCCGTGGTGCGGCTGAGCACGGCTTCTCCCCCGCTGCCGACCTGGATCTGAAGGTCGGGGACAGGATCCATGGAGAACGTGTCCCTGGCCGCCAGGCGCACCCCGGTCCCGGAGACCGGATTCACTACAAGCACCAGATCCGATTCCGCACCGTCGAGCCTGACGGGGAGACTGATCTCAGAGAAGAGGTCTTCCGTGTATGCTATCCAGCGCAGGTCGAGACCCTGCCTCACCCGGACCACCCTGCAGCACCCGGAGAGATCGGTGCTGCAGGCATACGTCCCCCGCATCTCCCTGACCTCGGCCCCGGATACGAGAGGTCCCGACGATGACCCTTCCCGCACGCAGATGTCGAGAGTGCCATACTCGTAAAATTCGCCGCTCGGTGTGACGAGGGCGAGCACCCGGAGCTGCACGCCCACGGTCTCGTCCCTGGGCACGACCACTTCTGTGGAATCGCCTTCGTAATTCTCCTTGCTCGCATCCACGTGATAGGCGCCCTCATCCACCCCTTCGAACAGGCAAGCGCCGTCGGTGTCGGTGAAGCACGTCGCCATGATCAGGCCGTTCTGGGAGAGCAACACCACGGCCCCACTCACGGGTACACCGGTCACGGTCTCCACCACATGGGCTTCGACTGCCCCGAGGATGACCACGACGACGTCTTCCTGCACCCCGAACACTGTCCAAGCCCCATTCCCGTTTCCCGCGCTGTCCAGACCCACACAGTAAAGGGCATGGATTCCCGGAGTGAAGGTGAGCGAACCATCCAGGCCTGTGAAGAGGACCGGGGACGTGTCCATGGGTTCCACGATGGCGAAGGGATTCACCCAAAAGGGCCCCGCAAGCGCCTGGCCGGAGGCGTCCGTGGCCGAGGCCTCCATCTCGATTTCAGTCTCCTCGTAGCGCCCGCCGTTCACCGGCTCGAGGATGGCGATATCGGGCGCCTGCCCGCCGGAAGAGAAAAAGACGACGCCTCCGCCCTGGCGGTAGCCGGCAAATTCGGCCATCCTGGCCCCATCGCGAAGGATCGGCAGGAGGACAAGGCCTTCCGGAGGGCGGCTCACCAGGCGGAGATGAATCCGGGCCAGGGTCTCGACGCCCTTTGTGTTGATCAGGGACTGAAAGGCAAAGGCCACCCGAACCGTGCGGAGGTAGGGGCGCCCCTCGTCGTACAGGGTCTCCTGGACGGCGGCCATGAAGAAGTACGTGGGATTCGCCTGGGCCAGGGGCCCCTCGGTCATCTTGACCCGATTGTCGAGGGTGGCGACGGGTTCACAGTAGCGCGAATCAACGAGCATGTCGAAGGAACCCGCCTGGAGACGTTCTCCCTTGACATTCACAGGGACGGCGACCTCCTCCGACACTGAGCCCGTGACCGGCGCGAGGAAAAAGATGTCGGTCCGGGCCTCGGCAGTGAACGGGAGGATCAAAACCAGAAACAGCAGCCGGACCGCCAGCGCCAGGCAACGGCCGGTGGCCTTGAGGGCGGGGGGAACGTCACCCCGCCTACCTGCACGCCGTCCCCAGGGATGCGGTCCGAAACGCGACCCGCCCCCAGGCGCGGAAGGGAATGATGAGATGCCTCTCTCCATCACCGGATTTCACTCCTACACCGGAACCGGACCCTACCGTTTCATGTTGAGCAACTCGTTGAGAAGGTCATCCGTGGTGGTGATGACGCGGGAGTTGGCCTGAAACGCCCGCTGGGTAATGATCAGCCGGACGAATTCCGTTCCCAGATCCACGGTCGACTGTTCTAAGGCATTCGATGCTATGGAGCCGAGACCGTTGGTGCGCGGCAGTCCCGTGATGGGGGCCCCGGACGCCGTAGTGTCCCTGAAGAGGTTCCCGCCTTCCTTGGCCAGATCCGCCGGGCTGTTGAAACGGGCCAGAGCCACCTGAGCCAGCGCGATGATCCTCCCATTGGAATAGTGGCCGGAGATCACCCCTTTGGAGTCCACGGTAACGGACTCCAGGAACCCCGGGCCGAAGCCGTCCTGATCGTAAAACACCGTGCTTGAACGGTTTGCGTACTGGCTGGTGCTGATGGCCTCGGTGCTCCAGTTCAAGAGGGTGGGGGGCGATGTCGAACGATCGAGGACAGCCCGAGCCCCGAAATTGAATTCCATGATCTGTGCCGAAACGTCTTCCCCCGTGGCCGGATCGAGCGTCCCGGTCTGGGGCAGGAAGTACGCTATAAGCTGTGGATAGTTGTGATCCCCGTAGGTGACGCTCTCCCACGTCCCGTTGTCGAAGCGCTCCACGTGGGTGGTGGGATCTCCCGAGGTGCCGTATATGCTCGCTATCTGACCCTGAGGGGTGAAGAGCAGGTGGCCTCGGGCCAGCATGCCCGCCTCGTCGGTCCCAGCCGCCGGCCCGCGGTCCTGCTCGGGATCGATGGCCACCAGGAATTCCCATTCCCGTTCATTGTCGGTCCGATCGAAGTACACCGTCAGGTCGTGGGTATTTCCAAGGCTGTCGTAGACGCTGATGGTGGTCTTGTATTCATAATTCACGTTGGGAGTAAGGGTGCCCGCAGCCTTGCCGTCGGTGGAAACCCAGTCGTCCCAGAGGCTTCCGGCGCTGACCGGGCCCGTGATCCGGCTGTCGAGGTTGACTGCAATGGTGGCCTGAGAGGTGGCCACAGGCGGCGAGGTGTTCGAAACCTGGATGTCGCCGATGCTGCCAATGACCTCGGCCGTCCCGTCGGGCTGGACTTCCATTTCCCAGCCCTGCACCGTGAGGCCCGCCGGATCCACCAGATACCCGTACTGGTCGAAGTTAAACTGGCCCGCCCGGGTATAGTAGACACTGTTCTCTATGTTCGGGTCGCTCACCATGAAAAACCCGTTGCCGGCTATGGAGAGGTCAGTAGGCGATGTGGTGCTCTCGAAAGAACCCTGAGTGAATACGGGACTTGCGTCTGCCATGGACGAACCTCGTCCTATCTGGGACTGCCCGCCTGCGGTATTGATGTTCTGGGCCATGATGTCCTGAAATGTGGCCCGGCTGCCCTTGAAACCCATGGTGTTGACGTTGGAGACATTGTCGCCGATGACCTGCATGGCGGTTCCCATGTTGGACAGGCCGCTTACGCCGGAATACAAGGAACTTGTCAAACCCATATTTCACCTCCGAATGGAATGCGTCTCCAGATCCAAGGACCTGGTCAGCTCCCGACTATCCACAATTCGTCAAGACCGATCTGGGCCCCGTCCTCCATGGTCAGCATGGGCAGGCCTGTTTCGGAGTATTCGACCTGGGAAACACTGCCCGTGGTCCACGTCGTCACAGGCACCTCGTTCCCCTGTGCGTCCAAGGCCAGCACGCTCACCTGGTACGTGCCCTCAGGGACCGGCGCCCCCCCGGCGTCCGTCCCGTCCCACTGAAGAGGATGTTTCCCCGCTGTCATACGTTCCGCGTCCCAGGTTTTCACCACGTGGCCCGCCGCATCACGGACGGTGATTACGCAGGTCGCCACCGGACCGTCGACTTTGAGATCAAATGACCCGGGCCCTTCCGGGCCGACCGTGAGTCTGCCGCCCTCGTATCTGACCTCGCGGCCAAGAAAACCCAAGGCCTGGAGACGGGTGTTTGCCTCGTCCGATGCCACCAGCCTCTCCATGGCCTCGTTGTTTTTGTACATCAGGTCCACCATGTTGAACTGTGCGACCTGGGAGGCCATTTCGGCACTCTCCATGGGGTTCATGGGATCCTGATACGAGAGCTGGGTGACGAAGAGCCTCATGAAATCCTCCCTGCTCAGGGTCCCCCTGTCCTTGGCGTCCGCAAATTGAACGCCGCTGGACGAACCGGCCTCGCTTCCCGTGGTGACGCTCGATACCATGATGTGCTCCTTTCAATCCCGCTCAGACGACAAGATCGATTCTGCCGCCCTCCCCCCCTGCCCGGAAGGCCGTAGCCGGCACCTGAATCTCGCCTGCTTCGACCGGCCGGGAGGATGTGAAAGACGTACACGCCTGCCTCCACAACCGTGGGCGACCGTGTGGGTCCGGATCGGAGAAGGAGGCGCCTTCGTGGCTGCCCACATCCACACTGAACTGGGAGACGGTGAAGCCTTTTTGGTCGAGTTGAGCCCGGAGATTGTCCGCATTGCCCTCGATGACGGCCTTGATCTCCGGATGATCCGCCCGAAAGACGGCCTTGATTTCGTTGTTGTGCAAGAGCGTCAACTCCACGCGGATGCGGCCGAGCTCGGGCGGATGGAGCTGGATGACGGCCCGCCTCTGGCCGAGATGGAGGCTCCTCACAAGCGTTTCACCCACCTCCCGAACGATCCTGCCTGCATCAATCTGAGCCCTCTCGCCGGTCTTGTCCGCCGTGAGATCCTTCACATGGGCCTGGAGACCGTCCGCACGGATGGTGAAACCATCCTTGAACCCGGTCTCCCCCTGGAGGGCTCGGGACGCGCCGCCTTCCCTCTTCCCCGCCGGGGATTGATCCATGGCTGACGAGTCCGCGTCACCCAGCCCGCATCGAAGGGAAACTTCGGGCTGGTCGATGGCCTCGCCGCCGTGATCGAGCAGGACACCCTGCCCGCCGTCTGCTCCGATCTTGTGCGCGGTGAGAATTCCGGCACCGTCCTTTCCGGCAGGCCCCTGGGCGGAAACGCCCAAGGCGCCGGCTGCGGTCTTCTGCCGGTTCCATTCCGGACCACCAGATTGACTGCCGTCCAGGGCATCTTCCGGCAGAACGGTATCCGGTTGGAGCTGGACCGGCAGCCCTTCCGCACGCTGCAAGCCCTGAGAGAAATCCCTGTTTTGCAAGAAAACTGCTGCGCCACCAGACGAATCCCCGGATTTCTTTGAAGCGCCCGGGGCGCGCGAAACGAGACGGAGATCCATGGTGCCGGTCCTGCCGCCCGTGTCCTGGTCCGCCGAAACGAAACCCTGGGGCTCCAGAAGTTCCCGACCCTGCTCTTGGGCGGTCTGGGCATGGAGAATGCTGTTTCCCTGAACCCCTCCCGGGCCGTTTGCAGGGGCAACCTGGTTCCAAGAGAGCCGTACGGACCATTCCTGGCCGCCGCTCCCCGGCCCTGGAGAGGCAGATGTGCGGACAGGAAGAGCAATCTCGTCCCGATTCTGCGCGGCGCCCGTGGATAGGACGAAAGAGTCGCTGCCGGATCCATCCCCGGCCACAAGAGAATTTGGTCCTTCAGCGGGCGCTGCCCGGGCGGCCCAAGCCGCCTGCCCGGTCGACGGAGCGCGAAGGGCGGCGGGACCTCCTCCCGCCCTCATCAAGGCCTCAGGTGCAGGCGCACTCCTCTTGAGAGGTACTGCCCCTGTCCAAGCAACACCATTCTCTACGCTCGGGACAGGAGCTGGCGCCTCGAGAGTACCCGCCTCCTGTTGCGCGGCAACCCCTCTCTGCGGCGGAATCTCCACGGGTCCTTCCGCCTGGGGGACAATCGAGGTAACCTCTGTTCCGCCTGTTCTTTCCCCAACGGCCGGTGCGGAACCCGGTGTCTCCTTAATTCCCTGAGAGGCGGCACCGACGACGCTCAGAGCGCGAATCCCATCCGTCGAGAGAACGCATGGGGCAAGAGCCCAGGCCTCGGTCTGAGGCATGTCGGGATGCCCGTGCGGCTCCGGTCGGATCCCGGCGTCCTCCGCTGGGACGATCCCCGCAACGATAGCCTCTTCAGGAGCGGGAACGGCAATATCGACACCCGGCGGGCCCGCCGTTCCCCCTGCTTCGCCCACGGAGATCTCGGGCATCGGAGCCGTCGCCTGGACCGATGCATCGCCCCCCTGGCAACCTGGGTGACGGACCACCGAAGTCCCATCGCCCGGGGTGGTCTCCGCCGTGAGAACGCGCTTGAAACCCTGGTGGTCTCCGGACCCTGTGGGCGGAGAGGGCATCTTCCCGGCAAGATTGCCCGGAGGGACGCCGGGCCGGGTGTTGATCTCTGGCATGAAAAGTTGGGCAGCCACGTTGTGTCTCCCTCGAAATGGAATTCTGACTCCTGTTCAGCAAGCGGCATGCCCAGGCGCAGGGACCTCCCCCGAGGGGCGGAAAGCGGCGTTCTGCGCCGTCGTTCCGGGCTTTTTGCAGACGTGAAACTGTACGGCGGGCCGAGGGTGAGAGGGCAAGGTTTTCCGCCGCTAGGCACGGTCTGCCCTCTGCGGCCGGGGGTCGCGGGCGGCAAAGACCCGAAAGATCGAAGGTTAACAGGTAAGATGAAAGGCGGCCGCCACGGCCTCCAACCCGAAGTCCACGATGCACTCCGAGAATCTAGCCACGGCGCGCCCCGTCGGCATGGTCTCCACGCGGATCCCCATGTCACCGAGCTTGCCGGTCAGGCCGGGATCGAATCTCATCCTCCCCGACGCCCCGGTGCCGACCACAAGGATATGGGGTCTGGCCGCAATCACATCCCCCAGGTCGGAGAGACCCAGAACATGGCCTTCTGCCCTCCACCAGTCCGGAACCACACGCCCCCTGATGACCTTCAGATCTCTCGTATACCGCCTGCCATCGATGACGATCTCGCCGAAACGGTATAATTCGATGTTCATAAAGGATCTTCACTCCCCCTGGCGTCAGCGCAACACTCGAGGACTCTCGGAGACAGGATGGGGGCCGGGCATGGATGAAATCCTGAGCAGGATATACCGGGTGTCCTCCTGTTGACAAGTACAGATCATACCGACTATATGAGATACGTTTGCCGGTCGGGACGTGGCTCAGTCTGGTAGAGCACAGCGTTCGGGACGCTGGGGTCGGAGGTTCAAATCCTCTCGTCCCGACCACAAATGCCGACCCCCTCCGGGCCAGATCCCCTACACACGAAAGACCAGGACGGAGAGCGTTATGACAAAGATCCAGCGGGCCCTTGTGAGCGTGACGGACAAGACAGGCGTCACCGACTTCGCGTCGGAGATCCAAAAGATGGGTGTGGAGGTCGTCTCCACGGGCGGCACCGCCAAGGTGATCCGGGAGGCCGGAACTCCTGTCAGAGATATCGCCGATCTGACGGGTTTCCCTGAAATGATGGACGGCAGGGTCAAGACTCTTCATCCAAAGGTGCACGGAGGCATCCTCGCCGTCCGCGAAAATCCGGCGCACACAGAACAGATGCAGAGACACGGCATCATGCCCATCGATCTGGTTGTGGTCAATCTCTACGCGTTCGAAAAGACCGTTGCCAGGACAGGGGTCTCCCTGGAAGAAGCCGTTGAAAATATCGACATCGGCGGTCCGGCGATGCTGCGTTCATCAGCGAAGAATTTCAAGTACGTGACCGTGGTGGTGGATCCTGCAGACTACGCTCGAGTCCTTTCCGAAATGAAGGAGAACGGCGGGGCTACGCGCCTTGCAACCCGTTTTGCACTGGCCAGGAAAGTCTTCGCCGTCACCAGCCTCTACGATCAGGCCATCGCCCGGTATCTGGAGGCGATCGATCCCGGGAAGCATCCGTCCCTCTCTGCAGCATGAGGCTGTGCGTCTCCCTCTCCGGGACGACTCCGGCCGCGTTGCACGACTCACTGCACCGGAACGCAGCCCTGGCGGATTTGGCGGAGATACGCCTCGACCTCCTCGACAGACCGGATAGCCTCGATTGCGCCGCGCTTATCGCGAAGAGCCCGTGCCCGCTGATATTCACCAACAGAGCCCCGGCGGAAGGTGGCAGGTTTCAGGGATCCGAAGAGGAGCGGATAGGATTGCTGCTTCGGGCGGTCCGTCAGGGAGCGAGGTATGTGGATCTGGAGCTGGCCGCTGAGCCGCGCCTGCGAGGCCGCCTCATGGAGGCTGCCAAAAGCCATGGGACGCGGACCATCCTCTCCTTCCATGACTTCTCTGCCACGCCACCCGACCAAGATCTTCGTGCAACACTGAGCGCCCAGAGAGAAAACGGGGCGGACATCGGCAAGATCGTGACCATGGCGCACGGCCCAAGGGACATCGCAGCGGTATGTTCGCTCCATCTCCAGGCCATGGACATGGCCTTCCCCCTCATCGCCTTCTGCATGGGGCCCCAGGGGAAACTGAGCCGGCTCGCCTGCCTTGGCCTCGGGGCCTACTTGACCTATGCCGCGCCAGCGGCGGGCCTGGAGACCGCCCCTGGACAGATTCCCATTGAGGACCTCAGACGCATGGCTGATTATTTCGCGTCGTGATACCGGAGGACCACCCGGCAGCGCCCTGCGCTCCATGAAAACTCTGGAATCTATCAGCTTGACTTGACAGTATTTTTTCTTTGCTGTAATTACTCTCAATAGCGAGATACAAGACCGGACCATTGATAGGCAGGTGCCCTTCCATGACCCTGACAAAGGCAGACCTGGTGAGTCGAATATACAAGACGGATCTCGTGAGCAAGACTGAGGCCGTGCGATCAGTGGAACTCTTGCTGGAGATCATCAAACAGCGCCTGGAGGCGGGGGAAAATGTCCTGGTGAGCGGCTTCGGCAAGTTCTCCGTCAAGGACAAGAAGGCCCGGCGCGGGAGAAATCCGCATACTGGGGATGACCTCATCCTTTCCCCCAGGCGGGTTGTGACCTTCCACCCCTCCGGAGTGTTGCGGCAGAAGATCAATGGGGCGCAAGAGTGATCCGTCTGCCTCAAGACCGGCCTGATGCCGCGCTTCAATGTGACGAAAGCGCTAGGTAACTGATCACAGGGTTCGGCATAGCACCAATGCTGGAACTCTCCGAACTGAAAGCCTTCACAAGGTGCTGCAGATGCGAGGCGGCGGGCACGCAGACGTACTCCCTGTACTTCAAGTGCCCGCCAACAAAGCAGATGCGGTACCCAGTGAAGGCTTACGGCGCTAGAAGCCGATCTCTCCGGTTTCCGGGTCGTATGTGTACCCCTCCCCGTACGGATCAGATGGGATGGCCGAAAGAAACCCGCTTGTGATCAGGTCGTCCAGGGAGTTCGGCTTTTCCCGAAAGACTGCGATATAGTCGCACAGGGCCCTCTCGAGGGCCGCCACCCCCTGCAGTGCCTCCATCCTCATCCGGATTTCCCTCACCCTGAGCACATCCTCGGGCGGCACCTCCTCCAGCATGGATTGGAGGAGCGCCACCGCCGCCTCGACACGACCGCTCTTGGCGGCGAAACGCCCCCCGAGGACAGCGAGGAGAACGGGCGCGCCCTCGATCTTCGCGGCATCGAAGAAGTATTCCGCGGCCTTCGCGTAATCCTTCAGAAAAAAGTAGGCATCGAACCCCATGAAATAGCCGGGCCGCCAGTCCCAGGGACGATGCCGCCTCGAGACGTCAAGGAGCCTCAGGGCGTCCTGCGGTCTCTTGGCCTCCCAGGCGATGTGGCCCTGCACGAAGATGTACGTCTGCTGAAAGTACGGGTCCAGGGACAGGCACTGTTCCAGGGACAGGACGACGTTGTCCCAGTCCTCGGAAGAGATGTCCTGGGTGAACCCCAGAAATGAACCCACCTCCAGGAGCAGATAATCAGACACCAGACCCTTGAACTCGCCGGCGACGATTCGAAGAAGCGCAGGGGGAAGATGCACCCCACGGGAAGACGTCCTCCACATGAGGTCCCGCCGCGCGTCCTGGACCGCGAGGTGGCTCGAAACCTGAGCCGCGGCGAGCACGGCGAACAGGACGACCCCGGCTGCAAGGCCCCTGAGCCTCATCCGAGCTCCCTCCGCCGGAACACCAGCACGGTCAGGAAGAGCACCAGGCCGATGTAGGAAATCCCGTAAACCGCCAGCCAGACGAGATACGCCGCATCGATGGGCAGCCCGTAGGCAGCGGTGGTCTTGAGGTCGAAGGCCGCGAGATTGGGGAAGAGCCATGCCCCGTAATCAACGGCCCTCAAGACCAGAGGATTCTCCCCGAGGACGCCTGTTGCCAGCATCATTGTCTTCACGGCCTCCACATTCTGGCCAATGAAGTAGGAGAAGAGGGAAAGGAGAACCGCGGTGAAGGGATGCGTGGTGACGCTCACCCAGAAAAAGGCGACGGCGGCGAGCACCAGGAGCGAAATGGTGAGAAAGCACAGGGCGAGCGAAAAGGTGCCCCAGGAAAAGTCTATCGGGATGTATCCCGGCGCCCTGAATGTGGCGAACTTTACCGAACCAGCCGCGCAGGCACCGAGGATGGCGCTCGACGCCAGGATGACCAGGGCCAGGCCGAGGTACTTCCCCACCACGTATTGCGCCCGGCTGACGGGCCGTGCAAGGATCATATATATGGTCCTGCTCTCAAGGTCGTTCGAGACCGTATTGATGCTCAGAAAGAAGATGATGAGGAGGCCCGAGAGAGAGACCACGGACAGTCCCACGTCCACCGCGACCTTGCCGAGTTCCCAGGAGAACATCCCTGTGACGAGGATGTTGGCCGCAAACAGGAGAAACCCCAGGAAGGCGATGCCGTACAGGGCCTTGTGGCGGATTCCGTCCTTGAAGGTGATCCGGGCAAGCAGCCAGATCTTATCCACAGCGCCCCCTCTCGTCCCTCTCGATCAGATCGATGAAGACCTCTTCCAGATTTGTGCCCCGGTCCATGATCTCCCGGACAGAACCGCAGAAGAGGAGTCTCCCCCGGTTCAGGATCCCGATCCGGTCGCACAGCGTCTCCACGTCGCCCAGGATGTGGGAGCTGAAAAAAATGGTCTTCCGATCCGCCCCGAGACCGCGGATGATGTCCGCCACCAGGCGCCGGCCCATGGGGTCGAGCCCGCTCATGGGTTCGTCTAGGATGAAGATCTCCGGGTCGTGGATCAGGGCCATGGCAAGCCCCAGCCGCTGTTTCATCCCCTTGGAGTAGGTCCGCACCGGCCGACGGCCGACGTCCTCCAGGTCGACCCGCGCGAGTACCTCGGCACCCCTCTCCCGGACCCTGCCAGGCGGCATGCCCGAGGCCCTGCCGGCGAACCACAACGTCTCAAGGGCGGTGAGGTTCTCATAGAAACACGGGGTCTCGGGGAGATAACCGATGAGGTGGCGGAAGGGATCCTTCCCGACCACGGCCCCGTCCACGGACATCCGGCCCCCGGCGGGCCTGATGAAATCCAGGAGGAGCTTGATGGCCGTGCTCTTCCCGGCGCCGTTCGGGCCGAGAAATCCGAAGATCTCCCCGGGCTCTATGCCGAGGGTGAGTTCGTGGAGGACCGTTGTTGATCGGAGGCCGTAGCGGAAGGCCTTGGAGACGTGGTCATAGTGGATTGTATGCATGGGTCGACGTCCGTGTCATGATTGTGTTCCTGGAAATGCGGCAGGGCCCTCCTTCCCTTATCGCCCGAAGGAGGGCCCTTGCACGCCTGTGCCGCACCGTCCCCGGTTCGGCACAGGCGGGTATCAGTCACGCAGGCTTACGGCACCCGCGTCCAGTTTGCGGTGGGGGAACCGCCGCCGTTGACACCGTCGACATCGTCCGCAGGGGGGAGAACAGGCGCCACCGTTGCGGCCTGGAGACCGGCGAGGTTGGGCCAGAGCGGATTTGAGACGCTGTAGAGGGCGTTTTCCACATCGCCGTCGATGGCGTAGGCCGTGTCACCCTTGAAGTGCCTGGTGAAGAGGTGGAAGGTGCTCTCGTCAACAGCGTTGTTTATATCGATGGCATGGGCGATCATCTGGTTCCCGAGGGCCACGCCGATGGCAAGGGTCCTCGTGCCCGCGTTGTTCGTTCCCACCAGCCTCGCGCCGGCATTCGCCGCCGTGGAGGGGATGCGCAGGTTGGCGTCAACCGTGGTGTCAGCCGCAGCGGCACCGCCGTCGGCAGCGTTCAGCAGGGCGGCCACCACCTCGGTGTGCCCGTAAAGGCCGAGCTCGGCGTTCAGGTTGGATTCATCCGCCTTCAGGTTGTGGGCCACGGCCTTGGCGCCGGAGTTGTACGACCTCATCCTGTAGCTGATGAACTGGGGCACAGCGATGGCCGCCAGAATGCCGATGATGGCTACGACGATCATGAGCTCGACGAGCGTGAAACCCTTTTCGCCTTTGGAAAACCTGGACAAGAACATGGACGGTTCCTCCTTAATTGATTATGAGATGTCAAGAATTGGACCTTATGTGCGTCATGAAAATCCCACCGTTTCTCCCTAGTCTCACCTCCTTCTCTCCAAAGTCATGAAGATCTCTCGAAAGCGGCGGATCTTCGTTTCCTTCCGACTGCAGGGACATTTGCAAGGCCGGTGCCAGTTCGGCCAGGAGGTCTCCGCAAGGCGGAACTCGCCTCCTGCCCCGACGTTTTCTCCCCTCATGCCGGAGATGGCCTCCGGAAGTGCCGCAAAACGTCACGGGGTGACGAAAAAGGCGCGGGGCACCGGCCCGGCTCGGAGTCGCTCTTTGGTATGAAAGGGTCTTTTGCATTGCCATTCCTTGCACCGCAGCGAGGCTGTGGAGACAGAGGGACGGTCTCCCAAACGGCAAACCCGCAAGAGAGATCCCCCTTTCTCAGCTGATCGGTAGGATGTGCCTCGGTCTTGACCGCGTCGGAACCTGGACCTCATCCCGGAGGGAAACACAGGCACGGGACATCGAATGCCGGAAACGGGAAGGGCCGGAGCCGGCGGGAACGCCTTCCCGCCGGCTCCGGCCCGCACTATGTGCCGCAACCCCGTCTTCTAACGAGACCCGTGGAAGATCGAGATTCCCTCGCAGCTCATCTCAGGGCTGACCCAGGTCCAGTGGCCGGTTCCATACAACCTGCAGCCGTCCTGGGTGACAGTGCCGGAAGCTATCACGGAAAGGGTTCCGGTCTCCTCGGGGAACACCCCGCTCAGCCGCAACCTGTTCCCTGTGATGGTACCTATGAGATCTCCTCTCTCGATGCCCACTGTGAGTTGGTCTCCATTCCTCGTCAACACGGTGGGACCGTCGAACAGACCCGGAGGCGCACAGCAACACGAATCCTCCTGAGAGGCCAGGGTCCACTCTCCGTTGATCTGCCCCGACACAGGGAAGAACCCCGAACGCTTCTGGGCCATGAAGGGGTGGACCTTCCCCGGTGAGCCCGAATAGGACCAGAATCCCGACATGAAATTCTTCCCCAGGGCGCTGATCACATACTGGTAGTCGTAGCCTCCGTCGGAGAATTGAAGAACATAGGCCCCGTCCACGGAATAAGACCCCTCGACCGGATACCCCATCCACCGGCCGGAAAACAGGCTGAATCCTTCGTGGATCTCAGCACTGTATGAGGGATAGGAGACCCCGTCGAAGGTGTCGAATACCTCCCAGTCGCCGGAAAGGGAGGCGACGTCGTAGAATATCTCCTGCACGGGGATAAGTCCTGTGCTGGTGGAGCGGTCCACGGCCACATGGAGTGTCCCCTCCAGGCCCCTCAGGGGAAATTCGCCCAGCATGAGAGAGACGGTGCTCACGCCCTCAGCCAGGTAGAGCCCCTCCGCATCGGCTGTAGGGAAACCGAAGCTCGAAAACAGGACGAGCTTGCCTTGAGGGACGTAGGCATACACCTGTCCGGGCAGAAGCTGTTCGTGATCCATGAGCACATAGTATTTCCCCGCGGCGCCGGTGTTGATGTCGAGGTTGAGATCCAGTGCCCGGGAGGTATTCGTGTAGACGATGAGCCTGGCCGTCTCCGCCGTGGTGGCCGGATCCTCCATGATGGCCCCGACCTGAGCCTCGTAATACCCGCCTGTCCCCAGATCCTGCAGCACCAGCCTGTCGCTGTACCGGCCCGGATCGATATCCGCGTCCACCGCCGCGAGGACGATGGAGGTCGGCGGCAGGATCCGGGCTGTGCGCTGGCCGACCACCATGGTGGTGGGCTCGGGATAGATGTCGAGCCAGACGGGCTGATAGATCACCTCCCAGCCCAAGGTGTTCGCACCCAGGGTCACCCACTGGGACGGGACTTGCTGGGTCAGGGTGAGGGACGCATTGGTGCCCACCACCGATGCGCCTAGGGCGTTGGATCCGGCCGCGATGACGGCGAGGGCGCCGAGGAACAGGGCCGCCAACTGATTCCATGAGAGTACGCGGGTCCGTGTAGCCATTATCCTTCCTCCTACCACACCCAGCTTATCCAGTCGTAATAGGCGTGAATGCGATCCTTCATGATGACACCAAAGAATACGTAATACGTTCCAGGTGCGTTCATGCCCGGGGGCATGACCTCCTCAGCCGCTGCGGCGGAGCCCTCGTGATGACCGAGTTCCCAGTTGGCCGCCTCGGGCACGAGACCTCGTACGAAGCTGCCGTCGGAGAGTCGCGAATAAAACACGAAACCACCGGTCCAGGGATCAAGCCAGGGCGTGACCACGAGCAGATACCTGTCGGAGGGGGTGCCGACATAATCATTCGGCACGAATTCCCATTTCACCTCCCCGGTGGGCTCCACCCAGAGGAGAACCTCGGGTCTCTGCAGGGATGGATCGAGCCAGGGAGCCTGGTCTCCCCCGTCATCTCCTCCGCCGCTCTGATAGGTCTCCTCGCTGACCCCCCGGCCCTGCAGGGAGAGGATCATGGGTTCCATCTGGTGCTTGAAGTAAAAACGTATCTCACCCCAGGAAACCTCTTCGGCGTCGGGGGCGAAGGTGAGGATCACGTGCACGATCTCGCCGGAGCCCACCACGGCCCCTGCCTGTATGCCGTTCACACCAAAGACGCCTCCGCTCATGTCCATGGCGAGGAGTTCGGTGGAGGCGGTCCCCGTGTTCGTGACAGTCATGTGGTACGAACGCGACTGGCCGACGATAGTGTCCGGAAATTCGATCGAGTCGGTGGAGAGAACGATGACCGCCTCCCCGTCCTCGGCCTCGTCTATGCCGGTCCCTGCCACGCTGATAAGCATGGGCTGCGGGCGGTGCGAGAAAAGGATGGCCACGCTGTCCTCGTAGGCCCTGGCCTCGTCGGGAAAGAACCGGATCACGACATTCTTGGTCTCACCCGGAGAGATTGTGGTCCCAGAGGAGAGCCCCGTGACCTCGTAGCCGTCAGCAGGCTCGTCAACGGCGAGCACAGTGGTGGGCTGGCCGCCCTCATTGGTGACCAGCACATTGTAGGACTCGACGTCGCCCACATCCACGCCCCCGAAGGAGACCGTCGTGGTGGAGAACCGGATCTCTGGCGGGTTGGTGGAGGCGGACCCGGTCCCGGTGAGCTCGATGATGATGGGGTTCGTCTCCCGGAAGATGTAAACGATCCTGTCCCGGAAATTCCCGCCCTCGGTGGGCTCGAATTTCACAAGGAAATTGATGATCTCCCCGGGATCAATGGTCCCGGATGAAGGACCGCCCAGCACCGCGAATGGGCCGGTGCTGGCAGGTTCCACGGCGTCGGACATGGTCACGGCGGATGTCCCGTCGTTCTGCAGCGTAATATTCCTGTAGATCACGTCGTTCACCGCCACCGATCCGAAAGAGATCTCGGAGGGATTCACCGAGACGGACGAGGTAGTGGGGGCCTGCTCCAGGCCGATCCCCTGAAGGACGATCTCCACGGCGCCGGCATCCGACGTGATCATGATCTCTCCCTGAAACGACCCGGCCTCGGTGGGGACGAAGGCGACCTCCACTGTGACCTCCGCGCTGGGCACCAGGGTGATCCCCACGTCATCCCCGTCGATGAGCTCCCGGGGCGCACCGACGAAATTGAATGGCGGGCCTGTGATCGACATGTTCGTAACGTTCAGGGCGATATCTCCGGTGTTCCTGATCTTGAAGGAGGCGGTCGGGGCCTCGCCGACCACACGGCTTCCGAAATCGAGCAGGGCCGGGGAAAGCAGGCTGTTATCAGTATTGAGGACGGCAAGCTGGGGTTGACCTATGGTGAATCTCTGGCCGTAGACGTCGGAGCGTGTAGTGGCGAAGTTCCTCGCGTCCTTCCACACGCTCAGGAAAAGGTGATTGGCGAGGTTGAAGGCAATGGCCGGGGAATACTGGTTCCCCTCTGCGGACTGGCCGTCGGCGGAGACGCTCAGGAGGTAGTTGCTGCCCCGGAGCGACCCCTCGGCATCCACATATTGCCCATAAATATCGAGGTTCTCAATGGAAATTGAACCATTCCTGGCGTCCTGCCATGCCACGAAAAAGCGCTGGTTCGTGTAATCGTAACCTACATAAGGACCTGTCTGCCTGGCGGTCTGCAGGGGTTCGTCAAGCGCACCGTCCCCGTTGGTGTCCTGGAAGCCGATCATGAAATTCGTGTTGTAGAGGCCGCCCCCGGAGTAAACGAGCTGCCCGTAGATCTTGGTATACAAGGTATAGTCCTGCAGGTCTTCCCAGGCCACGAGAAACCGGCCAGTCACCGGATCGACCTGGACCGAAGGCCTGTACGCCAGACTGTCTTGGGCGCTCATCCGCTTTGACGCGATCTCGGACTCCACCCACTCCTTCTGGTGACTGCCGAAGACGTGCACCATGGGTGACTCATCAGGCCAGTCCGAAACCTCGGCCTTGCTCGTTGCGCCGTCGAGGCAGTCGCCTCCACAGTCGGGCTCGACGATGTCGGCGTCCTCGTTGGTGACGGTGAGCTTGCGGCGCTCCGCCTCCCAGACCAGGAGGACGTTTCCCGTGGAGGGATCCACCGCGACGTCGGGATTGTTCACGCTGTTGAAGAACTCGAAGGTGATGACTTCCTTCTCGCATTCCTGGCTGTAGCTCATGAGCCTCATGTTGTGGAAGTAATATCCCTCCTCGGTCCTGACTATCGTAGGCGTAACCGACTCGGCAAGGTTGGCTCCGGACGCGCTGTCGACACCGCAGTAACCCACGAAGCTTGTGTCCCCCACCGTCCACGAATACCATTGCGAGGCGCAGCCGAAGGCCTCCCCTTCCACCCTCTTCCGAACGTCGCGGTGCTCGACCCAGGTCAAGAAGAACTGGTCCTCGACTGGGTCGTAGGCAACCCTAGGCCTGGTCCTGGAAAGGAGCGTAGCTCCGGCGAAGACGGGATTGTAGGAAGGGGAAAATTCGTTGCTCAGGGTATAGGTGGCGCAGTCGGTGACCTCGATACTCCGGGCGTATACGTAATTCTGGCGTGTGTCCTGCCAGGCGACCAGAAGAAGACGGTCCCCGAGGTCGTATGCCACCCGGGGAAACGTCTGGTTGCCGCTGTCCCCCGCGCCGTCGTTGTCCCCGTCGGAGATGAGAAACGGAGCGCCGCAGAGGGTACCGTCTCCGTTCACGAACTGACCCCAGATGTCCGCACCGGTGTTTGTCGCGGCCGGGTCTGCTGCTGTCCTCCAGTCCTCCCAGACCACGAACCAGAGGTTCAGGTCCGCAAGCGCCGCCACGTCGGGGTTCTGTTGATCCATGCCCTCGATGGAGATCTGAATGGGAGGCCCCTCGTTGGCGGCATTGGCAAGGAACACGGGGCCGAAGCTGCAAAGGAGCAGCGGGAATACAAGCATCAGGCCGGTCAGGAGCGGGCTCTTTTTCATCACAGGGATTCCTCTTTGCCGGGCCCGGATTCCATGGACCCGGGTCGTCGTCTGGATATTACGATCCCCACATCATGGGTTCCGCCGCCGGTGTGCGCCTTCCCGCCCCCGGCTCGTCCTCAGGACCCGGCGCAGCCTCGGGGACCTCCACCTCGGCCGGTCCGACAGTCGCGCCACGGGGCGCAGCAGGGGCCACCATATCGGACATCCCCGCGACCTGGTATCCGGCGAGCCCGGCAGCCAGTTCCTGCGTCAGTCTTTCCGCCGCCACCTCGACCGCCCTGTCCATGAGACTTCTGGGAAGCTGATCGGCCCAGGCCGAGACCGGCGCCACGGCAACCTCCGCGCGGTTGGTCCAAAGCACCTTGCCGGATCTTCCGTCCTGAAGGGCCATGCTTACCTGCACCACCGCCTGGGGCGTCCGGCCCCCGTGCTTGGCGAGGTATGCGGCCCCGGCGCCGATGGACCCCCAGAACAGTGCGTTATACGTGTGATAGTCGTCGTAGCCGCCGGATTCCTTGATCGTGGTCCCACCGAAAAGCGGGTGCCCGCTGGGAACCCGCTCCTTGCTGGGTGAGGTAAAAGGGTGAGAGGCCTCGCTGCCGAGCAGTGCCCCGAGTCCACCCCCGATGGCGAGATCCCCCAGGAGATCGTAGGTTTCGGAGTCTGCGACGCCGAAAACAAGCTGGCTTGCGGAATCGAAGAAGAAGGGGAGAACGCCCCGCCTGAAGGGATTGAGGGTATGTTCGGTCCGCATTTCGTATTCGACGATCCTGCCCCGGAGGAGATAGGCCGCACCAAAAGTCCTGCTGATCTCCCTGATCCTGTTTCTGTCGAGTCCGACATCCTGGACCTCAACCGTGGGGCTGGAGTCCAGAGTGCTGGCCGCCACCACGGCGCGGACCTCGGCGAGCATATCCTCGGACCACCCGCCCCCGAGCTCGTCCATGAAGGCCCGGTTCCTGTATCTGGCGGCATTTTCATGGACCCGGATGACCCCTTCGTCCATGAGGTGCTGGGTGACGTCTTCCCGCACCGGAGTCAGATAGCCATGCCTGGCCAGATGATACGAGAGGGCCTCCTGGAGTTTGACTTGCCGCCGGAAATAATCGTCCGGAGTCTGCCCGCGGGAGTAGTCGGCAAAGGGAAGGACGACCATGGTCCTGCCAGGATCGGACTGTTCCGGAGTCACCCGAACATCCTTGACGGGGACGACGGATTCCTTCACGAGGCTCCCACAGGCGGTCATGCTCAGGACAAGACCCAGAACGGCCAGCGGTATAAGGATTTTCTGAGACATGGGATTTCCCCTCTCTGTGAATTTTTGATGCGCACGGATGCTGTCTTTCAGGATGATCGGCACAATTCCACAGCTCCTTGAGCACGTTGCGATCCGCAAAGGAATCCTTCCGGAAAATCCAGGCCGAGATCGGCCCGGACCGCGGAGACTCCGGGACATCAGATCCGCCGGGCCGAGGGGGCGGCGTCACCGTTTCCCCGTTTCTGCCCGGGAGATCCGGGTCACAAACCGGGACCTTCTGCAAACTCCGTGCAGGCCCGGCCTCAACTCAGAAGGGGTGAAAAACAAGAGGGAGGGGGATCAATTTGGTCGGCAGGACGCCGGACAGCAAAAAAGGGCCTGAAAAGAAAGAAGGCTGGTGAAAAAACTTTTTTGTGGTCTCTGCGAAGGGCGGGGCGCCCGAAGCGCTCGCAACGCGGCGTCCGGACGCCTCAGAACAGGCGGGCCCGGGAAATCGCCGGACCCGAGGCGATCATTCCTTTTCCGTCTTGCTGGTCGGTCCGAGCCCGGCGATCTGGGCCCGATTCACCTTGACCTTGACGTTGTCGGCAATCTCGAGGGTGACGACCTTTTCAGTGAGGCCCGTGATCCTGCCGATCAACCCCCCAGCGGTCACCACCTCCGTCCCGCGCTGCAGCGATTCCAAGAAGTTCCTGTGGTCCTTGGCCCGCTTCTGCTGGGGTCTGATCAAGAGAAAATAGAAGATAACAAAGATGACGATGAGCGGCAGGAACTGCATGAGGGGCCCGGCCCCGCCGGCACCGCCCTCCGGAGGCGGCCCCATGGCGAAGGCAATCGATGGTGTGATCATTCAACGTCCTCCCGTTTTCGGTAAAAGGCCCGGCGAAAGGCCTCGAAGCGGTCCTCCTCGATGGCGGTGCGCATGTCGCCGAGAAGGTTGAGATAATAATACAGGTTGTGAAGGGACAGGAGCCGGTACACCAGCAGCTCCCTCGCCACAAAGAGATGCCGCAGGTATGCCCTTGAGAAACGCCTGCACGTGTAGCAGCCGCATTCCGGGTCAATCGGCCGGGAGTCCCGGGCAAAACGTGCGTTCTTTATAACAATGCGCCCGGAGGAAGTAAAGAGCATGCCGTTTCGGGCATTCCGCGTCGGCATGACGCAGTCGAACATGTCGACCCCCAGACCCACGGCTTCCACCAGGTCCTCCGGGTACCCGACACCCATGAGGTACGTCGGGTACCCGTCCGGGACCAACGGGCGGGTGCAATGGATGACTTCGAGCATCCGCTCCCTGGGTTCCCCAACGCTCAGCCCGCCTAGGGCATACCCGTCGAATCGGAGTTCCAGGAGATCGAGGGCGCTCCGCCTCCGCCACCCGAGGTCCATGCCCCCCTGAATGATCCCGAAGAGCAGGAGATCCCTCCGCGTCCTCGCCTCCATGCATCTGCAAGCCCAGCGCGTGGTCAGCTCGGCGGCCGCCCCGACCTCCTCCTCCCCGGCCGGATAGGGAATGCACGCGTCAAGGCACATCATGACATCCGCACCTAGGGCCTCCTGGACTTCCATTGCAAGCTCCGGAGTAAGGGAGTGCAGCGAGCCGTCGATATGGGAACGGAAGGTCGCCCCATCCTCCCCGATGCTTCTCAGGGCCGCCAGGCTGTAGACCTGGAATCCCCCGCTGTCCGTGAGAATGGGACCGGGCCACGCCATGAAGCGGTGAAGGCCTCCCTGCTCCTTGATCAGGCCGTGGCCGGGCCTGATGTAAAGATGATAGGTATTTCCAAGGATGATACTGGCCCCGCAGTCCATGAGATCATCCGGAGTAAGGGCCTTCACCGTGGCACGGGTGCCCACGGGCATGAACACCGGGGTCTCAACTGTGCCGTGGGCGGTGTGCAGGCGCCCCCGCCTGGCGCGGCATTCGGAGCTTCGAGCGACCTCCTCGAAGGCCGTCACGCATCTCCCTCCCGCAGCGCCGCGAGGAACCGGTCGTGAAGGCCCTCGAATGCTCCGTTGGACAAGATCACCACCACGTCCCCCCGGGTCTTGCCGGAGACCAGGTCGGCCAGGATCGCCGTGGCATCGAGAAAATACGCGGCATCCTTTCCCAGTGCCCTGAGATCCTCCACAAGCTGCTCGGAAGAGAACCTGTCACCAAGAGGGGCTTTCTCGGGATCCGGAACGGCCCGCACGAGAACCCTGTCCGCGGCGCCGAAACTCCCAGCGTACATCTCCTGGAATATCCTGCGACGGCTGGTATTTGTCCTCGGCTCAAACACGGCGACAAGACGCCGGCCAGGATACCGGGCCCGGAGGGCGTCCAGGGTCTCCCGCACCGCCGTGGGGTGATGGGCGAAATCGTCTATCAGGGTCACACCGCCCTCCTCGCCCCGGACCTCCTGCCGCCTCTTGACCCCGGCACAGGCCGCGACTCCTGCCAGGACGGCCTGTTCATCCAGACCCAGATGGCTGGTGAGCGCCAGGACCGAGAGGGCATTGAGGGCATTGTGCCTGCCGGGAAGCCTGGCCCTGGCCTGGCCGCTCCGCAACCCCTTGCGGAGGACCTCGAATCGGATCCCAGAAGGCTCCGAGGTCCATGCCCCCAGACCCCAATCGGCCCCAGGGCAAGTGCCGTACGTGACCACCGGACATCGTGCCCCGGCGCACACATCTCTGACCGCAGGCCAGTCGGCACAGGCCACCAGGACCCCGTCCGGAGGAACCAGGGCCACGAGGCGTGAAAAGGCATCCTTGACCGCATCCAGGTCCGGATAGATGTCGGCGTGGTCAAACTCAATGCTTGTCAGGATCACGCCCCTGGGCCTGTAGTGCAGAAACTTGGGACTCTTGTCGAAAAAGGCCGTATCATATTCGTCGCCCTCGATCACGAACCAGGGAGGACTGCCAAGACGGAAGCCCGAGCCGTGGCCCAGGACCACTCCCCCGATCATGAAGCCGGGCGGGGCACCTGCCTCCTCCAGCGCCGAGACCAGAAGCGTGGCTGTGGTGGTCTTTCCGTGCGTGCCCGCTACCACCAGGGAGTATCTCTCCCCGAGACAGAGGCTGGAAACCGCCTGGGGGAAGGACATGTACGGAAGCCCCCGGGCGAGGGCCTCCCGGGCCTCGGGATTGTCAGCCCGGATCACATTGCCTATTATGACGAGATCCGGCGCCGGGGTCAGGTTGGCCGGATCATATCCGAGGACGAATGGGATGGCCAACCTTTCGAGCAGGAGGCTCATGGGCGGATATGCCCCATTGTCCGAACCCCGCACCCTGTAGCCCCGCTCGGTGAGCAGACCGGCGAGGGCCGTCATTCCGGTCCCGCAGATGCCCATCAGGTAGATGTCTCCACCCGGGGGCGGCAGGACAGGGGCGCCGCCCGGGAGGCCCTGTCCGGCATGGTCCTTAGGTGTCGTCTTCATGGAGGCCAATGATACCTGCAGACGCGGCACGGCGCACCCCCGCGCCCGGGAAAATGGAACTCCTGGCCCCGGCAGGAACCAGGGAGACATTCTGGGCCGCGCTGGAGAGCGGGGCCGATGCCGTCTACGCAGGTATCAGGGACTTCAACGCCCGGGCCGTGGCGCGGAACTTCACACTCCGCGAGTTGGAAGAGCTCAATTCCGCCGCCCACGGACTGGGACGCAGGCTCTTCGTGGCCATGAATTCCCTGGTGAAGGAGCGGGAAATCCCGCGGGTGGTGGAGATCCTCGGTGTCATCGAGGCCATGGCCGTGGACGCCGTGATCATACAGGATCTCGGCCTGTGGCGCATCGCTCGCAGAAACTTCCCCCGGCTCCGGCTCCATGCCAGCACCCTCATGACCATCCACAACTCCCTGGGGGTGCGTCAGGCCCACGCCATGGGGTTCGCCCGCGTAGTCCTCGCGAGGGAGATGACCCTGGAGGAGGTCGCGGCCGCTGCCAAGGCCGCCCCTGTCGAGACCGAGGTCTTTGTACACGGGGCCCTCTGTTTCAGCTATTCCGGCCTGTGCCTGTTCAGCAGCTACTTCGGAGGGAGGGCGAGCACCCGGGGAAGGTGCGTCCAGCCCTGCCGCCGCCGGTATTCGTGGAAGGGCAGGACCGGGACATCTTTCTCCATGGGGGATCTTTGCGCCTTGGAGGGCATTGAGGATCTCCAGGCGGCGGGAGTCCGGTGCCTCAAGATCGAGGGGCGCCTCCGGCCTCCCCATTATGTGGCCTCGGTGGTGGCCGCCTACCGGATGCTGCTCGATGCCGCCCCCGGCGAACGGGAGGCGGCCCTTATCGAGGCGGCGGCCCTGGTCCGCAACGCCCTCGGGCGCCCCTTCACCAGAGGGTACCTCGTCTCCGCAAGGCCGGGGGACGCCATCGACCCGGAGCGCTCCGCGAACACAGGCCAGTATCTCGGGGAAGTGGCAGGATTTCAGGGCGGCGCACTGCTGGTCAGGGGAAAGACCGCCCCGTCGGCAGGCGACCGGCTGAGGCTCCTCACCCCCGATGCGGATCGGCAGGAGGCATGCCGGTGCACCTCGGCGGCGGGCGGCCCCGAACCCGGGACCTACCGGCTCGTCTGCGCTACAGACCACCCTGTCCCCAAGGGCACCCTGGTTTTTCGGGCCGACCTGGCCCGCTCTCCCCTCCTCCCCGGTGAAGGCGGAGCGGAACGGGCGAGTTCCGGACATCCGCCCCCGAGGAATCCCCGGTCAGGGGCACGATGGAAACGGGCCTTGGCCAGGGGCCGGGAGAAGGCACGGGAGGTGCTGGCCGAGATAGCTGGCGACCTGCCGGATGCCGGTGCCGGACACAAGGGGCCGCACGGCAGGAAGGGTCGGGCCGGGCTCTGGGTCAGGCTCCGCGACCTGCGGCAGCTTGGTCTGGTCGAGGGCTTAAATCTCAGGGGCATTCTGATCGCAACGACCCCGGCGAACGTGAAATCGTTCCTGCGGAAACGACCCCGATGGACCGCCGGGCTGGAGGTCGTCTGGTCGCTCCCCCCGGTTATCCACGAAGAGCGCCTCGGCGAGTACCTCAGTACCATTCGGCGACTCGAGAGAGAGGGATTCAACCGTTTCGAGGTGGCGAACATCGGGCAGCTGGCATTCCTGGCCGAGAAGAGGTCCGGGGCGCGGAAAACCGCCGGCACTGGGCCCCTGCTGGCCGGATCGTACACCCTGAACTGCCTCAATTCCCAGGCCATCTTCGCTCTGAGGGCCATAGGGATCGGCCTTCCTCAATTTTCCGTGGAATCCGACCGGGACAACGCCCGTCTGGCAATACGCCAGACCCCGGGTGTCCCGGTGTCCTTCACGGTGTTCGGGTATCTGCCCCTCTTCACCTCCCGAATGGATCATCCTTCCTACAGCCGCGCTTCGGCGGTGACCAGCCCCAAGGGAGAACGCTTCCGCTGGCAAGTGGCCGGAGAGACAGGATGTCTGGTCCCCGAGCAACCCTTTTCGCTCCTCGACCGCGAGGAGGCGTTGCTGGAAACGGGTTTTTCGGACTGGATCATCGATCTCTCCCACTGGCCGCAATGCCACCGGCCCGCACGGGGCAGGCAGAAGGGATTGGTCGCCCTGCTGAGGCGGCTGGGCGGGCGAAAGTTCAATTTCCCAGGCAGTCTCGAATAGGGTGCCGAGGCTTCAGCGAAAGGAAGCGAAGCGCCACATTCCCGCCGAACCACTCAATCCGAGCGGTGAGTGAAACGGCTTCCGAACCAGAATCCCCAAGGCCGCCCCCTGTGACGAACACGCAGCCCGTTGCGTCTTCGAGGACCCAGTCGCTCCGGGTGATCATCGCGGTGGCGCCGGCACACCGGGACCAGCCCCTGGCCCTGCCCTTCACCGTGACGATCCTCCGATCCCACTGTGGGTTGGCGTATATTCCGGCGATGTCGACCTTGAGGAGGTCGGATGACGGGCCGGCGGCCTGCGGGCCTTCCGGTGCGGCGGTACCCTGGGGAGCGCATGCAGAGGAAACGATCAGCAGCATAACGGCGACCAAGAGTCCGCTCACTGGAGCCCCCAGCCGCCGGTTACACCTGAGCCGGGCCGCCGCTGTTCCTTCTGGAGGCGGACAGATTCCCAGAATACCCGCTGACCCGGTCCCGGCGCCCTGGCCAGGGCCTTCTGGACGACATCCGGTATCCACCAGTCCGAATAATAGTTGGCCGAGAGGAGGGAAATAACCCTGTCGTCCCACTCCTCCGGCGCCGCCCGGTAAAACCCCATCGGCCGGTGAGAATCCCAGACGTGCCATTCCTGCAAAGCGGTGTCCGGGAGATAGAACCCGTACACCCAGACGTATGCCTCCCTGAGCGGACCAGTGTCGTACAGATTGATGATCGGAATGTACAGCCCGGGAGACACGGTTTCCCGCGAGACATAGACCTCGTAGTTCTCCCCGCTATCGAGGGAGTCCGGTGAAAAGAAACCGTTTGGAGTAGTGAGCCCCATCCATGGGGCGTACACCTCGTCCGGCTCCGCTATGTAGAGATCCACGTCCGCCAGTGATTTCCCGCCCAAGGCGTTGATCCAGTACGCCGCCAGTACAAAATCTCCCCTCGCCTTCCAGGGGTCCTGGGTGGAGGCCAGCTCCAGATAGCGGGTGAGGAAGGTCCGCCATGCAGGGGCGCTGTCAAGGACAGCCAGCCCCGCATACTGATCCCAGTCCCGTGCGGAGACATCCCCCGGCAGGGGAAAATTCACAGCCAGGCCCGTTGACCTGTCCACATTCCCGGCTCCCATGCCCCCTCCCTGGGCATACGGGGAGGAATGGGCGGCAGAGGCGAGGACCACGCGGCCAGTCAGATATTTCCACAGCGCAACAGCCTGCGAGGCGGTTTCACCTCCGAGCCCTTCCAGTCTCCGGCAGAAATCGCCCAGATCGCGGCTCCCGGCGAGCTCCGGGTAGGCCTGAGTATTACCCGCAATTTCCATCAACAGGCCGACATCCTTCTCGATGACGCTGTCCAGGGCTGCGGCCAGGCGGTCGAGTCCGTTGGCGAGCAGCGGGAGTGCTGAGGCGTCGACAAGGGATTTGGTGGCACTGGCCCTGCTGTTCCCCGATTCTGTATAATAGCCCGCGTATTCCTCCACTATGATTTTGCCGAGTCCAGCCCCGTTCACGTCGGCGGAGGCCGAGAGCCTGGAGAGGATCCTGTCGTAGGGATTGCCGTCCCCGGGTTCCGGGGCCTCGGAAAAACTGAAATGCCGCGCCCATTCGTGGAGTGTGCCGGCCACCTCCCACATCCCCATGAGGCAGGCATCGAACTCGACGAGATCGAACACGATGCCGGCCCGTGCCAGGGCGCCCAGTAGCTCCTCAATGGACATGAAGGAGCCGCTCCCCTCGTCCTGAAGCACGCCCCGGGCCCAGTCTCCGCCGCCCCGGTCGTCATTCAGCCAGCCTAGGCCGTGATTCCACAGAATGAGGGCGAATCTCTCCGCCGGGAAGCGATCCACCCCCCACTGTATGAAATCCACGAGGGTGTCCGGGGAACCCATGTCGGCGTCGTAGCCCAGGCTGGACAGATCCGCGCCGCCCTTCATGATCTGGAAACGGAAGGTCGCCTGAGGAATCTGGGGCGTGTAGATCGGGCTGAAATCCGCCTGCACTAAAACATTCACCTCCGGGCCGGGCGCGGCCTCCATCATCTCCTTGATATCATCAAATGCCGCGGCGGAAAGATTATTGTCCCCGGCCATGTATACCAGGAGGGTCCATTTCGCCCCTGCCTCTTCGGCCAAGGCCGCCGTGAGAGAAAACGCCCAGAGTGTCAGGGCCAAGGCCGCCGCCCACATTCTCGATGAGCGCGTGCGCCTCGAATGAATCACAAGATCACCTCCATCCCATCCTGAGGTTCAGCAGCCCGAAACGGACCAGTGCGCCCAGGAGGGCTGCCACCGAGGCGATCCTTCCGGGAGACGAATCGTATTTCCAGTAGAGCAGGACGGCGCTGCGGTGAAAGTGATACAGGGACCGCCTCCTTGCGTGGCTGCTGGCCCGGCCGCACTGGTGCACGACAGGGCCTGCGCCTGGGTGGTAAATGACCCTCCAGCCGGAGAGGCGGAATCGGGTGCACCAGTCACAGTCCTCCCAGTAGAGGAAAAACCGCTCGTCCATGGGGCCAACGGCCTCTACGGCCTCACGTCTGACGAACATGCAGGCCCCGCTCACCCAGTCTACGTCCACAGGGTCCACCTGGCCCTCCCGGACCAGAATATTCCGTCTCGTAATGAGGTTCTGAGGTCTGATGCGGCTCAGAAGGCTCGTCCTGCCGAAAAACGAGGTCGCCAGGGTGGGAAAAGACCGGGCGGAACCCTGGAGCGAACCGTCCTGGTTCACGACCTTCGGCCCTACGATGCCGCAATCGGGATGGCGAGCCAGAAAAGGCTCGAGCGGCTTCCAAAGGGGCCCGGAGAGGACGGCGTCAGGGTTGATCAAGCAGACGAAAGGTGCGCTGCCGAGGACAAGGGCCTGATTCACGGCCTTGGCGAAACCAACGTTCTTCTCATTCACCACCCACCGCACCGATGGAAACCGCCGCGCGAGTGCGCCTGGCGGCTCGACCTCGCTGTTGTCCACCACAACGATCCGGCCGACGTTCTCCGATTCCTGGGCCACCAGGCTGTGGAGGCAGCCCTCCAGGGACTCGTAGGCCCGGTAGTTCACCACCGCGCAATCGAAGGTCACTCGAGCCCCCATCGTTTCAACTTCTGGCGAAGGGTCTTGCGGTCTATGCCCAGAATGCCTGCGGCCTCTGTGCGGTTCCCCCCCGTGCCATCCAGGACATGGATGACGTGCTCCCGCTCGACGTCCTCGAGCGACAGGAGTCTCGGGGCGGGCGGGCCGGGAGCCACCGGGGCTTCGGGTCTCTGCGAGCCGGAGATCCCCGCCTCCCGGCCTCCGCTCACCGGGGAGGGGACGCCGGCCAGCCTCGCGTCCTCCTCTCCTATGCGCTGGCCCCGGGCGAAAATCACCAGACGCTCCACCGTGTTCTCCAGCTCCCGGACGTTGCCCGGCCAGTGGTATCCCTCGAGCAGGTTGTAGGCGCCGTCGGTGAGCTGCAGCACGGGCCTCTGGTGCCGATCACCGAAGCGCCGGAGAAAATACTGAACCAGCGGGGGGATGTCGGCCTTTCTCTCCCGGAGGGGCGGTGTATCGAGCGCCACGACATTCAGGCGGAAATAGAGGTCCTCGCGGAAGGTGCCCTCCCTGACCGCCTTCTTCAGATCCTTGTTGGTGGCGGCCACGATCCGGACATCCACTTTGGTGAGCCGGTCGCTGCCGACCCTGGAGATCTCCTTCTCCTCCACCGCCTTCAGGAGCTTCGCCTGGAGTTCCAGGTTGATGTTGGCGATCTCGTCCAGAAAGAGCGTTCCCCTGTTGGCAAGCTCGAACTTGCCGATCTTGTTCGCGGCTGCGCCGGTGAATGCCCCTTTGACATGGCCGAAAAGCTCGCTTTCAAACAACGAGGAAACCAGCGTGGAACAGTCCACGGCGACGAACGGATTCTCCTTCCGGGGGCTGAGCTCGTGGATCCGCCGGGCGACGAGCCCCTTGCCCGTCCCGCTCTCGCCGGTGATAAGGACCGTACTGTCGGCCGGGGCCACCCTGGCCACCTGATCCAGGAGTGTCTTGAGGGCTTTGCTCTGTCCCACGATCTGTACGTCGCCCTCCTTGCGCCTGAGTTCTTCCTTGAGATAGAGGTTTTCCAAGGTGAGCTGCCTGGCGCGGAGGGTCCGCTGCACCACGATGCGGAGTTCTTCGGGCTCGAAGGGTTTGGGCAGAAAGTCGTTGGCCCCCAGGCGCATGGCCTCCACCGCGTTCTGAATGGTCCCATAGGCGGTGATCATGATGACCGGGACCAGATGGTCCCTCTGCCGGATGGCCCGCAGGAGGTCCAGGCCGTTGACGTCCGGCATCTTTAGGTCCAGAAGGATCAGGTCGAAATCATAGCGGTCCAGCAGGGCCAGGCCTTCCGAGCCGGTCTGCGCCTCGCGGACATCGTACCCGCTGCGGTTCAGCACCTGGGAACTGCCGTCCCGTATCGCCTCGTCGTCATCCACGAGCAGAAGACGTTCCTTCATCCGTGTCCTCTTTTGCCCCGGCCCCGCATGCTCAGGCAATTCCACCCAAGGGGAGGGTCACGTCGAAGGTAGTGCCGTGGCCCGGCCGGCTGTGCACTACGATCTTCCCCCCGTGGCGCTGAACAATGCCATGGGTGATGCTGAGGCCCAGGCCCGTCCCTTTGCCCGGCCGCTTGGTGGTGAAAAAGGGTTCGAAGATCCTGGGCAGGAGGTCGTGGGAGATGCCAGGGCCGCTGTCCTGCACCCGGAGCCGCACGGCTCTGGGGCTTTCCTCCAGGCGGGTCTCGACAAGGAGGGCACCCTCTCCGTGCATGGCCTCTCCGGCGTTGATGACCAGGTTGAGCACCACCTGCTCGATCTGGGACTTGTCGCCCATGAAATGCGGCAGATTCGGGGCCAGGCGGATCTTGCTCCGGACGTTGCGCAGGATGTAATGGTCCTCCATCAGGGAAAACATCTCCCGTATGGTCTTGTTGAGATCCACCGGTGCGTACGTCCTGGAGGAGGAACGACCGAAATTCAGAAGGCCCTTGGCGATGATCCTGCATCGGGTGGCCAGCTTGATGATCTTCTCCAGGTTCTCCCGGGCCTCGTTTTCTTCGGAAAGATCCTCGCGGATGAGGTTTGCGTAAAGCAGGATCCCGCCCAGCGGATTGTTGATCTCATGGGCGATCTCGCCGGCGAGTTTCCCCATGGCTGTGAGCCGTTCCGACTGGAGCAGCTTGTCCTCCCAGGACTTGAGCTCTGTGACGTCGCGCAGCAGGGTCTGATAAAGCATCCGGTCGCAGGCGGGAAAGGGAAGGCATGTGATCTCGACGTCAATGCCGGACCCGTTCCTGGCCCTGCCCATCACATTGCGTCTCCCCAGCCTGGGCGCGCCGGCGGACCACGGGGAAAAGAACTCCCCCATGGCCCGGCCGACGATGTCCGATGTTCGACTGTAACCGAAGAGACTCACAAAGGCATCGTTCGGCAGGATGCACTTCTCGGCCGTATGTATGAGACCGGGCTGGGCGATCTGTTCCCACGACTCCACGAGCTCTGGGGGCAGGACGGACTCGAGCTGTCTCACGCCTCAAGAGTACCCCACCCGGCGGAATCCAGTCAATTCTCCGTAACTGATCACGGGGCTCGGCAGCCCCAACGCTGCAACTGCCCGGACTGAAAGCCTTCACGGGGTGCTGCAGATCCGAGGCGGCGGGCACGCAGACGTACTCCCTGCACTTCAAGTGCCCGCCAACAAAGCAGATGCGGTACCCTGTGAAGGCTTACAATTCTCCCGCCTCGGGCCGTGCCCACAGGACCACTGCCCCATGGCCATCCGCCCCTGGGAAAAGTATCGATTGCCCGGCCCGCCTGGGATCATTAGAATATCAGCCCATGAATGAACCTCCCGCCTGTACCGTCGCCGGCGCCCCATACCCCATCCCGCAGCCCTACCCTCCCTGGGCGACCTGGGTCGCCTTCGGGGTGGGCCTCACCGGAGCGGTATCCCTCAGGCTCATTCTGGTAGCCAAGGCGTACAATCCCGATCTCATCCGGACGTTTTGGTATGTCGGCGTGGGAGGGAACATGCTCTTCTTCCTCTTCCGCGCACTCATCACCCACCGGCGCCGCCGCCTCATCCGCGGGCTGGACCTAATCCAGAAGCTCGGCCACGAGGATCGGCTCTGCCCCGCAGACTACCAGGCCCTGCGTTACCTGGTGACGAGCCTCCACGCCTCGAAGGAGATGTGGAACTACTCCATCATCTTCGGGTGTTCCATGGCCGCCATCGCATGGGACCTCTGGCTGAACAGCTGAGAGCCGACTTCCCGCGCCCGGGGTTTGGCCAATTCAGCCGGCCGGCGCCTGCCGCCTGTTGAACGCCACCAGGTCCGCATAGCGGACCCCGGTTCCACCGAAAATATCCAGGGCGCTGCCAACAGTCAGGTCCAGACGGTCCCGGCCCAAGTTCTGCACGCGGAAGACGTCGTCCATGGACCGGGCGCCGCCAGCATATGTCGTCGGTATGGGCGAATACTCTCCAAGGAGCACAACCAGATCCTCCTCGACGCCCCTGCACCTGCCCTCCACATCGGCGGCATGGATGAGGAATTCAAGGCAGTATCGTGACAGGGCATCGAGGGTCTCGGGGGAGATTCGGACTTCCGTGAACCGCTGCCATCGGTCGGTGACAATGAAATAGTCCTTTCCCCTCCGGCGGCAGCTCAGATCCAGGACCAACCTTTCCCGCCCGATGCGCGCAAGCAGGGATTCGATCCGGTCGAGGCGGACAGCGCCGTCCTTGAAACAGTAGGAGGTCACGATGACCGCCGCCGCCCCGTGATCGAGCCAGAACCGGGCGTTGTCCGCCGTGATTCCTCCTCCGATCTGGAGGCCTCCCGGCCATGCGGCCAGGGCCTCACGGGCCGCCGCCTCGTTTCCCGGCCCCAGCATGATGCAGTGGCCCCCGGTGAGACTGTCCCTGCGGAACAATTCTGCATAATGGGCCGGAGGCTGTTCGGAGACGAAATTCTCTGTGGGCCCGGTGGGATCTCCGTCGCGAAGAGTGCCCCCGACGATCTGCTTCACCTTCCCTCCGTGAAGGTCGATGCACGGCCGAAACCTCATGGCCCCTCCCCAGGCCCGCTGTTGCCTGACCCCCGCCCCTTGCCGGCGGCAATCGGCCGGGGCCTCCGAATATTGGAAGGCCCTGCCGCCCTTCCGCTTTCCAGGCAGGAATTGATAGAATACCCTCCAGCGTTCCGAGTGTCCGGTCCGCGGCGGGACCTCCCCGCCGCAGCCGGCGCTGCAACCCGAATCCACATTGGAGGAACTGCCATGTTACTGGTTTCCGCATGCCAGATGCAAGCCTTGGACCGGCGGACTATCGAGGATTTCGGCATCCCTGGAATCATCCTGATGGAAAACGCAGGCCGGCGGGTGACGGACCTTATTCTGACGGAATTCCCCGATCGGCTCCGGCGGGGGGTGCTCCTCCTGATCGGTCCGGGCAACAACGGGGGCGACGGTTTTGTCATCGCCCGCCACTTGGCCCAGGAGGATGTCCCGGTGACGATCCTGCTCCTGGCGGCACCGGATCGATTTTCCGGAGACGCGCTGGTCAATTGCAGGATCGCACAGAGACTGGGCCTGCCCATGTTGCAGTGCGCGGACTCCGAGGCTGTGGCCGCGGCTGCGCCGCTGTTTACCGGCCACGGCCTCATCGTGGACGCCATCTTCGGAACCGGCCTCGGCAGGGAGGTAGCCGGACGGTTCGCCTCGGCCATAGCGCTCGCCAATACGAGCCCCTCTCCGGTGGTCGCGGTGGACATTCCTTCCGGTCTCTCTGCGGACACGGGCAAGGCCCTGGGCATTGCCGTCAAGGCCCGGCTTACCGTGACCATGGGCCTTGCAAAGATCGGCCAGGCCACCTGGCCCGGGGCGGAATTCGTGGGCGAGCTCCGGGTTGCGGACATCGGCATTCCGCGGGCCGCCGCGGCAGAGGAGGAGATACGGGCTGAACTTCTCGACATTGACGGCCTGAAACCCGCCATGCGGCCCCGCGATCCCGCGGGCCACAAGGGCACCTTCGGTCACCTCCTCATCGTCGCCGGATCGAGGGACAAACCCGGAGCGGCAGCCCTTGTGGCCCGCGGAGCGCTGAGGACCGGAGCAGGACTCGTCACGGTGGGTTGTCCCGAAAGCGCGAGATCAGTGCTGGCACAAAAGTTGACAGAGGCCATGACGGAGGGCCTGGCGGAGACGCAGGGAGGTTGCATCTCGGAGGAAGCCCTCGCCCGTATCACAAGGCTCTTTGAACAGAAGCGGGCTCTCGCGCTGGGACCGGGCCTGGGCCTCGAGCCCGGGGCCCAGGCCCTGGCCCGCCTCCTCCTGGAGCAGGCTGAGCTTCCGGTTGTGGCCGACGCCGATGCCCTCACTGCCCTGGGGACGGATCACGGTCCGGCGGCCAGGGCCAGAGGCCCTCGTATCCTCACCCCCCATCCGGGGGAGATGGCGAGACTCCTCGGCGTGACAACCTCCGAGGTACAAGCGGACCGTATCGCCTCGGCAAAGGCCGCGGCCCTTTCCACCAGGGCGGTGGTGGTGCTCAAGGGGGCCAGGACCGTGGTGGCCGCCCCGGACGGACGGCTCGCCATCAACCCCACCGGCAACCCAGGAATGGGCACTGGCGGCATGGGCGACGTTCTGACCGGCATCATCGGCGGCCTTCTCGCACAGGGCCACGATCCCTGGACTGCCTCCCGACTCGGGGTCTTTTTCCACGGAATGGCCGGGGATGCTGTTGCCAGAGACCAGGGCCGCTGGGGGTATCTCGCCACCGAGGTGGCGGACCGGCTGCCACAGCTCTTTTCAGCCCACTGGTCAGGGTGATCTTTCCGACAACGCGGCGACGGGCCGCCTGAGCCACCAGAGGAGAACGAGGCCGGGCGCTGCCGCCATGGCGGTGAATAGAAAAAAGTGCGACCAGCCCGCCCACGCCGCCAGGAAGCCCGCGGGCGGCCCGACAAAGACCCGGCCGAGGGCCGCCAGGGCGGAAAGAAGCGCATACTGGGTGGCGGTGAAGCGGCGGTCGCACAGGGCCATGAGCAGGGCGACGAAGGCCGCTGTCCCCATCCCGCCTGAGATATTCTCCAGACCCACAGCGGTGATGGCAGCCGCATAGCTCTTGCCGATCACGCTCAGGGCCATGAAAGAGAGGTTGGAAACCGCCTGGAGGCCTCCGAAGAGCATCAGGGCCGGAAAGAGACCCAGCCTGCTCATGAGCGTGCCGCCGAGAAGAGCGCCCCCCACGGTGGCCAACAGGCCCAGGGCCTTGTTGATGGCCCCTACGTCGGTCGGAGAAAAACCGAGGCCGGTGATGAGAAACGCCGTTGTCAGGGTCCCGGCGAAGGCGTCCCCGAGCTTGTAGAGTACCACAAGGGCGAGGAACGCCGGGGCCGCGGGCCGCGAGAGGAACTCCCTGATGGGGCCGACTGCGGCCTCGGCCATGTCTCTCGGAAGGGAGGCGGCCGGCTCCGGCTCCGGGCCTGCCAGCGTGGACGCGGCGCAGAGGACGATAAGTCCGGCCATGAGGCAGTACGTGTACTGCCAGCCGATGCGGTCGGCCAGGATAAGGGCGAGGGCCCCGGAGACCAGCATGGCGGCACGGTATCCCGTCACCGACAGGGCCGCGCCCAGCCCCCGCTCTCTCGCTTTGAGCACATCGGCCCGGTAGGCGTCTATAACGATGTCCTGGGAGGCGGAAAGAAAGGCCACGATCATGGCCAGCATCGCCATGAACAGGGGTGAGTTTCCGGGCACAGTAAAGGCCATGGCGAGGATGCCGGGAATGAGAACGACCTGGATGAGGAGTATCCAACCCCGGCGCCTGCCCGGCCAGGCGGGGGCGAAACGATCCATCACCGGGGCCCAGAGGAACTTCACCGTGTACGGAAGCCCGATCAGGGAAAAGAGTCCGATGGTCTCGATAGCCACGCCGTCCACGGCAAGCCAGGCCTGGAGGGTGCCCCCAGTGAGGGCGAGAGGGATCCCCGAGGCGAATCCCATGGGGAGCATGACCGCCAGCCCTCTGCTGGCGAGGAACTGCTTGAGAACCCTGATGAGCCCGCCTCCTTCAACCCCGTGAGACGCGAAGGCAACGGGCACATCCCTGTATGGGCGGCCTACCCGGATTCCGCGCGTCTGGGTCCGGATCCCCTGTGAACCCGAACTCGATGGCTAGTCCGGCTTCCCGCACCGATCGAGAAGCCTCTGGATAGTGGAGAAGATCTGGTGCAACCGGAAAGGTTTTTGCACGACATCCACGAAACCTGCCTGCTCAAACTCCCGCAGGCGTGCGACGTCCAAATACCCGGTGGAAAACACCGCAGGCAGGTCCGGTCTGATCTCCCGGAGGCGCACCAGGGTGTGCAGGCCGTCCCACCCTGGCATCTTCATGTCGAGCACCACGAGATCGACGGCCTTGGGATCCTTGGTCAGAAGGGCAAGGGCCTCGGCTCCCCCAGGGGCCTCGGTCACCCGAAAACCGAGTTCCCCGAGTCCCTCACGGAGTATCTCCCGGAGCATGGGCTCGTCGTCCACCACCAGGATGTGTCTGGGCTGGTTATTCTCTTCCCGGCTCATGGTCGCAGGTTTCTAGAAGGCGCGAGTCACCCGATTCCTGTCCGCATTTCACCTTACACCAGGAGGCGACGGGATGTACACGACAAATTTCGACCTGAATGGATGGAAGGACGGCGGTGGAAAAATGAAAAAAGGAGTCTGTTCGATATCGGCACCATGCCGGCGAACAGTAACTGATCACAGGGTTCGGCACAGCACTCATGCCGCAGCTCCCCCGGACTGGAAGCCTTCACGGGGTGCTTCAGATGAGACGGCGCGCACGCAGACGTACTCCCTGTACTTCAAGTGCCCGCCAAAAAAGCAGGTGCGGTACCCTGTGAAGGCTTACGGCAAACAGGCACACCGCGCCTGCCACACCCGCGGAGCAGGCAAATCGCCGGGACACCGTTTCTTTTGGTTCCTTTTCTTTAGGCGAGTAAAGAAAAGAAGCCACAAACCGCGCCCCCTTCTGTTGACCTCCCCTTTCTGGAATTTTACTATGCATTAATGAAGATACTGCTCCATGTTTGCTGCGGGCCCTGCAGCATTCATCCAATTCGCATGCTCCGGGACGGCGGAATGACAGTGACGGGCTTCTTCTACAATCCGAATATCCATCCGTTCAGGGAATTCGAGCGCCGGATCGAGGCCATGGAGTCTGTCTCCCGCCATTTCGACCTCCCCATGGTCTGGCACGAAGGCGGATACCGGCCTTTCGACTGGTTCGAGGCGGTCGGTCCCGATCCATCCAGGGCGGACCGCTGCGTCCACTGCTACCGGTTGCGGCTTGGGAAAGCTGCCCGAAAGGCGGCCGATCTCGGGATGACGGGATACACCACAACCCTCCTTTCCAGTCCTTATCAAAGGCATGAGCTGATCCGAGCGGTGGGGGAGGAACTCGCCGCCTCCCAAGGGATCCGGTTTTACTCTCTGGACTTCCGGACAGGGTGGGCCGAAGGCGCGGCCGCCTCGCGCAAAATGGGCATCTACATGCAGCCCTACTGCGGGTGTCTTTTCAGTGAAGCTGAACGGTACGCGAAGAGGGCCGACCGGTTACGGGAGCGTTTGGCATCTTCCGCCCCGTGATGCACTGTTTGATATCCTTCATCGGAAGGGAGCCGAGGAGCAAGAGATGAATCCAGCACCCGAAATTGGCAAAATCCTCCTGCTGTTCGGGGTCGTCATCGCGGCTGTCGGACTCCTCTTGGTGCTCGCCCCCAAGATCCCCCTCCTCGGGCGGCTGCCCGGGGACATTGTGATCCGCAAGGGGAACTTCACGGTCTATTTCCCCATCGTCACATCCATCGTCCTCAGTGTCGTCATTAGCATCATCCTTTCCCAGTTCCGCAAATGACCCGGCGCCGCATACTCCAAAACGCCGGGAAGTGGGGCCTCGCACTCGTCCTGCTCTATCCCCTTTTCGCCTTTGTTGGGAAAAAACGGTACCGGCCGCCGATTGAGGTGCGCATCAGGGAGCGCCTGGCCCCGGGGACGCATTTGATCGAACCCGAATTCGCCCTATTCGAGACTGGAACGGGTCCGATGGCGGTCTCGCGCCGCTGCACCCACCTGGGATGCATTCTCAATTATCAGGAGGCCGACGATACCTTCCTGTGCCCATGCCATCAGAGCCGGTTTTCCTGGGACGGCAAGTATCTGTCCGGGCCCGCCAGGAAGAATCTTCCCCGGTATCCCGTTCTGGTGCCGGAAGGCGCTGAGGGGTATGTGGTCGAGATACCCAGGGGGGTGATTTGACCCTGCTGAATCGCCCGGGGGAGCAGGCCAGTGCAGCACTCCTGGTTTCAATCGCCTCCGGTCTCGTAGTTGCTTATCAATACGAAGCGGCCGATCCGTTCGTTTCCAGCGTGGCCATCGAGGCCGTGCTGCCCTTCGGCGCCTTTTGGAGGGCGCTTCACTTCTGGTCCAGCCAGGCATTTTTCATCCTGCTGGCGATCCATGCATGGAAGAGCCTCGAAGACGTGGGCAGAAAGGGGGATCGCCAGCCCGGCGGAGGTCTCCAGTGGGTGCTTCTCAGCTGCACGCTGCCGATGGCCCTCTTCGCTCTCTTCACCGGCTACGTGCTCCGGTGGGATGGAACAGGGCAGGCCGCTGGCACCATCGCCGAGCACCTGCTCCTTGAAATCCCGCTCGCAGGAAGGTTCCTCAACCGCCTTCTCATGGCCGTGTCGGAAGAAGGCCTGACCCGTGTCTATGTAGTGCATCTCCTCCTGACCGCTGTCCTGTGGGGCATGGGGACATGGTACCATACCCGCCGGGTCATCCTGAAGTGGCCGGTCTTCCGGGATGTCTTCCTGGGCACACTGGCAACGGCGGTGTTCTTACGCGCCCCGATTGACCTGCCCGACGAATTCGTCAGCCTCATTAAAGGACCGTGGTTTTTCCTTGGCATTCAGGAGCTGTTAAGGCATCTGCCTGCCCTCCTTGCCGGCGTGGCGTATCCTCTTACCCCCTTCGTGCTGTACGCGGCCATGCCCTTCTTCAAAAAACCCGGGCTGGCCAGGGGCATGCTGGCGTTCTGGTTCAGCACCTACTGCGGGGCTACCCTGGCTGGATGGATGCGGTGAAGATATTATCGTCCCGGGGGCTGCCGCCCGTGGTCACACAAGCGGCACGTGCGCCCCCACCTCGGTCCCGTCACCGGCCGGGGTCCTGGCCAACCGACGCAGAAACGCCCCGAAACGACCCCTTTCATCCGGAGAGACGACGAAGCCGGGCAGGGCGCGGTTCGGGACAAGATGCGCATGCGCAGCAAGGGGCGCACGGGCGTCTCCTTCCATGAGGACGGCCAAGAGGTCAAGGAGATTGCCGGAGACCCCGGCCCTGTCCAAGTGCTCCAACACCTGATAGAGGGCCAGATTCACCGTAACGAGGAACGGGTCCATCTCCGCCGCCCGGGCAGCGCCGCACTGAGTACGGGACAACATGGCCCGGCACGCAAAGGGACGCCGTTCGTAGACCATGCAAAGCCCCTGGGCGTCCACGAGCGGGCAGGCCCCTGCCGCGTGCACCCCGTCATCCTCCGGAATATCGCGGCCGGCCAGACAGAGTTCTGCCACACGATTCGTGGTGAGGGCCGGCCGATACAGTGGGGTCTCTGCCGCCGGTTTCACCGCGTCCAGGAGGGACGGCCTGAGGAAAGGCGGAATCGCGCTCAGGACATGGGAGGCCTCCAGGGAGGTGGCGGTCACATTTCTCGTGCAGCAGAGATGGCAGCCGGGGACGCATGCGGTGCCAAATCCATGCACATACTTTTCGTAAAAGACGTAAATGGCTTCCATGAGAGCCGTCTGTCTTTTCCGCTCCATACAGCGAGGATATCGCCGGGGACGAAGAGCGGCAAGGTTGGCAACCGGCAGATCAGATCCTTGTGTTTCCGCAGGATGCGTCGTAGATTGTGTATTTTCGGCGTGGAGGGGACCCGCAGCGGTCTGCGGTCTTCCCGGGCCTGAGTGTTTCACGTGAAACAGCGGCGAGGGAATCAGAATGCTTCGATCAATGCTCAAGTCCAAGATACACAGGGCCACGGTGACGGAAGCGAATCTCCATTACGAGGGGAGCCTCACCGTGGACCGCCTCCTCCTCGATGCGGCGGACATGCGACCATTCGAGCAAGTAATGATCTACAACATCGCCAACGGGGAACGCTTCGACACCTACCTGATCGAGGGTGAGGCCGGTTCCGGCACCGTGTGCCTCAATGGTGCCGCGGCCAGAAGGGGGATGCGGGGGGATCTCGTGATCGTGGCTTCCTACTGCCTCTGCACTCCGGAGGATGTAGAGCGGGGCCACAGTATCCTGGTCTGGGTGGATGCGCAGAACCGCGTCACCAAGACCCACCGCGCCCCGTGGTAGCCTCCTCCTTTTCTGCCGGTCCGAAATCCTCCCTTGCCTCTCCTCAAGCCGTGAAGGTCTTTGCAGTCAGCCTCGGATGTCCGAAGAACAGCATCGACACCGAGCTGGCCCTGGGCTCCCTCGATCCCTTGGCGGACCGATGGGAACTGGCCGAGACGGCCGAAAAGGCGGACCTCCTCCTGGTGAATACGTGCGGATTCATAGAAGAGGCGGTTTCCGAGTCAATAGAGACTATCCTCTCCCTCGCTGCGGAAAGACGCCACGGGCAGATCCTTGCGGTCATTGGGTGCATGGTTGAGCGATACGGCGGGGAACTGGCCCGGGAACTCCCCGAGGTGGATCTCTTCCTGGGAACCCGTTCACCGGAGGCACTCGGATCGGCCCTCCTCGCAAAATTTCCTGGGAGATTTCCCGCCCGCGTCCGGGCTTCGACCGGCCAAGGCCCCCGGAGGAGGTATCTCACGAATCCGCCCTGGCGGGCCTACCTGAAGGTGAGCGAAGGCTGCTCGAACCGATGCACCTATTGTCTGATCCCTAAGCTGCGGGGCCGGCACAGAAGCCTTCCGCTCCAGGACATCCTCGCCGAGGCGGTCTCGCTGGAGGCCGCCGGTGTTCAGGAACTCACCCTTGTGGGACAGGATCTCACCGCTTACAGCGACGCAGGAGGAGATCTCTGTGCGCTTTTGAAACTCCTGGCGGGGAAGACATCCGTCCCATGGATACGGCTTCTGTATCTCAATCCGGGGAAGGTAACGCCGGCTCTGCTGGAAACCATAGCATCCCATCCCTCAATCTGTCCCTACCTCGATATCCCCATCCAGCATGCCAGCAGCAGAATCCTCAAGTCCATGGGAAGGGGTTACACCGCGGAAACCATCGGGAGTCTCGTCACAGCGGCCCGCGGAATCCTTCCCGGGGCATCCCTCCGTACCACCGTGATGGTCGGCTTCCCCGGCGAGACAGCGGAAGACTTTGCCCTGCTGAAACGCTTCCTTGAGGGGACGAGGTTCGACCACCTGGGCTGTTTCGTGTATTCCGACGAGGACGGGGCCGCATCGAAACGCCTGCCGGGGAAGGTCTCGGCCAGCCTGGCCCTGGAAAGAAAGGAGGAGATCATGGCTCTCCAGGCGGAGATATCCCGGGACAGAAACCGTGCGTTTGTCGGTCAAACGCAGGAGGTGCTGGTGGAAGGGTACAGTCCTGAAACAGACCTTCTCCTAGTGGGCCGCTCCCGATACCAGGCACCGGATATAGACGGCGTGGTGTACATAGCCTCGGGAATCGCCGAGACCGGGACGATCGTCCCGGTCAAAATCACCGACTCACATGTCCATGATCTCGTGGGCGAGCTGAATGACCAGGATCAGATCTGCCTTTCCTGAACCAGTCTGGCAAAGTGCTCAAAACTCCTGTCGTATGTCCCTTCGGCAGCAGCGGGGAAGCAACACGCCGGCAACTCCCGCATGCGGATGTGATAGCGGATACACTGGCAGCACAGACCCTTTCTCGGACACGGTTCGTATGTGCAGTTGCACCCCTCGATGTTGTTCTCTTTCTGGCATTCCATGACCGGCCCTTTTCCCTCCCGGCGGGACATCAGATATCCAGCTCCTGCACTTCCAAGGCGTGGGTCTGTATGAAGTCTCTCCTGGGCTCGATCTTCTCGCCCATGAGAGTAGTGAACAGGCTTTCGGCCTCATTTGCATCGCGAATCGTCACCTGCAGCAACGTCCGTTTCTCGGGATTCATGGTGGTCTCCCAGAGCTGATCCGGGTTCATCTCGCCAAGCCCCTTGTATCGCTGAACATTGAGGCCCTTCCGGCCGTTGCTGCGGACGAATTCCAGAAATTCCACCACCCCGTGGAACATCTCTTCCCGTGCCCCTCCCTCGGCTACAAAAATCGGCCTCGTCACAAACTGCTCCACCTTCTTGTAACATTTCACCAGGCGCAGATACTCGGGCAGATGGAGAAGATCAGGTCCCACTGTGCAAGTGAGATACGCGAGCTCCGCCACCCCCACGTCCAGCTGGTAGCCAGGGTGCTCCGAACCCGAAGGCTTCAGGCGTCCGACCCTGTAGCCCTTTTCCCGCAGACCCCCTGCCCACTGTTCCGCAGCCTGGATGTCCTGCAGCTGCCCAGCTGAATGCAAGCCGATCGTCATGAGGTCCTGGCAGAGCTTCCGCCAACAGCCTTTTTTCCCCATGCCAGCCATCGCCTGATCAAACGCTGCAAGGTCCCCAAGCATGGACTTGAGCGGTTCCCCATGAAGCTGGACGTCCATGCCTTCAGCTCTGATTGTGAGATCCTTGGTGGCCCGATCGAAGAGAAACCGGTCTAGCTCGTCTTCGTCCTTCAGGAATATTTCTGAATTTCTGCCGTAGGCTACTCGATACAGTGGAGGTTGGGCCACATAGAGCATGCCGCTTTCAACGAGAATGGTCATCTGCCGGTAGAAGAATGTCAACAGCAGGGTCCTGATGTGCGCCCCGTCGACGTCGGCGTCGGTCATGATAATGATGCTGTGGTATCGGACTTTTTCCGGCTCAAACTCCTCGTCGCCGATACCAGTGCCCAAGGCTGCGATCAGATGACGTATCTCCTCGCTGGCGAGCATCTTGTCGAACCTCGCCTTCTCCACGTTCATGATTTTGCCCCGGAGCGGTAGAATGGCCTGAAACAGTCTGTCTCTTCCCTGTTTCGCGCTTCCGCCGGCGGAATCGCCCTCCACGATAAAAATCTCTCTCCTGCTTGGATCCTTCTCCTGACACTCGGCAAGTTTCCCCGCCATGAGCATCTCGCCCCCCTTCTTCCGGGCGAGTTCCTTTGCCCTCTTCGCCGCCTCCCGGGCCCGAGCGGCCTCCACTGTCTTGGTAAGGATCTTTTTGGCCACGGCCGGATTCTCTTCTAGATACATGGACAAGCCCTCGTGTACCACCGAGGACACAATGGAGCGGACCTCGCTGTTTCCGAGCTTCGTTTTCGTCTGGCCTTCGAACTGAGGATTCGGCACCCGGACAGAAATGACCGCGGTCAATCCCTCCCTGACATCGTCTCCTTCCATCTTTTCCCGCAGTTTTTTCGGCACAATGTCGTCGCTCGCGTACTTGTTCACACATTTCGTTAAGGCCAGCCTGAAACCCGCAACGTGGGTCCCGCCCTCCTTTGTTCTGATGTTATTCACGTAACTCAGGATCTTCTCCGAATATCCCCCGTTGTACTGAAAGGCCACATCCACCTGGACCTGATCGCGCTCACTGGTTATGGTTATGGGCCTTTCATGCACGAGTTCCTTGTTCGTGTTCAAATACTCCACAAAGGCGGCCACTCCGCCCTTGAAATGAAACTCCTTCTGGACTCCGGTACGTTCGTCCTCGATTTGAATTTTCACCGATGGGTTGAGAAATGCCAGCTCCCGCATGCGGGCCTGGACAATCTCGAACTGAAATTCCGTGGTTTCTTGGAAAATATCGCGATCGGGCATGAAACGGACCCGCGTTCCGCGTTTTTTCGTTGTTCCGAGTAGTTCGAGAGGACTGGCTGTTTCTCCGCGCCGGTAAGTCTGCCGGTGCCGCCGGCCGTCGCGATATACCTCAACCTCCAGCCATTCAGAAAGAGCGTTCACCACCGAAACACCCACACCATGCAGCCCGCCGGATACCTTGTACGTCTGATGGTCGAACTTTCCGCCAGCATGGAGGCGTGTCATCACAAGCTCAAGGGCGGGAATCCCCTCGATGGGATGCATGTCGACGGGAATTCCCCTGCCGTTGTCTTCAACAGTGACACTGTTGTCTTCGTGAATGATCACCTGTATCAATGTACAAAATCCCGCGAGAGCCTCGTCGATGCTGTTGTCCACCACCTCGTACACCAGATGATGGAGTCCCTCTTCGGCGGTATTGCCGATGTACATTGCAGGCCTTTTCCTTACCGCTGAGAGACCAGCGAGGACCTTGATCTGTCCTGCGTCGTACCTTTCCTGCCCGTTTTCCATAATTTTATCGTTGTCCATGGGTCTGATCAATGCGCCTCCGGGCTATCTTCCTCTTTCGGAAGGGACATGGGCATGATAAGGCCCAGGAATCCCTCGTCGTCCCGGGCCCTCAATACCACCGGCGATTCCGCGTTGTTCGCCGTCATCTCGACCTCGTCCGACGTCATTACACCGAGCGCTCCCATCATGTACTTTGCGTTCAAGGCTATTGTGAACGGTTCGCCGTCATAGTTCACCCGGACCACCTCCCGGGCCTCTCCGATTTCCTTTTGAAGGGATTCAATCTCCATCCCTCCGGGGGCGACGACCGCTTTCACCCCGCGGAATGTGGTATCAAACGAGAGTATGGATATGCGCTTCAGGGTATTATACACCTCCATCCTGTTGAAGGTGAGCGCGCGTTCCTTGCTGGCAGGAATGATGGCCCTGTAGTTGGGGAATCTTCCATCGACCAGACGGATCACAAGGAAATCGTCGCCCGTCCTTACAAACAGGAAATTTTCGTCACACCCGAACGTCGCTTCGTCGCGGCCCTCCACAAGCCTTTTTATCTCCAAGGCCCCCTTTCGAGGTATGATAAATCCTGATTTGATATCAAGTCCCTTCCCCGGCGCGGTCTTCTCAACCAGACTGAGCCTGTGGCCGTCCGAACTGACCATTCGGATCATTGTCGGCCCATCCTCTTCAACGGATTGTTCAAAATAAATTCCTGCAAGACTGTATTTCGTGTCGTCACCTGAGGTGGAGTAGATTGTTTTCTCTATCATTTCTTTGAGCAGAGATCCCGTCAGCCGAATGGCATTGTTTTCGTCCATGTGCCGAAATCGCGGAAAGTCGTCCGGAGGAAGCCCTGCAATTTTGTATTGCGCGTTTTCTCCACCACCGATCTTGATCCAGAAATTTTCTTGCTCTTCCAGATCGATTATATCTAATGGAAACTCTTTTATTATTTCATAGAATTTTCTTGCATTAATAGTTAATGCCCCCTGTTCAATCACAGAACATTTTACTTTTGTACGATAATTTATTTCTAAATCTGTTGCCTCAATAAATATATTTTCTTCATCAGTATATATTAAAATATTATTTATTATTGTCATTATTGCTTTTTTATCTACAATAGTTTGAACTTGTGACAACGGATTCATCAAGCCCCTTTTTTCCACAGTGACCTTCAGCATTGAATTACTCCAAATGTATAGAAAATTAAAAAACTAAAATGAGCCTTTCAAATTGTTGAAAAAAATGCAAATGCCTGATATAGCAGTTTAAATTGTACGACCGCCAGTTGAAATTTTGGTGATCCTTTTTCAATCATTCCGGAGGATCATCGATTTTCGAAAAAGTTACGGAATTATTGACAATCTCTTGTGAAAACTCAACACTGCCGCTCTGGAGACAATTGTCGCCGGGGGATATACTGCCCAGGGAGGAAAAATACCACAAAATGGACGATTTTTCCAATGAATTCGAAAGAATGATCAGAGATGGGATTCTGAAAGCCGGGCCAATTTCTTTTCGTGATTTCATGGACCTGTGCCTGTACCATCCATACTGTGGGTACTATGCCCGCTCGCGTTTTCCAGGAGGGCCGCGTGGAGACTACGTTACCGGACCCGAGGCCCATTCTCTCTACGGTGCGCTCCACGCCAGGCAGATGGAGCAGTTCTGGGAATTGCTGGGGCGCGGCCGATTCAGGCTCGTCGAGATGGGGGCCGGGACTGGCAATCTCGCCCGGGACATTTTGAATTATGTTCGGGGTAGACCTCTCTATGAGGCGATGGAGTATGTGATTGTGGAACACATGCCGCGGAGCAGGGAGGCCCAGGAGGAAAATCTTGAGGATCACCCAGGAAAGGTGGCTTGGGTTCAGGATCTCGGCGAATTGCCCTCAGTCCCCGGATGTATACTTTCCAATGAGCTCCTGGATGCATTCCCGGTGCATGTCATTCAGAAGGAGCAAGAAGGATTTTGCGAAGTCCATGTGGGGATCGGGCCGGAGGGAGGACTTGCAGAGGTGCTCGGAGAACTGAGCAATGCCGCGCTCGCGGAGTATGTGAAAGCGATGCCCGAGGGGCTCCCCGCAGGCTATCGGACTGAGGTCAATCTGGCGGTCAGGCCGTGGATTCAGGCCGTGGCGAGGTCAATCGAGAGGGGTTTTGTAGTCACCGTGGACTACGGCCATACCAGGAAGGATTTTTTTCAGCCCGTGAGAAATCGAGGAACACTCCTTGCGTATTCCGGACAGGGGGTGAGCGAGGACCTGCTGAGCCGGCCCGGGGAAAGGGACCTGACCGCCCACCTGAATTTCACTGACCTCCACAGATGGGGGGAAGAGGCGGGCCTTAGGACGGTGGGCTATACGCCTCAGTGGTGTTACCTTGCAGGCTGCGATCTGGAAGAAACCTTTACCGAGCTGTGCGGAGGGCGATTCGATCCGTTTTCTCCAAGGCTTGCTGCGGTGAAGATGCTGCTGCTGCCTCAGGGAATGGGTGAGAGTCACAAGGTTCTGATTCAGGCAAAAGGTGTAGCAACGCCGGATGTGGTCAAGGGTCTTCGGCTGAGAAATAGAGTGGATCGATTGGAGGCGGTGTGAGGAGGTTCGACCTGGCCATATTTGATTGCGACGGTGTCCTCTTCGACTCGAGGGAGGCAAACAGGCTTTATTACAACGCGGTGCTTGCCCGGATGGGCAGATCCGCCATGAATGAGGAGGACCTCTCGTTCGTTCACATGCATACTGCAGAAGAGTCGGTGCGGTACTTGTTTCGCGACGATCCCCCAACGGCCGCAAAGGCCCTGGAATTTACCACATGCCTGGATTATTCCGAGTACATCCGGTTCATGACCATGGAGCCCGGGGTTCCGGAGACGATTGAGACGATCCGCCCGCCTCTACTGACAGCCATATCCACAAATCGGAGCACCACCATGAGACAGTTGCGCGAGACATTCCATCTGGACAGATGGTTCGACTCCATTGTCTGCGCGCTTGATGTTGCCAGGGCCAAACCGGATCCTGAAGGGGTTTTCAAGATTCTGGCAGAACTGGGAGTAAGGAGGGAGAGAGCGATCTATATAGGAGATTCCCAGGTCGACGAAGAGGTCGCCGTGCGTTCCGGCCTGCCTCTCATGGCATACAAGAACCCCGGACTCAGTGCCTCGTTTCACGTCCGCCATTTCCGGGAAATAGGCGCGATCCTGCTGGCCGATCGAAGGAATGGTCCAAGAGGGTGAGAGAAACGAACAGGAGTTGTCTCAGGGGCCGGTGATCTTTTCAATACCCCCCATGTATGGCCTCAGGACCTGGGGCACGATCACGCTCCCATCAGGTTGCTGGTAATTCTCCAGGATGGCCACCACGGTCCTTCCCACAGCGAGTCCGGATCCGTTCAGTGTGTGGACGAGCCGCGTCCTCGTCTCATCCGAAGGCTTGAAGCGGATGTTCGCCCGCCGGGCCTGGAAGTCCTCGAAGTTGCTACAAGAAGAGATTTCGCAGAAACGGTTCTGACCCGGAAGCCAGACCTCGATATCGTACGTCTTGGCTGCGGAGAAACCGAGATCCCCCGTGCAGAGGACGATTACCCTGTACGGCAGTTCCAGTTCCTGGAGGATCTCCTCCGCGTCGAGAAGGAGCATTTCCAACTCGTCGTAGGAGCTGTCGGGATGGCTGAATTTCACCAGTTCCACCTTGTTGAACTGGTGCTGCCGCACGATGCCCCGGGTGTCCTTGCCGTACGAACCGGCCTCGGAACGGAAACAGGGCGTATAGGCTACGTAGCGGAGGGGGAGCTGTGCTTCTTCCAGCACCTCGTCCCGGTGAAGATTCGTAACCGGGACCTCTGCTGTGGGAATCAGGTAGTAGTTCCATCCTTCCAGCTTGAAAAGATCCTCACCGAATTTTGGAAGCTGGCCGGTGCCCATGAGGGAGCTGTCGTTCACGATGAAAGGCGGGAGCACCTCAAGGTAACCGTGCTTTTTCTGATGGATGTCCAGCATGAAATTGATAAGGCCCCTCTCGAGTCGGGCCCCAGCCCCACGGTAGACGGCAAATCTGGCCCCGGTGATCTTGGCTGCCCTTTGAAAATCCAGGATATTCAGTCGCTCCCCTAGCTCCCAGTGGGGGAGTGCGGGGAAATCGAAGGGACGCACGTCACCCCATCGCTTGGCCAGTTGATTCTCGGATTCGTCTCGGCCGACCGGCACCGAAGGATGGGGAATATTCGGAATGGAGAGGAGAAAGTCCTTCACGAAGGATTCTTTTTCTGAAAGGGGCCCATCCAGCTCCTTTATCCTGCTGTTGATATCCCGCACCCGCTTCATGAGGTCTTCGGCATCCTGTTTCCCCCGTTTCCTCCGGCCGATTTCCTCCGACATCAGGTTTCTTTGATTTTTCAGGTCCTCGACCTCCTGAAGGAACCGCCTCCTGTCCCGGTCGGCCTCCAGCAGGGAATCGAGGGAGATATCCGCACGGCGGTCCTCAAGGGCCTGCCTGACCCGGTCGGGATTGTCGCGAACGAACCTGATTTCGAGCATTGCGGGCCCCTTCACCACGAAGAATTTCCTGCAGCCCGTCCCGGCGCAACGTGATACCCACCGGTTTCCGTGACGGTTGAGGTTCATATACCAATCCCTGAATGCCAAATCAAATGGGAATGTGAACTTGGCAAGTTCGCATCAAGGGAGTCTCACAGGAGCCGCCGTCCGCCCTTCCCCTCTGGCCACAAGGATTCGGGCCGGCTGGAGATCCGAAAGGAGTTCCGCCGCCGTGGCCATGCCTGTGCCTATAATCAGGTGCATCCATCCGCCCACGTGAACGACCGGTGTCCGTTGGGCCGCAATCCGTCGAATCCGCCGGGCGAGAATTTCCTCTCTCTTCTTCCAGAAAGTGTCCTTCAGCCAGTCCAGCATGATGAGGGCCTCGTGAGGGGAGACAGCAGGGGTCTGCCGGCCCCAGCCCGAACAGTCCCCCTGGAGTGTTCTCACCGCACGCGCAGAACACTGCCGAAAGTGCTCATCCAAATCGAAATCCGGTTCCTCCGTGACGCCGAGGATATTTTCATGTGTCAAGAGCCGGTTTGCCCAGGTCGGGAGGTCCTTGCGCGCAAGAAGGCTGCTGTCTACGGCGATGCAGGGTACTCCGGTTTGCCGGCTGTACGCCTGGCACACCTCCCACTCGAAAGGCGCGTGGAGCTGGATTTCGAGGAGCCTGAGCCTGGCATGTGCTTGTCGAGACCTGGGGATCTCTGCAGACGCCCTTCGCAATCCCGAGACCCAGCCTTCCTGATGCCCTTGCCGGAACTGCACCGAGAATGGGCTGATCTCGACGGTGACGGCGCTTGGGCCAGTTTTCCTGAGGATCGACGCGAGGCACCCGGCGCCAGCCGGATCCAGGTGCACGGTTCCTACGAGAATGAGTTCAGACACCCCTTGGAAGATTCGCCGGGGCCTCAACCCGGTTGCGGTCCAGACTCCTGTACTGGACCGCTTCAGCCAGATGCACCATGCTGATTTCCGTCGCGTGCGCCAGGTCAGCAATGGTTCTGGCGATTTTTAGCACCCGGTGATAGGCCCGTGCACTCAGACCCAGCCTCTCCGCAATCTGTTGCAGGAAAACGCGGTTTTCCTTCGACAGTGGACAGGCGGCGCTCAGGTCTCTAGTGGACATCTGGGCGTTGCAATGGACCCTCGTCCCCAGAAATCTTTCCTTTTGCCGTTCTCGGGCCTGCAGAACTCGATCAAGAACGGCTGCGGATTTCTCCCCCCGCCTGGAATCTCCGAGCTCGGTGTAAGGCACGGCCGGCACCTCGATCTGGATATCGATACGATCCAGCAGCGGTCCGGAAAGGTGGCTGCGGTAGCGATGCAGCTGTGCATCGCTGCAAATGCAAGGGCGCCGGAGGTCTCCAAGATGGCCGCACGGACATGGTTTCATTGCCATGTTGTCACCCGTAAGGAAGAAATCATTGCGTCCCAAAAACCCCAGGTATCCCGATGAGTTACGAAGCCTGGGCGATCACGTAAGAGCTAGGCGATTAGACCTGGGCCTTGAGCAAAAGGATGTGGCAAAAATACTCGGCGTCTCAACCTCAAGCGTTACTGGATGGGAGAATAATAGGCGTGGCCCGCTCGTTCAACAGTATCCGGGAATTATGGACTTCCTCGGATACTGTCCGTACGAGCGGCCGGAGACATACGGGGACCGGTTGCGGCTCCATAGGAGTCACCGAGGGCTTTGCTACAAGAAATTAGCCCGGATCTTGAGGGTTGACCCGGCTTCTCTTAAGCGATGGGAGTTAAGAAAGGGACGGCCTGGGAATTTATGGCAGAAGAAGATTGATTGGTTTGTGGAATATTATACAGGATAAGGTGGTAACCAGGGATTTTTTTGGCTGCAGGAAGTGATGGAAGGAACTTCATGAAAAACAGCTCCTTTTTGAAAGGAATTTCATCCGGCATTTTACGTTTCTTCAAAGGCACAAAACTATGTTTCGCCGTTACCGGGAGATATCATTGTCCTTATTATGAGTAAAAAGATCAAATCATAACAAATAATTATGGCCAGATTGCACCAAATGGATAGGTATGCTCCTATTAACTCTTTTTAGTACTGCCTTTCAGGGAGGCCTCCACCGCCTTTAATTCATTATCCGTTTGGGGACTCAAAATCACCATGATCCCTCCAGCTGTGTCCGGCCAAAGCTTACAACTGCACACTCTGATTGATTGCCAGCGAAGAGCTTCCGGTTTTTGGTCGTCTCCGTTTGAACGCCGCACCATTCATAGATGGCTGTTTCGGTCACTTGGAATTTCTCTGCCCCAGAGCGGAGATGGGTGGCCTGAGTGTACTCCAGTATCTCCTGTTCTTGGGCCGGAGAATCGTGTTTGCCCCGGGCAGGACTGAGGTTCTTCTCCTGGCAGCATTTCCTTATCTTGCCTAGTATTTTCGTCTTTCTCTGCCATCGTTAATTTTCTTTCTTTTCAGGCCAATAAGTGATGAAGAGAGCCGCGAGCACGTTTGTCCTAATATCAGGACTTTATTGTGGTTTCCTGATGAAGAACTTCAGTCTGTGACACTGTGACACTGTGACACATAATATGTTGAAAAAAGGAGAGGTAACAATGAAGTTGAAGTAGAACCTCAGGGCATCCTGGCCCTGTTCGACCTTGCACCTATCGTGCTATTGTCAAGTGTGAGCTTCGATGTATCGTTTTCTGCTTTTCACAACGTCTTAAGACTGGATCAGGAGGAATCCCATGCAATCGTGGTCCACCGGAGAGGAGTTGATACTTGACTTGCTGTCACACGATGCCGGTCTCCGGCGCCAGGGTATGTTTCGCGCACGAGAAATCTCACGACGGGACAATCCGGACGGATTATTCGCGCTGGAGACGGCTATGGTGCGACTGTCGAAACGTCGAGATTTTCCTCAGTTCTTTAGGACTGAAGCTGTCGCCTATGTGGCGGATGAAAGCTGGCATGATCTTCCCGCAGAACGTCGAGGGTGGAGAGAACTCACCGTGGCCGATATTCCTTGCGTGCTTCACAGCAGATTCGGAACGAAGGCGAGGATTGGAAATCCGCGCCAGAATGTTGCAGTACCAGAATTCCATGGCCTCCTCGTTGAGCAAGCGAGAAGCAGCCGGTGCTTCAATGATTCTCTCAGTGCTGTGCTCGATCTGGCCGCAAAACGCAGCCTGCTAAATGATCCAATAGAAACTGGATGGTACACTTATGCAATTCTGCTATTCGGGATTGGGCTTGATGCAGGAACTGAACGTGTGGCTCCCTTTCTTCAAGCCATGGCTGACGCGGGCGGCGATGAGGAGGTGCATGCATTTCAGCTACTAGGAACGCATATCCAAGCGCAGAGTAAGTGGAAGATAGGCAAGTCGCCACTCCTAACAACCTCCGACGCATAAACAGCCCACGGGCAAGCGTGTGGACGATGTCCAGATGGCCACGACAATGGCTATATTGAACGCTTAACAACATTAATCCGGCGACTGCGCGTGGAAGGTTTTGTGTCTTACCCGGGGAGGTCTCTAATGTGCCCTGCCCTGGAACGTCACGTCCGAACGAAACTGGCTGTAGCAGAGGGCTTTTGCCCCAGCGAAAGCCCGAACGGCTCCCCGATGGTGGAACAAATGAGGGGAACAAACGTTTCGTGACGAGATGTGGTATTGCATCTTTCAAACAGCTGAAACTGCCCGGTGGATGGAACCGCAACTAGGGAGGGGAAAAGTGACACTCCGGTTGGTGTCATGACACCAACCTAGGCAACCGAACAGGCGCGGTAGGTGATCCGTATCCCCAGTGGTATGGGAGGAGGGACGTCGCGAGACGTCCCCCTATTATCCCGATCGGGCAGACAATTTGACGTTGATTCTAGGCATAATGGCCAGCTGCCCCCTCTGAACGGCAGACACCTCTCCGCCCCAAAAAAGGAGCTGGCTTGAACATCTACCAGGCTTTGGGTCCTGGTTTTTCTGCCAGCATTGCGCCATCTTTCTTCTGTTTCTGAGAATCAACTTCAACGATGGTTCTTGCTCCAAATGGGTCAACAGGAGTCAGCATGTCCCGAAATATTGGTTTTGTTAAGAACGTCAAGCGAAAGCTCTCTTGTTGATCGAGAGGTCTGCCGAGAATACTCTCCGCTTGGCTAACCATCTCTGCAGGATCCTTCGTGCCCAAGGCGTTGATCAAATTGGCACTGAGGCCGAGTTTGTCGGTCTCATTGAACCTTGAAAAAAGATGCTCCACTTCTGTCTTCTTCTCATCAAAATTTTGTTTCTCCTTTGGATGACCTGTTTTTGCATCCTTCGTTCTTTTGACCATTATCACGTCGGACCTCCTCTCACCTAATTGGTTAGGAAAAAAAGAGTAAATACTAATACCACCAAAGAAATTATTGTGGCCAAGGAGCCATAAAAGGCCCTATCCATCCACACTGCCTTTCTTCCGTTACTCTCGGCATTAATTTCCACAGCGACGGCATAATTTGTTCCAATTTCCCACAGCAATTCTGCTTGGCTTCTGTCATCCGTCTTCTTTGAACCAGGCTCGTATAGGGAGGTAACCAAATTATGTGGCCGTGGTCTCCTATAGGTGCGCTGTGACATTACTTGTAGAATGATAAATGAGAATATCAAGATAGAGAGGCCCAAACAAATAATTTCAATATTGATTACTATTACTAGCCAGAGTTTTTCCTTTGAAGAAATCAACGATGATCTTGTACTTTCAACAAGACCGCCTTTAAGAGATAGAAGGCCAATAATCAAGGTTAAGATGGTCAAATAAAATCTAGCTTTTTTCTCAAGCTGTTCTTTTCTCTCGGATTCTATAGCATACAGCTTTTCACAGTAATCCAAACGCAATCGCTCAATAGCCAAGTCGGTTTCTTCATCCGTTCTCATTTCAATTGCTTCGCTTTTGTCCCTATCGTTGACCGACACTGAATCCCGGAGAACCTCAACGCAGTACTAGATCAAGTGACCGGCCGGATTCCCTGGTAGGCATGCGCAGGCCCGCTATTTGTCTGTTCTAAGTTGAGGCTTAACTTGTCTATCTCCACATTTTGGACGTAAGAGCCGCTCCGGTAATGTGAGACCAAAACAAGACGGTTTCAAATTTCCCTTCGCCCTCGCGACGTCGGCGCAAAATAGCCATTTTTAAGTAATTCTTCCCTTGTAAGTTTTCATAGCACCATCGAAAATCGCATGTCAAGCGACAGACCAGTGACCTGGTAAAGCAATAATCGACATCCATGATACGTAGGGTCAAGGGGAAAACGGAGATGTCCCTACGAAAAAAGCTCCTTTTTTAAAAGGAGCTCAGATGGAGTGTATGTTTATGTCTCCCATTGATGGCCAAGCCGAATTTTTTCAATATCAGAGGCCTTGCATACTCTCCAATTGAGGTCACAGTCGATCTCGGTTCCCCGGATATTGATGCTCTTGAGTTCGCTGAATGAGATATATCCCCATTCGGCGTTGATATAGTCGCCTCCTAAGATGGCATAGCCCCAGAGAATTTCGATGCCGTCAAATTCTGCGATGTACCAGTCGCAGCCGCCGATGAAGAAGTGAAGATGGATCAGTTTTTCTGGGATCGGGATTTTTTCGGTTTCGTAAAGCCGGGGAATTGTTGCCAGTAGTCTTTCGCTAGGTTCGTTCCACATCGGAATCCTCCTTTTCTGTTCAAAGACATCGGATGCATTCCAGCATCATCCGGCGTTGGTAAAATGCCGCTTGTTGCTGTCGCACAGGGTTTTGGGCAATGGTTAGGGGGTACTTGATGTTGGTGGCAGGCGGCTGAGGCCAGAGGGAATTTTAAGAATGGCAAAAGAACTACATGGCCGTCAGACCTGACTGAAATAGCGACCGAATCATTCTTCCAGGTAGTAGTACGTAAGCGCCAGCGCAACAGCGTCGAAGATATTCATGCGCCGATCCTCACTCATCCAGGGCTTGCGCTCCGGCGGGGTGCGGACGGAAAATACCGGCAGCCATTCGCTGATTTTTCTGGCGATGCTGTGTTTTGTACGCGCGCCGGAAATGGAAAACACTTCCTGAATTCTGGCCCGGGAATATTTCTTGATCTCTATGTTCTGGATGTCGGCGTAGCTGCTTATCTGGTCGATGAGGTCTTGCGCTCTAGCGCATCGGTGGGATTTTTCACCGGTGCAGTCTTCTAGAACGACGACTTCCGGCTCGTAGAATGAGATGAGCTTTTTGACGTGATCAAGGCTTCGCTTGTTCTTCTGGAAGCGGACTTCCGTGATTCCCCAGTCCAGGGGTTTTTGGGGTCCCTCAAAAAGGGCGTAGCCAAAGCCCCGCGGAGCGGGGTCAATGGCTAAAACCAATTTGTGTACCTCCTCCTCATGTACATTGGCCATACCTCCTTGTTCAAGTAAGCCGCTTCGCGGCAGACTTCCTTCCCGCCCGTCGTCAGTCCGGCCCCCCGGTAGGTTGGGTAGAGCGAAGCGAAACCCAACAACCCATGTGCTCCGTCCACCAGCCCCACGAAAACCGGGCGGAAAGGAGTCAAAATGACCGAGAACGGCGTCCACAAAGGCCTCCCGCCACCGCCTCCCAGGCGCGTCGCGGGACCGCCCAGGCCCCCTCCGTAAGCCGGCCGGGCAAAAACCGACACCCGTACAACCTCCTCTCTCCCGTCCCCCCAAAAGCAATACCCCTATAAGAAGTGAACCAAGGCCGAGCCGATCACTCGGGCTTCTTGAACAATGGATTGAAATCGACCTATCAGGTCGAATCAATCCTTATCGGTTCGTATTCCTCCAGGAGGAAAGCGACCTGTCCGCTTTGCTGGCGGGGGGAAACGCTCGTTACACACGGAGGCTGATCTGCCCCGCTGTGTATGAGTTCCTAAAAGACGGGATGATGGTGGGATAAAATTAGGCCAGAAAAGAGAAAGGGACCGGCAGTCATGCCAAGTCCCCTGTGTTTCTGGCGCGCGCGGAGGGATTCCAACCCTTGAGCTACGGATTCGGAGAGCGCAAAAGGCGCTTTCCGCTGGGGATCATCAACGCAACTCTTTATGAGTGATACCAAGGAGTTGTATTACTATTTTTTGTCAACCGTCACCAAGGAGTTCAGCTGCTAGACACCTTTTCAGGTACTGATGGGCACGTCAATAACGAGCTTGCGCTCAAAATAATCGAGCCTGAATTCAAAATGCCAGACGAGAATTCAAGACTGGGGACCATATCGCTACAGGTTTGCTTTTTGACTTTTTGGGAATTATACTCCTGATTAGTTCGACTAATTAGGAGTATATTCCTGATGAGTACCATAAGACGAGTTCTCGCCCTCGATCTTCCGCCGGGACAGTCGGCTTTTTTGTGGGGTCCGCGCAAGACAGGAAAGACAACGTATCTCAAGGAACGCTTCCCCGAGAGCCTTACGTACGACTTTCTTCAGACCGACATGTTCTTCGAGCTCTCCAAGACGCCTTCCCTCTTGAGGGAACGGCTGCTGGCCAAGAACACTGACGCGTTCAAGAAGCCGATCATACTCGATGAAGTCCAGAAAGTGCCTCAGATCCTTGATGAGGTGCACTGGTTGATCGAGAACAAAGGGCTGCAGTTTATTCTCTGCGGATCGAGTGCCCGCAAGCTGAAACGCGGCCAGGCCAATCTCCTGGGCGGCAGGGCGTGGCGTTATGAAATGTTCCCCCTCGTCTCCGTCGAACTGGGAGACGTTGATCTGCTGAGGGCCCTAAACCATGGCATGATCCCCGCCCATTATCTCCAGCCGAACCATAAGAGATCGCTGCGAGGATATGTGCAGGACTATCTGAAGGAAGAGGTCTTCCAGGAGGGACTCACGCGCAACATTCCGGCGTTTTCACGGTTCTTTGACGCCATAGGGTATTCACACGGCGAGCTCGTCAACTACTCGAATATCGCACGTGAATGCGGCGTAGACGCAAAAACCGTCAAAGAATACTACCAGATCCTGGTCGATACGCTCCTCGGAACCATGATCATGCCGTTCAAGAAGAGGCAGGACCGCCACGTGATCAGCAGGGCGCCGAAGTTCTATCTTTTTGACGTCGGGACTGCCGGGGCCATAACACGGAGAAACATCACAGAAGAAAAAGGAGAGTTTTTCGGCAGGGCACTCGAGCACTTCATCTTCATGGAGTTGACCGCATACAGGTCGTACCGGGAACTTGATTATGACATACAGTTCTGGCGGACAAAGTCGGGGCTTGAGGTCGATTTCATTCTCGGAAACGGCGAAGTTGCCCTTGAAGTAAAGGGTTCCTCCAGGGTCGACAACCGTGATCTTCTGCCCCTGAAAGCCTTTGTGGAGAAATACTCCCCGCGGCAAGCCCTGGTTGTCTGCAACGAGAAGGAAGTGCGGCTGCACGACGCTATTCGGGTTATCCCGTGGGGGGATTTTCTGCGTGATTTATGGGACGGGAGAATCATTCACTGACTCAGCACACAGCACAATTTGTGCCCGCTGTATCCTGAACGTCGATGGATTGCCATGTTCTCACCGCCTTCAGATACACCCTCATACTTTACGCTGCGCCACAGCCGTCTTGAGGATTGAAAAAAATCTTACACGTTCGTGCCCTCCTCCCGAGTTAACCAACAGAAACCCCTTGCAATCACCGTATGATTGGGTCATATTTAGAGGTAAATGGGGACATCGCTGCATCCATTAGCGCTATAAAAAACGTATTTACAATTGCTTGCAAGGGACATATATGAGGACATATGAAGAGACACATCCATGGCTCAATTTTACGTTGGATGTCCGAGAGCTCGACTACACAACTTGGTTGCTGCTAGGCGAAGCTGTCTCCAAGATAGAACATATCGCGGGAGTGCCTCTAGAGCCTGACTCCGCAGAGGAGCTTCATTTGGTATATTTAGCCAAGGGAGCTTTGGCAACTACGGCGATCGAGGGCAACACACTGACGGAAGAGGAGGTACGGGAACACCTCAAAGGACGCTTGCAGTTACCCCCCTCCCGGCAGTATCTGACTCAGGAAATCGACAACATCGTTGCAGCTTGTAATGATATAGGAAATGGCGTGATTCGTGGCGACTCGGGGCCGATCACCCCTGAAGGGATCCGGGGATACAACCGTCTTGTTTTGAACGAATTGCCCCTTCAGGAGGACGTCACGCCAGGCGATCTGCGCTCGCATTCTGTCATGGTGGGTCGATACCGTGGTGTGCAAGCCGCCGACTGCGAGTTCTTGCTCGGCAGGTTTTGTGCGTGGCTCAACGACTTGGTTCTGCCCCAAGGACTGGAGCAGCCCTACTCCATACTTGCTGCGATTGCTGCTCACCTTTACTTCGTCTGGATTCATCCGTTTGGGGATGGGAATGGGAGAACCGCTCGACTGATTGAGTTTCGTTTCCTCCTTCAAGCGGGGCTACCGACCCCCGCCGCGCATCTCCTGAGCAACTTCTATAATCTGACGCGAACGGAGTACTACCGCCAGCTTGACCGTGCCAGCAGATCCGGGGGCAAGATGGACGAGTTTATCGCCTATGCGGTCCGGGGGCTCGTCGACCAGCTTCGAGAGCAGCTCAACGTTATACGCCGCATGCAATGGGATACAACTTGGCGGAACTATGTCTACGAACGCTTTGGGAAGGGCTCGCCAACACACTTGCGTCGGCGGCGCCTTGTTCTCGAACTATCGAAGATTACGGATGAGCGTGGCTGGGTGAACCGGGCGGAGATTCCCGACCTCTCGGCGCGCCTTGCACGCGAGTACTCGAACAAGACTACCAAGACTCTATCGCGAGACATCAATGCCGTTGTCCAAATGGGCTTGGTCGAACGCGCTGGTCGCAAGGTTCGTGCGAGCAAAGGACTCATTCTGGCCTTCCTGCCCGCACGTCTACAGGCAGAGAGAGAACAGCCCGAACAAACGCGTCGACCCGTACGCAGGTAGGGCGCGCCGCTACGCTCTGCGCCTGACTTGCTGCGGTGACGTGTGGCGGAAGGCACGACCCAAAGGAGCGCCATCGTGGACGTGCCCAAACACGTCACCGTCTGTCCCGTCACTTCGCTCAACGCCTCCACTTGCTGCTCCCCCTTGCTTGGTAGAAAGAGCCCAAGAATTCCCCAATCGTAGCTTTGGGTGCACGACAAATTTGTGATTTGGAGTTCATGCGGCGCAGTTTTGCAGGGCACGGCGTTCCCAGAAATCCTCGAAGCGGCCGCTGAGTTTGCAGCAGCGCAGCGCGATGATGGCGTCGGCTCCGGCGAGCGTCCAGTGCATCCCGCCTCGTTTGAGGCGGGCCCCGATAGCCCTCTTGCAGCCCGCTTCCACCACCCCTGAGGAAGTACACAGCCCCTGGGCCTCGAACTCCGGATACCTCATCCGCGTCCGGTTGACGGTGAAGTAGCCTACTCCCTTGCGGGCCTCCTCCGAGGTGGAGACCTGAGGGGCCAGGGCTTCAAGAAGAGCGGCTGTGTCGCCGGAGTCGAGCTCGTCGCCGCGCTGCTTGGCCCAAGGCCGCCATAAATCGCTCTTGGGGCCGTAAATGTCCTTGGCGATGGTATGAAGTTTTTCCTTGGCGTGGAAACGATCCAGGATCTGAAGAGCGCCGGGAAAGTGCTCCTCGGCCAGGTTCCAGATCCAAAGGGCGCCGTCGCCAAGGATGACCCGCCGGGGGGCACGCTCGAAGCCCCGCCGCTCTGCTTCCCGCAGCACACGCCGGGCAAACTCCGAGGAGACCTCGGCAGTGTCCTTCTGTGCCGCGCTCTCGATCGCGGCTGAGTAGGTGACCGAGCCCTCGTCGCGGACGGGGAAACCCTCGTCGTCCCGTGTCTCCGCGCTCCAGACAGTAACGAGCTTCGCCTCGCGGGTCTTGGCCGAGCCGTCGGGTTGCTTGCCGCGGCGGCCCTCGACCTCCCCTTGCGCATGGGCACGCCTGTACCGTCCACGCCAAGATACAGGGTGGGGACGATCTCGGACTCCAGGGCAGGCTTCACCCTCCGCTTCTCGTCTTCAGCAATCTCCCGCCCCAGCGCCTCGGCGGTGCGTTCCACCCGCTTGGTCTCGACCTCGACCCCCGCCAACTCCAGGAGTAATTCGCTCGACTCGGCGAAGCTGACCATCGCCGCCGCCGAACTCACCATGCGGGTCACCGCCGGCGAAAGGGATGTGTTCACCAGCCCCAATGCCCCATCGCGGGGACAGAACCCGCTTTCACAGACGGCGCAGTGGTAATAAGCGCGGGAAAGTCTCATCTCGCCCAGCACCGTGATACAGGTCTTCTCCCGCCGCCCGACGTAACGCGCCTCCCCACCGCACCGAGGACAAGGCTGACTGGGGCCGGCGTGATCGGAGAGGTCGGCGTTGAGCCGTCGTTCGACCGCGTCGGCGGCAAGACGAAGCGCCTGCCGCCGCAACGCCGTCTCCACCGCCTCGAAATCCAGACCGCCGGCTGCCCCCTGCCCTACGAGCGCCTCGACTTCGGCGAAGATCTCCCCGGCGAACGCGGCCTGGAGTTTTTTTTACCCTCGACCTCCCGATCCGCCAGTTGCTCGCAGACCAGAATGTACCGTTGTGCCAACTCCTTGAACCGCCTCCGGTTCTCCGTCTCTTCGTGATACCGCTCCGCCGCCTCGACCGGAAGGCGTTGGCTGTAGGACCGGCCCTTTTCGGTGCGGCTGTACAGATAATACGGGCCGTGGGTAACCGTGGAGCCGTCCCTGCGGCCCGAGGTCAAGGTCTGAACGTTGACCGTACCCCGGCGCATCCGGGTGATGGAGCCCATCTCTTGCAATATGCTCAGCCGTTCCTGATCGAGATCGCTTTCAGTCATGGCAGCCTCCTATTGTAGCTTATGAGCTACAATAAAAAGCCCCCCTCATCAAGTCAAGACAACACCCGCCACAATGACGTCGTGCACCCCGTAGCTTTTGGTTGCTTGACAATCGAGGATTTCAGCGCTAGTAAAATTTATTGTGAGATGTGGGGAAAAGGCGGTGCTGTCCGCGACATTCCGAGTATTTCATCCCGCGGAAGAGAAGGGGTCCGTGGGCACCAAGGGCGGCCTGCAACGGTTGAACTTTTGGGCGCGCTTTGGGGTTCCCCGGACTCGGGAATCTTTTTTGACATATTGGCGGTTGGCTGCGGGAGAATCCATATTGATTGATCGCGCGAAATGTTAAGGGTCAGCGTTATTGAGCACCCCTTGGGTCACGGTTATCGAGCAGTTTGATCAACGAATAGGTTTAGCTACCTCGGAATCAGGTGTGAAACTTCTTGGAGTGGCCGATACCGTGGAATTGGGCTGAATCAATCACTATAAATTCTGTTTGATAGCTGATGACGTAAGTTTGAGACCTCTAATACCCAGCACGGACTCTCTCTTCACTTCGAAATGTGGCCTCCTTCACGTGAAACGGGTAGCCACCTTTCGGCGGAATGACCGGTCCTCCATCTGCTTTGCAGGTTTTCACCTTGGTGGACGGCTCACAACCAGGCTGTGGATTCGAGAAATCGAAAAAGCGATTTCCTGCCAACCAAGATCGACCTGAGCTTCCGTGCGCAGGGCGAGAGGATTCCGGTGGACCACGGCTACGCGGTGTACGCGGCGGCGAGTAGAGTCGTTTCGGCGATCCACCAGGATCCAACCGTGGGCATTGCCCCGATCCGCGGCCGCTACGCAGGAGGTGGTCTGCTCCACATCTCGCCACACACCCGCCTCGTGCTCCGCATACCGGCCAGTCGGATCCCTGTCTTTCTGCCTCTAGCTGGCAAGGTCTTGGAGATCGACGGATACGCCATCCGGCTCGGCGTGCCCGAAACCCGCTCGCTGGTTCCAGCCGCAGCGCTTTATGCCCACATGGTAACCACCCGCAATGGCCATGACCCGGTGCGCTTTGAAGCCGAAGTGGCGCGGCAGCTAGTCCAACTCGGTGTAGGGGGAAGGCTTTCCGTCGGCAGGCGCCGCACCTTCGACGTCCACGGTAAGCAGGTGGTGGGGTACTCGGTGCTCGTCTCGGAGCTCACCGCCGAGGAGTCGATCGCACTCCAGGAGAACGGGCTCGGGGGGAGGCGGAAGATGGGGTGCGGATTCTTTGGGGCGCTGAGGCCATGAAATACGAACAGTTACTGGCCAAAAGCGTCGAGAACCCGAACAATCCCCCCGATGCCGCTACCCTGGGAGGACACACGGATCGTGTCGTCGAGGCGGCGGCAATCTTTGCCGAGGTCCTTGTTTCGGACATGAAACAGATTCTCGGCGACGGGACCGAGATGCTGTGGGCCACGGCACTTCTCTGGGCGGCCTGGCTACATGACCTCGGGAAGGCAAATGATCACTTCCAACGCATGATTCGGGAACGGCGCTTTCGACAGGGCGTGCGGCACGAGACGCTCGGCCTCGTTGTCGCGCGGGACGTTCTCGGTAAGTGGCTGTCGATAGGGTGGGCCGATTATCCCGGGTGGTTCCCGGGTGCTGTGCTCGCCTCTGTTGCGGGTCATCACCTCAAGTTCCCGGATCGAAAGAAGCGGCATGGATTGCAGGTGCGGTTCCTGGGCAGCCACACCGACGTGGCAGCGCTGCTTGCCACGGGGCAGCGGCGCTTCGGCCTGTCGGAGCCTCCGCCCATGTCGGATCTAACGTTCTCTCTCGACTCGTTCGATGGAGTGGACGCCCGAGCGTCGGCGATTCGCCGCGCGTACGACAAGGACGACCTCCGAGAACACAAACTGTTCGTCGCCAGCATGAAAGCGACGCTCCTTTGCGCCGACACGGCCGGTTCTGCTATCCCTGAGGGGAAGTCTCTGGGCGCCTGGCTGCGTGCGCGGCTCTCGGCCGCGCTCACCCGGGAGGGTTTGCAGGACGTCGTGGAGAAAAGGCTTTGCGGCCATTCGCCGAGGCCGTTTCAAGAGGCGGTTCGCCGGACTCACTGTGCCACCACTCTGCTCACGGCCGGATGCGGTTCGGGGAAGACCGCGGCTGCTTATCTGTGGGCCGCCGATAAAGCCGAGGGCCGACGGCTCTTCGTCTGCTACCCGACGACCGCGACCGCGTCCGAAGGCTTCCTGGGCTACCTCCAAGATCCTGACTTCGAGGCTGTGCTCATCCACTCCCGCTCTCGAGTCGACTACCGTCTCTTGGAGAACATGCCGGCCCACACCAGGTCGGAGATCGAGCTTCGGGCTCTGAATTTCGAGGCTGTCGAAACCTGGCCTATTCCGGCAGTAGTGTGTACGGCCCACACAGTTCTCGGCTTGTTGCAGAATGTGCGCCGGGGGCTCTATGCTTGGCCCGCTATTGCCCGGGCCGCGTTCGTCTTCGACGAGGTGCATGCGTATTCGGCGAAGCTGTTTCAACACCTCCTTCGCTTCCTCGAGATCTTCCCGAGTATGCCAGTGCTGCTGATGACGGCGACTCTTCCCCCGGACCGACGCCGCGCGCTCGAGACGGTGTGCGAAGCGAGGGGTGGCATCGCGGAAGTACAGGGCCCCGAGGAGCGAGAAAGGGCGAAACGTTACACGCTGAAGACGGCTACGGAGGAGGAGGCCTTGGCCCTCGCAGTACACTCGGTAAACGCCGGAGGAAAGGTCCTGTGGGTGTGCAACACGGTTGCGCGCGCGGTCGGCGTAGCTCGGATGGGTAACGAGGAGGGGTTACCCGTCGAGCCTTTCCATAGCCGATACCGGTATCGGGACCGGTTGGCGCGGCAGTGTAGCATCGTCCACCGCTTCCGCACAGAGGCTGCAGGCTTGCTCGCGGTCACCACGCAGGTCGCCGAGGTCTCCCTTGACCTCTCGGCCGACGTCCTCGTCTCCGAGCTCGCGCCGGTGCCGTCGTTGATCCAGAGGTTGGGAAGGCTGAACCGGCGCCACGATGTACCAACCGCAGCGAAGCCTGCCTTGCTCCTGCGACCAGAGAACGCCCAACCCTACGCTCAGAAATGCGATGAGGGGCCCTTCTGGGAAAACATCAATGCCTGGCTATCTCAAGTTGTTGACGGAGAGCCAAGATCGCAGCGCGATCTGGCCCAGGCATTCCTCCAACTACCCGAGAGGATTGACGGAGCCGGCGCTGGTGACTTCCGGTGTCACTGGATTGAGGATCCGTGGCTCTCGGAGTCGAACAAAGAACCGCTTATGGAGCCGGGGTACACCATCGAGGTAGTGAGAGAGGAAGACCTCAATGAAGGCTCTCTGGCGGAACTCGCAATTCAGATGCCCTTTCCGAGAGACGTGAGGTGGGATCTCTGGGACAGGCGGGGACGCTACCTCGTCGCGCCTGTCGGCACAATCCAATACGACCCCTTCTGGGGAGCTTCCTATGGCCGACAAGAGTTTAACCCTTGGATTGTTTGACCCGGGCATGACCCATTTGCACCGGGTTGGCCTGGCGGGGCTGTTTATGACGCTCGAGAGGCTGGACCCGGGCAAGTACGCGGAGCATGGATCCTGGGACCTGGAACCAACCCGAATCCGTCTGCGCTGGACCAGAAGGCCAAAATCGCTGATCGAACCTCTGTTGACCGAGGCCTTCGGCGTCAGGTCCGAGGGAGCAATCCAGTTCGGCGCCCACAAGGGGCACCCCATGGGTCTCGCGCAGCGACTGGTGGTCCACTCCGCTGTGCTCGGGACGTTCCTTCAACACGGTCGGACGCGGAAGCTGGCCGACAAGGAGAAATATCTGTCCGTCTCCTTCGACGACAGACAGGCAACACACAGGCTCAAGCCGCTCCTCTCCTACCAGCACCAGAATCCCTTTAACCTCCTGACGTCGGCTGGTGAGTTTAAACGAGACATTCCTCTTGCAGGATGGACGTTCCCCGGCGGCGGCATCCGACACCTCGCCTTCGCGTCTGATACGGCTCTGAAGGCACCCCCTGAACGTTTCCTTCCCTTGTTATTTGCGCCCGCTGCAGCTTTGTACTTCTTGATCTCTCGGCGCACCAGCGACGGGAATTTCGACGGACGGCGGACAGCCGCCCTGGTCCTTCCTCATGTGACTGATCTCAGGGCGTACGCGCAAAGTTTTGCCCGGTACCTCGATTGCCCGGCCGAACGGCTCTACGCGAACAGTCTGGGCGACGCCGGACTCCTCGCTCTCACTTCGCTCCAACTCCTTCGCAGCGACGGACCCATCGCACCGCTCCCAATTGACTCGTGCACGGTCCTATCTCTGGGGACGGTCGCATGGTCGAAGCAGCAGAAGACTCGCACAGCAGTCACCCAACTGAGACACGTGAAGAGTAGCCGGCTTCGCCTATTCGACGTCGCCTTGCGCTTCCTCGAAAATCGGGTCGTGCTCAAGGACGACGGCAGTTACTGGGTCGCCACTAGCCCCAGCCGGGGCCTCATCGCCGATAACATCGCGGCTGAGAAACCGTGGTTTCAAGGGTTTTGGACTCTCCTGCAGAGCAAGAAGATGGCGCACATCCTTTCCTTCGACAGAAAGGGGTTGAACGACATGGTCGCACAGACAAAGTGGCCCAACGAGGAGGACAAGCTGTTTGTCGAGGCTGTTCACGACGCATTGAGGAATCGGTACGGCGCGCTCGCCGGCCGAGCGAAAGCACGCGGAGAAGCGCCCCAGTTCCAGCGCGAATTCGAGCGCATCCGAACATCGCTCGGCCGCGCCAAGAACCGGGAAACCCTGCGGGCAGAGATCGCCGATCTATTCGCACGTGGAGGGGTCAACAAGGTCCTCCAGGGCAGTTGGGAGAAGGTTCTGAGTCTTTTCACGGGACCCGACTGGCAGCGGGCGCGAGACCTGGCGCTCTTGGGGCTCGCCTCGTACGCGGGCAAGGGCGTTGAAGAGATCGAAGTAGGTGAAATTGGGACAGACGAGGAGCAGAAAGAATGAGTCTTCATGTGTTCGGCGCAATCGTGACGGGTTACGGCTGTGCTGCCAACAATCGGGGTGAGACCGAGGGAAACATCGCGACCCTGCAAAAACTGCTGTGGAAGAACCGGGTGCACACGACCGTTTCGGCCGAAGCGATCCGGTGGGCTCTGCGATACCATTGGCAACGGGCCGGAATTCCCGTCAACTGGCAGTGGGACGACCAGAAAGACGATCACACTTGGCAGGATCCGAAATGGACGGGCTGGGCGAGCGAAACGGGAGAGACGTACATCGATGATGACGTGCTTGGCTTCATGAAAGCGGAAGGCGGTAAGACAGAGGGGGAAAAGGGTACGACTACCAAGCGAAGAGGAGTCTTGGAAATCGCCCGAGCCATCTCCACCACGCCCTTCGCCGGCGACATCTCCTTCAACGCCAAGAGCGGAGAGAAGGACCGTACCTCTCTCTACGGCACCGAGATCCACGCGACCCGGTACCAATATGGTTTCGCCATGACTCCAGAGCGCCTTCGGGTTAGTGTCCGCTGCCTCGACGTGCTTGACGGCCTCGCGAATCTCGGTGAAGTGGCAGGCAATCACAGCCGGTTTCTCTTCGATTTCTCCCCCGAGTCCATTGTCCTCCGCATCACTGAAGACCCGGCGCCGCGGATCCTATACTGCTTCACCGAAGAGTCCGGCACCGTGTCAGTACCCGAGCTGGTTCGACGGGTTTCCGCCGGAGACGTGGATCCGACGGAACTGCACATCGGCGGCACAGTATCGGAGCTACCCGACGTACGCGGCCTAGGCGCGGTAACCTGCACCGCAAGCATGAAGACAGCGGTCCAGGCGGCAGCGGACTCTCTGCGCGCGACGCTGGGATTCAATCGAGCCGTGAGGAGCTAGCAGCCCGATGGTCGATGCCAAAGGAGTGAGCTTGAGGGTCACGGCACCGGTCTGCAGTTTTCGAAAAGGCCTGGCACGGGAGTACCTGGAAACCGAAGGGTTCCCGCCACCTTCGACACTTTACGGTTTCCTACTTGCATTCGTGGGCGAGGAGGACCGCCATGCCTACTTGGGGACGCGACTCGCCTCTGGCCTGCTCTCCGTGCCCGGGATCTCCACCGTGCTTCGCACTGTGTGGCGAGTGAAGAAGATCGAAGATAAGAAGGCGGGGACTCGGCAGCTACCCGGAGTGGGAACAAATCGCAGACCCGACTTCCAGGAACTCCTGATCAGCCTGGACTTGTTCGTCTTTGTCGACGATGGGCCGTTGGCGGACCGATTGCGCGGCGCGGCAGCGAACCCCGGTGCGATTCGGCGGTACGGGGGGCTCAGTCTCGGCGAGAGTCGTGACCTCGTTAACGATATCTGGTGGGAGCCGAAGGTCGAAGGTCTGCCCTGCCGGTGGCTCGTTCGCGACCCGGAGGGAGACATGCCCCTGCCGGTCTGGGTGGATCATGTGGGGTCCAAGGAAACTGTTTGGGAGCAGTGCCGTCTGGTGGACGGAACGGTCCGGCTGCCGGCACCGGACTCACCCCAATGGATCACGATTTCCGGCCCATGATGTCGTCCCGTCAACCGCGCTAAAATGGCCGGAACTGGCAGCTTCCTGTATGCGCCTTAGGAAACGCAAACGTTTGCGATTTCTTCGGGAGCGTGGACAGAGGTCGGGTATTCCTGAGGATGGCTCCCACAGGTAGGGCTTACGGCCGAAGGAGGGAACGATGCAGTCATATAGGATCGAGACCACGGTGCAGAAGGGGGGCAGAGTCACCTTGGAGCGGCTCCCCTTCCGGGAGGGCGATCGGGTGGAGGTCACGGTGGTAGAGCGCGGCGCTGAGGCGACTGCCGACGAGGCTCACCCCTATTGGGGGAAGCCCTTCCGCTATGACCGGCCGACAGAGCCCGTGGCCGAAGAGGATTGGGAGGCTCTCAAGTGATCGTGCTCGACACCCACGTCTGGCTGTGGTGGGTGTTTCGCAGCGCTTCGCTCCCGACCGCCATCCGGCGCTATATCGAGAACCATGAGACCAAATCCGGCAGCCTCGGGGTGAGTGTCTTCTCGTGTTGGGAAGTGGCCAAACTCGTCGAAGTGCATCGGGTCGAGCTGCCGGACCCCATTGACGTGTGGATGCCCCGTGCTCTTGCCTACCCCGGAGTTCGCCTGCTCGACCTGACGCCCGACATCGCGATCGAGTCCACGCGATTGCCCGGCGCGTTCCATAAGGACCCCGCGGACCGGATCATCGTCGCCACCGCCAGGCTCCACGACTGCCCCTTGGCCACAGCGGACACTCGGATTCTGACCTATCCTCACGTCAAGCTGGTTCGGTGAGGTGCACGTGATGAGCGAGGACTTCGAAGACGCCTTCCGCTCCCACCATCTGGCTGAGAAGACGACGGATGAACCCCTGATCCGGGTCATGGCCCTGCACGCCCTCGCATACTGCGAGCGGCTCTTCTACCTCGAAGAGGTTGAAGAAATCCGGGTCGCCGACGCCAACGTCTACTCTGGCAGGCGGCTTCACGAGGAGGTCGATAAGGGGCCGGACATCTACTCCGTCGAGCTCGCCAGTGAGCGGCTAGGCATCCGGGGGAAGGTGGACTGCGCGAGGCGGGACTCGGGGGAGATCATCGTCGTCGAGCACAAGAAGGGCCGATCCAACAAAGGCAAGGAGGCGTGGCCCAGCGACCGTCTCCAGGTCCTCGCCTATGCTCTGCTCCTGGCCGAGCACCGCAGCGAACCGGTCCCCGAAGCCTTTATCCAGTACCATGCGAACCGGAAGCGGATCGCCGTGTCTGTCGAGCCAGGGGATGCCGAGGCGGAGGTGTGCGCCGCTGTAGCGCGAGCCCGCGAGCTCAGAGCCTCGCTCGAGCGGCCCCCCGTGTCCGTGCCGGAGAGCCGCTGCCGTACCTGCTCCCTCGCCCCCGTATGCCTTCCAGAAGAGGAACGGTTCGCGGAACAGTCCGAGTCGAAGCCGCGACGCCTCTTCCCTGCTGACACGGATCGCCGGATCGTCCACGTGGTCGAGCAGGGCGCCTCGGTCCGGCGGGACGGCGAGCAACTCATAATCTATCTCCCCGACGGAACGAAGAAGCCGCTCCCGGGCCTTACCGTGGGGGGGCTGGTCCTCCACGGCAACATTCAGGTATCCACCCAGTCCATCCACTTCTGCGCCGCCAACGACATCGGCGTCCACTGGCTTTCCTTTGGAGGCCACTACGTGGGTGCGCTCTCGCCGACAGCCGGCGGCATCCAGCGCAGAAGCCGACAATACAGAGCTCTTTCCGATACGACCGTGCGGGCCCGCCTGGCATCGCAGCTCGTGCTCGCCAAGATTGAGAACCAGCTCCGGTATCTGCTCCGGACGACGCGCGGCCGGGAAAGGGACGACGGCCTGGGGGAACGACTCGACGGGCTGAGGGCCGTGCTCAAGCGAGTGGGCGAGATCGGAACCCGGATTGCCTCCGAAGGGCCCACACGAGTGTCGGAGGCGGACGCGGAGGCGTTGATCGGCACCCTCCGGGGACACGAAGGGATGGCATCGCGGATCTACTTCGGGCTACTCCCGAGGATCCTGAATTTGGAACAGGGCGACCTCCTGTACTTCGACGGCCGAAACCGCAGGCCCCCGAAGGACCCGTTCAACGCCCTCCTTTCCTTCGGGTACGCCCTTCTTTACCGGGACACGATGGCCGCCGTCCTTGCTGTGGGGCTGGAGCCCTCGGTCGGCTTCTCCCACACCCCGCGGTCCGCGGCCTATCCGCTGGCACTTGATCTCATGGAGCTCTTCCGCCAGATCCTATGGGACGTCCCCTTGATTGGCTCCGTGAACCGCAAGCAATGGAAGGAGGAAGACTTTGACATCACCTCGGGTCAGGTTTGGTTGAGCGCGGACGGCCGGCGAAAGGCAATCCAGCTATACGAGGCGCGCAAACAGGAGAAGTGGAAGCACCCCGTACTGAACTACTCGCTGAGCTACGCCCGCACCGTGGAGCTGGAAGCGAGGCTCCTCGAGAAGGAGTGGACCGGCGAGCGGGGGCTCTTTGCGCGCTTGAGGTTGCGGTAGATGGGCCAAGAGAAACACTGGCACCTCGTGTGCTACGACATCCGGGATCCGAAACGCTGGCGAAAGGCGTATAAGAAGCTCAAGGGTCGGGGCGACCGCATCCAGTACTCCATCTTCCGGGTTCACGCCACGCGGACCCAGCTCGAAAATCTCCGGCTCGCCTTGCGCCAAGTGATGGCCGACGAAGACGACGTTATGATCGTGCGCCTCTGCCCCGGCTGCGCCCAACGGGTGATCGACACGCGGGGCAAGGATGGATGGATAGAGTCGCCGTCCTCCTTCGAGGTCTTCTGATGGGACTCAAGGATCCTGGCCACCAGATTGGCCTCTCCACGGCTTCGGAGCCCAAATCCTGACGCGCAGCGGTTCGCGGCGAGTGCCTCAATGGAAAGGAGCTTGATGACATGCACTTCGAACCATCTCGAATACTTGTCGGAGCACCCCGATTTCCTCCCTCCCGGACTGTATCGGAAAGCAGCAGACCCTTGAATCGGGACGCCCACAAGCCCCGCTGGGAGCTGCGTGCCGGACCCCACAGCGGACAGATCTTCGATGCCGGAAGGCGTTGAGCACTATACTATCCTGTTCAGAAAATCTTTCATTGTCAGCGGACAGATCTTCGATGCCGGAAGGCGTTGAGCACGAGGGGAGTTGGTAGGACCCTGCCCCGATTGCGGCGCGGACAGATCTTCGATGCCGGAAGGCGTTGAGCACTTGTTTATTCGTCGCACCTGCACCGAGGCTTGCCGAGCGGACAGATCTTCGATGCCGGAAGGCGTTGAGCACTCAAGGATCTCCATTATTTCTTCTCCTTCTTTGCGCGGACAGATCTTCGATGCCGGAAGGCGTTGAGCACCCTGATTGGATTGTGCGGATGGAGAACGCAGAGATGCGGACAGATCTTCGATGCCGGAAGGCGTTGAGCACTCCAGGCGTGAGGCGAACTCAGCCATTTCGCCGGGCGCGGACAGATCTTCGATGCCGGAAGGCGTTGAGCACTCATTATCGCCGCCGGACCCTGCATCGGGTGCGGAGCGGACAGATCTTCGATGCCGGAAGGCGTTGAGCACTCCTTGAGCTCCCACGCCGTGACCGTGCCGTCGGCGCGGACAGATCTTCGATGCCGGAAGGCGTTGAGCACCGCGAACGGCACCCATATCTCACAGCCGCCTGCCAGCGGACAGATCTTCGATGCCGGAAGGCGTTGAGCACTCATCAGGGTACAGCCGGCGCCATACGGCGCGGAGCGGACAGATCTTCGATGCCGGAAGGCGTTGAGCACCTGTACCTCCAGGTCGAGGAGCTGTGATGGCCGCGGGCGGACAGATCTTCGATGCCGGAAGGCGTTGAGCACGCGTGCTGAGTGGTAAGGTTCCAGCATGCAAATGGGCGGACAGATCTTCGATGCCGGAAGGCGTTGAGCACGCCTTGACGTAGAACACCCACGTCCCCTCCGGGAGGCGGACAGATCTTCGATGCCGGAAGGCGTTGAGCACTCACCGGCCCGGACCCGGGCCAGCAGATACGCCATGCGGACAGATCTTCGATGCCGGAAGGCGTTGAGCACCCCATTCTCCGAGCGCCACCCCATTTGCCTCGGGTGGCGGACAGATCTTCGATGCCGGAAGGCGTTGAGCACCTCAGGCAATTGTAGGCTGTGGCAGCGTTTGTCGGGCGGACAGATCTTCGATGCCGGAAGGCGTTGAGCACCACCTTCGGCATCTTGGCGTCCCGGGTCTGCAGCATCACGCGCCAGCCGAGCCGAACACTTAGCCGAATATATCTGTCTCTAGATTGGCTGTCCTGAGGGGACAAGACCCCTATATCCGAGGCTGCGTGTTCCACGGCAAGCGGTCCTTTTGACCTTGGTGATTGATGAAGCTTCGTGGATCGAAACAGGGTGTTCTCTTGTCAGACAAAATCAAATTTGTTACAAAACTAAGCGAAATTTGAGACAACTAAGGGAAATTTGAGACAGGCTCCGGG